>Ga0209064_1002573_pt1 | contig 19461 bp, 20 predicted proteins | sample Inofromicrocosms_FD_187498 | JGI IMG/M metagenome (GOLD analysis project Ga0209064, IMG submission 187498) | Mouse cecum microbial communities from Vienna, Austria - Inoculum for glucosamine and mucus D2O microcosms (SPAdes) (version 2) | ecosystem: Host-associated > Mammals > Digestive system >... | reverse complement strand
GACCATAGAGCGGCTGTCCGCTAAAATGACTACTTTTGGGCATAGTTTAGAATATGTTTTGGTCAACACAAACTAAACTAAAAGGACTGACTCCTGCAATAGGTGCCAGTCCTAATTTTGTTTTGCCTCAAAAAGTTTTATCGGACAGCAATAATTAAAAATAAAATCTGTAAAGATTTTTCAATCACGTCGCATCATGAAAAATCTTTACAGATTTATTTTTGTAATGATATGTTTCCGGGGGTTGCGAAACCGCAACCCCCGGCTATTCAAAGAATAATCCTTACGGATTAAATATTACTCGGGGCAAAACCCAGTTTTGCAACATCCTCTTCTTAAAATTCTATCAGGAGCAGTCGGGCGGGTGGAGCGGATGGTATCATGGATTTGATTCTGTCGAGGCCGGGGGCGAGATTGCTGATGTCAATGATGGCACGGGCGGTTTCTGCCGTCAAGGGGCAATCATCGGGGATATGGATGATGATGCCGTTGAGAGCGGTCGTTCCGGCTGTTTCACGAGTGAAGGGTTCAACTTCAGCGCAGTCTGGGTTGTCGTCATCCCATGCTACAATCACGTTGCGTTCAACTCTTGCGGCCGATACAAACGCATGGCAATAGACATGGTGGCGAGACATCAGCGGTGACGGATCAGGGTTACAGGCACTTCGGCACGCTGCTGCTTGTTGTTGTCCTTGTTGTGGGTGCGCACAAGCGATATGGAATCAAGATAAGCGACCTCGTCACCAACAGAATGATAACGCAACGACCCGTAGACACTGAGAGCCGACTTGGCCGAGTCGAGCACAATGTCAAGATGACGCATACCGTCACCCGAGAATGTGGCCGAAGTGTACTCGGTCGTGCCGTCGTTATACTCTACGGCCATATTCATTGTCATCGGAGAGCGGGTGTCAATCATCTTGGCGTTAAGACGGAAACGGTCTCCGCGGTCCCAGTTTCGGTCAGTCGTGTGATGGAAGGTGATAAAGTCGCTTGCCATGTCGGTGGTGAAACGGCGGTTTCTGACACCCTGCCACAGGTTGACGGAGTCACCGTCGGCACTGAACGAGACAGCCAGCTTGGTCTTCAGGCCGAGACGCTCGGCATCGGCGATGCGCTTTTCAAGAATCTTGATGGTGTTGTCGTAGACCTCCATGTACTTGTCGATATTGTGGCCATACCAGTACATCGAGGTGTCAACCTGTTCAGATGTCACGCCGTGTTTCATGTAGATTGACTGTTTCATCACCTTTTTGAGCGAGTCGTTCCCATATTCGCGGGAATTGTTCTCGACAACAGCCTCGCCAACATGAACGTCAGCCATCAACTGTGCCATTTTCTTGGGCGGAATCACATAGTCGGGAGTAGAGTCACATGCCGTGACGGCAATCCCTACAGCCGCTAAAAGCGGGAGCCACCGCAGATTATTCCTTTTCATCGGCCTCTCCCCCTCCCTCGGGCAAAGCGTCAATGCGGGCCTGCTCGGCGGCGATAGCCGAAGGCATCTGGATATAACGGTGGTAGAAGATAACGAGAATGATTATGCCGACCGAGATAGCGGCATCGGCAAAGTTAAAAATCGGCTGGAAAAACAAAAACTCTTTACCGCCGCACCAAGGCATCCAGTCGGGCCACACCCATGAGAAAAGGGGGAAGAACAGCATGTCGACCACCTTGCCGTGGAATAGCGGGGCATAACCACCGTCGGGCGGAAACATCTCGGCAACCATCGGGGGCATCGGGTTATTGAAAATGACCCCGTAAAACACGCAGTCAAATATATTTCCGGCTGCTCCGGCCGTCACAAGGGCAAGGCACACTATATAGCCGCGCGGCACAAGCCTGTAACGCCATATCTTGACGATGTACCATATCAACGCCCCTACCGCCACGAGACGGAACAAGGTCAGGAAAAGTTTGCTGCCAAGCTCCATTCCGAATGCCATGCCGTTGTTCTCAATAAAATATAGCTGAAACCAAGGGAATATCTCGACATTTTCACCGAGATAGAAACCGGTTTTTACCCAAATTTTAAGAACTTGGTCGATAATGACGACCGCAAAGATTATCAGAGTGGCGAGAACGCCCTTGGACATTTTCATGCGACTGGGTCAGTTCAACCCGGAAAACGGATTGAAATTTAAGGGTTAAATTTTCACAAAACAGCCTACCGTTTCTTCTGCGAGTTCTTGGCCTCGACACTGCGGGTAGCGTGGGGAACGGCGCGAAGTCGCTCCTTGGGAATCAGTTCGCCGGTCTCGCAGCACACACCGTAGGTCTTGTTCTCGATGCGTATCAACGCATTCTGAAGATGCTGGATAAATTTCATCTGACGCTGTGCGAGCTGACCCGCTTCCTCTTTGGAAAGGGTGCTTGCCCCTTCTTCGAGAATCTTGAATGTGGGCGATGTATCGGCAATGTCGTTACCCTCGGCATTGGTGATGTTGGCTTTCAGCGTGTCATATTCACGTTGTGCTTTGACCAGTTTTTCAAGAATCAATTCTTTGAATTCCTGAAGTTCCTCGTCGGAATATCTCGTTTTTTCGCTCATAATGTATGTAAGTGTTCTTAATCGGTTTGAAAAAAATACCCCGGGACACCGGGCAGCATCCCGGGGTTAATATCTGTTTTACTTATTTAACGCAATTAAGACATTAACGTTCACGTCATCCATCGATAACGTTTCAACACCCTCGGTTTCAGCAGCAAGCGGTGCTATTTCAAGCGAGGTTGCGAGTACCTGACGCGAGATATAGTCGCTGAAATCGCGGATAGCGTCATCGGTGTCGGCACCGGGGGCAAACGTGAGCGAAACACGGTCGGTTATATCATAGCCGCGGCTCTTGCGGATATTCTGCACACGGTTCACGATGTCGCGGGCGATACCCTCGCGGCGCAGCTCGGGTGTCACTGTCACATCGAGCGCGATGGTCAGCGCGCCTTCGTTGGCGACGAGCCATCCGGGAATATCTTCCGAGATAATCTCCACGTCGGCGAGGTCGATGACTGCGGGTGCGCCGTTGAGGTCAAGTGTCAGCGAGCCGTTGCGTTCAAGCTCGGCAATGGCGTGGTTGTCGAGATTTTTAACAGCCTCAGCGACAGCTTTCATGTTCTTGCCGTGTTTCGGGCCAAGTTTCTTGAAGTCGGGTTTGACACGCTTCACGAGCACGCCCTCGTCGTTGCCGACGACCTTGATGTCCTTGACATTGATTTCGCTCATGACGAGGTCTTTGACCGCATCAAGTGCTGCGCGCTGTGAATCATCGGCCACGGGAATCATCACTGTCGACAGTGGCTGACGCACCTTGAGGTTGACCTTGCGGCGCAGCGCGAGCGCCATCGAGGTCACATCCTGTGCCATCTTCATGCGTGATTCAAGTGATTCGTCTATGAGAGACGAGTCGCTGACAGGGAAATCGGCAAGGTGAACCGAGCCATCCTCGCCGGTGAGGTCGCGATAAAGCGAGTCGGCATAGAAGGGGGCAAACGGCGCGATGAGCAGCGACAGTGTCTTGAGACATGTGTAAAGTGTCTGGAAGGCAGCGAGCTTGTCCTCGGTCATCTCCCCACCCCAGAAACGCTTGCGGTTAAGGCGCACATACCAGTTGGAAAGGTTGTCGCCCACAAAGTCATTGATAGCACGGGCGGCACGGGTGGGTTCGTAGTCATCAAGGGCCACGGTCACATCTTTCACGAGGGTGTTGAGCAGCGAAAGAATCCAGCGGTCGATTTCGGGACGTTTCCCGACCGGTACCTGCGGGGCCGACGGGTCGAAATTGTCGACGTTGGCATACAGGGCGAAGAAACTGTAGGTATTATATAATGTGGAGAACAGCTTGCGCGAGGTTTCAAGGACTCCTTTCTCGTCAAATTTCAGGTTGTCCCAAGGCGACGAGTTGGAAATCATGTACCAGCGCACGGGGTCTGCGCCATACTGACCGATGGGGTCAAACGGGTTGACAGCATTGCCGAGACGCTTTGACATCTTGTTGCCATATTTGTCAAGCACAAGACCGTTGGAGATAACAGCCTTGTAGGCTACCGAGTCAAACACCATTCCGGCAATCGCGTGAAGGGTGAAGAACCATCCGCGTGTCTGATCGACACCTTCGGCGATGAAGTCGGCAGGATAAACCTCGCGGTTGTCAAACGCCTCTTTATTTTCAAATGGATAATGGATCTGGGCGTAGGGCATCGAGCCGGAGTCAAACCACACGTCGATGAGGTCTTTCTCTCGCTTCATCGGCTTGCCATCGGCCGAGACGAGGATGATGTCGTCGACATAGGGGCGATGGAGGTCTATCAGCTCATAGTTGTCCTTTTCATATTTTCCGGGGACAAATCCGGCCTTTTTATAGGGGTTTTCGGCCATAACGCCTGCCGCGACAGCCTTTTCAATCTCATTGTAAAGTTGCTCGACACTCTCGATGCAGAGTTCCTCGGCACCGTCCTCGGTGCGCCAGATGGGGAGCGGCGTGCCCCAGTAACGGCTGCGTGACAGATTCCAGTCCTGAAGATTTTCAAGCCACTTGCCGAAACGGCCCGAGCCTGTCGAGGCCGGTTTCCACTTAATCTGCTCGTTAAGTTCCATAAGCCGCTCGCGCACGTCGGTAGTCTTGATAAACCAGCTGTCAAGCGGGTAATAGAGTACCGGCTTGTCAGTGCGCCAGCAGTGGGGATAGCTGTGAACATGCTTTTCGATGCGGAATACCTTGTCGGTGGCTTTCAGTTCCATGCATATCTGCACGTCGAGAGTCTCGGCATCCTCGGGAAGGGTCTCGTCATAGACATTCTTGACATATTTTCCTTCCCACTGCCTGTAAGCCTCAACATCCACGCGCTCCTTGACAAAGCCGGGGTCAAGCTCGTCGAGAAGATAGAAACGGCCCTTGAGGTCGACCATCGGGCGGATGTTGCCGTCACGGTCGACGAGGTGCAGAGGCGGTATATTGTTCTGTTTTGACACACGCTGGTCATCGGCGCCGAATGTACCGGCGATATGAACTATACCGGTACCATCCTCGGTGGTCACATAGTCGCCGGGGATAACGCGGAACGCGCCTTCGCCGGGATTTACCCAAGGGAGAAGCTGCTCGTAGTGCATCCCGACAAAATCCTCGCCCTTATGCTCGGCAACGACTTCATAGGGGATGAGCTTGTCACCTTTGTTATACTCTGAAAGAGCAAGACCGGCAGCCTTGGGGTTGAAGATTGACCCCATGAGGTCTTTTGCCACAACGACTGTGACAGGTTTCCCACTATAAGGGTTATAGGTCTTGACGATGTTATAGGCAATGGAAGGCCCCATAGCGAGAGCCGTATTGGACGGGAGGGTCCAAGGCGTGGTGGTCCATGCGAGGAAACAGGGAGTTCCCCACTGTGTCAGCTCACCGTTGATTGCAGCGAATTTTTCGTTATCCTCGATTATTGCACGGAACTGCGCGATACAGGTGGTGTCCTTCACGTCACGATAGCAACCGGGCTGGTTGAGCTCGTGAGAGCTCAGGCCGGTGCCGGCGGCGGGAGAATAGGGCTGGATGGTGTAGCCCTTATAAAGGAATCCTTTCTTATAAAGTTGCGCGAGAAGCCACCACACTGATTCGATGTAGCGGTTGTCGTAGGTTATATAGGCATTGGGCATGTCAACCCAGTAACCCATCTGCGAGGTGAGTTCCTCCCACTCGCGGGTATATTTCATCACCTCGGCGCGACACGCTGCATTATATTCGTCTACCGAAATCTTCTTGCCGATGTCCTCCTTCGTTATGCCAAGGTTCTTTTCAACGCCGAGCTCGACAGGAAGTCCGTGGGTATCCCATCCGGCCTTGCGCTTCACCTGAAAACCCTGCATGGTCTTGTAGCGGCAGAAAATATCCTTGATGGTGCGGGCGAGCACATGGTGGATACCCGGCTTGCCGTTGGCCGAGGGAGGCCCCTCGAAGAAAACAAATGAAGGACAGCCTTCGCGTTCAGTCATCGTGCGCTCAAAGACACGGTCATTTTCCCATTTACCGCGCATTTCGCGATTGATTTCAGGGAGGTTCAAGCCATTGTATTCGTTGAATCGTTTGCTCATAACGAGGTGTAATTTCGCTTTATAAAAAAATTTTTGCAAATTTAGTCATTTCCATTGAAAAATTCAACTTAACAGTTAAATAAAAATCCTGCGATAAAACAGCAAGGCTTTATCGCAGGATTTAGAAATGTTTATCGCGGATTCTTAACCCTTGAAATTATCATACATGGTCTGGAGTGCCTGTGTCAGACCGTCCCTGTTCTTACCGCCGGCCTGAGCGAATCCGGGCTGTCCGCCGCCACCGCCTTGGATAGCCTTGGCAGCCTCGCGCACAATAGCCGACGCGTTAAATCCGGCGGCCACAAGGTCATCGGTGAGCGCTACCGTCAGAAGGGGTTTCCCGGCGACATCGACAGTCGCGGCGATGAACGCTGTCTTTTCAGGTGACTGGACGCGCACCTCGAATGCCACGCCCTTAACCGCGTCGGGGACACGGACACCGGCCATCTTGATTACCTTTATACCGTTTATAACCTCGGCCTTTTCAAGGAGGTCGCGTGACAGGTTGCGCACACGTTCCTTGAAGTAATCTTCGGCCTGACGGCGCAGCTCGGCGTTCTCGTCGATGGTGCGGCGCATGGCCTGAACCATGTCGGGAGCGTTGTGCAACATCTCCCCTATCTGACGCATGTTGTCGGTGATGTCATTGACCGCATTCTCGACTGCCTCGCCGGTAATCGCCTCGATGCGGCGGATTCCCGCAGCGATGCTGCTCTCGCTGATAATCTTTATCATGCCGATGTTTCCGGTATTGGCGACATGGGTACCGCCGCAGAGCTCGACGGAATCACCATAGCGGATAACGCGCACTTCCTCGCCATATTTTTCACCGAAAAGAGCCATCGCCCCCATCTTCATGGCCTCGGCAATGGGCACGCAACGGTGCTCGTCAAGCGCGATAGCCTCGCGCACATGGCGGTTGGCAATCTTTTCGGCCTTGCGGAGTTCCTCGGGGGTGACTTTCTGGAAGTGGGAGAAGTCAAAACGCAGGAGGCCGGGAGACACGAAAGAGCCTTTCTGCTCCACATGTGTGCCGAGCACCTCGCGCAAGGCGGCGTGAAGGAGGTGGGTTGCAGTGTGGTTGCACTCGGTGGCGCGACGGTTTTCTACATTGATTGCAGCCTCGAAGGTGGCGGTAACGTCAGCGGGAAGCTTCTTGGTCAGATGCACGCCCATACCGTTCTCACGCTTGGTGTCGTAGATTTCCACAACCTCGTCACCGCAGGCCAGCGTTCCGCTGTCGCCCACCTGACCGCCCATTTCGGCATAGAAGGGGGTGGCCGAGAGGACTATCTGATAAAATTCTTTATTTTTCTGAGTCACCTTGCGATAACGGAGAATCTGTGTGGGGCACGATGTCTCGTCATAACCGACAAACACAGGCTCACCCTCGCGGACAACAACCCAGTCGGTTGTCTCGACTGCGGCGGCATTGCGGGCACGGGTTTTCTGAGCCTCCATCTCGCTGTCAAACTCGGCCTTGTCCATCGTCATGCCGTTCTCTTTAAGAATCAGCTCGGTCAGGTCGAGAGGGAAACCGTAGGTATCGTAAAGCACAAACGCCTCTTTGCCGGAAATCTCGGTGCGGCCGGCCTTACGCGCGGCGGCGATAGCTCCGTCAAGGATGTCGATACCCTTGTCAAGGGTGCGCAGGAATGAATCTTCTTCCTCCTTGATGACTTTCATGATAAGCTCGCGCTGACGCTCGATTTCGGGATAAGCCTCGCCCATCGAGTCGATAAGGGTGTTGACAAGGCGGTACATGAAGGCTTGTTTCTGGCGGAGGAATGTATAAGCGTAGCGCACGGCACGGCGAAGGATGCGGCGGATTACATATCCGGCCTTGGCGTTGCCGGGGAGCTGGGAGTCAGCGATCGAGAAGGCGATTGTGCGCACATGGTCGGCGATGACGCGCATGGCGATGTCGACCTTTGCATCCTCGCCATATTTCAGGCCCGAAAGCTCGGAAATCTTGCTGATGAGCGGGGTGAACACGTCGGTATCATAGTTGGACTTCTTGCCCTGAAGCGCCATGCAGAGACGTTCAAAACCCATGCCGGTGTCAATAACGCGGGCGGGGAGCGGTTCAAGCGAGCCGTCGGCCTTGCGGTTGTACTGCATGAACACAAGGTTCCAAATCTCAATCACGAGGGGGTTGTCATGGTTGACAAGCGACACACCGTCGACAGCGGCACGTTCCTCGTCACTGCGCAGGTCGATGTGGATTTCGGAACAGGGCCCGCAGGGACCCGTATCGCCCATCTCCCAGAAGTTGTCATGCTTGTTACCGTTTATAATATGCGATTCGGGCAGGTGCTTTGCCCAGATTGCGGCTGCCTCGTTGTCGCGTTCAAGACCTTCGTCGGCCGCGCCTTCAAACACTGTGGCATAAAGACGTGCCGGGTCGAGTTTCAGAACATCGACGAGATATTCCCACGCCCAGTCGATAGCCTCCTGCTTGAAATAGTCGCCAAACGACCAGTTGCCGAGCATTTCAAACATGGTGTGGTGATAAGTGTCCATACCCACTTCCTCGAGGTCGTTGTGCTTGCCCGAGACGCGGAGACACTTCTGCGAGTCGGCTACACGCTGATACTTGGCGGCGGCGTTACCGAGTATGATGTCCTTGAACTGGTTCATACCGGCGTTAGTAAACATCAACGTTGGGTCATCCTTGATGACCATGGGAGCCGAGGGAACGATATGATGCCCCTTGGAGCGGAAAAACTCTTTGAAAGAGTCGCGTATTTCCTTTGCTGTCAGCATATTATATTGGTTTATTCGATATTTCTCAAGACATGTGTCAAAATAATTTGCAAAATTAGTCGTTTCCCGCCGTTTTTGCAATTTATTTTGTAATTTTGTGGCTGAATGTTTTTAAATGAAATGTTTTAGTCCATGAGTGCCGCAAAATCATCCATTAATATAATTGCCTCCATCAAGCAGATGGCAGAATCAATTTTACCATCGGGAACCCGTGCTATCCTTTTTGGGTCACGGGCTCGTGGTGACAACTCGTCAGATTCTGACTGGGATTTATTAATCATCGTAGACAAAACATCTCTGGAATCCAATGACCACGACCGGTTCTGCTATCCGTTCTGGGAATTAGGGTGGAAAATGAAAACAATGATACACCCCTTGATGTACACATCTTCAGACTGGGAAAAACGGTCCGGAACTGACTTTTTTGATAATGTAAACTCCGACGGAATCAGACTATGCTAAACAGCGAGGATAGAATAACGATTATTAATTACAGGCTTGAAAAAGCGAGACAAAGCCCTAAAGAAGCCAAATCGATTGCAAATCTTGGATATTGGAATCTCGTCGGCAACCGCCTTTATTATACCGTATATTATGCATCAAGCGCCTTGATTTTAGACAAAGGATTCAAGGCAAAGACACACAGCGGGATTATAGCCTTGATTGGTGAAAAATTTATTTTACCCGGATTGCTTGACCGAAAATACGGACAATTGTTTTCCCGATTGTTTTCATTAAGACAGGCCGGGGATTATGACGACATGTTTGACGCGACCGAATCAGAAGTCATGCCCTATGTTCAAGAGGTAGAAAATTATCTTAATGCTGTCGGGGAACTGTTGACTTTTGGTAGAAACCAATCTTAACGGCCCATGTCTTTCTCATTCAAAAAATTCACTGTCGATGATTCCCGATGCGGGATGAAGGTGGGCACCGACGGGGTGCTGGTCGGAGCGTGGTGCGGAATGACCGGTGACACCATGCCTCGAAACGTGCTTGACATCGGCGCAGGTTCAGGACTCATCTCCCTGATGGCGGCTCAACGGTTTCCAGAGGCAAAAGTCACAGGTATCGAGATTGCGCCCGATGCGTGTGCCGACGCGCGGAACAACATTGACAAGTCGCCGTGGCATGACCGGGTCACGATAATCGAAGGCGACATAATGGATGTTGCGCAGAGACCGGAGGGCCGATGGGACCTCATTGTGTCTAACCCGCCATTTTTCAGCGAGACACTTCATGCGCCCGATGCGGCCCGCGCCACGGCCCGTCACGGCGAAACATTCGACGTGACGCAACTCATATCGCTTGCCACGCAACTGCTGACTCCAAACGGAAGTCTGTGTTTCATCGCCCCGTCAACCCGTGATGGCGAAATCGACTTCCTTGCCGAGCTTGCGCGGCTGCACACGACAGCAGTAACGCGGGTTTACTCCAAGACAGGCTCACGCACACCGATACGCACTTTGCGGCGGTTGTCAATGACAGCGTCACCATGCGTTTCCGATGACCTTGTAATCCGTCTGAGCGACGGCGGCTACAGTGCCGATTACGTTTCACTAACCAAAGATTTTTACTTGCATCTATGACCGGCAACTCATTTAACGTGCGCCCAGTTTCGCGCCTGTTCCTCTTTTTATTGGTCTCGTTCATCTGCCTCCTCGCGGGTGCAGCCATCGTGAGCATTATAACAATGAAAGGCTCTACCACGGTTACACTCCGCCTTGCCACTGTCGCGCAGGATATTTTCATGTTCATCCTCCCGGCAATCGTCACCGCTGTCATGGTAACCCGCCGCCCGGCCACCCTCCTCAGGATTGACTCGCGCTACCCGTGGCTCACCGCCCTCCTTGCCGTCGCCGGACTCCTTGTCGCGATGCCCGCCATGAACGCTCTTGTCGCGTGGAACGAATCCTTGTCGCTCCCCGCCTCTCTTGCCGGTGTCGAGACATGGATGCGCAACTCGGAAACGGCCGCACAAGTGGCAATAAACACATTGCTCGGGGGAACAGGAATCGGCGACCTGATAACCGGAGTGTTAATCGTCGGCATCCTTGCCGGATTCAGCGAAGAAATTTTCTTCCGAGGCACCCTTCAGCGCCTTCTCGCGACATCGCGAAACAATGACATCGACCGCACTCCCCCCTTGACAGCACATGTCGCGATATGGGGCACCGCCATTCTTTTCAGCGCGTTCCATGTCCAGTTCTTCGGATTTTTTCCCCGCCTGCTGCTCGGAGCCTATTTCGGATACCTGCTGTGGTGGAGCCGGAGCCTGTGGGTACCCGTTACGGTTCACGCTGTCAATAATTCTATCGTCGTCATCGCCTCGTGGGCGCAACGCGCGGGATATATCGAGGAAGACATGAACAAGGCCGGGGCCGACAACCTCGCCGCGGTCATTATCAGCATCGCGCTAACCATCATTATCATCGCCGGCCTGCGTAAGAGGGCGTTTCATAACAAATGTTAATCCAAAGTGGCAGCATCTTTCAGTTAACTCGTTATTACACAGAGGGAGCATAGCTGTGGCTATGTGACCGAGGTGTAATGACGAGGTAACGAAAGAGACCGCCGCAGCCATTGCGCATGTCTCGGAATGTGTCTACGAATTTATCAGTCGCCTATCGGACTGACTTCCCCGGTAAGAGAATCCATGATGTAACCGCGCACAACAACGTCAGGCGCCATCAACGGATGGTTGCGCACGAGGTCGACTGTCTCTGAGACAGCGGCTTCAGTGTCGTCAAACCCGTGCAGCCATGTGTCGAGATCGATACCGCAGTGGCGCATCAGGTTGATGTGTTCCTCCGACACTCCGCGCTCGCGCATCAGGTGCAGCATCTCAGCCGAATCCATCCCCTGCACGCCGCAGCCGGTGTGGCCGATAATCATCACCTCGTTGACCCCGAGTTCATATACTGCCACAAGAATCGAGCGCATTGTCGAATCAAAAGGATTGGTAATTGTGGCTCCGGCATTCTTGATAATCTTGACATCACCGTTCTTTATGCCGAGGGCGGCAGGAAGGAGGGCCGTCAGGCGCGTGTCCATGCAGGTCACGATGGCGATGCGCTTGTCGGGATACTTAGAAGTCTCATATTCAAGATAGTGCTTCTCCTCGACAAAGCGGCGGTTATATTCAAGCATCTGCTCAATCATGGTTCAATCAAATTTTTTCCGGTGGAAAATAAAGTTGCGGCCAAGATATTTTTCCCTCACAACGGGATTCTCGGCAAGCTCCTCCGATGTTCCCTGAAACAGGATTTTGCCTTCAAACAGCAGATAGGCCCTGTCAGTAATGCGCAGCGTCTCCTGTGCATTGTGGTCGGTGATGAGGATTCCGATGTTTTTGGATTTCAGTTTATAGACAACCTCCTGAATATCCTCGACCGCAATAGGGTCGACACCGGCAAACGGCTCGTCGAGCATGATAAATTTCGGATTGATGGCGAGACAGCGGGCAATCTCGGTGCGCCGTCTTTCACCGCCCGAAAGCTGGTCGCCGAGGTTGTGGCGCACCTTCTCAAGACGGAACTCGGCAATGAGACTTTCAAGCTTTTCCTTCTGATACTCGGGCGTCGTATTGGTCATTTCAAGCACCGCCTTGATATTGTTCTCGACACTGAGCTTTCGGAACACGCTTGCCTCCTGTGCGAGATAGCCGATACCGTTCTGCGCACGCTTGTAGACGGGATATTTCGTAATATTCAGGTCGTTGAGAAAAATCTGCCCCTCGTTGGGGGTGATGAGTCCCACGGTCATGTAGAACGTTGTCGTTTTCCCGGCTCCGTTAGGCCCGAGCAACCCGACAATCTCACCCTGTGTCACATCTATCGAGACATGATTGGCGACCGTGCGCTTGCCATATTTCTTGACAAGGTTATCGGTGCGCAGCACCATTTTCTGTTCCTCACTCATTGGTATAACGCGATTTTTGCAGGCGTGACTCAATATAGTCAGTCAGCAGGTTGATGGCCACGATATTGTTTCCTCCCTGCGGCACGATAAGGTCGGCAAAACGCTTGGACGGCTCGATATACATCGAGTGCATCGGTTTCAGAACTCCCTGATAACGGTCTATTACCATCTGAGGGGTGCGGCCGCGCTCGATACAGTCTCGGGCAATGACGCGGATAAGGCGGTCGTCGGCATCAGCGTCAACAAAGACTTTCACATCCATCATGGAACGCAACACGGGGTCGTTCAGCACGAGAATACCCTCCACGATGACCACGTCGCGAGGCTCGACCCTGACGGTTTCCTCCTGACGGGTGCATGTCAGATAAGAATAGGTCGGCATCGGGACTGCCTTACCCTCTTTCAGCATTTTCAGATGCTCCACGAGAAGGGTCCACTCTATCGAGGCCGGCTCGTCAAAATTGATTTTGCTGCGCTCCTCTGGCGGGATGTGGCTCGAATCCTTGTAATACGAGTCTTGGGGGATGACAGCGACCTCCCCGGCGGGGAGCGAATTTATTATCTTGTTGACCACGGTAGTCTTACCCGAGCCGGTTCCACCGGCGATTCCTATGATGAGCATGGTTGTTCTGATTGTTTTGTTTTTGCAAAATTACTGAAAATCTTTGGAATAACCGAGAAAAGAGGTTGAAATGTCACTGAAATGACTATCATTAAAGCGTTTACAGTGCCAAACGAAGCCAACCGCAAAAAACGGGAAACGCAAAGGAAAGCAGTTCTATGAAGCAGAACGGTTTTCAAATCGTTACCCGTAGCGAGATGCATTTTTAACGCTCCCTGCATTGATTGCGCCGTTCTGCGCCGACTTGCTTATCAAGGTCTAACTCGTTGAGTAATAACTTTGCAAACAAAAAAAAACGAGTATGGCAAGAAGTACATTCAAAGTGCTGTTCTACGTGAACGGCAGCAAGGAGAAAAACGGTATTGTCCCCATCATGGGGCGAGTGACAATCAACGGGACTGTGGCGCAGTTCAGTTGCAAGCAGAGTGTCCCGAAAACGCTTTGGGATATCAAGGGCAACCGAGCCAAAGGCAAGAGCAAGGGAGCACGGGACATCAATTTAGCTTTGGACAACATCAAGGCGCAAATCATCAAACACTACCAACGCCTATCCGACCGTGAGGCATTCGTTACGGCAGAAATGGTGCGCAATGCTTATCAAGGTATCGGCAGCGAGTACGAGACACTGCTCAAAGCGTTCGACCGTGAGAACGAAGTATTCAAGAAGCGTGTCGGCAAAGACAGGGTAATGGCAACTTACCACTCACGAGTGAGGGCAAGAAACCATGTGGCAGCGTTCATCAAGTCTTTCTACAGGCGGACTGATATGTCCATGCTGGAGATTACGCCCGACTTCATCAAGGAGTTCGCAGCCTACCTCTCAACGGAGGCCGGACTGCATAACGGGACGATATGGGAAAAGTGCATGTGGCTGAAAGGTGTTGTCATGCGTGCGCACTTCAACGGACTGATACCGAGAAACCCGTTTGCCCAGTTCCATATCAGCCCGAATGTGAAGGAGCGTGAGTACCTGACGGAAGACGAATTGAAAGCGTTAATGACGCACGAGTTCGGGGATGCAAAACTGTCCTATATCCGTGATATTTTCGTTTTCGCCAGCTTCACCGCCCTTTCTTTCGTGGACATCAAGGAACTGACCAATGACAACATCGTGGAAGTGAACGGAGAAAAGTGGATATTATCCAAACGGCACAAGACGAAAGTTCCGTTCCAAGTGAAACTGCTGGATATTCCTATGCAGATAATAGAGCGTTACCGTTCCTTGCAGGAGGACAACCTCGTTTTTCCTAATCTCAACTACTGGTCTATCTGCAAACCGTTGAAAAAGGTGATGAAAGAGTGCGGGATAACAAAGGACATCTCGTTTCATTGCGCCAGACATGGGTTCGCGACGCTCGCCTTGAGTATGGGGATGCCGATTGAGAGCGTGAGCCGTGTTTTGGGACACACGAACATTGTCACGACCCAAATCTACGCAAAAATCACAACGCAGAAGCTGGATAACGACCTTACCATGCTCGGCAACAGACTAAACCAATCGTTTAACAACATATCAATGGCAGGACAATGAAAAGAAATATCATCGAAATTACGGAACACGGTACGATAACTATACCGAGTGAAACGGTATGGATGAGCGAAGCTGAACTTGTCAGCCTGTTCGGGGTTATTGCTCCTACTGTCCGTGCCGCAATCCGAGCCGTTTATAAAAGCGGAGTATTGACAGAACATGAAGCGCAACGGCATATCCGTCTGTCGGATAAATACAGCATGGATGTTTACAGCCTTGAAATGGTTATCGCCCTCGCTTTCCGCATCCACTCATACGGAGCGGAACGGGTACGCAATGCCATGATTGAAAAGTTGTACTTGCGAAAAGAGAAAACAAGCATCTTCTTTTCGTTGGGCAATGGAATAAAAGTACCTAAATATCAGGCATGAAGTATATTGATATGACGACATGAAGTAATGAAACCAATACGTATTCCCATTATCAACAACTCATTTATACGAGTGTTTGAATAGGCGTATTGCCATTCATACGTATTAAGACGACAAGTCCCGAAGAAACTGCCATTGAAGTGGTGTTTCTTCGGGACTTTTTGTTGTCATGTTCTCCGATATGCTGCAAGTTTTTCATTCCTTGTGTTTTTTGCGCCATTCTGCCGTGATTTGCGTATCAAGGTTTTAAGCGGCTCGCCATAATTTTGCATACGATTATTTATCAACCATTTAAGCGTATGAACAATGAGTAAATCAGACATCAGCAAGGAGGAGTTTATCCGAGTGGGTACGACCCTCTACAAGTTAGTGAACCAGCCCCGACTGAACGATGGCTATGTGAAGAAACGAATCGTGTGGAACAACGAGACCCTGCGACAGGACTATGGCAAGCACTTTCTCGCTACCGTACCGAAGTATGACGGCTTCTGCACGGTGCCCGACCATGTGAATTACCGTCCGATAGTGGACTAGTTCCTGAACCTCTATGAACCGATAGACCACAAACCGATGGAGGGTGATTTTCCCTCTATCCGTTCGTTAGTGCATCATATCTTCGGGGAACAATACGAGTTGGGAATGGACTACCTGCAGCTGCTATACCTGCAACCTGTTCAAAAATTACCAATCCTGCTGTTGGTATCGGAGGAACGCAATACGGGCAAAAGTACGTTTCTGAACTTTCTGAAAGCCCTCTTTCAGAACAACGTGACATTCAATACCAACGAGGACTTCCGCAGCCAGTTCAATTCCGATTGGGCCGGCAAGCTGCTTATCGTGGTGGATGAAGTGCTGCTGAGCCGCAGGGAGGACAGCGAGCGATTGAAGAACCTCAGTACCACGTTATCCTACAAGGTGGAAGCCAAAGGCAAAGACCGTGACGAGATAGCGTTCTTCGCCAAGTTTGTGTTATGTTCCAACAACGAGTATCTGCCCGTAATCATAGATGCAGGAGAAACACGTTATTGGGTGCGGAAGATAGACCGCTTGCAATCGGATGATACCGACTTCCTGCAAAAACTGAAAACGGAAATCCCTGCCTTCCTCTATCACTTGCAGCACAGACAGCTATCCACCGAGAAAGAGAGCCGTATGTGGTTTGCTCCGTCATTGCTGCGCACCGAAGCCTTGCAGAAGATTATCCGCAGCAACCGCAACCGATTGGAGATAGAGATGTGCGAACTTATGCGTGACATAATGGCAAGTACGGGTATCGACACTCTCTCTTTTTGCTGCAACGACATTCTCACGTTGTTGGCAAACTCGTATGTCAAAGCGGAGAAGCACCAAGTAAGAAAGGTATTGCAGGAGTGTTGGAAGCTCACGCCTGCACCGAACGGACTTACATACACCACCTACCAACTGAACTACAATCGGGAGTGTCGGTATGAGCCGATAAGGAGGGTGGGACGCTTTTATACCGTCACAAGGCAGCAACTTGAAACGCTGTAAATCCGTTGTCTTTTTGTTGAATTGTTGAATAAGGATATAATCATACTGATAATAAGCGATATACACTCTCAACAAAATCTCAACAGACCAAAAGAGAAGTTGAGCATAAAGCCACGACTTATTGTTGGTTTCTCTTTTGGTGAGTGGTTTGTTGAGCGGATGTTGAACATCTATTTGTGTAGATATAAGCATATTAAATATGCTATTCAACGAATCAACGATTTTCATTCACCATTAAAACCATAGGAAGATTATGACTACACAGGAAGCAAAGAAGATACGCATCGCAGACTATCTGCAAAGTTTGGGCTATAGTCCCGTCAAGCAGCAGGGCAAAAGCCTTTGGTACAAATCACCGTTCAGGGAGGAAACGGAAGCCTCGTTCAAGGTAAACACCGAACTTAACCAATGGTATGACTTCGGAACGGGCAAAGGAGGCAGCATCATCGCTTTAGCGCAGGAACTTTACGGTTCGGACTATGTGCCTTACCTGCTTGGTAAGATAGCGGAACAAGTACCGCATGTCCGTCCCGTGTCTTTCTCTTTTCGCCAGCAGGCCTCCGAACCATGTTTCCAACATTTGGAGGTGAAAGAACTCACACACCCTGCATTACTCTGTTACTTGCAGGAGCGTGGAATAAACACTGCATTGGCGCAAGCTGAATGTAAGGAACTGCACTTCGTCCATAACGGCAAGCCTTATTTCGCCATCGGGTTCCCGAATGTGGCAGGAGGCTATGAGGTACGCAACCGTTTCTTCAAGGGTTGCATCGCCCCGAAGGACATCAGCCATATCAGACAGTCGGGAGAGCCGAGAGAGAAATGCCTCGTTTTAGAGGGAATGATGGACTATCTTTCATTCCTCACCTTGCGGATGAAGAACTGCCCGACCATGCCCGACCTTGACAGGCAGGATTACGTTATTCTCAATTCCGTTTCCAACGTATCCAAAGCCATAGACGTGCTGCACGGGTACGAGCGTATACACTGTCTGCTTGACAATGACGAGGCAGGGCGGAAAGCGTATTGGGAACTGGCAGGAGAGTTTGCCGGACGTATCAGGGACTTCTCCCCAAACTACAACGGGTACAAAGACCTGAACGACTACCTGTGCAGCAAACCTTTGTCCCAATCGGCTGAGCCGATGAAACAGGAGAAGCAAGTCCAATCCGCAAAACGGATGATGCAGCCACCGAAAAAGCAAGGGCTGAAGATGTAGGGAGAGGGTGTTTGCAGCGACACGGATATTTACCGACGGAAAATGCCGTAGCTTATTAGGGAATTTTCCGAGCCGCAATACTCCATATCGCTGAAAATTCCCCAATAAGCCAAAGAGGTTGCACCTCTCTGGACTCTCCCAAAGACTAACGGCAAGAGCCGTATAGAATAATCATTATTGTTTCACAATTCAAGAATAAAGGAAAATTATATATGGGTTATGCAGTATTACACATGGAGAAGACAGGCGGAACGGATGCCGCCATGTCAGCGCACATAGAGCGAACCATACATCCGAAAAACGCAGATGCGAACAGAACGCACCTCAATCGGGAACTTGTTCGGTTTCCTGACGGAGTGGAGAACAGGACACAAGCCATACAACATAGATTGGACAATGCAGGACTGGCACGCAAAATCGGCAACAACCAAGTGAGGGCTATCCGTGTCCTGCTCACGGGAACGCACGAGGATATGGAACGTATCACCAGCGAGGATAGACTTGATGAATGGTGCAGCGACAATCTGAAATACCTTGCTGACACATTCGGCAGGGAGAACATCGTGTCGGCAGTCCTGCACATGGACGAGCAGACACCGCACATACACGCCACCCTTGTCCCGATAGTCAAGGGAGAGCGCAAACGCAAGAAGAAAGAGGAACAGGTAAAGAAGCGATATCGCAAGAAACCGACCGACACAGCCCGACTGTGTGCCGATGATATTATGACACGAGCCAAGCTCAAATCCTATCAGGACACCTACGCCCAAGCCATGAGCGGTTATGGGTTGCAACGTGGCATTGACGGCTCGGAAGCAAAGCATATTTCCACACGGCAGTATTACCGTGACCTGATGCAGCAGACGGAACGGTTGCGAACAGACATAGGGCAACTCCAAGACCACAAGGAAACGGCACAAGAAGAACTCAGGCGAGCCAAGAACGAGGTGCAGACCGAGAAACTGAAAGGGGCTGCCGCGACCGCAGCCACCAACATTGCGGAAAGTGTCGGTTCTCTTTTCGGAAGCAACAAGGTCAAGACGTTGGAAAGGCAAAATGTCGTCTTGCAAAACCGTATTTCTGAACTTGCAAATGAAGCCCAAGAACGTGAAGAACGGCATATCAAACAGATGCGAGAGATGAAAAGCGCATACGAACAACAGAACCGCAAGTTGTCCGAGTTTGTGGATTTCGTCAAACGTTACTTCCCGTATGTGGAGAAACTGATGCCGACAATAAAGTTCTTGCGTGAAACTTTGAACTTTGGCGATACTGTCATTAGAAAGCTATGCACATTCAAGGATGTTTCCATTAGATGAAGTAGTCAAGACTTAATCTGACAATTACGGATAAAAACATTACCTTTGTAAAAAGAAAAGATTAAGCCATGACCACATCAGAAAAAGTCATCAAGAACAAACTGGGACTGTTGGAACTGTCCCA
>Ga0209064_1002569_pt1 | contig 19478 bp, 22 predicted proteins | sample Inofromicrocosms_FD_187498 | JGI IMG/M metagenome (GOLD analysis project Ga0209064, IMG submission 187498) | Mouse cecum microbial communities from Vienna, Austria - Inoculum for glucosamine and mucus D2O microcosms (SPAdes) (version 2) | ecosystem: Host-associated > Mammals > Digestive system >... | reverse complement strand
CAAAGTGGGCTAAACGGAAACGGCAGGTGAAAAACCGGGCTGTCCAGTCTGACCGGCCACCGCAGGTAAAGCCCCAGGACGCCGCCAAAGCGCCCCGGCAGGTGGAAACGGCGGTCAATACCCTGGAAACGTCCGTAAAAACGGCGAAACGGCCCGCCCAGGCTATGGGGCAGACCGCAAAGGCCAGCGTCAGGGGCGCAAAGGGCACCATCAAGAGCGCACAGCGGACGGTAAAGACGGCACAGCGCACCGCAAAGGGCACCGTGAAAACCGCCCAGCATACGTCTAAAACCGCCATCAAGACCGCAGACCATACGGCAAAGGCGGCACAGAAAACGGCCCAGGCCACCGCAAAGGCGGCGAAAATGACCGCCCACGCCGCCCGTGCCACGGCCAAGACCGCCGCCGCCACCGCGAAAGCCGCCGCAAAGGGCGTTTCCGCTACGGTAAAAGCCATGATCGCATCCGTCAAGGCACTTGTGGCCGCTATTGCCGCTGGGGGCTGGGTTGCCATCCTTGCTATCGTGATTATCTGCTTGATTGGCCTGATCGTCGGCTCCTGCTTCGGTATCTTCTTTTCGGGAGAGGACAGCGGCACGGGACAGACCATGCCCGCCGTTGTCCGGGAGATCAATCAAGAGTATGAGGGCAAGCTGGACGAGATCAAGAACAGCACCGCCCATGACACGCTTGAAATGTCCGGCTCCCGCGCCGTCTGGCCGGAGGTGCTGGCAATATACGCCGTTAAGACCACCACCGACCCGAACAACCCCCAGGAAGTCGCCACGATGGACGACAGCAAAAAAGAGCTGTTGAAAGAGATATTTTGGGCTATGAACGAGATAAGTAGCCGCACCGAAACCGCCACCACCACCCAAACCGTGGAAACCGACGATGGGGCGGGCAACATCATTGAGGAAGAAGTTGAGGTAACGACAACGACCCTCTATATCACCGTGACCCACAAGACCGCCGATGAAATGGCGGACGCCTACAACTTCACTGCCGACCAGCGGGCGCAGCTTGCGGAATTACTGGCTGAAGAAAACCGCAGTATGTGGAGCAGCGCCCTATACGGTATCGGCGTAGGCGATGGAGAGATCGTGGTGGTGGCTCTCTCCCAACTCGGCAACGTGGGGGGCCAGCCCTATTGGTCATGGTACGGCTTCAACTCCCGCGTGGAGTGGTGCGCCTGCTTTGTCAGTTGGTGCGCCAACGAGTGCGGGTATCTGGACGCTGGCGTGATCCCCAGGACAGCGGGCTGTATCTCCGGCTCTGATTGGTTCAAAGACCGGGGACTCTGGCAGGACAACAGCTATGAACCCCGTCCCGGTGACATCATCTACTTTGATTGGGACAACAAGGGCAACTCTGGCCCCCAGGACGGCCTTGCCGACCATGTGGGCATTGTGGAGAAGGTGGAGAACGGTCTTGTCTACACCGTGGAGGGCAACTCCGGCGATAGCTGCCGGGAGAACCGCTACGCCATAGGCCATTATGAAATTTATGGATACGGCACACCTGCCTACTGACCCCGCAGACGTATAATTTTCGCCCTGGACTGACTGGAAACAGTTCGTCCAGGGCGGCTTTTTTCATTCCTCAAACAGCTTTGAAACGGGAACTTCCAGTACATCCGCGATCTTAAACAGCGTTTCCAACGACACGCCAAAGACCCGCGTGGGGCTTTCAATTTTAGAGACATACGACCATGACCGCCCGATCTTATCCGCAAACGCCTCCTGCGTCAGCCCCTGCAATTTTCGGTAGTATTGCACCTTCAATCCGAAGCGGATGTACTGTTCCCGATATTCCGTTTCCATAGCGCACCCCTCTTTCCGATAAAAGGGTAACACGAAAACGGGGATTTATTTAGAGAATGTAATTGCCATTTATAGCAATACAATGATATAATAGGGCAATCACAGGTCAAGTATTCACGCCGTCCGGCGAACGGGCGGGCACAAGGAGGTCATGCGATGGAGAAAACCTGCTTTTTTATCGGCCACCGGGACGCGCCGGACAGTCTGGCCCCGGTACTGGACGCCCTGGTGGAGCGGCATATCACGGAGTATGGTGTGGGGGAGTTTGTGGTAGGGCGCTACGGCGGGTTTGACGCGCTGGCGGCAAGCGCGGTGAAGCGGGCCAAGGTGCGCCACCCGGACGTGCGGCTGATCTGCCTGCGGCCCTACCACCCGGCTGAACGGACTGAAAAGACACCCAGCGGCTTTGACGGCTCCTTTTACCCTCCGGGGATAGAGCAAGTGCCAAGGAAGCTGGCTATCGTCCGGGCCAACCGCTACATGGTGGACAACAGCGACTTTCTGATTGCCTACGCATGGCACCCCGGCAACGCCCGTGAGTTGGTAGAGTACGCCCAGCGGCGAGAGCGGCGGGGATTATTGCGTGTGAATGTGCTGGGCCAAGCGTAGGTCGTAACCTACCGCTGAAGATAAGGGCATACGAATAAGAGCCATTGACCTCGCAATCAACGGCTCTTACTCTTTCATTCTGATTGCCCCATCCAAAGTGGCTTCTACGATAGGAAGATATTTTTCCGGGCATAGTTGCATTTTGTGACGCACTCTCTGGCGTACTTCACTGTTTTCCTGCATTAGCGCAGGATTGAAGTAGCGTTCCATAGGTAAATGACAAATTTGTATCAGTCGCAACATGACCGGGACGCTGGGAATTATTAGACCTAATTCAATGTTGGCGAGATAGCGAGTTGATACGCTTACTTCCTCTGCCAACGCTCTGCGTGTCATTCCTTGCGCTTCACGCCCTGCTCGTACATCCTCTCCAAAAGTTTCAAAACCGGGACAATCCTTGACCTCTGCCATATTACATCACCCAAGCACATGGTATAGTTCATACTCATTCTTTTGAATGATGTAATTTTCTCTTTACTTCCCTTTATAATTCATCTTTGTTGAATCGAAAGCCCTGTCTTACGTTGTATCAGCCATGAAATTGTGCTATAATCGAAGCGAAACTTTAGAAAAACGGGGTGCCCCATGTACGATGTAATTGTTGTCGGTGCTGGCCCTGCCGGAAGTACCGCCGCAAAGGTACTGGCTGAAAGAGAGCTTCACGTCCTGCTGGTAGAACGGCACAAACTCCCCCGCTATAAATCATGCTCTGGCGTTCTGATCCAGAAGTCAATAGATTTGGTGCGGTGCTACTATGGACAGGATGTACCGCTGTCCGCAACGTGTACCCCCGTAGAAAACCGGGGCATGATCTTCACAGATGATAAAGGCCGGGAGTTCCGCTTTGAACAGGGCGGCTTGAACGTGTGGCGCAGTTCCTTTGATAACTGGCTGACGGAACAGGCGGCAGCGTCCGGCGCGGAAGTCCGGGACAACACCAGCGCCGTTTCCTGTGAGGAACAGCCCGATTTGATTTCTGTCACGCTGCGGGGGGAATCCTCTTGCACAGAACAGGCCAGATACATCATTGATTGTGAGGGTGTCACCGGCGTATTAAAGCGGCAGTTACTTGGAAACAACCGGGATTTTATCACGACTTTCCAGACGTTCAACCGGGGAACAATCCAGTTAGACCCGCACTACTTCTATGCCTACTTACAGCCGGAGCTGTCCGAGTATGACGCATGGTTCAATGTGAAAGATGAAATGCTGGTGCTGGGCGTTTCAGTCAAGGGCACCAGCAGGATCGAGCAGTTCTATCAGCGGTTCATCTCCTACATGGAAACCCACCACGGCTTGCAGATTGGGCAGCAGGTCAAGGCGGAAAAGTGGCTGATGCCCCATATCCGGCCCGGTTGCTCCGTCACCTATGGACAGGGCCGGGTACTGTTCGCCGGTGAGATCGCTGGGTTCCTCAATCCGATGGGCGAGGGGATTTCGGCGGGAATGGAGAGCGGCTACCATGTGGCCCAGGCCATAGCAAATCACTTTGACGCTTTGGATATGATTTATACAGACTACCAGCGAGACACCCAGCAGCTAAAGTCTTACATGGAGCGCCAATGGAATTTTGTTGGGCGAATGGCCGATACATTTTCGGACATGATTATCTAAACGAAAGGTGCGGGGACAAAACGCAAATGAGTTTTGTCCCCTGCACTTTATTTTTTGAAAAAATGTGACGTGCCGTAGAGGTTTCCTGTCTATATGGGTGAAGGGCCTTATCGCAAGGGGAAGGAGGTTCGTGTGGAGGATAAGCAAATTATAGATTTGTATTGGGCGCGCGCTGAAACTGCTATATCTGAAACTGCGAAGAAGTACGGGAGGTACTGCCATTCTATCGCATTTAATATCCTGCACAGCCATGAGGATAGCGAGGAATGTGTGAACGATACGTTTTTCAACGCTTGGAGGACAATGCCGCCCCAGCGTCCGGGCAAATTTGCGGCTTTTCTTGGAACGATCACCCGGCATCTATCGCTAAACAGGTGGGAGCAATACAGCGCAGAAAAACGTGGCTGCGGACAAGTGCCGCTTGTGCTGGAGGAATTGAATGATTGTATCCCAGCTTTAGAAAATGCGGAACAGGTTGTCGATGATCTTGCTTTGACAGAACTGCTCAATCGGTTCCTGGGTACTCTTTCAACGGATAGTCGAAAAATCTTCATGCGTAGATATTGGTATATGAACACAATTAAAGAAATTGCGAAAGGCTATTCAATGAGTGAGAGCAAAGTGAAGATGTCTTTGCTCCGCTCCCGGAAGGAACTGAAACAATTATTGGAGAAAGAAGGTTTTGATTTATGAAAGAAAAGCGTTTGTTAAAAGCCCTGGGCCAAGTAGACGCGGACTACATCGAAGAAGCGTCCCCCACCCAGCAGACGAAAAGGCCCCGTTGGATGAAATGGAGCGTCCTTGCAGCCTGCTTATGTTTGGTTGTCTTTTCTGCTATAAATTTCTTGCCTCATATGGGAAATGAGGGCAACGAAGGGGGTGGCATACCGTCTAATTTCACTTCGCCAAATAGTAACTCCGAACAAGCAATTTTACTCCTTGCACAACAGGACATTATTACTGAATTGCAAAAAGACATATCAGACAAAGATTTGCAGGGGTGGGCAGAAGATTCGGCTCAAAGCATAAGTATAAATTTTGAATATGTTTTGCCCATCTATGCGCCAGAACATATAACAGCCGACAGTGCCAGCTTATCCGATACCTTGGTATTTACAAATCAATATAAGGCCCCTGCAATTTCTAATGAAATGTGCATTGGTGCATTTACGTTGGTGCAACACAAAGGTAAATGGACTGTTTCAATGCTTGAAGTTGGTTTTGATCTTGAAACAATTATCATGCAATACAAAGATACTGCGACCTGCTTTTTAAGCATACCACAACTTGGTACAGAGTATGGCTTCCTCACAGTGTCAGACACAGACGAAACTTATTCATCCATTACCCATAATTGTCAGGAGGCAAAGACCGGAACGGATTTGCTAACGCTATTAAAATCAACAGCTTCTATCGATGGTTCGGCCTCTGAGGGTTAAAAGTAGCGGAAGGACAAGGCCCATTATTTGAGCCTTGTCCTTCCGCTTTATCTGAGAGGGATTATCACAAAATTGCCCCGCCGCCCCAAACCTGGGACTGCGTGATCGCCAGAACGGTTTCGGTGGGAATACCGGCAATCTCGCTGCCGAAAATCTCCCGCAGGTTCCCGCCCGTCAGCATGGCGGCAAGCTGGGACCTGGCCGCAGCGGACGCAGCCAGCTGGTTAGCCTGAATGTGACGCTGAATCTGCTTTTCCACCGCCAGTTTCATAAACTCGGCATGGCGGGCCATACGCAAATCCCACCAGCTTTCTTCATCGTCAGAACCGCTCTTGGAGTAGGTGATCTCCCCGCCCGCGCTGGAGGAACAGGCGTTGCAGATGTTGCCGTCCTCCCCGATGGCAACGGCCTGGGACATATCCCATGTACTACCGGGCATAATGGCCTCATTCCGCGCCACGTCAAAAGCAAACCATGTGTCGATCTTCGCAAAAATCTCCTGGGCGTAGGCCGGGTCTTGCTCCATGCGCTCCTGCACCTTGGGATGGATGACCACAGCCTTGCTCCCAGGCGGGACGTTGCCCAGGGCATGAATCTCCTTCGGAGCGGTAAATCTGCCGTCTATGGAGCCGTAGAAGGGATTGGCCCCGGTGGGCTGCCAATTCTCCAGCGTTTCCTTTGCTTTGTCCCCGTCCTGGTACAGAAGGTAGTGGGGGTAGTCGTTCCGGGTGCGCCAATAGCCGCTGCTGGCGTCAAAAACGTGATAGTGGATGTTGGGATATTTCGCTTTCAGCATGGTTTCCAGAGAGGGGGCCTCTACCGCCTCCGTTTCTGCGGCCTGCACTTGTCCGCCGGAGCGAACCGCCAAATCCATCATCAGGCTGGTGGGCATCGCCGCCATACCTGCCAGACCGCCCAGGCCGGTGGTGAACGTGTCGGCCCTGCTTCTGCTGGCCTGCGCCGCCATATCCATGAAGCTGCTGCCCTGCGTCCCCGTCTGCCTTGCTTCACGGGCCTTTGTGGGGGCGCTGTACGTCTGCGCCCCGTAACCCGGTTGAATCGTATTGCTCACACTATTTCCTCCCTTAAAGCAGACCCATCAAAAGTTCTGCGGCGCTGACGGGGCCGTCATTCATGCGGAGCTTCATCATCAACCGCCGTTTCGCTGCGGCTGCCTCGGCAAGTTCCATATATTTTTTGTGGCGTTCCATGCGTTGCTCCCAAAAACTGCCCTTTGAGCGCGTATGAAATTCCGAATCGTTTCCAACGGGCCAGGAATCAGCCCTGTATTGGTCAAGCGAAGTTCCAACTGTAATTAAGACAGAACAATTCCGCGGAGCATAGGAGGCCCCCAAATCCCTTTGAAGCAAAGAGAGAACCTGTGCCCTATATTCTGGATCATCTTTCATCGCTTGAAATGCTGCGTCCGATATATTGACAGCCGCATTACTTACTGTTGGATTGCAGATTATTTTCGACAAGTCCTCATAAAACGCTTTCTTAAAGAGCTGCATTTCCTCTGCTTTCGATAACTCCGCTTTCTGCTGGGTGGCCTCTGTTCCGTTGACCTCAAATACACCATTTTTCTTTTCACTGGCCCGCGCCGCCATATCCATGAAGATGCTGCCCTGCGTCCCGGTCTGCCTTGCTTCACGGGCCTTTGTATGGGAGCTGTATGTTCGCGTCTCGTAACCCGGTTGAATCGTATTGCTCATTGTATCACCCTTCCCGACATTACATATTGAGGAAAAACATATTTGCTCCTGCTGGTAAAGAAATCTCCGGCGTGATAGCGGGGGCGGATACCATCCGCGCTTTCAGCAGATCACCGATATTGGAAAAGGATTTTTCCAATGCCTCCGCCCCTGCGGTGCGCTCCCACATGGCCCTGCGCTGTGCCGCCGCTGCTGCGGCCTGCTCCTGATACTGCCGCTGCTGCTCCGCTTTTTTCCTGGCCTTTTCCGCGTTGATCCTGTTTACCTCGGCCACGCGCTCTGGGGAATCGCCACAGCCGCCAATATAGGTCACACTTCCATCCTCATGGATCACCACGCCACAAGGCTCATAGTTAAGGCCCTGGGTAGCGAACTGTGCTTTCAATCTTGGAGTAGCATTGAAAAAATCATCAATCTTCTGCTCATAATATGCTGCCTTTTCCGGGTCATTCGCCATATCCTCTAAAATGTTGGGCGCAATCACAACGCTGTTGCCGTTCATGCGACCGCCCGCTTTTTGAAGGCTGGCTTGGTCTTTTCCGACGCTCTGAATCGTAACCTGTCCGTATTTGTTTTCCAGGTGTTTCTTGTAAGCATCAACATTTGATGTTTCGCCCTCGTTGGTGACTTCTGGCCTGCTGCTGATTTCCAGCACATCAGCCGTGCCTCTGCTGGCCTTTGCAGCCATGTCCAGAAAACCGGAAGTCCGTGCCGCCGCACTCCGAACGGTGCGGTTTTCGGGCAGAGGGCTATACATCCTGTTTAAATATCTGCAATCAATCATGCCGCTCATAAACTGCTCCTTTCCTGCAATAGAACCGTTGCGGAAAATTCTCGCTGAACCGCTTTCAGCTCCAATTCTCCCATATACTTCTCCGCCTCCCGGCGCACGTTGGCAAGGCCGATGCCGTGCATGGGAACATCCTCCTGTTTCGTTGTGACAGGCAAACCGTCCTGCCCGAATACCACCTCACCCGCGAAAGCGTTTTTGACCTCTATCAGAAAGAAACGCCCTTTTCTTGTTCCAGTCAGCACAATAAACCGTTCACCCTCGTTGACTTTCTCGCAAGCCTCCACCGCGTTTTGCAGCAGATTTTGAAGGATGATCCCCACGTCAAAGGCGTCATAAGCCCCCGGATCGGGGTAATGGAACTCCACCTGGAAGCGGATACCCAGGTCAAGGCTCCGCCGCCGTATGTCGTTGACAATCACATCCGTGACCGGGTTGCCCGTCTGGAGCGTCAGCTCAAAGCCGCTCATACTCTCGTCCATTTTGGCGATATAGTCCTCCAGGCTTTCATACTCGCCGCTCCGCGCCAGACCTTTGATGTTGGTCAGGTGGCCCCGCATTTCGTGTTTCAGCCCACGGATGCGGGTGTAGAACTGTTCCGCCTCATGGATGCGCGCCCGGATCGCCTGTGTCTGCTGGTATTCCATGTAGTGGGTGGCCTGTTCAGCCCGGAGCGCCGCCATACCTTGCTGAAAAGTGATGGTCAGATAGGCCCCGGCGTAGAACAGCAGGGCCAGCACCGGGATTACCGCCAAAAACGCCGGGTGGCGCTCATAGAGCTGGAGCAGAACGCCGTCCTTGAACTCCACCAGCAGCCGGGAGATCACCTGTCCGAACAGAATCCCCGCTGTTGGCACCAGGGCGAGATAGCACAGCTCCCGCCGGTGGAGCGTCATACGCTGTTTCCGCATTTGATGCTGGAGGGCATAGAGCATGACGGCCAGCATAGAGGCGTGGGACAGCAGGAACAGCATGACCAGCAGGGCGGCGCGGAGAAAGACCGCCTCCGGCGGTTCCAGGCGGTAGGGGACTGACCGCTCCACAATAAAATACAGACTTTGCACCATCAGGCCGCTGGAAATCCTGGCGTTGAAGTAGAGCAGCGTCAGGAGGAACACAGACGGCTTTTCCAGTCCGATCCACCTGGATACCACCAGCAGCATCGCCATCAGGATCAGCCCAAAGGAGCCTTGGGGCAGCGCCGCCCGGTTGCAGACGATCTCAAACAGAATGTAGACGAAAAAAACAAGGAGCAGCCCGCACCGCCGTTTGTCCTGCGGAACGAAAGGCCGGAAAAAGGCGGTGAGCAGGGCGGCGTATGTCAATTCTGCCCCGGCGGAAAATGCCTGATTGAATATCCGAAACCCTGTCTCGCTCATAGGCCAGCCCCCCTTTTCACAAAGCGGAGGTAGGCTTTCACGAAGTCCTGGTACTTGTATTTGGAGATCAGCAGCTTTTCCCCATTGGTCAGCGTCAGCTCCGTCTTGCTGTACCCCTCCACATAGGCGAGATTGACCAGATAGCCCTTGTGGACACGGAAGAACTGATCGCCCAGCTCCGCCTCTAAATCCCGAATTTTCGCGTAGCAGGAAAATGCCCCGTCTTTCAGACACAGCACAACCTTGTGATTGCTGCTTTCGATGTAATAAATGTTGTCCAGCGGTACGGTTCGGCTGGTGCCAGCAGATTGAAGCGTGAGCGCATGGGAAAGCTGCGGCCGAACACGGCCCACCTCGATCTGTTCCACGGCGCGGGCAAAGACCTGGGCAAACTTTTCCTCGTCCACCGGCTTCAGCAGATATTGGAACGCGCCCACGTCAAAGGCATCGAACACATACCGCTCATAGCCGGTCACAAAGATAATGACCGGCTGGGTCACGGCTGACTGTTCCCTGATCTGGCGGGCCAGCGCCATACCATCCGGGCCGGTGGCGTTCAGCTCAATGTCCAGAAAGAGCAGGTCAATTCCCCGGTGGTCTGCGAGGCAGTCACTGGCGGAGGCGTACTCCACGACCTCACAGGGGCAGTCCTGCGCCCGGATCAGGGACGTAAGGTAGGCGCGGGTGGGGGCTTCATCATCACAAATTGATATTCTCATCATGGCGATATTCCTCTACCTGTTTATTCGTTCAAATGGCTATCAGGGTAAGCCCGGTTGACGTGACTGGACAGTTTGATAGCGTAACTGGACGGCACAACCTGTCCCTGGCATTATATCATAAGAGGAAAAGACGGGGAGCCGCCTTTTCAAGCAGCTCCCCAATAAACATATAAGTTCCATTTACTGTTTCGTAATCCCTAAAATATACTGATAAGCAAACTCAATTCCATTACAAGTCAGGTTTTCACATAGATGTGGCGGATCGCTTTCTGAAAAACCCGAAGGACGCAGTTCAAGGCATCTTAATGACCCAAATGTTTTCTCAAAGGCAGACGCAAAATTATAACAGGCAGATACGATTTCATCTTCTGATTTTCCCAGCCCATGAAGATAAATCCCTATGAACATAAGCGAACCTTCCACCAAACCACATTGCGCTCTATATCCGCCTGCGCCATGCAGTCCAACCGCAGACCAAATTGTTTGCGGCTCAATGGTAATTTCAAATAATTCGCTCAAACAGACGAGTGCTGTCCTTGCACAATTTATATCTTCCTTCCAGTACAAATCATGTACCCGATTTGTTATGTATTCGTTCATCAAAACACCTTTTCTCAAAAAAATTTACCGTTTGAATTATAGCATAGGCCCAGCCGCAATTCAATTCCTGGAGAGAAACTTTTCGTTCAGACTTCCATTTATCCGCTCGATATGTTATAATGGATTTCTGAGTTGTTAAAACATACGGGACGGATATAAAATGGAACCTATGAATTTGAGAATTGGCGAGAAATTGAAAAGCATCCGCATGGCCCGCACTCTTTCCCTGGACGATACTGCGGCGCTGACGGGCGTGAGCAAGCCCATGTTAGGCCAGATCGAACGCGGACAGTCCGTCCCAACGGTGACAACCCTCTGGAAGATTGCCACAGGGCTGAAAACACCGCTGTCCGCGTTCCTGGAAGAACCGCAGACGGAATACACCGTCACCGGCCCGGACGAGGCAAACGTGGTCTTGGGGGACGGCGGCAAAATGAGGGCCTATCCGCTGTTCACCTATGACCCGGTGCGGAGCGTGGAGACATTCTACATTGAGTTTGACCCGGAGTGCCGCCATTCTTCTGACAAGCACGATGAGGGTGTGGAGGAACACATCTTTGTCCTGCGGGGGACGCTGCGGCTCGTCCTGGGGGACAGGCCGGTGGAGGTCAGCGAGAGACAGGCTATCCGTTTCCGAGCCGACGTTCCCCACGCCTATCAGAACGTGACCGGGGACAGGTGTGAGGTCTACAACACCATATTCTATCCAAGCCATTAAGGAGGACGCTGATTATGTACGAACTGATTCAGGTTTCGGAGCAAAGCTATTACATCCAAAGTCCGGCGAAGATCGGGCTGGTGCGGTTGGACGGGCAGGAGGTCTGCCTGATCGACAGCGGCAATGATAAGGACGCGGGGCGTAAAGTCCGGCAGATTCTGGACGCCAACGGCTGGCACCTCACCGCCATCTACAACACCCACTCCAACGCTGACCACATCGGCGGCAACAGGTATTTGCAAGGACAGACCGGGTGCAAAATCTACGTGCCGGGGATTGACTGTGCTCTTACCTGCCACCCCATTCTGGAGCCGTCCTTTTTGTACGGCGGCTATCCGTGTAAGGAGCTGCGGCATAAATTTCTCATGGCCCAGGAGAGTGATGCCCAGGAATTGATGAAGGAATGTCTGCCGGAGGGCTTTACAATCATCCCCCTGCCGGGACATTTCTTTGATATGGTGGGCTTTCGGACACCTGATGATGTGGTCTATCTGGCGGATTGCCTGTCCAGCCGGGAAACATTGGACAAGTATCAGATCGGCTTTATCTACGATGTTGCCGCCTATCTGAACACGCTGGAAATGGTGAAGTCCTTGCAAGCGAAGGTATTTGTCCCGGCCCACGCCGCCGCCTCCGAGGACATAGCTGACCTCGCACAGTACAACATCGACAAGGTGCTGGAGATTGCGGATAAGATCATTGGTATCTGTAAGGAACCGCTCTGCTTTGAGGCCATTCTGCAACGGTTGTTTACGGACTACGGGCTGACCATGAACTTTGAGCAATACGTCCTGGTGGGCAGCACCGTCCGCTCCTATCTGGCGTGGCTGAAGGACACCGGCAGGCTGAACGGCCTGTTTGAAAACAATATGCTGCTCTGGCAGCGGGTATAGGAGGACACTATGGATCAGCGAGAGAAAATCATCAGGCTATGGTTTGATATGTGGCTACAAAAGAAAGACCTGGGCATAGAGGACATATTTTCTGCTGATGCCCTTTACATCGAAAGCTGGGGGCCGCAGTATCAGGGTGTTGCCAAAGTGAAGCATTGGTTTGAGGAATGGAATACACGCGGAAATGTCCTCCAGTGGGACATCAAACAGTATTTCCACAAAGGGTATCAGACTATCGTTGAATGGTATTTCAAGAATAAAATGGACGACGGCAGGGTGGAATCCTTTGACGGCATGACCCTTGTAAAATGGACGGCGGACAATACGATCTGCTTTTTGCAGGAGTTTGGTTGTAATGAGCATCGCTATGACCCATATCAGGACGGGCCGGTTCCGAAATTTAGAGATGAACAAGCTATGTAGTTCTGAATTATGCAAAAGGATTTAGTTTGTCTGTCAAAAAAGTAAGAGCGTTACTTATCAACCGAATCAAAATTTAAGACCACAGTAGTATTGACATTCTTTTAAGACTGTGGTAGTATAACGGTGTGGCCACTACTACGGTCTTAAAAAGGAGGTGCTACCGAATGGAAACTAAACTGTTTGCTTCTGAACTGAAAGTAATGTCTGTCCTTTGGCGCGATGGCGATGTTCCTGCGAAGCATATCGCTAAACTGCTGACCGAGGAATTGGGTTGGAATGTGAATACGACCTATACCTTGATTAAGCGGTGCATCAAAAAAGGCGCGATTGAACGCTCCGACCCCGGTTTCATGTGTCACGCGCTTGTGCCGCAGGCAGAAATACAGGAGGCAGAAACAAACGAACTGATCGACAGGGTGTATGACGGATGTGCGGACAAACTGTTTGCGGCTTTGCTGGGGCGAAAAAAGTTGAGCGCCGAGCAAATCGAAAAGCTGAAGCAGATTGTTGGCGACTTGGAATGAGGTGATGCAAATGAGCCTGTTGCAAATGAGTTTTGCGGGAGGCGTGATGATCTTGGCAATCACCGTCATTCGTACCTTGGCAATCAACCGTCTCCCGAAAAAGACCTTTTTGGCGCTTTGGGGAATAGCCGTTGTGCGCCTGCTGCTCCCGTTCTCTTTCCCCTCTGTATTTAGTGTCTATTCATTATTAGGCAGTCATGTATCAGGAACAGACGTTGCAGAAAGCCCCCTTGCAGTTGCGTTGATGCCGGTCGAAGTAGCTGGGCAAAAGGCTACAATGTCCACAAATATAATTTCTGTTTGGGTGGTTGTTTGGGCTGCTGGTGCATTGATTTGTGCCTTGGCTTTTGGCGTAGCATATTGGAAGTGCCGACAAGAATTTCAAACTTCATTTCCAGTAGAAAATGCCTTCATTAGAAGCTGGCTGAACAAGCATCAACAGAAGCGTCCTATTTCCGTTCGGCAATCCAGTAGATTTTCTGCCCCGCTTACCTATGGTGTATTTCACCCCGTAATTCTGATGCCAATATCTACTGAATGGGCTAATACAAAGTCACTTCGATATGTTTTGGAGCATGAATATGTGCATATCCGGCGGTTTGACAGCATTACAAAATTAGTGTTGATTACGACGCTGTGTGTGCATTGGTTTAATCCCTTGGTTTGGGTTATGTATATCCTTGTGAACCGGGATATTGAACTATCGTGCGACGAGGCAGTAGTGCATCTTTTTGGGGAGAACACAAAAGCGGCTTATGCGCGGACACTCATCAGCATGGAAGAAACTCGAAGCGGCTTTGCTCCCTTGTGCAGCAATTTTAGTAAAAACGCGATTGAAGAAAGGATAACTGCAATTATGAAAATCAAAAAAGCATCTATTTTCTCTCTTGTTCTGGCCCTGGCCTTGGTTTGTGGAGTAACCACGGCATTTGCGACCTCCGCAAATGCACAGCAGGCCGATCCCGTGGAGCAGAACGACAATATCAACATTGTGGGTAAACCGGCCTCCACTCCGCAGATTGCGGACACCTTTGGGACTTTTTTCAAAGATGATGGCAAGTCTGCTGAATTTGATACAAGTGAGGCTCAAATGGCAACCCCGGTGCAGTCTGGCGATATTTATGGTACGCCCGTGGACAAAACCGGCGTAGCAGCAAATGGCCTGCCCGAAAGCAATGTAATCTATTTCGACACCGAAGCCCAGCGCGACGAACATTTTCGCGCTCTGGATGCAAACATTAAAAAAGGGCTGGATCGCTATGCGGGCTTTGAAACCATGTATGCTGGCATAGATACCTCCGCACCTATCACCTATATCGTGAAGTAAGTACCTGCGATCTGATAAACAACGGGCATAGCCACCTAATGGCGGCTATGCCCGTTTGCCATCAAGGGGCACAGCCTATGTTCAACAATTTTCTAACGTGGTCTGAAACAGTTATTAACTATGTCAAATAGGTGCTATTGTTTTGGAAAGTACCTTCCCTAAAAGTACGTTCTTGCTCTCCTTTTTATAAGATGGTATGTTTATTGCAATTACAATGAAAGGAAACCTCTTATGAAAAATGTAGAGATCGGGCCGATTCGTCCGCCCTCTGAAAGTAACAGCCTGCTGGTTCGCGTCACACGGGGATGCCATTGGAACAAATGCTATTTCTGCGGCCTCTATAAATCTATACAGTTTTCCATGCGACCCATTGAGGAAACCATAGAAGATATAGCGAAACAGGCCCAGCTTTACAAAGGGAGAACTTTCACATCCTGCTTTTTGCAGGACGGCGATGCGCTGGTACTGAAAACCGACTATCTGCTCCGAATACTGGATGCCCTCAATCGCTATTTTCCCAGCTTACAATACATCACAACCTATGCCCGCGCTGACAGCATTACCCGCAAGACCTTGCCGGAATTGCAGGCCCTTCGGCAAGCTGGTCTGAATCATCTTTACTGCGGGATGGAAACCGGCTCCGATCAGATATTGAAACTCATTAACAAGGGCTTTCAAGCGGATACGGTGGTGCAAAGCGGCTGTATGGCAAAAGAGGCCGGTATGATTTTGTCCGAGTTTATTCTGCTGGGGATTGGCGGCAGAGAACTGTCCGAGGAAAATGCCGCTGTCACCGCCGAGGCGCTGAATATCATCCGGCCCGATTACATTCGCGTTCATGCCACTGGAATAAAGCCGGAATCCAAGTTGGGCGAGTTTGTCCGAAACGGCTCATTTACGTTACAATCAGAGGAAGAAATCGTAGAGGAACAGAGGCTATTCTTGCAACGGCTTCAGCCAATGGACAGTTTCTATGTGAACGAGCATATCATCAATTTGCTTTTGGAAGTGCGCGGCAATTTGCAGACGGACAAGGCGCAAATGCTTTCCGTGATCGAACGCTTTTTACAGCTCCCGCCGGATGAAAAGCTCCTGTTCGCAGTCGGCAGGCGGCTGAATATCTTCCTTCTGCTGGACGATTTGAAAAAGCCTGCCTTGCGTCAACAGGTTGCGGATAATATGCAGAGGATTTTGAAACAGAATCCTAACACTGATTTTACGGTACTATGTAACTATATACGGCAGTCACAAATTTGATCGAATATAAAAATGGGCATAGCCACCCAACGGTAGCTATGCCTATTTATTATGCCCCAGCGTTACAACACGGAGCTTGAACATCCAGCCCGTCCATGTAATTGGTTCCCCATTGACACATAGCATCCAGAACTGGGACGATACTTTCCCCAAAGGCCGTTAGAGAATACACCGTTTTGGGAGGCTTCTCAGGAATTACTTCTCTATGCACCATACCGCAGTTCTCCAAATCACGGAGCTGTTGGGAGAGCATCTTGGGTGTGGCGCTTGGAATCCTTCGTTGCAACTCCATATAGTGCAGAGGGCAATCTACCAGATGCCAAAGGATCAATGGCTTATATTTCCCGCCAATCAGCGACAGAGTTGCCTCAACAGGGCAGTTGAATTGCGTTTGTTTCATGGAATCACCTCATGAAAATTATATCATATCGTTGCGATTAGGAAAAGGACTTACTTTTGGGGAAGTACCTACCTAAAAAGTGCAATCTTGTGTAGATTTCTGGATGTTGCTAAAATCATGGCAGATGGCGCTCTCCATTATCAGCCATCAGACTATTCAGAAAGGACAACATATCATGGATTTTATTACGATTGCGAAAACACGCTGCTCCATCCGCAGCTACACCGACAAGAAGGTGGAGCCGGAGAAGTTGGAGCAAATTTTGGAGGCCGCTCATGTGGCCCCCACCGCCGCCAACCTCCAGCCGGTTCACCTGATTGCCGTCCAGAGCAAGGACGGGCTGGCGAAGACCGGCAAAGCCGCCAACATCTACGGTGCGCCCCTGGCAATCATTGTCTGCGCCGACCACAACAAGGCGTGGGTGCGGCCCTTTGACCAGAAGCAGACCGGGGATATTGACGCTTCCATTCTGACCGACCACATGATGCTCCAAGCCACAGAGCTGGGCCTGGGCAGCGTATGGGTATGCTACTTCAAGCCGGATGTTCTGCGCCGGGAGTTCAACCTCCCCGCCAATCTGGAGCCGGTCAATATCCTGGTAGTCGGCTATGCTGGGGAGAACTTCACCGACCCGGAGCGACACAGTCAGACACGAATCCCGATAAGAGAGCTGGTTTCTTACGAGAGCCTGTAAACCGACTAACTGCACCAGGGGGGCGTCCTCCTGGTGCAACCTTTATGGAAAGGCAAATTGAAATGGTCACTTTTTATATTGTTCGCCACAGGCAAACCTTGTTAAATCAACTTGACCGGGCGCAGGGATGGGCTGATTTCCCCTTGACCGCATCAGGAAAGCAAGCGGCAAAGGAGTTGGGAAAGACCCTATCTTCCGTTGTATTTCAAGCAGCATACACAAGCGACACAAACCGGGCGTTCCATACGGCCCGGCTGGTGTTAGAAGAAAACGGCCAGCTTGATCTTCCAATACATCAGGATGTTCGCTTGCGGGAATGGTGTCTTGGCATCATGGAAGCAGAACAGAACAGCATCTTCATCAAGCGAGTGTCGGAATGGCTGGGGGGCATCTCCTTTTCTGAAATGAACAAACGACTTCCAGAGGTTGCCACAGCAATCAAACAGCATGATACTACTGGAATGGCAGAAACCTTTGAGCAGATAAGCAAACGGCTAAAGGAACTGCTTATATCCGTAGGATCGGTCTATCCTGATGGCAGCAACATTCTTGTTGTCACACACGCATTTTTAATGAAAACAGCGGCCTATTTATTTGACTTTGAAAACATAGGGAATCTTTCAAATATCGGAAATGCCGATAGAATGAAGCTGCTGTTTGACGGTCAAAACTTCCGAATTAGATAACTCTATGTTCACGAATTATTCAGGCAATGTTCTATCTTCTCCAAAAGGATTGATATAGTCAGGCGGACAAAGATGCGCCTCACTCCATATCATCATTTGGTTCAAAATCGGGGTGAAGCTCTGCCCCAGCTCCGTTAAGGAATACTCCACCTTGGGGGGGATTTCCTTGTAAATCTCTCGGTGCAAAAATCCGTCTTGCTCTAATTCACGGAGCTGTTTTGTCAATGAGGATTGGGTAATCCCGTCCAGACGGCGCATGAGTTGACCAAAGCGTTGAACTTTATAAAAGGCAATATACCACAAGATCAGGATTTTCCACTTGCCGCCCAAAACCGCCTGCACACTGGTCATCGGAACACAGCGGGCCATCATATCCTGTGTCTGAAATTTATTCCCGGCCATAGCTTTATCTCCCTTCGCTTTTTTGTAGGTAGTATATACCATCTCAATTTCAAAATCAATGTAGGCCACAAAATTAGTATTAGTACAGAAAACAATACTACTACTAAAAAAGTTGCGTACTTGAATTTAGCCGTTGCCGGTTGTACCATGATGGCAACAGGAAATTCCTGATTGATTTTGAAAAGGAGATATGATCTATGCACTTTGATGGAACAATCTGGCGTCCGCCCTATGAGGCCGCATCCCTGCTGATCCAGGTTACTGCGGGCTGCACACACCACTCCTGCAAATTCTGTACGCTATACGAGGATTTACCGTTTAAGTTCAGAATGTCCCCGCCGTCCGAGGTGGAGGAAGATTTGGCTGCGGTGAGCCGCTACTGCCAGGATGCGCCCTGGTTCCGGGTTTTCTTCACCGGCGCAAATCCCTTCGTTCTGACCACCGACAAGCTGAAAACACTGGCGCAAATGGTGAAGAAGTATTGCCCCAACTATTCGTCTATTGGCTGCTTCGGCAGGATCACCGATGTTACCAACAAAACCGTGGATGAACTGAAAGAGCTTCGTGCTTTGGGGTATAACGGACTTACCTTTGGCGTTGAAACGGGCGATGATGAGGCTCTGGCCTTTATGAACAAAGGCTTCCGGGCCAGTGATGTCCTTGAACAGTGTAGAAAGTTAGAGGCCGCTGGCATCAGCTACAACTTCTTCTATCTCACCGGCATTTCCGGCGCTGGCCGGGGTGAAATCGGCGCAAAGGCCAGCGCGGAGCTTTTCAATCAGCTTCACCCGCAAATCATTGAATCGTCCATGCTGACGATTTACAAGACCTCCGAACTGTACCAGGAAATCCAGCGCGGCAACTGGAAAGAGGAAGGGGAAATTGAAAAGCTGGCGGAACTGAAAGCCCTCATTGAAAATCTGACCATTGACACCCGTATCGTAACAGACGGCGCGTCCAACTTGATCCAGGTTCGCGGCCACCTTCCTGCGGACAAGGAAAAGCTGGTTGACTATTTGAATCACCTGATTGAAACCGCTGATGAAGCGGCGCTGCGGGAGTACCGCGTCAATTTGCGGCATCTGTAAAAGGCCCACCCAAATCGTTGATTGGCGGTATAGCGGATTGATAGGCTGTTCCCCAATCGCACAAAGACTTCAAAACAGGATGAATGGATTGTCCGAGGTCTGTTAAGGTGTATTCGACCTTTGGCGGATTGTCGGGATAAACCGTCCGCGCAAGTATTTTTTGTTCTTCCAGTTCACGGAGCTGCTGTGTCAGGGTCTTGGTGGTGATCTTCCCTAAACGCCGCTGCAATTCGTTGAACCGCACCGCCCCTTTGGAAACCTGCCATAAGATTTTCAGTTTCCACTTTCCGCTTAAAACATTGAGGCCAATTTCCATTGGGCATTGTTCCGTAACAGCGATTGATTTTGCCATAAGTTTTCCTCCATAGTGCGGTA
>Ga0209064_1002566_pt1 | contig 19505 bp, 18 predicted proteins | sample Inofromicrocosms_FD_187498 | JGI IMG/M metagenome (GOLD analysis project Ga0209064, IMG submission 187498) | Mouse cecum microbial communities from Vienna, Austria - Inoculum for glucosamine and mucus D2O microcosms (SPAdes) (version 2) | ecosystem: Host-associated > Mammals > Digestive system >... | reverse complement strand
GAGCGGGTACTTATACTATAATTATACGGCGAGGGCGGCGGGATCAAGCCAGTTGAGGAAAGCGGTGGAGATGTAGACGTAGATGATCAGGCCGAAGATGTCGTTTGTTATCTGGATGAAGGGACCGGTGGCGAGTGCGGGATTTATGTGTATTTTCTCAAAAGAGAGCGGCACGACGGTGCCGAGAAGCGATGCAAGAATCACGACGGCGAAGAGCGACACGGCCACCGACACTGTGACAGCGAAGTTGTCGGGGAGCATGAATATGTTGTAGACGAATATTATGAGCGACATCACTGTGGCGTTGACCAGGCCTATCAGCATTTCCTTTCCGAGCTGGGAGGCGAATTCCTTGATGTCGAGCGAACCGTTTGCAAGACCCTGCACGACTATGGCCGATGCCTGTACGCCGACATTGCCGCCTGTACCGCCGATGATGGGGATGAACAGGGCGAGCGCCGTAACGGCATGGAGCTGGTTCTCGAAGTTCCCGAGAATAAGAGAGCCGAGGATTCCCGAGGCGATTCCTATCAGAAGCCATGGAATACGGGCTTTGACCTGGGCGAATATTGAGTCGTCGGCGTCGACGTCGGACGACAGACCTGAGGCAAGCTGATAGTCGCGTTCGCTTGCTTCGCGCACCTGGTCCATTACGTCGTCGACTGTTATGCGCCCGAGGAGTCGTCCGATGGAGTCGACTACGGGCATTGCGACGAGGTCGTACTTCTCGAAGTCGAGGGCAACTTCGTCGATGGGGGTGTCGGCCTTGACGCTTACAGGGTCAACTTCCATGACGTGTTTTATTTTCGACACTGACGGATGCGTGACCATCTTCTTCAGGGGGAAGACGCCGCGAAGCTTGTAGTCGTTGTCGACGACATAGACGTAGTATATCTCGTCCATTTCCTCGGCCTGCATTCGCATCTGCTTGATACATTCGGGCATCGACCAGTTTTCGTTGACGACTATCATCTCGGTGCCCATAAGTCCGCCGGCGGTGTCTTCGTCGTACTTCAGGAGGTCGATGATGTCGCCGGCCTGTTCGACGTCGTCGATATGAGAGAGGATTTCCTCGCGCTCGTCCTCGTCGAGCTGCTGTATGAGGTCGACGGCGTCGTCGGTGTCGAGGTAGTCGATCTGCTTGGCGATTTCCTCGGCGGGCATGTCGCTGAGGAGTTTAAGCCGGTCGTCCTCGTCGAGTTCCATCATCACGTCGGCGGCCTGCTCCTGGTCGAGAAGGCGGTAGAGGTACTCGGCCTCGGAAAGCTCAAGATTCTGATAGAGTTCGGCAATGTCGGCAGGGTGCATGCCGGCAAGTTCGGCGCGGGCTGCGTCGACGTCGTTGTCGCGGATTATGGCGGCTATGCGTTCGAGATATTCGGGTGTAAACTCTTTCATCGGATGAGGTCTTGGGCTTGACGTGATTTATCGCGTATGTCGCTTATGATGTTTGTCAGCTCGACAAATTCGGCGACCGAGAGCTGCTCGGGGCGCATGGCGGCCAGCGCGGAGGCGCGTCCGTCGGGAATGACGGCCGAGGGCGGCAGGAGGGAGCGCATGGAATTGCGGATGGTCTTGCGGCGCTGTCCGAATGTTGTCTTTACGACGGTGCGGAACAGTGCGGGGTCGCAGCCGAGGTCGATAAGGCCGTTGCGCCGCAGGCGTATGACTCCGGATTTGACTTTTGGCGGGGGATTGAATACGTGCTCGCTGACGGTGAAGAGGTATTCGACATCGTACCATGCCTGAAGCAGTACGCTCAGTATGCCGCGGGCTTTGGAGCCGGGTGCTGCGGCGATGCGTTCGGCCACTTCGCGCTGAAGCATGCCGGAGCAGCATGTGATACGATCCTTATAGTCGAGCACACGGAAGAAAATCTGCGAGGATATATTATAAGGATAGTTGCCGATCACGCAGAAAGGGCCGTCGGACGGCGGGAAGAGGGCGTCGAGGTCCATTTCGAGGAAGTCGCCGGCGACGATTGCTCCGGCTGAGGCGAGAGCTGGGAAAGCGACGGTCAGATAGTCGACGCTTTCGGTGTCGATCTCAGCGACCTTAAACTGTCCGGCGGGATGCTTCTCGAGCAGGAATTGCGTCAGCACACCCATCCCCGGGCCTATTTCGAGAACGGGGATGTCTACGTAATCGTCGAGGGTGGCAGCAATGCGTGCCGCCACGTTCAGGTCGGTCAGAAAGTGCTGCCCGAGGGCTTTTTTGGGTTTTACTGCACGCATTTTCACTTGGTTTTAGAGGCTGTCGGCCTGTTTTCTGTTATATCGAGATGCAAATATACGCATTAGTGGAGGGCAAACGCAAATAAAATTGTTTTTGTTCTCTGATGCGAAAGTAAAGACAGGAGCGGAACCGTGGCGGTTTTCGCTCCTGTCTGAATCATATAAGATAATGTCGCTGAACTTATTCTCCTATTCCCGGGGTGAAGTTGAGCGATTTGTTTTCGATTTTTTCACCACCGAGCAGAAGTTGCATCGGCTGCATGCGATATACACCGAATGCCTGGTTGAAGTTGCGTGTTGCTTCTTCGAGGTTGAAGGGGCGGTTTTCGGTATTGATGTCGCGAACTTCGAATACAATGATTCCGTGGTTTCCTTTGACGGGTCCTACGAGCTTGCCTTTCTCGGCTGCGGCGATGGCACCCTGAATGGCGCTTTCGTTCATGCCGAGGTTGAGGAGGAATGGCGATGCGAATGTGGCGTCGCCTTCGGCCACTTCCGTTTCCATTGCTTTGGCATATCCGGCGAGGTCATTTGCCTTGCCTGCATATTGAGCCATAAGGTGGTCGGCTTTCTTGGAGTTGAGGGCACGTGCACGCAGCTGGGTGTTGAGCGCGGAGCTATTCCAGGGCTGATATCCGTCGTCGTAGATGTCGGTCACGGCCACGGCCATGAAGTAGCTCTGCTTGTCGTCCTGAAGCAGCGGTGACACCTTGCCTTTGCCGGCTTCCATGGCCCACTTGACGAACTTGCGAGAGTCGCTTACATTGCCGATGCGAGGGCTTGAGGGGGTTACCTGAGCATTGAGAACGGAGTAACCGGCTTCGGTGGCATTGGCAACGAAATCAGCTGCCGAGGAGTTGTTGCTCACATAGGTGCGGAGTGCATTCGACAGTTCGGTCACGGTTTCGACAGATGGGTCGACTGTGAAGTTGATGTCGGCCAATTCGTAGAATGTGACGGGGGAATTGCGACGGTTGACAATGAAGAGCTGTCCGACGGTCTGTCCCTGTACGTCCTGTGTGATGACATTTGCTTTTCCGATTGCGGCCGAAGCAAGTGTGTTCTTGACTTTTTCATCGATACCGGGCACTTCGAGCGATGTCCATACGTCTTCCTGACCGTAGACGGTGGCATTGTCGACCACGTCGGCGAACTTGGCCTTGCCTTCGTTGAAGAGTGCGGCGATGCTGTCGAGGGTTGCTACTTCGGGAGCCTGAATGATGGATACGTTGATGGAGTCGATGCCTGTGGTTTTGGCGATGAGCTTGGCGATTGTGTAGTTGTCGCCGCGGCTGCTGATGATTTTCGCGGATCCGACCTTGGCTGTGTCGACGAATGCCTTGAGAGCGGCATCGCGGATCTGGCTCAGGGGGAGGTTCTCGGTTTCGACGTTGAAGCGGGTATCCTGAACCACGGCATCGGTGCCGGGAAGTTCGTTAAGCGATGCCACGGCTGCGTCGACTGCCTGACGGGCAGCGATGCGGTCGGCCTGTGAAGGAACTACGGGCACGTAGATATAGTCGACGGCGCGGGTTTCTTCGGCCAGAGTGTAGTCGTTCTTGTGTTTTTTCCAGAGAGCCTGCACGTCGGCGTCGGAGAATTCGATGTCGTCGTCGGCAACGGACGAGGCATCTTTCACGGCGTAGGCGATATGGCGTGTGGCCGCACCGTCGTCGTAGATAGCTTTGGCATCGAGTTTGTTGGCTGTAAAGAGGCCGAGGACAAGGCGGTTGAACTTCTCGCTAAGGAGCGCGTCTTCGATGTCGCTTTCCTGCTGGCTCCAAGCCTGGCGGAGCTGTTCGCCGACTTCGGCGGAGAGGCCGTATTTTGTGGGCGACGACATTGCGTCGAACACCATCTTGCCTGATGCTTCGGGAAGGTTGAGGCGCTGGGCTATATATCCGATAAGCTGTGCGGCTGCGGGATGGGGGTTCTCTCCTGTCATGGCTTCGGTGATTTCGCGGTCGGTGACTGTAATTCCCAGACGGTCATATTCCTGCTTGAAGAGGTCTTCGAGCAGGAGCTGGTTGATTACCTGCTGCGAGAGCACGTCGCTGTCGACATCGCGCTGCTGGTTGCGCTGCTGTTCGGAGAGGTCGTGGAGGCGCTTCTGATATGCGTTGTATTCCACCTTGGCACCGCCGGCTGTAGCCACGGTTGTCTGATTGCCGAAATAGGTGTGTCCGGAGGTCAGGAAGTCGCCCAGAACGAATGCAAGCAGTGCCACGATGATGATTACGAAGAGCAGCACCGACTTGTTTCTGATTTTCTCTAATGTTGCCATTTGGTTTTATTTGTGATTTTTGATTTATTATTCGCAGGATTGCAATAAGCGCACAAAGATACGTTTTTTTTCGTTATCAGTCAAAAAAATAATTGCCGGCACAAACAGGCGCGTCCGGGGCATTTGTCCCGGACGCGCCTTAAGGCTCTTATTAAACTGATTATCAGAAAATAGCCGATTACATTTTGAAAAGGCCGTCGAAGCGACTGCGCACGGCGTCGACGGCGTCGAGTTTCTCCCATGTGAAGAGTTCGACCTCGCGGGTGAACGGTTCTTCGTAGGATGATGTGAATGTCTTGGCGACGGTGCGCGGCGTGCGGCCTACATGACCATAGGAGGCCGTTTCGCGATAGATGGGATTGCGCAGTTTGAGGCGTTTTTCGATGGCAAAGGGACGCATATCGAACAATTCGGCAACGTGCGCCGACAGTTCGCCGTCGGATATGGTCAGGTGCGATGTGCCGTAAGTATTGACGCAGATGCTCACGGGTTCGGCCACTCCTATGGCATAGGCCACCTGCACCAGCGCACGGTCGGCAACTCCGGCCGCAACGAGGTTCTTGGCGATGTGGCGCGCGGCATAGGCTGCCGAACGGTCGACTTTGGAGGGGTCTTTACCCGAGAAGGCTCCGCCGCCATGTGCGCCGTGTCCGCCGTAGGTGTCGACGATTATCTTACGTCCCGTCAGTCCGGTGTCGCCGTGCGGACCTCCGATGACGAATTTTCCCGTGGGGTTGACGAAGAGTTTGAAGTCGTCGGAAAGCAGCTCACGCAGGTTTTCAGGCAGTTTGCGACGCACACGCGGGATGAGGATGTCGCGCACGTCGCGGCGTATTGTCTGTAGCATTTGCTCGTCGGCCTGAGCTTGTGTAAGTTCGTCTGACGGCTCGATAAACGGGTCGTGCTGTGTCGAAACGACAATTGTGTCGACACGCAGCGGACGACCGCTTTCGTCATACTCGACCGTCACCTGGCTTTTGGCATCAGGGCGAAGGTAGGTCATGTCGACTCCGTCGCGTCGGATTTCGGCGAGTTCCATCAGCAAGGCGTGGCTCAGGGCGAGCGTCAGCGGTATATAAAGAGGTGTTTCGTTTGTGGCGTAACCGAACATCATGCCCTGGTCGCCGGCACCCTGGTCGTCGGCAGCCTCGCGCTCGACCCCGCGGTTGATGTCGGGACTTTGTTCGTGGATGGCCGACAGCACACCGCAGGAATTGCCGTCGAACCCGAGTTCGCTGCGGTCGTAGCCTATTTCATTGATTACACGGCGTGTGACGTCCTGTATATCGATATACGCACGGCTTTTTATCTCGCCGGCCACTACTACTTGACCGGTAGTTACAAGTGTTTCGCAAGCGACTTTCGACTGCGGGTCGCGAGCGAGGAATTCATCAAGGATGGCATCGGAAATCTGGTCGGCGACCTTGTCGGGATGCCCTTCGGATACTGATTCGGATGTGAAGAGATAGTTCATTTTACTCTGCTTTTTGAGTTTTTGTCATTCCGTTAAAAAATAAAGAACCGCTGCTGCCACCCCTTTGCCGGAAGAATCAGTGAACTGCTGCGGTAAAAAAACGAGAATATGCGCCAAAAAGCATCTGCCGCCGTGGCGGACACGAGTACCGCCGAAACGGCGGACTTTCAAGCGATTTTAGCATTTTTTCGAGTGGTTGCAAGCAGCCAAATCTTTCCACTGTCGAGGGGATAGGGTTCCCATGGAAACATCGGCACGCCTCGTTTCCACGGCACAAAGGTAAGCAAATTTTTTCTCAGAGCAAAATTACGGCCGGGAATGTGTTGTCATTTTTTATCAGGCGTCAAAGCTCTATTCTTGCGGCGGTGATGTCGGAGCGGCCGGTGAACATCGATGCCATGCCGGCAAAGCGCGAGGCATCTTCGGTTGTAAGATAGCCGCATGTGGCACCACGGGTGACACGGCTGTCGATTTCGGGATGACGCTGCAGATAATCGGCAAGCGATGCGCCGACAATTTCGGCCTGACTTACTATACGAACTCTTTCAGGAAGATAAGTTCGTATTTTTCCGATAAGCAAGGGATAGTGGGTGCAGCCCAGAACAAGAGTGTCGATGTCGGGACTGAGCGACATGAGGTTCTCGAGGTCGCGGCGCACGAACCAATCGGCGCCGTCGCCGTCGGCTTCGCGGTTTTCGACAAGTGGAACCCACATGGGACAGGATTGGCTGTAGACATGCAGATGCGGATGCAGTTTGCCGATCTCGATGTCGTAGGAGCGTGAGGCCACGGTGCCCGGAGTGCCGACGATTCCTATTGCTCCGGTAGATGTCAGCGCCCCGACAGCTTCCGCCGTAGGGCGGATAACTCCAAGCACCCGCCGCTCCGGGGCAAGTACGGGGAGATCGCGCTGCTGAATCGTACGCAATGCTTTGGCCGAAGCCGTATTGCAGCCCAAAATTACAAGATGGCAACCGCGGGCAAAAAGGTACTCCACGGCCTGAAGTGTGAAACGGTACACGAGGTCGAAGGAGCGGGTACCATAGGGAGCGCGGGCATTGTCGCCCAGATAGAGGTAGTCGCGATCGGGAAGTGCTTTTCGCAACCCTTCGAGAATGGTCAGGCCGCCATAGCCCGAGTCGAAGACTCCTATAGGACCCGCGACGTTATTTGTCCGGGCAATTGATGCCGCAATCTGTTGGCTGTCCATCTTTTATTGTAAAGAAAAAAGCGGACGGGGCCGAGAGTCTTTGCTGCCGGTCCCGTCCGCAGTATGTTTTTTAACTAATAATCAGAGGCGGGCCTTGATTGCTTCGGTTTCTTTTTCATAACCGGGCTTTTCGAGCAGGGCGAACATGTTGCGCTTGTAGGCCTCTACTCCGGGCTGGTTGAACGGGTTCACACCGAGCAGGTAACCGCTGATGCCGCAGGCTGCCTCGAAGAAATAGATCAGCTGGCCGAGCCAGTAGGGAGTCAGGGCAGGAACGACAAGTTGCATGTTAGGCACACCGCCGTCGATATGAGCCAGACGCGTGCCGAGTTCGGCCATCTTGTTCACCTGGTCGACACGCTTGCCAGCGATGTAGTTGAGTCCGTCGAGGTTGGCTTCGTCGGATGGTATTACAACGCTGTGCTGCTGTGCGGCAACGGAGATGACTGTTTCAAAGATTGTGCGCTCGCCGTCCTGAATCCACTGTCCCATCGAGTGAAGGTCGGTAGAGTTGTCGACAGCCGCAGGGAAAATGCCTTTGTGATCCTTGCCCTCGCTTTCGCCGTAGAGTTGCTTCCACCATTCGCCGAAGAAATGGAGCTTGGGGTTGTAGTTCACCAGAATTTCGATTTTCTTGCCGTCGCGGTAGAGGGCGTTGCGTGTCATGGCGTATTCCTTTGCGGAAGTATCGCTACCGTCGAGGGTGGCTTTCTGCATTGCACGCGCACCGCCGATTAGTTCGCGGATATCGAATCCGGCAGCAGCTATAGGCAGCAGGCCTACGGGGCTGAGGACGGAGAAGCGTCCGCCTACGTTGTCGTCGATGACGTAGGTCTTGTAGCCTTCGGTGGTGGCAAGCGAACGCAATGCGCCGCGGTGCTCGTCGGTAATGGCTACAATGCGCTTGCCGGCTTCCTCGCGGCCGAGTTGCGCTTCGAGCTGCTCTTTGAGCAGGCGGAAAGCGATGGCGGGTTCGGTTGTGGTGCCGGACTTGGATATTACGATGATACCGAATTTTTTGTCCTTAAGCAGCTGCTGCAGTTCGTAGAGATAGTCCTCGCCGATATTCTGTCCGGCAAATAGCACCTTGGGACCGGCCGCGGGGATATAGGCGTCGAACGAGTTGTTCAGGGCTTCGATAACGGCTTTGGCTCCGAGATAGCTGCCGCCTATGCCTATGGCTACGATCACGTCGCAGTCGCGGCGCAACTGTGCGGCAGTGGCCATGATGTCGTCGACAAGCGAATCGGGCGTGCGGGTGGCAAGATCCACCCATCCCAGGAAGTCGGCACCGGCACCGCTTCCGTCGGTCAGTTTTGCAAATGAAACTTCGGCTTCGGGAGCAAGCGCGTCGATGGCCTTGAGGCTGACGCTGCCAAATACTCCGCTATTGATGAACTGTAACTTTTCCATATCTGTAATTCGGGAAAACTGTATTAGTGAAATTATGCCGCAAAATTAATCATTAACGGATAAAAAAGCAAAGAGTTTTTCGTACTTTTGCCTCCCGCTAAAATCCTGCCGCATCATGAACATCGCCCTCTATTGCTCCTCTAAAGACAGACTTCCGGAATCGTGGCAACAGGCCGCAGCCGCATTAGGCCGTTGGCTCGGCCGGCGCCGCGCCACGCTGGTCTACGGCGGCGTCGACCGCGGACTGATGCGTATTGCGGCGGCGGCAGCCCGCGGCGCCGGAGCATCTGTCACCGGTGTAGTGCCCGCACGTCGCCGGCATCTGACATCACCAGCCAACGAGGTCACGGTGCCGGTCCGGGATCTGAGCGAACGCAAGGCTGTGATACAGATGCTGGCCGACGCCTTCGTAGTCCTGCCCGGCGGCTACGGCACTCTCGACGAACTTGCCTCGGCTTTCGCGCACCTTAATTTTACCGGCGCCGAAAAGCCTGTCTTCATCCTCAATCCCGACGAATTGTATGATCCTCTGCTCGAACAGATCCGTCTGATGGCTTCACGAGGCCTTATGGACCAGTCACTTGCCTCGAAACTGCACCCCGTGGCCGATACCGACAGCCTTATATCCGCCCTCGAATGCTTCGCACGGACATTCGACGGCGCCAACAGATAAACAAAAAACACCACAAACTCCATGGAAACAAAGAAAAGCAACATCTACACCGGCGGCGGCGACTCCGGCACAAGCTCTCTGGTCGGCGGCACACGCGTAAGCAAGGCCGACACACGCCTCGAAGCCTACGGCACCGTGGACGAACTCAACTGCTGGCTCGGACTGCTGGACGCGTCCGACGCTATCCCGTCGCCGGCCCACACTACCCTGCGGCGCGCCCAAAACCTGCTCTTTGACATTGGCGCCGCACTGGCAACCGAGGCCTCCAGCCGTTGGCAACCCGCTCCACTGCCACAATCGGCCGTCGATGCCCTCGAAGCCGATATCGACGCTCTCGACTCTACCCTGCCCCGCCACAACCGCTTCATACTGCCCGGCGGACATCCCGACGCCGCACGCGCACAGATAGCCCGCACAGTGGCACGACGTGCCGAGCGTCGCATCATAGCTCTTAACGCCGGCGGAATCACCGTCGATCCCGTAATACTGCAATGGATCAACCGCCTGAGCGATTATCTCTTTGTGCTGGCCCGCGCGATAAACATTATTAACGCTCACGACGAAATATTTTGGGAGAAAGGCTGTTGATTATAAGAAAATGCCTATCTTTGCGCACTTTTTCAGGCCATACAGGCCATAAACAACAGAAATAACACAAAAACTTATACAGCAATCATGTATTGGACTCTTGAACTTGCCTCCAAACTGGAGGATGCCCCCTGGCCCGCCACAAAAGATGAACTGATCGACTACGCCATGCGCAGCGGCTCTCCCCTCGAAGTAATCGAAAATCTTCAGGAAATCGAAGACGAAGGCGACATCTACGAATCAATAGAAGACATCTGGCCCGACTACCCCTCCAAAGAAGACTTCCTCTTCAACGAAGACGAGTATTAAGCCTCTGAAATTCACATAAAATACTAAACACCAGCCACATAAGCAATTAGAATTTGTTTGTATGGCTGGTGTTTTATGGTCTTAGACGGCAAAATTTGTTTGTATATAATTCATTGTAATTATGTACTTTCTCGACAGAGGAGAAATGTCATACACCTTGCTTATAGAATGCACAGGAATTATTCAAGAAAAAATATACTGGCTTTGGTTTTTTTTGTAAATTTGCGATATGACATATATGCAAAGCAATATAAGTGAACCTTTTGACCCATCAACAATTGATGTGGAAAAAAAGAATATGTCCATTACAAGCCTCATTTCAATGCTTGAGAATGGTGTCATTGATCTTGCCCCGGCCTATCAGCGAGAAGCTAACCTATGGCCACCCATAAAGCAAAGTCAGCTGATTGAATCCCTGCTGCTTAAGTTGCCGTTGCCGAGCATGTATTTCGAGTATGACAAAGCTCGTCGGAAATATGTTGTAGTTGACGGTCTCCAACGTCTTTGTTCGATACAGCGTTTTGCCGTGGATAAAGAACTTAAACTTAACGGTCTTGAATTCCTGGAAGATGTATATGGAGGATTAGGTTATGATGATCTGTCTTTTCAAGACCGGCTGGAACTTGGCCTGGAAGAAATCACTGTCAATATTCTCAAGGCCGGGACTCCGGATATGGCCAAGTTTATTATATTCAAGCGTCTAAACTCCGGCGGTACAGACCTTGTTCCACAGGAAATCCGTAACGCATTGTATCCCGGAGCCGGTCTTGACCTTCTTAATTACATTTCCGAACTACCGGTTTTCAAATCAATAGGATTCAAACACAAGAGGATGAAGGACCGCGAAGTAATTCTTCGCAGCCTGGCATTTATGAAATATGGCGAGCAGTATTCGGGGAGAATGGAATCATTTCTGACCGAATCGCAAAAAAAATTAAATGCTCTTCCCGAAAAAGAACTTCAGGTGCTGTCAAAAAAAATACAAAGTTCTCTTCAACGAAACAAGTTGCTGTTCGGTAATAAGGCATTCAGAAAGGACAAGTCGAAAAACAGAGAACCTTCCACTTCTCTGTTCGATGTTCTGACCGTGGAGATGTCGCGGCTTGATTCAACTTCGTTCGAGCGCCTCCTCTCTCATCAAGATGATTTTACGAATGGCCTTGAGCAACTTCTTACGTCAGACGACGAATTCAAGGATTCCGTAGGAAACAAGTCGGACAGACGTTATGCAACCGAGTACAGATATAAAATGATCCGTAGCCTTATTGATCAATTCTCCATATGATTACCAATATCAACATCTCCAACTTTAAAATCCACGACAATACTGATTTACAGTTGGCACCTCTTACAGTCCTTACCGGGATAAATGGTATGGGAAAATCATCCGTGACACAAGCTCTGCTTTTGTTGCGGGAGTCAATTGTTTCGGATTCGCCTTCGTATCCCCGCGCTTTGCGCCTGTCGGGTAATTCTTTTAATATTGAAGGACAATCGGGAGCCTTGGTCAACTGGTATCATGAACGAGAGGCTGACAAACTGAATATAACCCTTAAAATCGATGGGGACGATAGACCTGCAATATTTCGTTTTGTCTATCCTATGGACAATAAGACCGAACTGCTGCGCGATCCGGAAAGCGAGGTATATCCACAGGAAAAGCTGCAGGCCAACTCTTTATTTACCGACTCATTCCAGTATCTGAGCGCTTGGCGATACGGTCCGGAGCATTCCTATAGCAACGATTCCAATTGCGTGGATCGCCGCCAAGTATCAAGAATCCGAGGTAAGGGTGAATATGCCGTAGCTGTTCTTGAAAGATATGCCAACGAAGACATTCCCTTAAAAGGACTTGCGTTGCCGTCACCGACGGGCAGCGAGATTGATCTTTCTTTTAAAAATCAAGTTTCATTATGGCTCGGGCGTATATCTCCGCAAGTCGGCATCTCCATAGATTCGGAAGGAACAGAGTTTACGCTCCGCTATAATTATCCCGGTCCGAAAGGAATATTGCGCAGTGTGATGCCCGTGAACACAGGGTTCGGTATAAGTTATGCACTTTCTGCAATAGTCGCACTGCTGATTACTCCGGCCAATGGCCTAATAATCCTCGAAAATCCCGAAGCACACCTTCATCCCGCCGCTCAGTCGGCTTTCATGGAACTGGTATCGCGTGCTGTGGCAAACGGAATTCAAGTCATTATCGAAACGCATAGCGATCATATCGTATTTGGCGCGTTAGTCAATCTTAAAAAGAATATTTTGAAAAAGAATGACGTCATAGTCCATCATTTCGATATAGCAGAGTCCACAGGGCGTCTATATATTAACCCCGTAACCATAGGTCCGGATTGTAGAATAAAAAATCCGCCGAGACACTTTGTGGAACAGATGAATCTTGATCTCGACGTTCTGTTTGATGAATAAACTAATTTATATCCTGCCGCAATACACAGAAGACAATATCTGTGATTTAGAAAGATTGCTGAAATTTCCGAAATTTCTGGATCACGAAGACTGCGCCCATTACTGGGACGAAAGCCTATATAAACAATTGCGTAGCCCGACGGACAACGAGGACAGGCTGTCGCAAGGACTTCGCAGAATTCGTTTTGCTGAATTTACTGACTTTTCAAAAATTACGCCATTGCCACAAGGGTGTAGCATTTATTCGGACAATGCCGATGAAACCGAAAGCATTTATGGTCGTTTTGCTGCTACCATTCTCCGGTCCGAGTCTGTCAGTATAATAGATGTTTTCAAAGTGAGCATTCCGACAGCTCTATCAATTTGGGAAAATGACAGGCTGAAAACCTCCTTAAAAATATCACCGGTAATAAAAGAACCGGAGGAAGCTGTAGAATGGTTGGCGAATACACGCCGGCCGAAACGAATTTATAATCATCTATATTCCAAACACGGCAAGGATGTGAAGATAGAACGAAACGAAAAGATATCTCCTATGACCTTATCTACTGAAGAAGTGGAGCATGCGTTGTCACATGCTATCGGCTGCAAGGGCGAATCGCGACTGATATATCTGAATAGAGAGAAGGAAATGATTGTGGTATTCTCTTATGAGAACCGGCAAAATGAGAATGGCTCACCCATATATCACGGACATCATTTCTCCTCCAAAGATAAAAGCGAGATTGAAAGACTTCCTCAGGGAATAATCAAAAAAATCCGCCTACTGTACAAATACAAACTAATATAAACCCACAGCATGATCCGCCCTATAGTCGTCACCTATGTGAAATTGGCCGTGGGGATATGTGGATTTTTTGAACACGATTTGAAAATAAGACAGAAGAATCTTCAGCCTTGCCATCGGAACAGAAAGCCGAGATTAACGGAAAATTCCTGACTGCCATCGCCGAGCAGCCCAATGAGATTCTTAAGTGTGCAATGTATCTGTTCTTCGGCTATCTCGACGGAGCAACTCAATTCGCCCAGTCATGCGTAGGCGGAGGCGCCTCTTCAGACCTCCCATGGGGACGCAATCCGGATGAAGACGACCGCCGCTTCGCCTACCGCTGCAAGATGCAAGTGAAACTTTCTCAGCAAAAGCACGGTATGCGTCGCTAATGTTAAAAAATATCTCATCGCGTACAGTCTACATCACGCAAAATTTTGTTAACTTTGTAATCAAAACAAGCTAGAAATCAAAACAATAATCTTCGACTCATTATTTTATGCGCACTCGATTTCCCATATTTTCGCTCTTACTGATATTGTCGGTATTTTTGATGATGCTCACGTCTTGTTCATCTTCGGCTAAATTGGTCGTTTCAAACGGAGCTAATATTTCTAAATATAAGTATGTAAATTTCGGCAAAGAACAAACAGGAGACAGAGAATTGGATGATGTTATGTTGTTAGTCCAAAATGAAATCGCAAATACTAAATTGCAGCCAATTTCCTTAACGTATGCCCCTGATGATTATTTAGGTTATACACTTACCCCTCATATAAATGTTAAGTCAGAAAAGTGGGATGGTGGACATACCTACATCACCATAACCTTTTATGACCTTTATACAGATCAAAGCGTTGCCGTTGTTAAAAGTAGTGGTATCGGATTGTCAATATCACAAGACCAAAAATTAGCTTTAGGGGCTATTCGGAAAAAACTACAAACTATTTTTGGCAAAAAAGAATAGTATGGCGAAAATCCTCTCTCAAAATTATAGCTATGCCAATAATTCAAGCGGTGATCTTATAAAGATTTCAACTGCTCAACGTAACGAAAAATATTTTTGCCCTATATGTGGAGAATTAATGAATCCGCATATGGGCAAAGTGCGAAGATGGCATTTCGTTCATAAAAATGCTGGGAATTGTTCTTATGAATCATACCTTCATAAGGTAGCGAAAATCAAGATAAGAGAAGTATTTCTTTCTTCCGAGCATTTCCTGCTTTCCTATAATGCTAAGGCAATTTGCTCTTTAGAATGTCCATTCATTGGTTTTCCCAAGTGTGAGGGTGAAAAGCCTGTTGAATTCGATTTGCGTAGATATTATGATACCTGCGAGATAGAAGCGACCTACCACCAATACAGAGCAGACTTGCTTCTAACATCTACTACAAATCCCAAGACACCTCCTATGCTAATTGAAATTATGGTTACTCATAAATGTACAGAGGACAAAATCAAAGATGGTGTTCGTATTATTGAAATTCCAATTCAATCAGAAGAACAAATTGACAATATAGTTAGCGACTGTAAGTTAACAGCAGTAAGGGATGAGCATTACAATTATAGCTATTCTAACGACAGAAATATCACTTTATATAACTTTAATAAAGTAGAATCATTTAACCCAATCGGTAGCTTCAATGAGTATGAAGGCTGCTTTAGTCGAAAAAACACAATAGTTTTTTGGTTAAATAGCCAAGGACAGTTCCGTTCATTTGATTGCCCTTGCTATGAAGTAGGTAAGAAGTTACCGTCCAATGTCCATTATTACATAACCGAGATAGCGACTCCATTCAAAGAGTTTTTTCAAGAATTTTCTAAACGTGGTGTAAAAATTCGCAATTGTTTCTTATGCAAATTCAGCAAGCAGAACTCATGGGGAGAAAGGTTATGTGTTTTATACAAGAAACATAACTTGCCACGTAAACCTTCTCCATATTGTGCGGTATCTTGTCCCCATTACAGAGAAGACTTTAGGGTTTCACAAAACATGGTTCCGATTGCACAATCTCTATCCTCAGAACAGATTAACTGTATGCAATGCCATAAGTTCTATTATCACATTTGTAAAGATATTCTTTGAATATGAAATATACACCTATCTGTTCCAAAGAAGAATTTGATGAATTTATTTTCAAATTGAACATCTGGATTTTTTACCAGATGCATTGGATGCTTATGATGGAAACGAAAGCAACATATGGAATACTGATTGATTCAAACCTCTGCACCTTCAAAATCTATCCCGTATGCAAACATTAGTAACCGCACTAACACTTACATTGGTAAATTGCACTATTAAGTTTTGGATTTAGATTGTGGATTATTAAAATGAAACATCTTTATATTATTGGAAATGGATTTGACCTTTTTACGGGCCTCCATACAAGCTATTCGAATTTTAAGCATTGGCTTCAACACAAATATATTTTTGCTTATGAAAATATGAAAGCGGCTTATAATATGGATGGTGAGTGGTGGAATAATTTTGAAGTAAATCTCGGAGAACTTGATATCCATCAATATGTGCGCAATTTCACTCCTCCAGAAAAATCTGCAGAAGAAATCATTAAACAAATTGAAGAACGAAATAATCATCTAAATTCCACAAGTTTAGTCACTGACCTACATATAGAGTCTACTTGCGCAAATCGGCTTTGAGGTTTGCTTGATATTTTACAATACTGTTTTGAACGTTGGGTTGCTGATTGTCAAAGCATGATTACCGCCCCCCAATACACCTATATTGAGAAGGATGATTCATACTTTATCAATTTCAATTATACTGATACTATTGAATGGCTTTATAAGATTCCGGATGATAGGGTATTACATATTCATGGCAGAGCTTCTAAACATGATAAATTGATATTTGGTCATAACAAATATATTCGTGGAGGAATGTTTGAGGGTGTTGATGTAGATCAAACATGTTTGGAACTATCAAAATATCAGAAAAATCCGTATGAGTACATATTTAAGCATAAGGAATTGCCTAAGATACTTTCAAATGTGGAATTTGTTCATGTTTATGGACTATCGCTTTCTCCTGTTGATGAAAACTACTTAGATTGGATAGAGGTAAATACACCTCAAGATTGTAGATGGGAATTCAGCTGGTTCTCTGAACAAGATAAGCAACGAATAGAAAAATTCGTACTTGATCATTGGAGAATTAAAGACCATTATCAATTGATACAGCTGCAGCCAATCAATAAAGATGAAATAGAAATAAATAAAGACCCTCAATAGTTTTTTATCGCATTTTATAGCACAATTTGCTTGTCTATCCAAAGCATAATTGATTTAACTATCTGATAAACAACTCATTTGCATCTTTTCAACGAGGATGAGTATTGAGCCTCTGAAATTCACATAAAATACTAAACACCAGCCACATAAACAAATTTTGATTGTTTATGTGGCTGGTGTTTTATTATCGTAGATAAGCATTATTAACTTATGTGGGGTGTCTTTTTGCCGATGCCGGACTATATCTTTGTGCATAAGATAACTTGAAAATATGAAACATCGAAGTATATCTATATATACCGATAGCGAAACTGAAGTATCGGCGCAAGCACCTCTGATAGTTTCGGCGAGCAGGGCTACCGACATCCCGGCGTTTTATGCCGACTGGTTTTTCCGACGGCTTTACAAGGGTTATGTCAGATGGCGGAATCCATTCTCGGGTCAGGATAGTTACGTGTCGTTCAGAAATACCCGTTTCATTGTTTTTTGGTCAAAGAATCCGGATCCGTTGTTGCCTTATCTGCCCATGCTTAAGGAGCGAGGAATCGGGTGCTATATCCAGTTTACTCTTAACGATTACGAAGCGGAAGGACTGGAGCCGAATGTACCGCCTTCGGCGCAAAGGATAGACACTTTCCGTCGGCTCGTCGAGAATCTCGGCATCGGAGGGGTAGTATGGCGGTTTGATCCGCTCATTCTTACAGACAAAATCAATATAGACACCTTACTTGAAAAAATCACACACATCGCCGATGCTTTGGTCGGCTATACAGAAAAACTCGTTTTTAGTTTCGCCGACATTGAGTCGTATAAAAAAGTGTCGCACAATCTACGGCAAAGCGGTATAAATTATCACGAATGGGATGAAGAGTCTATGCGCGAATTTGCATCGCAACTTGCGACTGTGAACCGCAATAATTGGAATTTCAGGCTTGCAACGTGCGCCGAAGCGATTGACCTTTCAGAATACGGAATAGAGCACAATCGCTGCATCGACCCTGAACTAATCAGCCGTCTTTCGCCTGATGATGCCATTCTGCAAAACTTCCTTTATAATGCCAAGACTGACACCGGGCAGCGCAAGGCATGCGGCTGTATTCTCTCAAAAGACATCGGCGCATATAACACCTGCCCACACGGCTGCCTATATTGCTACGCCAACGTATCTTCATCCTCGGCATCAGCAAATTATAGGAATTCCATCGCCAATCCACTTACTGACTCAATCGTCTGACTTATGAACCACACACCCAACGTTAGGAAATCTGCACAAAACTTTGTGAATGTGCTGCAAAAGGCAAAGGAGCGGTTTGCTTCGCTTTCAAAAACAGAGCAACAAAACCTAATTGACGAATTAGAGCACGGAGCAGGTCATCTTACCAATATTCGTCAACTAAATGCCTACATCGCCAAATATGGAGAAATTCATCAAGCCAAGTTATTACAGGCTTATGAAAAGATTCCATCTAAAGTCTGGCATGAGGATGGCATTACTGTCATTGATTATGGTTGCGGTCAAGGTATAGCTGAAATGGTTCTTTCAGATTATATGGCTTCAAGATATGTTGATAATGACTACATCAAAGATTTTATCCTCATTGAACCTTCACGTACAAACCTACAACGATGCGTCGATCACGTAAATGCGTTCTTTAGTGAATCAAAGATATCAGCCTTTTGTAAGAAAGACGACCAAATAAATGACGATGACATCAATCCGGAATCTTCAACCGTCATTCATATTTTTTCCAATGTAATAGACTTAGATGATTTTGATGGCAATGGCATCTTGTCGTTGTTAAACGAAGATAAATCCCATAATAACATAATCGTATGTGTGAGTCCCTATTATCAAGAAATAACACGCGGTAAGAGAATAAAAGAGTTTTGCGAGAAACTTCAGAGCTATTCATTAGTATACAAATTAGAAAAGCACTCTGATGATTGGGATAGACCTTATAGTTGCCAGATTTACATATATGTCAGCTCTTATTATTGACAATTTATGCTCAATATGTTTGTATTTAAGTCGGCGAGCAAGGGATAAATAACTGAAACACAGCACTAAAACCGCACTTCAACGAGAAAGAGTATTGATATAAAATCCGTTCGGTTTTTAAGATATAAATAATTTAAATACAAGTGATTGGCAAGTAAAGAAATAAACTTGTCAATCGCTTTTTGTATTCTTTTAGAGCAAAATAAACTTGTCTATTTTCAGGCATTTAGCTCCGCAGAAATTTGTTAACTTGTCTATGATGTTAATCTTTTAGGCAGGCAAGAGAAATCCCGTTAGCCAAATTCATTTTAGTTTTTTGTGGATTGCTCTCGAATGAAGTATATTCACACTGATCTTCCGGATTATACGCACGTAGTCAAAAAGCCGACGCCGTCTTCGGCAGGATTGCGGTCGATGTGCGTTCTATATTTGATGCTATGCCCTCGGGACAGAGAGCCGATTTAGACGGTGATTTCCTGACGGCAATCGCAGAGCGGCCCAACGAGATTCTGAAGTGTGCCATGTATCTGTCCCTCGGATATCTCGATGGTGCAACTAAGTTCGCCCGGTTCTGCAGTGACGGTGGCTGGCACAGCGCATCGGGGCAACGGTGTATTTTGCAGACCCTTTCTACTCCGGACAGAAAGGCGCCGTCGAAAATGCCAACAAACTCTTTCTGCAATACTTTCCAAAAAGCACTGATTTCCGAAAGGTTGAGTAGGCGGATTTAGACAGAATCCAGTACAAAATCCATAGATTCAAGAACGAAGTGCAAAATTTCGATCTGAATAGCCCCCCCCCAATTTTTGACGTTCGAAACTTTATGGCGGATTGGGGGATGGGGCTTCACAAAGCCACAGCCCCTCCCC
>Ga0209064_1002562_pt1 | contig 19545 bp, 15 predicted proteins | sample Inofromicrocosms_FD_187498 | JGI IMG/M metagenome (GOLD analysis project Ga0209064, IMG submission 187498) | Mouse cecum microbial communities from Vienna, Austria - Inoculum for glucosamine and mucus D2O microcosms (SPAdes) (version 2) | ecosystem: Host-associated > Mammals > Digestive system >... | reverse complement strand
ATAATTGGTTTAAATAATAAATATAATAATTTTTTTATCTTCGTTCTTAATCCAACTTGATTTTTATTGTTTAATCTGCCTGCAAATGTGAAGTATATCATATTATTGTCTTGTTTAATATATAATCCTGATGAATTATTATAAGCGTGTTCTTTTTCTCCTTTTATATACTTCTTTATGAAACATTTTCACTACCTATATTTACTGTTTATCTGAGTCTCACCATGTATAATGGCATGTTTCTTGAATGTTTCTAACACTTCTTTCACACGATTAAATTTATTCATAGAAATAGTATTTCTCGTAATCTCCGGCATAGACTGTTCTTGATATCACACTTTCGCTGTGTGACAGTTTCTTCTACTTCTTTTGTTTGATTAAATAATCTTTCTTTAGATTCCCCTTTTCTAACTCAGAAAGAGTTATTTCTGCATTAAGTGAAATAAAACCAGTTTCGTTTCTCTTTATGTCTTTTAAGACTTTTATAGCTTCTTTTTCCTCTGTATGTAATAAAGCACATGCAGCCCAAAAGCGTAAATATGTATTATTGTCTTTGAGAAGAAAAGAAAGCTTTTCCAGCATGCTGTTATTTGCAATAAAAGATATGCACCTTATTATTATGTCATAACTTTTATTACCCATTTTATAGTTGCCTTCTTCTGTTGCCTCGCATTGAATTATCGCATGTTTCTTAAATAAATCAATAGCTTCATCAATATTTTCTATACGCATGATATTTTGTTGTTTTCAATTCTTGTAACAATTCGTTTTTTCATGTTTTACATATATTATATGCATGTTTCTTGAATGTTTCTACCACATCTTTTAAATTATTAAAATTATTCATAAATTCTTATTTATTATCATCATTGTCCTAAATAGATAGTTCAGACCATTTCTCATTAAATATCTCAGCTGTAATTTCTGTTATTCCCATTTCTTTATATTGTTCATAGGGTAAGTCTTCATCACACCATAAGCCTACGTTCTTTTTATATGGAGCCTTTACAATTGTATTGCCTTTGTTATCAATGCCAATTTCACGGTTGACGTATCCTTCTCTATCATTATATTCTATATACCATTTTGATACGTAATCAAATTTATCCTCAAAATCAGGATTTGCAATAATTGGTTTAAATAATAAATATAATAATTTTTTTATCTTCGTTCTTAATCCAACTTGATTTTTATTGTTTAATCTGCCTGCAAATGTGAAGTATATCATATTATTGTTCTCTTTATATATAAATATTTGTAACAATTCGTTTTGCCATGTTTAAATTATTCTAATTCATGCCCTGGATATTTTCCTGTTTTTATTTTTATTTCAATATCGTTATATGGATACACATATCCAATATCCAAATGTCTGTATTCATCCGTCATTTCTCCGATTCTAATATATTCTTGATTGATATACCAAACATACCACCTATATGATTTAGTCATATGACTTGTACATCCTTCACTATACAGTCTGAACATAATGTTGTCAGTATTTCCTACATTCTTATTAGTTCCCACCTTGTACCATGTATTTTCCTGTATTCCGGCACTTAGCACCGTGTGAGCATAAAACTCGACATCATCGTCAACAATCACGTCCATGTCCGGTTTCCATTCAATCGGGTATTTTCTCTTGAATGCTCTTATGACAGAACTGTTCAGTTGTGACATGTCATTCGCCACATACTGAAAGAACTTCTTGTACTGTTTGTCAATCTCTACACAGAAAATGTTTCCAATTCTTGTAACAATTCGTTTTGCCATGTTTTAATTATTCTAATTCATGTCCGACATATTTTCCTGTTTTGATCTTGCTCTCAATCTGAAAAACCGGATACACATATCCAATATCCAGATGCCTGTATTCATCCGTCATTTCTCCAATTCTAATATATTCTTGATTGATATACCAAACATACCACCTGTACGATTTTGTCATATGGCTTGTACATCCTTCACTATACAGTCTGAACATAATGCTGTCAGTATTTCCTACATTCTTATTAGTTCCCACTTTGTACCATGTATTTTCTTGTATTCCGGCACTTAGCACTGTATGTGCATAGAACTCGACATCATCGTCAACAATCACGTCCATATTCGGTTCCCATTCAATCGGATATTTTCTTTTAAATGCCCTTATAACAGAGCTGTTTAGCTGTGACATGTCATTTGCCACATACTGAAAGAACTTCTTGTACTGTCTGTCAATCTCTACACAGAAAATGTTTCCAATTCTTGTAACAATTCGTTTTGCCATGTTTTAATTATTCTAATATATGGTATATATACTTACCTGTTTTTATTTTATTTTTGATATCAAAATATGGAAATACTGGACCTATATCAAGATGTTTATATTCATCCGTCATTTCACCTATTTTTATATGTTCTTGATTAATCCTCCATATGTACCATCTGTATGATTTTGTCATATGGCTTGTATTCCCTTCGCTGTAATATCTAAACATGATATTCGTAGTATCTCCCACATCCTTGTGCGTTCCTGCTTTATACCATGTATTATTATGTATTCCTACACTTAAGATTGTGTGTGCATAGAACTCGACATCATCGTCAACAATTACGTCCATGTTTGGTTTCCATTCAATTGTGTATTTCCTTTTGAATGCTCTGATGACAGAACTGTTAAGCATGGACATGTCATTCGCCACATACTGAAAGAACTTCTTGTACTGTTTGTCAATCTCTACACAGAAAATGTTTCCAATTTTTGTAACAATTCGTTTTGCCATGTTTTAATTATTCTAATTCATGCCCGACATATTCTCCTGTTTTAATCTTGCTTTCGATTTGAAAAGCCGGATACACATATCCAATATCCAGATGCCTGTATTCATCCGTCATTTCTCCAATTCTAATATATTCTTGATTAATAAACCAAACATACCAATTGTATGATTTTGTCATATTAATAATATGTGCCTCACTATACAGTCTGAACATAATGCTGTCTGTATCTCCCACATTTTTATTAGTTCCCACCTTGTACCATGTATTTTCCTGTATTCCGGCACTTAGCACCGTGTGAGCATAAAACTCGACATCATCGTCAACAATCACGTCCATGTCCGGTTTCCATTCAATAGGGTACTTTCTTTTAAATGCCCTTATAACAGAGCTGTTTAGCTGTGACATGTCATTTGCCACATACTGAAAGAACTTCTTGTACTGTCTGTCAATCTCTACACAGAAAATGTTTCCAATTCTTGTAACAATTCGTTTTGCCATGTTTTTATTTATTTTTTATACCGTAATTATTCCAATAGCGTGGTGCTATAGAGTTTCTGATATTATATAGTATACCGTTATTTTTGCCCAATCCATACATATTAATTAAGTTCTGTTCTATAATTCTTGATTGTATCCTGTTGAGCTGTCCTGTTCCATCTATTGTTTTATATTGTAATTTAGAACGATTTGTTTGGGATTTTAAATGCTCACTAAATCTGATTTGTGGCTCTCTTTCTGTTATTCCGACATATCTTGCATTGCCATCAGCATCTCTTCCTATATATACACTATTTGTTCCAGAACCTGTTGGTGTTTTAGGAGAAGCCAATGTTTGTCTTACAATATCCTCGGGTAAAGTAAAGTCTGTATCGTTTGTTGAGTTGAATGACTTTTGCCGGTTTTCATAATGTGTTTCTTGTATCCCGGTTGCAAATCCGCTCATAGCCCCGGTCATAAATCCAATACCGGCATTTTCTAACCCGGCTTTCAAAGCTGTCTTAATGTCGACACCGCTACCACCGAGAACACTGAAACCTGTTCCTAATACAAAACCTGTCGCTGTATTGCACAACGAATTGTATACAACATTTCTTAGAACTGTATTTGAAATACTTGATGTAAGATTTCCTAAAGGTTTTGATAAAAGGTTGCCAAGTTCTCCGCCAATTGCTGATGTCAATAACGACATGCCTCCGGACATGCCAACCTGTCCCCAGTCTATGTTTTTCCAACCATTGGCAAATCCTTGGTTAAGAATACTGTTTCCTGCACCTACAATAATTGCACTTGCACCAACCTGTCCGTATAATGCACATTCACCTGCGAGTGCCCCGGTTGCAAATAAAGCGGCACCATGCCAGAAGTTCTTTACATTTCCTTCAATAAGATTTACTGTAAGATTAATTGTCCCTCCTAAAAGACAGGCGATAATGTCATCTGCACCAACGAACTCCCCACTCGGGTCATTATATTTCAGAGGGTTGTTAAGGCAGTAGCTGTACCGATTGAAGTTCTGGCTGTTGTCCGGCATCTGCACGTAGTTGTCGGGGCTGAGGAAGCGTCCTATTAACGGGTCGTACAAGCGTCCGTTCATGTTTATTATGCCGAAACTGTTCAACATTTCATGACCAGTGTAGCCGCGTTGGAAATCGATGGTGTTTAGTGTCACGGTCTGTTTGCCCCATGGATCATAAGAAGCATTGAACACCTTGTTGCCTTCTTCGTCTGTAATGGACAATATACTGCCGAGGTTATCGGTAAAGGCGATATACGGCTTGAACTCTCCGTCCTGTCTTATTATGATGATATTGTCGTCGAGATAGTAGAACTCCCGTGTCACACCGTTGTTTGTCACTTTCTCATAATCCCCGGCATATACCGTGCTTGACAACACTCTTCCGCAGTTTGTCATTGAAGAGTACCATCGTTCGCCGTCGGGACCATAGACAAAATCCATGATAAACGGGCGACTTATGTTTATAAACGGAATGTTGTTGGATGCGCATGTCATGATACCGGCATCCATTGGTCTTGACATCTCTACTCTCGAAGTGTCCAGACCGATAGACATGGTGTCTTTTGATATTTCTGTCCAGTCTGCCATGTCCGACAGCATTCGCTTTTCTATTCTCTTTATCTTGCCAAGGTCGTTGTATGCCGTATTCAGTATATCATCAGAAATCAGCCTGTCTGTATTGTCTACAACCCTCACGGCATGCGGCCGGTGCGCCCCGTCATATTCATAGTTGCCTATACCTGTCTTGTTCAGAATATTGCCGTTTGGAGCATACGTCACGTTCATTGTTTCCTCTCCGCCGGTGCATACCGACACGAGCCTGTCAAGGCTGTCGTATCCGAATGTCTCTTCTGCCGTATCACCTCTTTTTCTTGAAAGCAGGTTACCGGTGCTTCCCTCGTAGTTCAGGCTAAGTGTTTCGAGAGAGTCCGTCCCACGAGACAGACTGCGGTTGTTGACAAAGCCCCTTGCGTCGCGGGTGTGTGCAGACGTGAGTTTGCCCATGAACGATGTGGTGTACGACAGACCGTCGTAGTCCTCTACGTTGCATATCACATTGTCACCGGTTTTCACCTGTGTTCTGAAACCGTATTCATCATACAGGTAGTTCACTTCAAGTCCTCCCGGATAACAGGTTCTCTCCAACCGGTTGTCCTTGTTGTACGTATATCCGAACGTGTAAATGCCCTTGTCCCCGATAGTTCTCTTTTCTTCTGTTACACGCCCGTATCTGTCGTATGTATATTCAACAGCGTTGTCGCCTGTTTCTTTCTTTGTAATCCTCTGTGTGTTGTACCCCGACGTGCCATAAGTATATGTGGTTGTCATCGCCCCGGCGACAGACGCCACGAGCCGACCGGACGTATCGAATGTATATTCCGTCTTTATTCCTCTTCCGTCCGTCTCGCTGAGAAGTCTGCCGTCGGCAGCATATGTGTATGTGGATGTACCTGCATCGGGGTCGGTCAGTGAGGTTCTGTTTCCTGCGGCATCGTATGTCATCGTAACTTCGCATCCGTCGGCATCGATTTTTTCAGGTTTACCGTTCGAGGAATATGTATAGGTAACCTCCGATACCGGGTCGGTCGAAGATGTAACGTTGCCCCATGCGTCGTATGTCTTTGTATATCCCCGTCCGGCAACGGTGCATACCGCCATGCGGTTGCCGTAGCTGTATTCTGTCGTCCTGCCCGTGCTCGAAACCGCCGACAATATACGCCCACGTTCATCGTATGTGAAATTCTCGGTAATTGCCAGCAGTCCCGTCTTGCTTTCCGTTTGCGATATGTTCCCATGCTTTTCGTAAGTTGTTTCTTTGGTGATGTCCACTCCCTTTTCGCCTACGGTCTCGACGAATGTCTCGCGTGAGCATTCATCATACCATGTGTTCACCCATGGTCTTGACGATGAAGATTCGCTGATGCAATATCTGAATTTATTTTTCAGTCCCCACGCAGTGCTCCATTCCGTCCATGTCCCGTCAGGCTCCGTGGTAGATGTCTTGCGTCCCCAACCGTCGTATGTATGACTGGTGGTGAGCGGGTTCTCCGGTTCGGTCATGTCCGTCTCTTCTAAAAGATTGCCCCATGTGTCGTATGTGAAGACGTTCACTGCCGATGACGGAGTTTCGTATGTCTTCGTTACGAACCGTCCGCTTTCGTCATAATCATTGTGTTTTGTCACGGAAATTACTCCCTGCCCTGATGATTGTGACGACAGCACGTTGCCGTATACATCGTATGTGGCAGAGGTCGTTAGAGCCATGTCCGTACCACTGTTCTCCGTTTTCGTCAGTACATTGCCTCGTTCATCGTATGTATATTCCGTTGTGCAGACGAAAGGCACGTCACTGTCTTTGTGCTTCTGTGTAGATGTGATGGCAGACGGAAGCCACTTACTGCCTTTCCGGATATACCCCGAACAGGATGTTTTCCTGTACATGTTGTCTCCGTCGTCTTTTACGGTCTCTTCCGTAATAACGCCTTTATCGGTGTCGTAGCAGATAAAGGCGGTCGTAGTGTTTCCGTCAAGGTCGATGACCTTTTTCTCCGATACGTATGCAAAGTAATTGTTATTGTCTTTGTCGGCAACCGTTGTGCGTACAGTTGTCGTGGAAGTACTACTGCCAACCGTCACTGTCTTTGTTGTTTCGGTAGGTATGAAACGTGACTCGTCACGCTTTGTTACGGTCAATGTCTCTTTTATTCCGGTTGTCGTGTTCTCCTTTGTTATCTCGGTAAAGCCCAGCATGCCTTTCCCGGCGATATGCAGTTTAAGACCTCCGTATCTGTATTTTGTATGTTGTTCCGCCGAGGCACCGTTGCTTATGCTTGTGGAAGATACAACGGCTATGGGCAGACAGTAATTATTTACGGGATACTTGTTGTCCGTTGCCTTTGTGTATACTGAGGGTAGTGCGGCACTTGCATATTGTATTCTTATGTCCCGTCCCAATCCGTCCGTTATACATTTTATCCGTCCTTTTTGTGCCGATGATGTTCCGGTGCTGTAGACATGTATTTTCTCATCAATGGTTTCTGAAACGCTGTTGAGCATCGTCCCGTAGTTTGCAAGCTCCACAGCTCCGTCGCCGTTAAAGTCGCCGAGCATCAAGTTACCCTGCGTGGCATCCTCGGGGTGATACTTGTCCGTCTCCTTGAAAACCTTAAGTGTAGTGCCGTCCGAATAAAGCCACTTGATTGTTGTGCTTTTGTAATCGTTTCTTCCGCTTATTCCGCCGTGATGCTCGTAATTGGCTTTCGACACAAACACGTCCGACTTGCCGTCGTTGTTCATGTCCCATACCAGTATGGAGAACTTGTTGTCGTCCTTAGACGTTGACTGGTCACTAATGCCGAGGTCTTCCGACCTGCCATGTGTGAATGTCCCGTCGCCGTTGTTGCGGGCAATCCGCAGCCATGTCTCGGGCGACACGTTATATACGAAGTCCATAAGACCGTCGCCGTCAAAGTCACCTTGTTGTACCCGCCAGTTGTTTGTAAAATCAGTACCGGTCTTTTTGTTGCCCTCCGTGAAATATTGTTCAGACGGTGTGCTGCCGTTGTTGTAATATATAGTGTATCCACCGTTGTACAGCAATATGATGTCCGCCAGACCGTCGTTGTTAAAGTCTGCGGTGAACATTTTCTCCGGTTTGGAGGGCATTGTGAACAGCAGATCTGTATGTTTCAGCTTTTCTGATCCTGTATGATATGCAAGTTTTCCATGATAGCATCCGTCTTTTGAACTTGTTTCTACAAACAAAATCTCATCCTTCCCGTTCCCGTCGGCATCGAATGTGCAGAACAAAGGACATTCTGTTGATGCGCTCAATGGGATATCACATACCCTGATGTTTCCTGTATTCCCTGATTTAATGTCGCTTCCGAAAATAGTGCATAGACATACCGCCCTGCTTCCCGCAGTGTTGGAATATAGCGGAAATAGCATGTCGTTGTATCCGTCTCCGTCAAAGTCCATGACAGACGAGCCACCTATTACGGACTCTATGTTGTCAACGGCAAAGGTCGGAGGCAGACTGAACGTTATAGGATAATCGTATGTAACAGTATTATTGTTACTTATACGGCTTCTGCTGATATTTACCAGTGTCTGTTGCTGCCTATGTGTGGTTCCGTCTATTAGGTAGTCCAGAATATAAGCTTGCGATATTCTTATTATATCGCTTATGCCGTCTCCGTTTAAATCGGCAGAGGTAAACAGTCTTGAAGTTTCACTGATATTATTAGCAGCAGACTTCGTCGGAACATCGATTGAATGTCCCGACACATACATATTGCCCATAAAATCCCAGTCAAACTTTACAGGACTGAGTTTTTCTCCGTCTCCGTTAAGCTCGTCAATCTTTACAAGACGTGAGAACTTAGTGTTTCCAAGGTCTGATTTCTCATCATAGGTGAATTCATACCTGCGATATGTCATGCCGTTGGTGGCGGTTGTTATGGCATTCAGCAGCACATCTGCCTTGCCCTGTCGGCCTTCTATGACAAAAGGAAATGCTCTGTCGCCTGCGTCTCTGTATGCAAATTCAATGGTATTGACAAGTCCTCTGTTCCTTGCCCTGTTCGTTCCGTATGTTATACAGACAGGACGTATATTCAGGTTGCTTGTCTCGTAGGTGTATGTAATATAGTTCGAATACATGTCCTCGGCACTGCTTATATGCCATGAGGCTATGCGCTGCGCCCCGTTTTTGTTTGTATAGCCTAAGCGCGATGAGGCAGAATCTCCGTATCTATATAAGGTTCCGTCGGCAGCGTGTACCTCAAACCATGTCGTTGCCACGTTGTATCCGTATGTGCCATGAACCGTTATCTTTGTGTAAGGGTCGCCTTCCACTGTGTATGCGGCACCTTCGCAGAATGCCGTGCCCGATTGTAATATAAGTCTTTTGCCGTCAAGAAAAAGATTGTCGTCGGCTGTATAAGTCGTGCCTTTCAGTTTCCCGTCACTGTGAAGATTGCTTCCTCCACGCGTTATCGCAGACATGCCGCTGATGCTGAAGCCGTATCCGGCTATGCCGTGTCCAGCCTGGCTGTTATAGACAATGCCTATAGAAGGCATCAGCGTGCCTCCGTTAGGACACTCTATCGGCACGCTGTATACAGCCGCTCCCATGCCATTAACGTCGAATGTGCCCTTGGGTGTGCCCACGGCATAGTTGTTTTCAGTGTCGATGGGGATTATGTCTTCTTCCGGGGGGTATATCGGTTTTATAGGACCGGACGGACCGGGAGGGTCAATCGGAAATTCCGGCTCTATAGGTTCAAGGTCATTGTTCTTTGGTATGTTGGTCGGTAAGTGTGTGCTGTCAGGAACGGATACGTTTGACCGCACCGTATATGTCGTGTCATGTACGGCTGCTGTTGCCGGAATGGTTGTCGACCCGGATAATATACCGTATGCTATGACCAGCGATAGCTGTATTGTCTTTATAATATTGCCGCTTGTCATTTCTTTGTTATTTTCCATGTATTGGACATGCCGTTTACGGTAATCCTCATCAGATACACACCGTCCTGCATGCCGGACATTTCTGTCACGGCACTGCCGTCGTTCATATCGCATCGCATCATGAGCGCACCATGTGCAGAATATATTTCAATGTGGCATTTGTCGGCAGCCGTCAACCCTTTTATGGAGGTCACTACGCGGCAGCCGTTGTTATCAGTGCGTATGTCTGCCGTGTATTTGCCGCCAAAATCGTTGCCGTTGCGACCTTTCGGTGCTTTTTTGTGAGTTCTCCGGTGCCTTTTGCGGTTCGATAACGATTTCTCTTTTTATACGGTTCCCGGCAGCATCATAGCTGTATCTTATCTTGTTTTGTGCAGACAGGGATAATGCTGATGTATACAGAACGGCGACCATGAGTATTTTTTTAAGGTTGGATAATGTCATTGTTTTTAAGATTTATTTCCTGCAAAAATACAAAAAAAGGTGAAAAGACACAAGAAACGAACCATATATATCCATACGCAGTAAACAACCGTATAACATTCTGACAATCAAGACAATATCTTTCAGACTCTAAAAGGCGACATATTGTGTTCTGAAAGACGGTCTTTTACACGCCAAGAGACGGCATATTGCAACATATCTTTCCATTTACTCTTCATTTAAGTTCAATCGCTCCATCTCCTCCTTGGCTGCGCTTTGCTCGTTCATTTCCCTACTCTTACGGAAACGCCAGGTAAGGGTTATCCCGAACTTACGGGTCTCGCCAAACTGTTTGTGATTAAAATTCAGGTTGTTCAGCTGCCATGTCGCCTTATTGTGTCCTTTGTCAAACAGGTCGTATATATCAGCCGACAAGTCCAGACGGTCTTTGAGGAATGATTTCTTCAAGCTCAAGTTCAATGAGTAGTATGGCTTCACCTTTAACATCTGCAAATATCCGCCAAGGTTATAGTCTAAACGTGTTGAAAAGAGCAGACCTTTGGGCAAGTTGAAATCACTTGCGACAGAACCTAATATAACGGGACGACCATCATGCAGGGTTGTGCCCTCAGGACCGGGATAATGGAAAAACGATTTCATTAAGACCAGCGAGAACATCGGAGTCCACCATTTTACGGTATGGCGCAAGTAGACACTACCCGTAAGAGCCTGTCTGTTAGAAAAATTCTCTACCCTGCCAACAACAACCGACGGATTTTCGGGCATGCTGAAGAAATTGCCGATGATAGGATGACGGATATAATCATAGCCAAGACTAAGATAAAGAAACTTGTACATCAGCGTATAGTTAAGACAGTAGGTGGTGGAAGCCTTGAGATACGGATTGCCCAACAACATATTGTAGCGGTTCTGATATGCCATATTATCGTTCATATCCGTAAAATCGGGGCGTTGCGTCTCTATATACGCGTTAAGGCTTTGCATCAGCATACCCTTTTGATGACCAATACTAAGCGACGGAAGAAAGTTATGTGTGCCGTGGGTTTCATTCTCTTCCGAATTCCGTTTGTCCTGCCACGAATATACATACTCATAGCGCAATCCTGTTTCAATGTTAAAATCGCCTATCTCCTTGTCATACTTCACAAACAGCGAGTTCTTTGTCTCACGGTTGCTTGTACAGCCTCTATAACCAGAAGAATTGTAAAGGATGTTGTCTTTACCCCATGAATGGCTGAAATCGTAGCCCATGGCAATGTTGCCAAACTTTTCAGTACTGTAAGAGGCGTGTATGTTGGCTGCGGCAATATTCCACCGTGACTTCTGTGTGTATGCCACCGTCTTCTCATCCGAAACATAATCATGCTCCAACAATCTTTTGTCTCCGTCATGCAACTTGTTTACATAGTCGGCACATGTATTCAGGCTCCAGTTACTTCCTATTTTTGTGTTGTAATAAAAATTCAGATGATGACCGGTGATATTGTCGTTATTGCGACCATCTGTATTCATAAACGACGGAACACCTATATTGGGTATCATTGAAATTGTATCACGGCTGCTACCTGTCGTACTGCCGTAACTGCCAATGTATTGAAAGCCAACAGATGACTCCGGAGAGAAACTATACACCATGCCGCCTTTGTAATTATGACTGTTTGCCGACAATAGCGAACGAGTATGTTCGTCCTTATTCCACACGGTGGATGCCTGCGTACGCACCGTGGAATACAAATCATCCTGCGATTTGATCCTACCGTAATAATATGAGAGAAAGAAGTCCCATTTGCCTGTATTATAACCGGAATAAAATCCCGTCCTACCGGACAGATGCTTACCTTGCGTAAGATTTCCTGTGGCATTGAGCGCAAAACCTTCGCCAAGTCGTTTCGTGCGGATGTCTATCACGGCACTGCCTCCAACATTATAGCTCACATCCGTACCGGTGACCACCTTAACAGACTTTATCTGATCCATTTGCAGGTAGTCTACTTCCGAAGCGTCCATAACTTTACGACCGTTTATATAGAACACTAACGATGACTTGCCAATGACCTGCACGCTGCGCCCCGACCGCATTATACCCGGTATACGACTCAACAGTTCGTATATGTCATTCTGTCTTTTCAGTATTCCGTCGTTCTCTACGTCAACCAACAGTCCGTTCCCAGTCAACTTGAACGTTTGTTTCTTTGCAGTAACCTTTACTTCATCAAGCGCAATAGGCAAAGGCTCCATGCAGACAACAGGCAGTTCTTTATCCCCTTCTATACTAATCTCTTTACATATTGTGCGGTAACTAAGGAATGAATAGCGCGCTATATATTTTCCTTCTGCCAAAACAACATCATACATGCCAAGACTGTCTGTTACGGCACCTGTTACAAATATACTGTCCGATACCGAAAGAAGAGCAACGTTTACTAAAGGCATTCCCTTACCGTCAGCCCCCGTTACCTTGCCGGATATTCTATATTGGGCATTAGAAGGCAGGCTGTAGAGACACAACAGCATAAGAGCTAAAAGAACATTGTATTTTTTCATTTATGTCAAGTTGAATATATGAAGGAAAACTTCGCCGTATCATAAACGCATTTATTTTACAAGACACAGGTTGCTTCTGTCCATTGCTTTCTCATAGAAATGTTTTTAAGTATATCATACTACAAAATTATGAATTATTTTGGATATTGCAACTGTCCGAGAAAGAATTGCATATAAAAATATATCCTGAACTCATTGTCCATATAACGGGCACAGAGTTCAGGATATATCAACCTTATAATAAATCAGATAATGAGATTAATATCGGTAAAACATATTAATTCTTATCATCTGCAATCGTTTTCCAAGCTACAGAACTTAAAGCAGCTCCCACAAACGGCGCTACGATAAACAGCCATAACTGCGACAGCGCCTCACCACCCTGGAACAATGCCGGTCCGATACTGCGTGCCGGATTTACGGATGTACCGGTAATGGGGATACATACGATATGTACGAGTACCAGTGTCAGACCGATAGCAAGACCTGCCATATTGCCGGCGCCTTTCTTTTCATCTGTGGAACCAAGCACCACGAGAACGAAAATAAACGTGAACACAGCCTCGGCAATGAATGCCTGCCACATCATTCCGTCCGAGAAACCGTTTGAACCGGTCGCTGTCGGTCCTTCATGAACACCGGTAGACACCAAAACAAACAGTACGGCAGAACCGATTATGGCTCCGACTGTCTGGAACAGCATATACATTCCGGCATCCTTGCCGCTCATTCTTCCCGATAACAACACTCCCAATGTAATGGCAGGATTAATATGGCAACCGGATATGCCGCCAATGGTATATGCCATGGCGATTACAGACAAGCCGAATGCCAGGGCAACGCCTATAGTTCCGACTCCTGCGCCCACTGTTCCGGCTATGCTGCCGGCAAATACCGCGCTTCCACATCCCATTAAGACAAGAACCATGGTTCCAATCATTTCAGCAATGTACTTTTTCATAATGATAAAAATTATAAATTAAAATAGATTATACTTTCTTTAAATACCGACAATAAAGTAGTTTTTACAAAGATAAGCATTTTATCTATATTTATTGCATCAATACTGAAGAACATTTGGTACGGAATAAAATAAGGAGATAGAGGAAGATAGAAAAAGATATGTGACTTACGCCACAGAAGATAAAGGACAATAACTTAGGGAGAAGCAATCAGACATTTGTCTTTTATCTCCCTCTATCTTCTCTTATCTCCCTATATCTCCTTTTATTTATTACCTATCTCCCTCTATCTCCTTTATAAAGTCATTCATTACGGCATGCCCCAAGACATGCCGCTGCCGCACGCCGCACCTGCAACGAGCCACCAGTCAATGCCGCCTGCGCCTGGTCTTCTATCTCGTTTCGGTCTCTGTCATTAAGCATATTGTTTTCTTTCAGCAGTCTTGCCATGACATGGAAGCCGCAAGTCTGATAAATATCACTTGCCGAGGCTATCCACTCGAAAGCGCAGTCTGCCACACCTTTAACATGTCGGAACAAGTTGAATGCCACCATCTCCGCCATCTCGAAAGACGTGGTCTGCTCCAGCCACAGCGACATCAGTTCTGCATCCATCCTTTCTGCCGGCATTATCAGCGTAGCAAGTATCTTGCATTCGCGTATGTCTTCTTTCCACAGTGCTCTGGCAAGGTCATAGTCCTTGCCGTATTCTGCCGCCATGCGCTTAAGAACAGGCAACTCTATGCCCCAGTTTATCTTATACTCTATTCCTTTTTCTCTCATCGACCGAGACACGATGCCGTTCATCGACAAGAAGAACCGTTGTTTTATTTCTTTAAGTTTATCCATTTTATATATTATTTAAAACCATTAGCGACAGGCAAGATAAAAGAAGTTACAGGAAGTTTAGAGGACAATAGAATAAGAAGATAGAGGAAAATAACAGAAGATATGTGGCTTACGCCACAGAAGATAAAGGACAATAGCTTTGGAAGAACTATCCGACATTTGTCTTTTATCTCCCTCTATCTTTTTTATCTTCCCTTATCTCCCCCCTTATTCAATAATCATAAAAATCCAAACTCCCTGCCATACCTCATCATCTGTTCCTCGTACGTCTCCGTGTAATCCACGCTTATATCCGTTATTTCACCATTACCGTCAACAACAGGAGTAAGAACGGGATTGATAAATCCTTTGTAAGGAGCAAGATCAAGACGCTTATAGCGTTCAAGAACTTCGGTATGCAGCTCCGGATCTATATTCACGGCATATCTCTCAACAAGAGCACGCGCCGTATCATAGTCGCCTTCACTCTTTATACGCTGTATCTCTGCCAGTAGCTTTGCGAAGAGCGCGCGCAGTTTGTCATAGCTGTTTATGCGGATAAAAGTCTTTCCGCCACGCACAACCTTTTCTATTACATTTTCATCATGACCTTTATCATAACACCAGTTTGCGATAAGTGCCCTGTTGCGCATGTGTGCCTCCTCTATGCGGGCACCTTGCTTTATCCTAACCAACTGTGTCATCGCGCCGTTCATGATATAGGTATAATACTGTGACTTATAGGCATTCTTGTCCGGAAGCAGCCCGAGCTGCAACATCTTCTCGTCTGCCATGTAATAAAGGGCGAACAGGTCGGCACGGGCTTCTTCAATGGTACTGCCGTATGCCTTCAACGAGTCCGGGTCTACACCGTCGAGCAACCTGCCGCTGCCATGTCCGAGACACTCGTGCAGGTCGGTATGAAGGTCGTCGCAATAACCGCCGTAGCGATCTATAAGTTCCATCGTCTCACGGTCTACGACAAACTCTTCCTTGAATCCGCTGCCGCGCGAAGCCTCGTTATAAGCCGACGTTATGTTGCTTATCGTTATACTCTTGCTTCCATAACGTGCACGTATCCAGTCGGCATTGGGCAGATTAATGCCTATTGCCGTCGCCGGATACTCGTCACCGCCGAGCATTGCCGCACATATAACATTGGCGGTCACTCCTTTTACATGGGGCTTACGGAAACGCGGGTCTACAGGCGAATGGTCTTCAAACCACTGCGCGTTGCCGCTTATCGTCTGCGTGCGCCTGCTGCCTTCCACGTCACGATATTCCACAAGTCCTTCCCACGAGCCTTTCATACCCAACGGGTCGCCGTATACTTCTATAAACCCGTTGATAAAATCCACATGTGCGTCGTTCTCACCGACCCACTCTATACAGAACTTGTTGAACTCGCGCAAATCGCCCGTACGGTAATATCTTACCAAAGTCTCTATAACACTGCGCTGCCTATTGTTCTCTGCCACGGCAGCAGCCTTCTCCAGCCAGAATGTAATCTGTCTTATTGCATCGCCATACATCCCGTCTTCTTTCCACACAATCTCGGCAACCTTTCCATCAACCTTGCTCACATGCGTGTTAAGACCGTATGACACAGGCTCTTCGTCATCCATATCCTTAAGGACATTATAGTACTCCTCCACCTCCTTTTGCGTCACACCGTCATAATAGTTACATGCAGAGGTCCTCACAAGGTCTTCGCCGTCTGCCTGATTGACGCGCATGGGCAATATCTCCGGATTGAATATCACGGGGAAAAGCTCGTTGCACATATCTTCTATGGTTTGTCCTTCTTCAAGGGGCAGTTCCTTTATGTCCGCATCATGCAAGGCTTCTCTTAGGAACTGCTCCGTGAATTCCGGAACGAACTTTTCACATCCGTAGTGGTGGTATATTCCGCTTGAGAACCATACTCGCTTGAGATATACCGCCAATGCCTTGAAAGCGTCGCACTCACGGTCACCCTGGAAGCCTTTGTACACAGCTTCAAGCATCTTTCTTATACGCAGGTTGTACTTGCCGAACTGGTCGAACGTTATGTCACGCCCGCAAAGGGCTGCCTGGGACAGATAATACACAAGTTTCTTCCGTTTGAGCGTTAACTGTTCAAAACCGTTGAGTCTGTATCTCAACATCTGTATGTCTGCAAAGCGCTCGTCGTTATATTTAAAATTCTCCATTTTTTAGGTTATGAGGGTTGTGGGTTATAAGGTTTTTAGGTGACAAGTGTGAGATGGTGAGGTGGTATGTTTGAGGTTATTAGGTGCGAGGTATAAGGTTATAAGGTGAAGATTGCTGTTTTGATTTTCCGGTATAAATAGAGAGCTATTTGTTTAAGAGATTAAATTATATGGTATCCAAAGACAACCACAAGCATTTCTCACCTTAAAAACCAGAAACCTCAGAACCTTACAACCTCATAAGCAACCTCAAAAGTAACCTTAAACCTCAACCCCTAACATTCTTCCTATACCTAAGAGGAGTTGTTCCGGCTATCTTAATAAAATACGTAAAGAAAGACTGCTTATTGAGAAATCCCGCAGCCGTACCTATATCCTCAACGTTCATACTGTCATATTCTTCATTGCTCAGCATCGCCATGGCATCTTCTACACGAAACTTATTGACGAATGTCTTATAATTCATGCCGTAACACTCGCTGAGCACCATGGAGACATAGCGCGGATTGGTCTTCAAGTCTTCTGCCAACTGCCTTACCGTATAATCATTTTTTTTGTACATCCTCTTTGTCTTAACAACGTAGAAAATCTTCTCTTTCAATTCTTTTCTTGTCTTAGGATCCATGTTGTCAATATAACAATTATCTTTTTAGGTGCAAAGATACGGATAAGCCGAAAGCAAAACAACAAATTCATTTGTTTTTTGCCGTACAAAAGCTATAAGACGAGGTTAGATATTATTATTATCTTTATCAAAAAGATATGAAAATATTGAGATCCCCACACCGGCAAGATAAAGAAATTGTTTTCTTTAGAGGAAAGATAGCACTTACTTCCGAAATCCACTGATGGGACGCACATAGTTAATATCTGTTAATACAATATTAAATATCAAATCAAAAATTGATACTATCAATATAAATAAGTAATTTTGCAGCCGATTTAGTCCGTAGAGGCTCAAACAAGTGGCGGCACGATGCCTGCACGCCTCGCGGAGAAACCGTTTTTATAATATATAATGTACGCAATTGTAGAAATTAACGGTCAGCAGTTCAAGGTTGAACAGGGCAAAAAGCTCTTCGTTAACCACATCAAGAACTCTGAGGCAGGTCAAGCTCTTGAGTTTGACAAGGTGTTGCTCGTAGACAACGACGGCACAATCAAGGTTGGCGCACCCACCATAGACGGTGCAAAGGTAGTATGTGAAGTTGTGAATCCGCTGGTAAAGGGAGATAAGGTTATCGTCTTCAAGATGAAGCGCAGAAAGGATTACCGCAAGAAGAACGGTCATCGTGCACAGTTCACAGAGGTTGAAATCAAACAAGTAATCGCTTAATTTTTAGGAGGAAGTAAGAAATGGCACATAAAAAAGGTGTTGGTAGTTCTAAGAACGGTCGTGAATCGGCTTCACAAAGATTAGGCATCAAGATTTTTGGCGGACAGAAGGTTATCGCAGGTAACATCATCGTTAGACAGCGTGGTACCAAGCATAACCCCGGTCAGAATGTAGGTATTGGTAAAGATGATACTCTTTACGCTTTGACAGACGGCATTGTAAACTTCAAGAAGGGTCGTAAGGACAAGAGCGTGGTATCAGTAATACCTGAAGCCGAAGCTTAACAAAAATAACTTATTCCAAACATACATACAAGAAGGTGTGTCTTTTCAGACACACCTTTCTTTATTTTATAGAAGTTCGCAAGAGGAGATACTCCTATTTATTATATTTTTACAGCCCATGACAAAGAAAGAAAAACTGAAATTCTGCAACGCTTTCTTGCTATTCATGACAATCATAATGCTTGCCACAAGCATATTTCTTGAAGCTACGGGGAGCCGCAGCATAACATGTGTGTGTGTACACATCGCCGTGGGCAGTCTGTTTGCCGGCAACGTGGCATGGCACTTGTATCTTCATTATGAGTTGAAATCGTGGTTTGGCAGGCTGCGCAAGCAGAAATCTACTATAACAAGATGGTTCGCCCTGTCCGGATTGCTCACCTTTGCGAGCGGCATCATCACAACATTGCATTGGGTTGCAACGCAACAACATTCGCCTTTCGGCGGAGTGCACGGAAAAATAGGCTTCACATTTCTGCTGCTCGCAATAGCACATACGGCGAAGCGGTGGCGTTTCTTTAAGATGAAGTGAAGATAAAGATTTATAAAGAATTTTAGGGAGATAAAAGAAGATAGAGGGAGATAAAAGATAAATGTCGGATTGCTTTTTCCAAAACTATTGTCCTTTATCTTCTGTGGCGCAAGCCACATATCTTCTTCTGTCTTCCTCTATCTCCCCCTTTTTCAAAGCAGCGACTCGCGTTGCGTAATCTCCGCATCATCCATAGTGCATCCGCGCAGACTTCCTTCACGTGCCTGTATACAAAGGTATGTCATCTTGCCGGCAACAGACGTGTTGCGTATGTTGCGGTCGTGCCCCGTAGCAACGCGTACGATAGAGCCTTCTGCAACGGGGAACACTTCGCCATCCACTTGGAAAGCACCCTTTCCGGACAGTATAATGTAAATTTCCTCGTTCTCCTTATGGCTGTGGAAGAACGGCACAGCCTGTCCCGCATCAAGTGTGCCTATTGATACCTCGCATGATGTCAGTCCCAACACGTCGCGTGCAAATGCCTTACCTTCAAAGTCAGTGATACTACCTGCCATGCCGTGTGCATAGCCGTTGCCTTCTGAAGCTTCCAAATCGAAGTGCAAAACTTTGATTATGGAATAGCCATTACCTCACTCCTCTCGTGAGGGGCTGCCCGAGCGGCGGGGGCGGACGAGACCGCCCCCGAGAGCGGACAACAGCAGGATA
>Ga0209064_1002560_pt1 | contig 19554 bp, 17 predicted proteins | sample Inofromicrocosms_FD_187498 | JGI IMG/M metagenome (GOLD analysis project Ga0209064, IMG submission 187498) | Mouse cecum microbial communities from Vienna, Austria - Inoculum for glucosamine and mucus D2O microcosms (SPAdes) (version 2) | ecosystem: Host-associated > Mammals > Digestive system >... | reverse complement strand
GTACATTATCTAAGAAATACGATATCAGTGAGGCGTACATCCAGGAGACTATTAACCGTTGCGATAAGTGGCGAGTTGGTTTTATATCTACAGAAGATTTTAAATACAAGAGTGTTATTGAGCGATCTATTATGAGAAAAATGAGCTATAAGAAGAACAACCGGCAGTGGGAGTTCAATAGGAGTAGATATTTTTTTAAAGATCCGTATAAAATCTTTAGAGGCGAATATTGATGCGCTCAGTAGATACTCTTCCGAAAACCGCAACTAGCCATAGCGGAATTTATTTACTTGTCTCACATAAAAGTATGCTACAATAGTTTTAGTTCTTCACTCTATGGTACTTGTGCCGTAGAAAAATAAAACACATCCATACCTGTAAGCAGTGCCCAAAAGTGGGTTAGCTCGTCTTCCGTATGGATGTGGAGCTAGAAGAACACCCACTAGGGTGCTGCTTTTGTAAGGTGCGATTGGAGCAAATAGTGGGCGTTAACTAATCCAAAAGGAGGCTCACATGCTAAAAATAAATACCAACTTTAAGAAATATAAAATACCGCTTGTCCTTAGCATCTTCTGGGTTGGTGGCATATTTTTGTTCTCTTATCTAACTTACATCCCTACCCAAGGCTTTGCTGCTGATGGTTCTACCGACCAACGCACCCTCATGAACATCAAATATATGCAACAAATGTCTGACCAAATCTGTACTAATACTAAGGAGAATAAATCTAAACAACTCATAGATATACGTGACGGTAAATCCTATTGGGTCACCAAGCTCAAGGATGGTCACTGCTGGATGACACAGAACTTAGCTTACAATGGTGGCGGTACCAGCCGAGGTACAAATTGTTCTGGTTGGACGAATGATAACACGGTAGCACAATACTGTAGTCCAGGTCATACAGACGGTGATCATGCATCAAGAGGTAACTACTACTCCTGGCCAGCTGCCATGAATGGTAACATTTCTGCAACTGGCACAGTACAAGGCATCTGTCCTAATGGCTGGCATCTGCCAACTAGTAATGCTACAGCTAAAGGTTCATTTGGTGGATTAACTACGGCTTATGGGGCGGCAAATGATGCGTCTGGCTCTACCATTATGCGAGGTAGTCCGATGTACTTCCAGTATAGCGGGGTCGCGTACTCCGGCGGTATCGACTACGTCGGCACCGGCGGTCGCTATTGGTCCTCTACGCCTTACGGTTCTAATCAAGCGTACGACTTGGACCTCGGCAGTAGTAACGCCACTCCGTCCAACAGCAACGCTCGCTACCTCGGTAACTCTGTGCGGTGTCTCACCCTCACCACTACCACCAACCTCTCCGGCAATGGCAATGATAGTGAAGAGCTATTTCCAGACCCCAACTACCCAGATGATCCAGACTTCCCACCAACAGTCCTCCCAGATTCTGCCACTTCTAATGTAGCCATCACCGTCTCCCCCGTCATCAGTATTGATGCTACATCCGGTATGAGTAGTGAAGTAGACTTTACTACTGTAGCTCATGGAGATATTACGGCTACTATTAGTTCTAATCAAAAGTACCAAGTATTACTTAGTACTAATCAATCTACTTTAGAACAATCACCCATAGTACCTAATCACAATATACCTATGATCACTACCGATACTACTATCACTCCTGGTACTAGAGCATGGGGTATACAGAAGACCAATGCTACACTATATAGTCCTATTGGTATTGGTAATAACAAAGTCCTATTCTACGAATCACTAGGAGCAGAAAGTAAGACCATTACCTTTCCAGTAGCCATATCCGTAGACTCTACCCTTCCTTCTGGTACTTATGCTACTGAGGTTATTATTACTGCTACTGCAAATTAGCTCAAACAACTACACAGCAAACTAGCCAAATCCGGAAACTCTACCCACTAGGTAGAGTTTCCTATCTTGCTAACAGGAGTGGGGTCAGTCAAAACTCTACCTAATTGGTAGAGTTTTGTTTTTTGACAGCCTTTCTACAAATCTGCAATTTTAACGCGGGTTTGCTCGGTGGTGTCGCGGTCACGGACGGTCACCGTGTCGTCTTCTAGTGTATCGAAGTCAATCACGACACACTTTGGTGTACCAATTTCGTCTTGTTTCTTATAACGCTTACCGATGTTACCAGAATCGTCCCAAGTAACGAAAGTATACTTTTGCTTAAGCTGTTGGTAGACTTCTTGAGCCTTAGCCACCAGCTCAGGCTTATTTTTCAGAAGCGGTGATACACAGAATTTGTATGGAGCCAAATTCTCTGGGAACTTCAAAACAATACGGTCGCCATCTTGCCGATAGGCGGCAGTAAGGATTGCCAGGAATAGCCGTTCAACACCAATCGATGGCTCAATGACATGAGGGATAAAGGTTTCGCCGGTAACTTTGTCGCGATATTCCATCGATTTACCGGACTCGCGCTGGATGTTACTGAGGTCAAAATCGGTACGGTAAGCCAAGCCCATCAGCTCTTCTTGCCCATTTGGATAGTCGAACATAATATCAATAGTACGCTTGGAATAGTGGGCACGATCTTCGGCCGGTACGTCGTAGTCGTGAATTTTCTCAGCGGGCAAACCGATAATTTCTTCGAGAAAGACATGTTGCTGGGTGCGCATTTCTTCAAAAATCTTATCCCAATCTTTAGGATTGACGAAATATTCGATCTCCATTTGCGAGCATTCACGATCGCGCAAGATAAAGTCACGTGGAGAAATCTCATTACGGAAGGCTTTGCCTTGTTGAGCGATACCAAAAGGCAAATCTGGATAAATAGTATCGACAACGTTCTTGAAATTAGTAAAAATACCTTGCGCAGTCTCAGGACGCAAGTAGGCGATGGATGTGTCGTCATCGACTGGACCAACGTGCGTCTTAAACATCATATTGAATTTGCGAATATCGCTCCAGTTTTGTTTGCCGCAGACGGGGCATTTAACATCGGCTGCTAAAAATTCTTCTGTGGAGATGCTCTCAGTAGCACCCTCAACGAGTTTATCGGCACGCAATCGAGCATGGCACTCTTTGCATTCTACTAATGGATCGGAAAAAGTAGCAACATGTCCAGAAGCCTCCCAAGTGCGGGGGTTCATGATGATGGCGGCATCTACACCATACATATCGTCGCGCTGATCAACCCAGAACTTCCACCAGGCGTCCATCATGTTACGTTTGAGCATAACACCCAGAGGACCAAAGTCCCATGTACCGGCCATACCGCCGTAAATATCGGATCCAGGGAAGATGAACCCTCTACGTTTACATAAGCTTACAATGTCTTCTAGTTTACTCATAATACTCTTATTGTAGCATACTTCGTTGGGCAATTTGAGATTTGGCACGAATAATGTGCTACAATGGTCTTATGAAACAAGGAGGACGTATCGGGGCGCGGTTTGACCGCTGGGTAGATGGGTGGAAAATGGCGCTTTCTGGAATTATGTTAGCAACAAGAGATTGGAAATTTCTCTTAACGGCTTTGGTTAGTTTTGTTGTTTTTGGTACGTTAATGAATTTGTTGGCTAGTAGCACTGCAGCGCTTAACTTGTTTTGGGTAACGGACTGGATGGGCAAAATGTCGATTATTTGGGATAGTTTTTTGGCAATTTTTGGAGTCGGGCGGAATTTTTGGGATTGGCTTTTGATATTTGTAATTACTTTGCTGCAAAGCGTGTTAATTGGTCTAGTAGTGTTAGTTTGGCGTAAAAAACGCCGCGATCGTCGTGAAAATTTGTTAGCTGGAGTACAGAATACAGACAATCTGCAAAGTGCTGGACTAGTGGCGGGATTAGCGGTGCTAGGGTCGGGCTGCCCGACTTGTGGCACAACTCTACTAATGCCAATTCTAGGGACGGTGTTCAGCTCAAGTAGTTACGCATTGGCCGGAACTGTTTCTTGGCTATTAACTGCAGGAGCGATTGTGCTGGCGTTGTTTACGTTACGTCGTATTGGTAAAGATGCTTACGCGATGATTAAGAGTGAGAGTTTTAAGGCGCGCCATAGTAGAAAGGAGCAAGATGGAAGACTATCAGAAGAATAATAGCAAAGGTCGGCTTTGGCGAACGGTAGCGATTGTCATGGTCATATTTGTTTTTATTGGGCTGATGATTATGAATTTGACAGCCAAGCCTTCTCCGAGTGAGCAGGCTTGGAATCAAGCAGCCACGATGGGCAATCCCGAAGCAAAGAATTATTATGTTATGTACACCGATATAATGTGTCCATATTGTGATGTGTTCTCTCGGCTCACGATAGAGCACTCTGATGAATTTGAGAAATACTTGGCAGATAATGATATATTGTTTGAAGTGCGCCTAACAGATTACCTTTATGAGGGTAGCGGAAGCCAAGCTTCGCGCGATTCTGCTGAAGCCGCTTACTGTGCAATGCGAGAAAATAAATTTTGGGATTTTTATCATGGCGCTATTCAGAGCTTGTGGGATGACTACCACTCCAAGGGGATTGGCTCTAGCAAGAATGCTCCGCGTATTACGAATATGCCTGATGATTACTGGGTTCAGATTGGGCATGAAGCAGGATTGGGAGAAGATTTTGATAACTGCGTAGCGAACCATGAGACTGTTGATGAGATTGAAAATAATACTCGCCGTGCGCTGCAAGTTTCTGAAGGTATGCCATATTTTAAGTTTAATCGGTTCACAACATCAGGGTTCGATAGCAACTGGGGCTGGGATTACGTCAAACTTTATCTAGACGCAGGGCTTGCGAAGTAGATTTGGCTGTTTACATTAGATGACACTCATTCGCTATGCAGTTAAAACACCCCAAGAATAGTTCCTGGGGTGTTTTGCTGGATGGAAGGTAGCTTGCGTCTAAATGTTTAATTCTTTTGAGTCGCCGGTTTCAAAGTTCTTAAGCCGATATTTACCATCACGAGCTTCAGTTTCGCCGACCACTACGACTGAGGTAGCAACCTTTTCGGCATACTTCATCTTGTCACCAAGCTTCTTGTCAGTAAGATTAACATCAGCTTTGTAGCCCTCAGAGCGCAGTTTGTCGGCAAGTCGATTCGCAACGATAAATTCATTTTCACTAATCGGAACGACACAAATATCAACTGGTTTGTTAGTACTATCGGCAACTAATTTTTTCTCACGTAAAATATAGAAAAGACGAGTGAGGCCAATAGAGCCACCGACTCCCGGTAATGCTTGATCGGTATAGTTTTGAGAGAGGTTTTCGTAACGTCCACCACCGCAGATGGAACCAATTTCACGGTATTCGGGTGCAATGAACTCAAACACAGTGCCCGTGTAGTAGTCCAACCCACGCACGATCATCATATCGGCGGTGATATCAATGCGATCATCAATCTTGTCTTCGAGCAAGGTTAGGACGGTTTCTAGTTCATCTAAACCTTCGTTAAACTTAGTATTGGCAATGTTAAGGTCACGAAGTTGACCGATAACTTCTTCGCGATGACCGGAGAGTTTGCTGAATGTAGTAATCTTTGTTATATCCATATCACCAAGACCAAGCTCTTTCAAGGCGGATACCGTAGTCTCTTCGGGGACTTTTTCGGCATGGTCGATAATGTCAAAGACCTCTGCTGATTGGTTTTGAAGATTAAACTCTTCAAGTAGACCATTGAGTAACTTGCGATTGCTGATGCGCGCGGTAAACTTATCAATTGGCAAAACCTTTAAGGCCTCGGAAAGCGTAGCGATAGCTTCAGCGTCATAGCCGATCGGCAGCTTTTGCCAACCAATAATATCAACGTCACACTGGTAGAACTCACGGAAGCGGCCTTTCTGCGCACGTTCACCACGGAAATTGCGGCCAATTTGAGTAACTTTGAATGGAAAAGTTAGGTCATTCATATGTTCCACCACATAGCGAGAGAGAGGCACGGTGTGGTCAAAACGGAGCGCTTGGTCTGCATCATCAGCAGTCTCGGCGGTCTTGACGACTTTGTAGATTTGCTTCTCGGTATCGCCCCCAGCCTTAGCTAATAAAATCTCGGTACGCTCAATAGTTGGAGTCTCAATATTCTGAAAGCCATGTTTTACGAAAGCCTCGCTAATACCGCTCTTTAGGCGGTTAAACTCAACTTGTAAACTTGGCAGCAGCTCCTGCATACCACTAATTGGGGAGGTGTTAAATTTTTTCATAATACGCTAATTATAGCATGTTTCTTGTAAGATAAGCAAACAGATTGAAGATTTAGTAAATGTTATTGACAAAAGTATTGCCTAGGAAAGACCCGGGATTGTGTCGTCACAAGGCTGGTGGCTTACCATTGGCAAGCACCCTATTCTTTTATTGTAGCACAGCTTGTAGATTTTGTCAATGGGTAAGTGTTCGGTTTTAGCATGTTAACAGGGGTGGCGCTGTGGAAAAACCGTTATTACTTTTACATTTTTTAGTCAAAAATCAACCTTGGACTTTGCCATAAGCGTGGTATAATATAGTTAGGGTTCAAGCGAAATCTGACGTTGAGGGTCGCTGGAACTTGATAATAAACATAAGATGCATGGTGGTATAAATGCACCAATTAAAATAAATCCTACTCTTCAGAGTAGGATTTTGCTTGGTATGTTAGGTAGTAGGAGTGAGGAGCTTTAGCGCCGCATATTTCAATCTGGGAATAGCGTGGCTTAATCCTCTTTTTTCTTGAAGTATTCTTTACCAAGACCGCAGAGTGGACAGCGATAATTATCAGGAACCTCGTCGCCATAATACACATAGCCACAAACCGTGCAAACCCAAGCAGTCTTTCCCTGCTCAGTGGTGACTTTTTTGAGGTCTTCTTTGTGCTCCTGGTAATAGGCATAGCTCATAGGTCGGTCGTTTTCATTAGTAATGTCACCCTCAATAAGTTCACCAATAAAGAGTGTATGCGTATCATTTTCGATGGCGTCGACTTTCTTCATTATCATGTAGCCTAGAGCATCTTCTAGGACTTTGACGCCTTCGATTTCTTGGGTCTTAAGATTGGCAAATTTATCAAGATCTCGGCTAGAACAGAACCCAAAAGTTTCGATTAACTTAGGGTGAGCTTGCTCGCCCAAGATAGAAAGCCCAAACTTTTCAGCTTGCTGAAGTAATGTATGGGTATGATTATTTTTAGCAACTGCAACGGCGATGAGCGAGTTCTCCCCACCACTGACACGCGCGACTGCGTCGACAACACAGCCGCCGCCTTCTGTAGTAAGGATATACATACCTTGGGTGATTTTGCGAGTAATTTTAGAATTTTTCATTTTACCTCTTTCGGATTATGATTTATTGTTATGATTGTAATCAATTTTGGCGCCAAAAATTTGCTGCCCGCGAGCATCTTCTGGCAAATAGCTTTTGTCAAGATGGAAGCCTGCCTCCCATTTTTGACCTTCGCCAAAACCGAGCTCTTTCATCAGCTTAGTTGGGGCATTGCGAAGCCAGACTGGTACTGGGCTGCCCATGGTCTTAGTAGCGACAGCTTTGGCGCGTGCCCAACCATCATAAGTTTCGCGACTTTTGCGAGCCTTGGCTAAGACTACTGCTACATGGCTTAAAATGATTTCGCCCTCAGGCATACCTACGCGCTCAATGGCTTCGAAACAGCTGACGGCTAAATTTAATGCGCCATTCCCTGCTAAGCCGATATCTTCGGATGCAAAAATCACCATACGACGAGCAATGAATTTTGAATCTTCTCCGCTAATGATCATGCGGGCAAGATAATACAGCGTAGCATCAACATCTCCACCACGCATTGATTTGATGAAAGCGGAAATATTATCATAATGATAATCACCGCTTTTGTCGTAGATAGGCATCTTTTTGCCAGCGGCAGTCTTAACAACCTCTTCGTCAACTTTTTTGGCGAGGCTCAGCGCTAGCTCTAGATCTCCTAATGCTGAGCGGGCGTCACCACCACTCAACTCTGCGATCATTTCTAGTGCTTTGTCATTAACGCGCTTTTCGGCCTTTTCGGCTTTGACGGCACGTTTCAAGACCTCTAGAATATCGTCCTTTTTGAGTGCTGAGACAATAACAACGCGCGAACGTGATATGAGCGGCGAAATTACCTCAAAACTAGGGTTCTCCGTAGTGGCGCCAATCAAGATGATAAGCCCGGACTCGACGTGTGGCAAGAATGCATCCTGCTGAGCTTTATTGAACCGGTGAATTTCATCAACAAAAAGCACGGTACGGGTCTGTAAGTTCCAGTTGACTCGGGCGCGTTCGACGACTTCTTCGATGTCTTTCTTTTTGGCGGTTACAGCAGATAGTTCGACGAAATCGGCTTGATATTCGCGAGCTAGAATGCGCGCCAAGGTGGTCTTGCCGGTACCGGGTGGACCCCAAAAGATAAGATTAACTGGATCGCCTTTCTTGACGATTTCGGTTAAGATCTTACCGTCGCCAATAATGGCGCCTTGACCGATAACTTCGTCAAGAGCCTTTGGTCGCATACGCTCCGCCAGTGGCACTCGGTTCATCTTTTAATTATATCACAATGAACCTTGATAACGTAACACCCGTGAAAAGAGCGCATCTATTTGTAGATTACATAAATGCTCGCATAATCGGTATAAGCGCGGCGACCAAGTCAGTAACTCCAGACACACGCGCTACAGTGGCAAGCGGGTTAGTCAAGATGAGGCGACAAAGTTTGATCTCCGAAGAGCCGATTACTCCATGAGAGTCAGCCCGCAAGGCACATTCGGCGTTGTCCCAAAAATATCGTTGCTCAGTAGAAAGCACACTGCCGTCGACATCAGTGAACAGATTAATTTCTTCCCCTAGCGCCTGTGCGAAATTGAGAACAAACCAAGTCCTTACAAGGTCTAGCTCAAACTGGGAATGTATGCCTTTAAGGGCTTGATCGACTAGAGTAAAATAGTCTGGATTGTCGATTTGTTCGGCGGCACGTTCGGCTTTTTTGAGGACTTCCGAAGCCAGCTCCAGCCTTGTCAAATCAGATAATATATTACTATAGAATCTCATCATTCTGGCACTCGTCAAGGTACCTAGGTTGCTTTTACCTTGGTGGATAACGACTTCGGCTACCGAGAATAGCTCGATACTGCCGGCTAGCTTAGATTTCTCTTTACGGACGCCTTTGGCGAGTGCAGATATTTTGCCTTCGGGTGTGAGCAAATTTAAGATGCGGTCACTTTCACCGTAGTTAGTGCGGCGAAGTATAATAGCTTGAGTCTTGAGGTCGTTAGGCATTTGCCAAAATCTCCTGTACGGCGCTACTGAGTTGTAGCGGGGTCATGATCTCCTTCCGAAAAACTCGCACTACGCCATAGTGCGCTAAATTCTGCTGGTTCAAATCCAGCGAGCTAACTACTATAATCGGTATTGCAGCGGTGTCATTATAAGTCATAAGTTCATTAAGCAGACTAAAACCGTCTGGTCCGCTTAATAAAATGTCTAGAATAATCAGATCAGGCAGGCTTTGGTTGATGGCCTGAGTAGCATCGAAAATATTAGTGAACTTGCTTATGGTATATGTAGTATAATTATCTGTAGCGAGTTTGTCAGGATAACTACTTTGGAGTTGTCGTAAGCCATTCAAAGTTGCTAGCTCGAGACATTCGGCCATCATTACATCATCTTCAATAATAAAAACTTTTACCATTAAAGCTAAAACAAGCAAGCTTGCCCCGATACTGGTAGTTCAACAAAGAAGCTAGTCCCATCACGATGTCGTACTGCGCCAAGGGTGGCGTGCATATAGCCAGCAAATTGCGAAGCAATATAGAGCCCGAGTCCAGAACTACCTGGGCGCATAGAAATGTGAGTGGGCTGTTTGAGGTTGCCTTGATTTAGATCGCGCCAGATAGAAATCGGCAGCGTAGGGCCATAGTCACGCACGTTGACACGAATATGTTCGTTTTCATCACTAACAGTCATAAGGCTGGTAGTATTGTTGGCAGAGTAATGCATAGCATTGGTACAAAAATTATAAATAACACTGTAAAGTAATTCTGAATTGGCAACTACTAGACGCTGGCGGTTTTTGTATTCAATAGCTAACGCTTTGCGGTCAAAGCCAAATAAACTACCCACATCTCGCGCTACCGTTTCGCAAATACCACGCACACTAACTGGCTCCATTGCAAATAAGCCATCTTCAAGCCTAGCAATCTTCGTGAGATCATTCACCTGCAAGAGTGCACGCTCAGAAACGTTAACTAGCTGATTGCAAAGACGATCTTGCGTATTGGTGTCCTCGGTGCACTGCATGTTTAGTGCGAGCTGGCGCATCAAACTGAGCGGCGCTTTGAGCTCATGCGCTGCCACTAAAATACCGTTTACCTCACTTGCCATATTTAGATTATAGCACAACGGAGGACAATGAAGAGCTATTCAACCAGGCTAACCGATTCGAGAATACGATAAAAGTCGTCTAGAAAGATCTCGGAATCTGTCTGCAAAAGGACCGTCTTGTCGCGAAGTTTGAGAAGCATAACAGCGCCGCGCATATTGTTTGAGATTTCGCCAGCATAGATGTTAGCTAATACGCCACCAACAGTCTCCGTCCGAAGAGTAAGCTTACCGTTTTTTAGAGAGCTTTCATAGCTCTTAGCGACGGAGTCAAACGATGTATCACGAATGCGCACGCGAAGAGCGTTGATTGTGCTATTACTGACAGGATTGACTTCTTTAGGGTTAAGATAAGCCTCAAAATCACCACCGTTCACGGCATCCTTAGCAATATATACGCTCCAAGTACGCGGATATTGAAAACTAAAGCTGCCATAGTCAGCAGGCCCCATGAAGTTTTCGTAGGGGAACTTCTCGCGTTCGGCGAATTCTGCCTCCATCTTGGTAGTATTTTCGGCAACCTTGATGGCGACTTCGGTACTAATTTGTGCATCCATGTTTGTGGAGATGGCATCCCATTCGATGTATTTCTGTATATAGAGCCACGCAAATACCACCGCTACAATTGTCACAATAACTAGTAGAATCGTCTCTACTAGAGTGTTACTAGCCTTTTTCTTTTCGCCTGGTGCTGCGGGCTTACCAGTAGATGTAAGCGAAGCACCTGTATTGAGCGGTGTATCACCAGGAGCCGCTGGCGCAAAATTCTGTTGTGCGACGGGTTCGATTATGCTACCGCTAGGAGCTGAATTATCTTGCATACTATTATTATACTTTAGGCTTTAGCTTTTTGTAAAGTCCCCAATGACTTCGATTTGATTTTTTAGCTTAGATAGATCCTCCTTAATATCTAGAGCGAGCTTGTTAGCGTCTTTGTACTTTTGGAGTGCTTGATCGAGCGAGAACTCCTCACTATAAAACCATTCTACAGATTCATCTAACGTGGCGATTTTTTGGCTAATAGAAAGCTTAGATCCTGCTTTGGACATTTTTTACCTCCGTGGTGATTATTTTGTTAATCGTGGTAATCTTCAGTTCACTACCTACAGTAGTGGAACCCGCTAAAATTGCATAGCCGCGTTTTAGGACATTCTCTGGGTTAAGGCTATCTAGGAGCTTGCGCGTTTCACTGATGTGCTGTTCAGACTGTCCGACCAAAGCAAGGATCTGCTGCTTAATGCGATCAATATTACCGCGTAGCAAATCCTCTTCGCGGTTAGTACAATCTAGAATCCTTCGTTTGATTTCATTGAGACTATACTGAAGTTTGCGAATTACTTCTTGACGATCGAGGCTGAGGCGTTCGGCAGCATTTGATGGCGTAGAAGCACGAACATCAGCAGCTAAATCAGCTAGGCTTTCGTCGACTTCGTGCCCGATACCCGTCATGACTGGAATGCGACTGCCAGCAATAGCGCGTACCAAGGCCTCGTCGTTAAAAATAGCAAGATCATCAGCGCTGCCGCCACCACGGACAAGAACAATAGCCTCCACTTCCGTACGCTGATTAAAATAATCTAGGGCGCGGATAATCTGTTCAGCGGCGGCCATACCTTGTACTTGCGTGTTGATGGTTTGGATCTTCATACCACCCCAGCGATTGTCAAGAATCTTGAGAAAGTCAATATACCCAGCAGCAGCCGTAGAAGAAATAACTCCGATATGTGTCAAACCTGGAATAATGGGGCGTTTACGGGCAGGATCAAATAACCCTTCCGCAGTAAGCTTCTTTTTGAGGAGCTCAAAGCTTTTTTTGATGCTACCTTCGCCAACTGGCATCACTTGCCGTACAGTTAGCGAAAATCTGCCCCAACGCGTAAGCTTTGGCGTAGCACGTACCTGGATCTTCATACCGTCAGTGAGCGCAGCGCGCAATTGGCTCAAGGGCATAAAACAGTTGACGCTCATGTCCTCTTCCTTCAGATCGAAGAAGACCCATTTACCCTGATTAATTTTGAAACTGCCAACTTCGCCTTCTACGATAAGGTCGGGAAAAGTATAGTCTAATGATTGATTGCAAATCTCAATAAATTGAGAAACGGTAAGTTTAATTTCTGTTATCATTGTCAATTTGGGCTTTTTCTTGACGGCCAATCTTTGAGATGGAGTGTTGGTAAAAGCCGTAACCACTAACGATCGTGCTAGCTAAGACAATCACGCGCGTCATTAATACTACTGTAGTCGCTAGGGAAATCGGTACTCCTAGTGTTACCATAATGCCAGCCATACCAAGCTCGTAAAGTCCGTATGGCACGACCGCACCCATAACTGAACCAATTGCTTCACCAACCATGATCTGTGGCAGAATCTCTGGATGCCCCATGCTGGATGCTACAATCCAGTAGGTTGCGATCTCAAAGAAGCTATAGACAATACCCCATAAGATCGGGCGGATGAGGATTTTTTTGTTACGACGAGCAGTGATGAGATCTCCATGGATGTCGTTAAGATATTTGTCCACAGCCGCCCTTTTGAGGAATTCTGGTTTGTGGTTGAAAGTGATTTTACGCACGACAAAGTTGATGAATCTTGTACCATTCTCAGCAGCCCATTCAATGCGTTTTTTACCACTAGCAATTATAACTACGATGCAAATACCAGCAATAATGCCTACACTAAGTAGAGCCGTAAGCCAAATCACCCAAATACCTGCTGTCGGTACGCCGCCCATGATAAGCAGAGCAATAATGGCAATAATGGTCTGTAATTGGTTGGCACAGATGGTGATCACATAGCGCAGTACATACATGAAGCTAGACTGACCAGGCGTGGCGCCAAATGGCTTAAGACGCCAGGTAATGTAACCAAGACCGCCAAGTCCGCCCGCAGGAACGGCGTGATTAACAAAGTTGAGCTCAAGCGAGACTTGCATCAACGTCCATGGTGAAACTTTTTTAGCATCTTTTTTGGCAGCCATATAGGAGAAAAACATCTGTCCACAGCAATAGTACATAAACAGCTGCTCCGGTATCAAGAGAAGCAAAATCAGGATATTGGTCTCGCTAAGGTGGTTAATTGCCTCTAGGATGTCATTGAAATTAGCATAGACCACATAGATGAGCAAAAGTAATGTAATAATGGTTAAAGCCGTGCGGAAGGAAGGTTTGAATTTCTTTTTTTCTTTAGTCATAGAAATATTGTAACATAATTTCGGTTGGTTCGGTGTTTTTCTAGAATTTTGGCTTGTCGCCTCATTATGCCATTGCGGTAGATCTATGTACAAAATAGCAATAAAAAGCCCCCGCATGGGGGCATGGGTTCGGCTTAGCGCCGATTGGCGTAGCGGAGGTAAGCTCTGTACGGCGTCGCCGTGAAAGCGAACAGATACCAAAGCAAAATTTTCAACATCGTCATCTCCTCTCATGATATAAATTCAATGCGGGCGGTTGCTCGCCCTTACTTCTCGGTCGCAGTAACACAGGTGCAAGCGGCCACGAACACCGCAAAAGCGCAGACACCTGCCGCAGCTGAGATCACGAAAGCCGTGAACATCTTGTTGACATTACTCATATTACCCTCCTAAAGTACTGCCATTTTACTGGGAATGGCTGCCCAAAATCCCGATCAGCCGTCAAAACTGACCTCATACTTTCATTATAGCACACAATAGCTAAAAAGTCAATAGTATTTACGGTTTTTAACAAAAACAAAGGACCGTTCATGCAAAGCATGCCCAATGAGCAAGAAATATCCTACCCCTCTCCAAGTCTTACAATTATCCTGCAAAATATGTTATAATTACCTTATGGAAAGATTTGTGGCAGTCCTCGGACGCCAGCCCTTGATTTCGGTGGCGGAGCTAGAAAGTCTTTTTGCTGATGTGCGTTTGGTGGCGCCAAATCTAGCCGAATTTACCTCTGAAAAAGCCCCCAACATCGCACGTCTCGGTGGTACTTTGAAGCTCGCCACCCCTATTGATGTCTCGCTGGAAGAATTTTGGCAGAGCTTACCAGAAAATGGCAAAATCGTACTCGGGCTCTCTGATTTTTCACGTAGCGCAAATCCTTACCTCACCCAGCGTGAAGCTTTAAGGTGGAAAAAGTATATCGCTAAGACTGGACGCAATGTCCGCGTCATTCCTAATAAAACTGCAATCCTATCTAGTGCCACTAGCTTACATAATAAGCTATTTACGGATACTCACATCGAACTCATCAAAAATGGCAAAAGATATTATCGCGTAATTGCCGTGCAAGATATCGAATCTTATGCCCGTCGCGATCAATCCCGTCCTGCTCGTGATGCTAAGGTTGGTATGCTCCCGCCAAAACTCGCCCAAATCCTAATTAATCTCTGTGGGGATTTGTCCCAAGGAACGCGTCTACTAGATCCTTTTTGTGGTACTGGCGTGGTTTTGCAAGAAGCAGCACTGATGGGATACCTGCCTTACGGTACCGATCTTAGTGATCGTATGGTGGAATATAGTGCCCGTAACCTCGATTGGCTTTACGAAATCCACGCTAGACTACTACCATCAGCTAGAAACAATGTCGTAACCGCCCAAGGTGACGCCACGAGCTACACTTGGCAACCTCCGATCGATGCCGTCGCTTGCGAAACCTATCTTGGGCCACCTATGTCTTTACCGCCAGCTGAGATTAAGCTGAAAGAAGCCAAACAGGTTTGCAAAAGTATTGTTTTGGGCTTCTTGAAGAATCTATCCGAGCAGATCGAGACGGGTACGCCAGTGACAATTGCAGTACCGGCTTGGCTGAGACCGGACGGACATTATGAACGCTTAAATTTGCTTGACGAAATAGACAATCTGCGCTATAATGTAGTAAGATTTAAGAATTTGGGGCAAAAAGACTTACTTTACTACCGTAATGGTCAGGTGGTCGCCCGGGAAATAATAGTTTTAAGGAAGAAATAACATGTCACACGTCAAAGCTGGCGGTACCGCCAAAAATATCCACAATAATGCCGGTCAACGTCTTGGCGTCAAGCGTTTCGGCGGTCAAAAAGTTCGCAATGGCGAAGTACTGGTTCGCCAGACTGGTGCTACTAAGATTGCCGGCGAAGGCACCTATATGAGTCGCAATTTCACCATCCATGCTGCTAAAGATGGCGTTGTCAATTTTGTCAAAACCAAGAAGTCGCACTTCTCTGGCAAGAATGTTCCTCGCGTACGCGTGGAAGTTCGCTAATAAGACGTTGCTATCTGTAAAAGTGTTGTAGAAATTACAACACTTTTTGATTTATGGCGATTAAACGTATATTCAAGTGTTTTCTGGCAAATTATTTAGTTTAGCACTTTAATTATATCACGGAGGGTTCTTTATTGCCCTAAAATCATCTTAAGATATTTACCAGTTGGGGTATTCTCATCTTTGGCGAGTTGCTCGGGTGTACCCTGAGCAACGACCTTGCCACCGTTTTGACCGCCTTCGGGACCCATATCGATAATCCAGTCAGCGGACTTGATGACGTGGAGATTATGTTCAATCACAATCATGGAGTTACCACCGTCGACCAAGCGCCCGAGGATTTCAAGGAGACGTTTGACGTCATCGGTGTGGAGACCAGTGGTGGGCTCGTCGAGGATGTAGAGGGTCTTGCCGGTGCTGCGACGAGCAAGCTCAGTGGCGAGCTTAATACGTTGCGCTTCCCCACCGGAGAAGGTCGTAGCGGGCTGACCAAGTTTGATGTAACCGAGACCGACCTCCTGGATGGTCTTGAGCTTGGGGGCGATAGCGGGGATATTAGCAAAGAATTCAACAGCTTCGTCGATAGTCATGTCGAGGACTTGGGAGATGTCTTTGCCCTTATACTTAATCTCAAGAGCTTCGTGGTTATAGCGTTTACCATGGCAGGTGGGACAAGTGACGTAGACGTCAGGTAGGAAGTGCATTTCGATCTTGTTGACGCCGTCGCCTTGGCAAGTCTCACAACGACCACCTTTGACATTAAAACTGAAACGCCCAGCTTTGTAGCCGCGGAGTTCGGCTTCGGGCTGTTTGGCGAAGAGCTCACGGATTTGATTGAAAACACCAGTGTAGGTGGCGGCGTTAGAGCGCGGAGTACGGCCGATTGGGGATTGATCAATGACGATAACTTTATCGAGATAGTCAATACCATCAATACGCTCGTGGAGTCCGGCGACAGTCTGAGCGCGGTGCAGACGAGCAAGCAGCTCATTAGCAAGAATCTCATTGACGAGAGTGGACTTACCAGAGCCAGAAACGCCCGAGACGACGGTCATAACACCAAGTGGGAAATGGACATCGATGTTTTTGAGGTTGTTCTCGCGAGCGCCAACCACGACCAATTCTTGGTCTTGTTTGGGTTTGCGACGTTTCTTGGGTACGGGAATAGTCTTGCGTCCGGAGAGATATTGACCAGTGATGGAGTTCGGATCATTAGCTACTTCATCAGGAGTACCAGCAGCAATAAGGCGACCGCCGTTCTTGCCGGCACCAGGGCCAATATCGACGATAAAATCAGCTTCACGCATAGTATCTTCGTCATGCTCGACTACAACGACGGTATTCTTGAGGTTACGTAGGTGTTTGAGGGTGGCGATAAGCTTGTCATTATCGCGTTGGTGCAAGCCAATGGAAGGCTCATCAAGGACATAGAGCACTCCCTGCAGGCCAGAGCCAATCTGAGTGGCAAGACGAATACGCTGAGCTTCACCACCAGAAAGCGTATTAGCGGCGCGACCAAGCTCAAGGTAGCCCAAGCCGACGTCTTGCATGAATTGCACGCGCTCACGGATTTCTTTGAGAATTGGCTCAGCGATGAGCTTTTCGCCTTCGGCAAACTTAAGATCATTTTTGAGTACTTCAAGAGTGGCATCAACGGCAAGATTGCACATGTCAACGATATTGAGACCGTGCACAGTTACGGCAAGTACAGCTGGTTTGAGACGGGCGCCATGGCAAGTTTGGCATTCATGCACACGCATAAATCGCTCAATATCTTTGCGAACAAAATCAGAATCAGTTTCTTTGTGGCGGCGCTCTAAAGTAGGTATGACACCCTCGTAGGTGGATTGATACGTAGCACCATTGCCCCACTTGCCATGCCCAGCAACGGTCATTTCGTATTTTTCTTTGCCAGTACCATAGAGCAGAATTTGCAGGGCTTCACTAGAGAGCTGCCCGATAGGCGTATGAATCGAAAAACCGTGGCGCTTAGCAACGGCATCCAAACGCTTAAGCCACCAAGACTCCTGCGTAACGCGATTGAAGGGACGAATACCACCCTCAGCGATAGTGAGGTTAGGATTAAGGATGAGATTTGGGTCGATTTCTAAGCGCGTACCAAGACCAGTACAAGTCGGACAAGCGCCCTGCGGAGCATTGAAGGAGAAGAGGCGTGGCTCAAGCTCTGGGATTAGCTCATCTGAGTGGAGCTCACAGGCATAGCGTTGGGAGTAAGTTAGTACTTCGGGGTCTTCGCCAGTTTTGTTCTCACCGACAGCGGTAGAGTTATCACGGATTTGGAGAAGCTTGATAATTCCCTGGCCGAGCTCTAGGGCTTGTTCGATAGAGCCAGAGATTCGGCTCAATAAGTCTGGTGATAATACAAAACGATCTACGACAATTTCAATATCGTGGCGATCATTCTTGTTGAGATCAGGGAATTCGTCAAGGGCGTAAATAATGCCATCGATACGTACGCGCGAGAAGCCTTTGGCTTGATATTGTTCAGAAATGTGTTGAAAGCTGCCCTTTTTCTGGGAGACAATGGGGGCAAGCAGGATAAGTTTACTACCAAGAGGAAGTTTCATAACTTCGTTCACGATGTCCTCGACACTACGGCGATGAACTTCGCGGTGACAAATTGGACAATGCGGCACACCAATACGCGCAAAAAGCAGACGCATATAGTCGTAAACTTCGGTGACAGTGGCAACGGTAGAACGCGGATTGCGACTGGTAGACTTCTGGTCAATGGAGATAGCAGGGCTGAGACCAGTAATGCTATCAACGTCCGGCTTATCCATGACGCCAAGGAACATACGCGCATAACTGGAAAGGCTCTCGACATAGCGACGCTGGCCTTCGGCGTAGATAGTGTCAAAAGCGAGACTGGATTTGCCACTACCAGACAATCCGGTAATCACCACGAGCTTGTCGCGCGGAATGTCGACGTCAAGATCTTTAAGATTGTGCTGTCTGGCCCCGCGGATTTTGATAAAGTTATCGTTCATTTCTAACTAGGTATTATACCGCAAAAAGCGCAAAAAGGCAATACAAGCAGGATGGCAGTTTTCTGTCCTTATACTTCCATTTTAGCATACTTTTCTAATTTTGTCAATAGTTTTTTGTAAAAATCATCTCGGGCAGTGCTAGTCCGCTACTGGAGCAATGGATTGGTACCACAGCATTAGCTCCTCTGTGAGGAACTGGCATTCTTCAAGAGATTTACTGCTTGGGTTTCGACCACTCGCAAGCAGCTTTTTAAGCCGCTGCATATCGCCGAAAAACATACTGGATTGGCGTTTGAGACGCTCAGTACGATATGCTTCCCAGCTCTCAGCTTCGGCGGCAGAGAGGCTGGTAGGATAGTTACGTGCTTTATAGTGGGTGAGAAGCTCGGGTAGGCGCTCGTCAATAAAGTTTGGTTGGAAGTTGGTTAAGTCCTCGACGCCATTATTGCGAACGGCAGTGCAGAGGAGGCGGTCGCGATCATCGAGAAAGCCATCATAGAGAGCAGATTCGACGTCTTCGGAAGGTGGGAAATCACGCTCATGCCTATGTGTAACGCGTTCGACAAATTCCGGGTGAGAGAGCAGGCTCTTGAGGTTGTGTTCGATTTTTGTTTTGCTGAGTTGGATCTTTTTCCAGCCATCGGCTTTTTCTAGGACACCCAGCGGTGCTACGGCGGGGCAGCGATTATACTGCATTTTTTTAACAATAGGAAGATAGCCCTTTTCCCAAGGTTCCCGCTCGCGCCAAGGTTTGTTAAGATTGATAGAATTGGTGGCTGCGGCGGCTTCTTCCTGACGAAGAAGGTCGTCAAGATTGTGGCGCAGGTCAAATACCCAGATGGTGCCGTTTTCACCGGGCGCAATGGGATAGGATACTGTGGTTTTCTCAAAAGCACTAGAGTAGCGTCCAGAAGCATAAACAAAAGGTTTAGGCTGTTCTAAATTAACGAGGCTAGCAACTTCCCTTTTGTTGCGCAGGTTGTAGAGAAAATCAAACATCTGAGGCTGATTGGCTTTGAGGAGCTTGGTGACCTCAACAAGAGCAACCA
>Ga0209064_1002558_pt1 | contig 19570 bp, 17 predicted proteins | sample Inofromicrocosms_FD_187498 | JGI IMG/M metagenome (GOLD analysis project Ga0209064, IMG submission 187498) | Mouse cecum microbial communities from Vienna, Austria - Inoculum for glucosamine and mucus D2O microcosms (SPAdes) (version 2) | ecosystem: Host-associated > Mammals > Digestive system >... | reverse complement strand
CTCGGACTGAACTCCAATCCGAGCGGACAGATGCACAAATACAATATTTCGGAAGACATATTCCAATGGAACATGAAGGCAGGCGTAAAAGCCTTCAAGAAGTGGTTCTATTCGTTCAATCTGCAGTTCAAGACTCAGATGCTTGTCAACTATCCTTCGGATTCGTGGACACGTAAGGCTTCGTTTCTTGCTCCGGGCGACCTCAACCTCGGTGTCGGTATGACGTATTCGACTTCCAACAAGAAGAACACAATTAAATTCAACGCGTCGGTATCGCCTGTCTCATACAATCTCAAGACCTGCATCGACACCAAAATCGACCCTGTGCAGTTCAATGTGCCTATAGGCAAGAAGTTCCATAATGAGATCGGTAGCAATGCCGAGCTGACGTTGACGTGGAAATGGGCGTCCAACATAGAATACCGTTCGCGCCTGTTCCTCTTCACAAACTATGACTATTTCCTGTCGGATTGGGAAAACACCATATCTTTCAACATCAACCGCTTCCTGTCTACGCAAATCTACGTGCATCTGCGCTATGATTCCTCGTCAGAGATTTCAAACAATAAGTGGAAGCATCTGATGCTTAAGGAAATACTCAGTTTCGGTTTCTCCTACGCTTTCTCCACCAAGCAAAAATGACATTACGCACGCGGACATTCTCGATTCTGGTGGCTGTCGCCATTCCGGCTTTCGCAGCCCGACCGGAGGTCTGCGACATCGAAGCCGCAAAGGAATGGTGCGACGTGTCGTCGCTCGACCGTATAGAGGGAATATGGGAATATCCGGAAGACAACGTAACCGTCCTGATACGAAAGGCCGACCATGAGCCTTATGCCTATGGAATAGACGTAGTCGAGGCTGATGACTGCAAGACTGTGCCCGGAGAGAGGATAGGAGAGGTGTATCTCACCGCGCAGCCGGAGAGATTCCGCATCCTGCTCTTCACAGGTCGCAAGAACAGGGTGCTGTGCCGTCCGAAAGAATGCGCCGCTACGCTTATGGCGGATGATTGCGGACTGGCTGTGGCTGCAAAGAAACGCAACTGGACATTCAACCCGTTTGCTCTTCTTCCTCATTTCTGGAGGCTTGCGCGAACATCCGTAACCGATCCGGTGAAGAGCCTTCCGGTCGGCATGAGGAAAATATATCCTTCCTACGACGGAAACGGTTCTTCACGTTTCAGCGTCAGATACCTGTAGACAATGAAGTACGCATTCATCATAAGCACCGCAGTGGTTCTCGGGACAGCCCTCGTCTCGCCGGAGACTTATGCGCGCAAAGTGCGTTCAAAGCTCCCGGTGGAAAGGGTCTACGGTCAAAGGGATGCAATGGCCAAAGGTTCGCAGGCTATAAGCACGGATTGTGTAGGGTGCGGAGAGGGATACACGCTTTCCGACATCCGTTTCAGCGGATACGACAAGAAGGCTTCGGCCGACAAGGAATCGTTCTTCATCACCAATGGTTCTGACCGCACCTTGACTGGCGTTTCATTCTATATAGTCTACGAGACCGTTGACAGTCTACAGCTTCACCGGCGATGGGTAAAGCTCGACTGTTCGGTGGCACCGGGCGAGACGGAAAAGTTCGACATCCGTTCGTGGGACGTGCAGAAGTCGTTCTATTACCATCTTTCCGAAGCCCCGAAAAGACGCCGGGCTTCTCCTTATACAGTGAGGTTCGACCCTGTAACGATTTATCTGCGTTACGAGTAGTCCGTCTGTTCAGCGTAGGAAAGCACCGTGGAACTCTTGACCTCAACGCCGTATTCTTTGGCAAACCGCAGTATTGCACGCGCAAGTTCCGGTCTGAGATTTTCAGGGCAATGACGGAAACAAGCCTCTGCGGCGCGCACGTGGGCAGCGTCGGGCATAGGATATTCGCGGCGTTCGGGAAGCCCGTAAAGGCTTGAAGGAATCTCTCTTCTCCCTTCTGCATCCAATCTGTCGTTCATAGTCTTTATTTACGATTAGAATTAACATGTACAGATAAACAAAGCCGAAATGGCTTGAAGAAGCCGTGTTCTGACACACTCTTAGAATCAGCTTTAGTGTTAGAGGCTGTTTAAAAATGCTTGTTAACGCAGAGCCGGAAGATTTGTGATGTATTTATCCCTGCAGCGAAGGAGCATAGCGGGCTATGGGACTGAGCCGAAGGGATAAAGACGCGCAAAGATTCCGGAATGGCGGCAGGCATTACAGGAAAGCCTCTTTAAGAGAAATTAACGTTTCAGTCTGAATGGTGTCTTTTCCGTTAATCCGCGTTTAATCGTCGGTCACATATCCCGATATGCTCCCTCCTCATAAAGTGCGCCTTAACAAAAAATCCACCACTCTGCGTTTAACAATGATTTTTAAACAGCCTCTTAACATTCAAGCGTGTAGGATTGTTGAAGAATACAGAGCCGTTGGGCGATGACTCTCCTTTATCACCCTATATTTGAAACTCAAAACTAAATATAAAATGTGGACATTCCTTCCAATACTCAAAAGCACTATTTGGGGCGGTGATTCGATCGCTCCGTTCAAAGGTATAAAAACCGATAAGACAGCCATCGGCGAAAGCTGGGAAATAAGCGGTGTCGAAGGCGACGAGTCCGTGGTGGCCGCAGGTCCGGACAAAGACATGACGCTTACCGCCCTCATAGACAAGTATGGGGAGAAGCTGCTCGGAAAGAAGAATTTCCAAAGATTCGGCAATCGCTTCCCCCTTTTGGTAAAGATTATTGATGCGGCCCAAGACCTTTCGGTCCAGGTGCATCCTGACGACGACATGGCTCGAAGGCTCGGACAGGCCAACGGCAAGACCGAGATGTGGTATGTGCTCAAAGCAAAGAAAGACGCGCGTCTCGCCCTCGGGTTCACAAGAGCCATAGGGCGGGAAGAGTTCCGGCCATTGGTGGAGTCGGGTGAAATAGAGAACGTCCTCCGCTTCATTCCTGTAAGAAAAGGTGAGGCTTACTTCATCCCCGGGCGCACCGTGCATGCCATCGGAAAAGGAATGATGGTGGCAGAGATACAACAGACGTCTGACGTAACCTACCGTCTCTACGACTACCGCCGCAAGGGGCCTGACGGCAAAGAAAGACAGCTTCACATCGACCTCGCCGAAGAAGCTTCCGATTTGGGTTTCACCGATGGGAAAGCCCAGGAATACAGACCCGTGGCAGACATACCGGTATGTCTGGCCTCTTCACCGTATTTCACCACCAATGTGATGCATCTTGATATGGAAGTGATGCGCGACTACCGTGAATATGACACGTTTGTGATTCTCATAGCCACGGAGGGAAAGGCAGTGGTGGAATGCGGCGAAGAAAAGGTTGAACTTTCCGCCGGACATTCTATTCTCATTCCGGCTTCGGCAATGGGTGTAACCATATCGCCCGATAAGCGTTTCTCTTGCCTCGAGACGTACATAAAGTGATGATGGTGTGTCATAATCTTGAATCAGGCATTTTCCTGCGTTCTTTCAGCAATTGTCTGGGTTCAGGATTATGACACCGCCTTTTTGAATTTCATCTTTCGGCTTTCACCCACACGGCCAGGTTGCGTCCCCTGACGGTGAATACGGCTTTTCCGTCTTCGTCCACTACGACTTCTTCCTGAATGCTGCCTGTGATTTCATGCCATCTTTCTCCGGCATGGCCGTTGCCTAAGTCTACCGTTTTGTCGCCGTCCTGGTCGTTGCTGATCAGAAGAACCAGCCCCGAGCCGGGATGCTCATCGTCTCCATGGCGTATCAGGCCTACCGTGGACGGATGGTCGAACAAAAGGGTCTGGTCGCCGTAGGCATACCGTTTTCTGGCATCAAGAAGCATGTCTATTATTCCACGGTGGAATGAACCTGCCCGCACTTTGCCATCGACAGTCTCGGTTTCCTTGTCGGACTTTTCTTTTTCGCAACAGTCATGGGATATGGAATAATAATCCCCATAGAATATCACGGGGTAGCCTTCGCGCATAAGAAGTATCAGTGCGTAGGCAAGCGGCTTGAACCAGTCCTGCACCGCAGATTGCAGCGAACTCCCTTCCTGAGAATCGTGGTTATCGACAAATGTAACGGCCAGTCGGCTGTCCTGTTGCACTAAAGTTCCATCCAACAGGCGGCTTAGGTCGTATTCCGCACCCTCTTCCGATGCCTTGAAGAAATTGAAATGCAGAGGCACGTCGAAGAGATCGGTGGAATTGTCGGTTGCGGCGAGGAAATCAGCCATTGTCTCAAGGTCGTCGCTCCAGTATTCGCTCACCACATAGAAGTCATCTCCGTTGTCTTTGCGGACTTCTGTCAGGAAATCTCGGATGAAGTTGTGGTCTATATGTTTCACCGCATCCATGCGGAAACCGTCGAAACCGAACTCTTTCACCACCCAGCGTCCCCATCGTTTTAGTTCGTCGGCCACCTCTGGATTGTCCACGTCTATGTCGTTGGCAAGAAGATAATCGTAGTTGCCGTTCTCCTTGTCCACTCCTTGGCTCCAGCCCTTTCCTTCGCCTATGATGCGGAATATGCCGTCGGTTCCGGTTGACGAGTCGCTGCCTACGCCGGAGAAATGATACCAATGCCATTTGAAAGGCGAGTGTCTGTCGCCACGCCCGGGAAAATCGTATCCAGTGTATGATTCGATTTCGTGAGGTTCGCCGGTTTCTTCGTTGCGGTCATCGGGATTGACCTCCACCGCTTGGAATTTTTCCGCATGGTCTCCGCCGGCCTTGTGGTTGAGGACAGCATCAAGAATCACCTGCACGTCGTTGTCATGCAGAGCCTTTATCGCCTCTTCAAGTTCCGTGCGTGTGCCGTATTTGGTACGTACCGTACCTTTCTGGTCGAATTCTCCGAAGTCGTACAGGTCATACGTCGCATATCCCTCGTCTTGCTGTTCATCGGCCTTATATGCGGGAGGAATCCATACGGCGGAGATGCCGATGTCGGCAAGGTGTCTGGCATCTTCCTTCAGCTGACGCCACAATTGGCCGTCGTTTGGAAGATTCCATTCAAAATACTGAAACAAAACTCCGTTTTTCATAATTTTTACGAATTGCTTATGATAAAAAATAAACATCCGGCATAGGAAATATGTTTCTTAACAATGTTAAAAAACACCTAAAAGCAATTCGTATGGACCATGCTTATGAATGAATAAGAGCGGCGGATCGAATCCGTCGCTCTTGAGGTTTGACATTGGCTGAACTCCCTTGTCAGGGTTTGCCGATTGTCATTCTTTTTCTGTCATGATTTTGAGGACCAGCCGGTCGGTTTCCTGCATGGCTTCGCGTCCGATGGAAGTTAGGTTGCGGATTGTGGTGTCCACACAGTCGCATACGATTCCTTCGGCGGAAGTTACGCATTTGCCGTTGACAGCCAGCATGGCCGACATCATGGCAGTGGATACACCAGATGAAATCTTCATTGAACAAGAAGGTTTTGCGCCGTCGCAGATCATTCCTGTAAGGTTGGCCACCATATTCTTCACTGCGGCGCATATTTCAGGATAGCCTCCGCCCATAAGATAAACGAGGGCGCTCGATGCACCGGTTGATGCCACCACGCATCCGCAGAGCGCCGACAGTCGTCCGAGGCTCTGCTTTATGTATATGCTCGTCAGATGGCTGAGAATCAATGCACGTATGGTCTGTTCCTCTGTGGCATTGATGTCTTTTGCGAAACTCACCACAGGCATGGTTGCCGTGATGCCTTGGTTGCCGCTGCCGCTGTTGCTCATCACAGCCACGGGTGCGCCGCCCATGCGCGCATCGCAAGCCGCCGAGGTGTAGGCCACCATGTGTTCCATCGGGGTGTCGCCGAAATACTTTGTCCCGGCTGAACGGATTGTGGATCCGAGCGAATGCCCGTATTTCCCGTCAAATGCCAACTGTGCGGCAGCAAGGTTGAGTTCCTTGGCCTTCAATATGAATGAAATCTCATCGAGCGGAGAGTTCATTGCAAAGTCGTAGACCATCGCAAGGTTCAGCTTGATGTCGTCGGTAGAAGCCGACTCCTCTTTTTGCGGCTTCTCCTCAAGAAGGATTTCATAGTCGTGGCTGATGAATATGAAGTTGGTGTGCGCGCGAGAAATCACGGCACGTGCCGAATGCCCGTCGGCATGGACAGTTACGTCGATATGCAGATTGGAGGGGGCATCCTCGGCCAGCTTCACGGATATGCGCTTTTCGGCTATGTAGCGTTTCCCTTCCTCGACTGCTTCCGGTGTAACGTCGCGGAGCACTTCAAGTCCGTATTCCGATTTGCCGACCGATGCTCCGAGGGCTACCGCTATGGGCAGGCCGATCATTCCTGTGCCTGGAATGCCCACGCCCATGGCGTTTTTGATTATGTTGCCGCTGAGACGAAGTTCTATCTTCTCCGGCAAAGTGCCTAAAACCTCTGTGGCCTTGGCCACGCAGAGCGAAACTGCGGCCGGCTCGGTACAGCCTATTGCCGGAACCACCTCACGGTTGATGAGGTCTATTATGCGTTTTCTGTCTGATTGGTTTATCATGGTGATATTTATGTTTTTTTGAATGTTAGATGTTGATATGCGGAGGGTTGCCATATGAGATGACGGAAGCTGGGTGCCTGAGTCCTAATCCAAAGGCAGGCGGTCGCGGCTTCCGCGTTCGATGCGCTTGTTGCCCCAGCATTTGCGGCAGACTGACATATAGCGGTCGTTGCCGCCTATTTCCACCTGTGCGCCCTCGGTGATGATTTCTCCTTTGCCGTCTATGCGTGCGTTGACTATGGTCTTGCGTCCGCAAGAGCATGTGGATTTGATTTCGTCGATTGTGTCGGCGATTTCAAACAGCCTTCTCGACCCTTCGAAAAGACGGGTGCGGAAATCGGTGCGGAGGCCGTAACAGATCACGTTCACGCCGTAGTCGTCCACGACACGCGCCAGCTGGTCTACCTGGGCTTCTGTCAGGAACTGTGCTTCGTCGATGAGAATCCATTCCGGAAGGTCGAGCGTCTCCTCGAAAATGTCCTTGACCACGGTGAACATGTCCGTCTCCGGATAGATCCAGCCGCATTCGCGCTCTATGCCGATGCGGCTGCGGATCACGTTCTTTTTGTCGCGTGTGTCCACCACGGGCTTGAAGCACATGTAGGCCATTCCGCGCTCCTCGAAATTGTAGGCAGTGGTGAGAAGCATAGCCGTCTTGGCGCTTCCCATCGTGCCGTATCTGAAATATAGTTTGCCTATCCGGTTCATTGGTATTGCAGATTTTATGCGAAGATACGAAATAATGTGCGGCTGGCCAAAATATGTGAGTGAAAATCTGCCAAACGCACCCTCGATTTGAATGCCTTATAAGACGGGCCGGCGACAAGTCCCGGTGATGTGGAATGTGCCTTGATTCGTATCAGGGCTTGGAGTTGCGGAATTCCTTGGGCGACATTCCGGTGAATTTCTTGAAGTATTTTCCGAAAAACGACTGAGACTTGAAGTTGAGTTCGTCTGAAATCTGCTGTATGTTGAGGTTGGAGGATTTCAGCATGACCTGAGCCTCAAGCACCACGAGGCGTTCTATCCAGCTTACCGCCGTCATTCCGGTCTGAGCCTTCACGGTGCGGGCGAGATGCTTGGGTGATATTCCGAGTTCAGATGCGTAGAAGCCGAGGAAACGCTCTTTTCTGAAGTTTTCCTGGACGAGCTTGAGGAAATTGTCCGTTATGCGTCCCTGTGATGTCGGGAAGTCGGCTGCTCCGGACTTGAACGGGATGTGCCCATAACGGAAGAAGAATGCGAGAATTGAATGCACCACGCATTCGTAGCCGAACGGATTGGCGGTGTCGGAGATGATGTTTTTCAGATTTATGTGCAGTGCCGAGAAATGTATTGCGTGGTTCGGATCAAGTGGAACTACGGGTGTGCGGTTTATTGTCGGATATATAGGGAGTTGGTTTATGTAGCGGAATATGGTGTCAGTAAGCCTTTTCGACATCACGATGTAGGATGCGTCGAAATCGGGACTTGCTGCTTTGGGGGTTAGAATCTGTCCTTGGCGCACCACGACGATGCTCGGTGCCTTTATGTCGTGTTGTATCAGGTTGAGGTCGGCGGTGCAATGCCCTCTCTTGAGGAATATTATGGCCGATGCCGAAAACTTTATCGGACTCATTATGGAAGAGAACATCGAGATGGAGAAACTGTCTCCTACCCAGATGTCGTGCTTTAGTATGTCGGAGACTTTCTCCGGCAACGGTATGTCGTCGTATTTTATTACGGTCTTGTCGTCATTCATCTGAAGTGTGTCGGTTTTATCGGTTTTATTGGTTGAAATGGGATAATAGGTGGTGTTATGTCCAATTTAACGGTGCAAATATAGGGATAAAATTCTCTTTGGGCAAATTCAGACAAGAATAATGAGTTTGGGTGTGTTTTCATTTGTGCGTTTTTTTACTTATTTTTGCATCATGAAACATGTTTTTCGTCTGATGGCCGTTTTTGCGATGCTTGCCATGGCTTCGTATATTGAAATGACGGCCTGCACTTCGGCCATAGTGTCGGCCAAAGCCAATCCTTATGGACGTCCGATGCTCTGGAAGCATCGCGACACTTCGACCATAGACAACAAAGTGGAGTATGTGGCAGCCAAGAACGGAGACCACGCATACGTCGCTCTTTTCAATGCGGCCGACCGCAGGCTGGAACAGGCCTGGACTGGCATGAACGATGCAGGGTTCGCCATAATGAACACGGCTTCATACAATCTCAAGGACGACAAAGTCAGCGCACGCAAGATGGACAGGGAAGGGTATGTCATGACTATAGCTTTGCGCACGTGCCGGACTGTTGATGATTTCGCGCGCCTGCTTGAGACTTTGCCTCGGCCGATGGGTGTGGAAGCCAATTTCGGCGTGATAGACGCCACGGGCAACGGGGCTTTTTTCGAGACCAACAACCATTCTTTCACCCGATTCAACCTTTCAGACGCTTCCGACGGACTCCTTGTCCGCACCAATTACAGCCATTCAGGGCGGCCTGGCGAAGGATACGGGTTCATCCGTGAAGAGAATGCGGAGCATCTTTTGCGTCCTTATGCCAAGCGCGGGGAAATAACGCCGGAACTGCTTACCGAGACCGCGAGCCGGAGCTATTGGCACTCGTTGATGGGGCGGGATTTTGCATTGCCGGACTCGTCGGAGCGTTGGGTGGTGGATCAGGACTTCATACCTCGCTACAAGTCCACCGCCACCATCGTGATTGAGGGATGCAGGCCTCTGGACGACGCTGCGGAAGCCACGCCGTCGTTTGTGGCAGACCAATATTTGATGTGGACAGGGCTGGGTTTCCCTCCGTGTGCGGAAATTGTCCCTGTATGGTGCAGGCCAGACGGCGTTGACCCTGAGCTCCGTGGCACGGCGAGAAACGGACATTCTCCTATGGGAGACAAGGTGAAGGCCCGACGTGCCGAGGTGTTTCCTCTGAAGAAGGGGAGCGGAGACAGATATGTTGACATGCATCGTCTTGTGAACCGGGAAGGCACTGGCTACCTGCAGGTGCTCGTTCCGCAAAACCTTGAAGTGTATGAGCGCATCAGAAGCCGCCGGGATTCAGGACGCTGAAGTGCAGACCGGGCGTTTCGCGATGGGGCGCGGAGAGTTTGCGCGTGCCATGATGACGCGTTTCGGAATGCGCTGGTGGGGGCTTCTCTTTTTTCTTGTCGTTGCAGGGGCGGTTGCCGCAGCTGTTGTGGCCGACTTGCGCTGGCTTGTAGTGGCTCTGATGCTGGCTTTTATTGTGGCTCCGATGGTTGCCGCGTTCCTTTATTTCTCTTTCGGATTGCGCGAGGAATGCTATGCCAATGTCCTCCCGCATACCGTGAATGTGTCGCCCGGAGGTTTCCGCATAGTAATAGACGTAATGCCGCCGAAGGACTATGATTCGGATCTTGTCAAGGAAGAAGAATCAGAGCCAAAGCCGTTGCGGCGTTACAGCGTGGATTTCAGTGCAGGGGAAATAGGAAGATACACAGTCGATTCCAATGGGATCACCGTGGCGGTAAATGCATCGTCGAAAGGATTCGTGAGATTGCCGTTCGGGTCTTTCGGTTCGGAGGAAGAGTTCCGTAAAGCGGTTGAAATCATCGGTTCTTATCATAGAGGGAATGAAGAGCGTGTTTGAACAAAAAAACTCCCGACACGCTCCGAAATCCGTAAAGTTTTCGTAATTTTGTCTCAAAGAAAACCATTTCTGCAATGAGAATATTAAAGGACAGCCGCCGCAAATACTGTTTCATAATGGATATGGAGGTGCGCGACTATGAACTTGACTGCGAACAGATAGTCAACAATGCCAATTATCTTCATTACATAGAGCATACGCGCCATAAGTTCTGCGCCGATGCCGGTCTGTCGTTCATTGACATGCACAATGCGGGAATAGATGCAGTAGTGCGCAAGATTGAAATCGAATACAAGACATCGCTGCGCGGAGGGGACAGCTTCATAAGCTGCCTGCGTCTTGAGCGCAAAGGGCCGCGATTCATTTTCCATCAGGACATACTGAAGCCCGGAGGCGAGGTGGTGGCCGAAGCTTTGGTAACCGTCGTTGTATTGAAGGACGGCCGCCTTTCTCGCGGCGACGAACTGGCTGCGGTTTTCAAGAAATATCTGTGAATTGACAAGCTATGGCCGATTCAAGGTTGCTGCCTCTCGCCTTTTCTATGATGAAAGGCACGGGAATGCCTCTTTTCCGCCTTATGCAGGAGCGGGGGATGTCCGTGGCAGACTTCTTTGCGACGGATTCGGTGGAGATTGCCGGGCGGCTCGGGCTTCGCGATGTCTCAGCGGTCGATTCCTACATCCGGGAAGAGGCGGTGGCGGCTGCCCGCGAAGAGATCGCCTTCTGCGACCGCCATTCCATACGGGTTCTTTCACCTGCCGATGAGGCATATCCGCTCAGGCTTCTTGAACTTCCCGATGCTCCTACTTCTCTTTTCGTGCTTGGCGATTGCGACCTGAATGCCTCAAGAGTCATATCTGTAGTCGGTACACGCACACCGACGCCATACGGCACTAATTTCGTCCGCGCGGCGGTGGAGGAGCTTGCTGCCGTCGCATCTCCGGTAACTGTAGTGAGCGGACTTGCCTACGGAATTGATGTGGCCGCCCATTCTGCCGCCCTTGCCTGCGGCTTACCCACGGTTGCAGTCGTGGCCCACGGTCTGGACACGCTTTATCCGGCGGCGCATCGCGACATCGCGCGGCGTATGATACGCGGTGGCGGTGCCATCGTTTCTGAATATCCTCACGGCACCACTCCCTTCCGTGGACGCTTTCTTGAGCGAAACCGCATAGTTGCCGCCCTTTCTGATGCGTGTCTCGTTGCCGAGAGCGACATAAAAGGCGGAGCCATGTCGACTGCGTCCATAGCGTTCGGGATTGACCGCGAAGTCATGGCTCTTCCCGGACGTATTTCAGACCGTTTCAGTTCAGGATGCAACCATCTGATACGAAAGAACAAGGCTTGGCTTGTCTCCAGACCTGGAGACATTGTTGACATTATGGACTGGCAATCGGTGGCGTCGAATGCGGATGCCGTTGACCGTTCGCTTTTTCCTGAACTCGATGAGCCGCAACGAAGCATCTTCGAATGCCTTAGCGGTTCATCCGAGCCGCTGGGCATCGATGAGATGCACGTTCGTCTCGGTTTTCCGGTCTCCGTGTTGATGTCGCAGCTCGGCGAGATGGAATTTGACGGACTCGTGATCAAATATCCCGGCAACCGTTATCACCCGGCCTGATGCATATGCCGGGATAATGGGGCTGACAATAGAATGCATAATGGCATTGGATTGAAAAAACGACCCAATGCCATTATTGTCTTTGCTTTAAATTTCAGATGCGGTCGAGGACTGTCTCTATCAGGCGGCGCACGTGTGGTTTGTAGTCTGTGTTGGCTGTCGTGGCCCGACGTTCGGCTATGATGCAGCAGACGGTCATTGCTTTGTGTCCGAGCATTTTCGCCATCCCTTGCAGACATGCCGATTCCATCTCAAAGTTTGTGATGGGACGACCCTTGTAGCGGAAGCTTTCGATTTTTTTGTTGAGTTCGGGGTCGGCAAGCTTAAGCCTCACCATCCGTCCTTGCGGGGCATAGAATCCCACTGCGGCGATTGTGTAGCCTCGACGCATGTCATCGCGGCCTATTTCATCTATAAGTCCGGGGTCGGCATCGACGGTGTATGGGGCGGCCCATGACGGGTCCCAGTTGACATGCTCACAGAATTCCCGTTCGAAATCCAGGTCGCACACGCGGTCTCTGTCGGCATAGAAATTCAGAATGCCGTCAAATCCCATCCCTTTTTCAGCCATCACGAAGTCGCCTATGCGGAGGTCTTCCTGCAGCGAGCCGGAAGTGCCTACGCGCACCATCCGGAGAGTGCGGTGTTCCGGCTTGACCTCACGTGTTTTGAAGTCCACGTTGGCAAGGGCGTCGAGTTCGGTTACGACGATTTCGATGTTGTCGGGGCCGATGCCATGCGAGATGCACATAAGCTCTTTCCCTTTGTATGTTCCGGCTATGGCATGGAATTCACGGGAATGCACGTCATAGTCGATTTTGTCGAAATACGATGCCACCATATCGACGCGTCCGGGGTCTCCGACGAGTATGATGTTGTCGCGGAGCTGGTCGGGGCGGAGGTGGATATGGAATGCCGAGCCGTCATCGTTGATGATAAGCTCGGAAGCTGGGATTACACGTGGTTTGTCCATATTATTGTTTTTTGAGTGGTAAATGTCTCTTTCGGATATTACGCTTTCAATGACACGAAGGTTCATTTACGCTTCACGAGCGCGACGGTTCCGATTGCGGTGCACACAAGGAGCATTCCGACTCCGATGAAGAAGATGAAATGGAACGAGGTCGCATCCACAATCAGTCCCCAGCCGCCGGAAGCGATCGCTCCTCCGGCAGCAAGAGCCATGGACATTATGGAATATATGCGGGCGTAGTCCACGCTTCCGAACACCGTGCGGGTGAGCATGGCAGTCTGCACCGTCACTCCGGCGTATGCCCATCCGAAGAGGAACGCACCTGAGATGATGATGGCGAGTCCCCAGTTTCCGGCAATCATCAGAAGAAGTCCGGATATTCCGCCGAGGGTGGTTACCAGTACTCCTGCCAGACAGTTGCGGTCGTTGATGTGTCCGAGGGCGAGTTTGCCGATCATGACTCCGGCCATGACCGCAGAGGCGGCGAGGGAGGCCTGCTCGAGAGTGAAATGAAGCGACGTTACGTAATTCGGTATGAAGAGGTTGAGGGTTGACATGGCCATCATCAGGAAAGAGAAGACCACCACGCCGTAAAATACAGGCATGCGCACGGCTTTGGCGAAGCTGATTCCTCCGGCAGCCGCAGCCTTGTCGGGAGACGGGGCATCTTCCTGGGATTTTTCGCCGTAGGGGAGAAGACCTTTGTCGGAAGGACGGTCGCGGAGAAGCAATGCCAGCAAAGGAGAATTGACGAGGAGCACAAACAGGCCGAAAGATATGTAGGCCGTCTGCCAACCGTATGAGGTGATGATTGATGCACCTATGGGGTTGAATATCATACCGCCCACGCCTGAGGCCGCGCTGCATATTCCCATCAGAAGCCCGACCTTCACGCGGAACCAGCGGTTGATCAGGGTGGGGAAGCTGAGGTAAAGAAGGAAAGCCACCGTGATTCCGAGCACGGCACCTGCCACGTAGAATTCCCAAAGTCGAGTGCACATGCCCATTGCGCATAGGGTCAGACCCATGAGCGCGGAATTTCCGGCAAGGAGCCAGCGTGCGCTGAAACGCTCTATCATCTTGCCGCCGATGGGAAGTATAAGCGTGGAGGCGATGTACATTATCGACATATAAAGCCCGAACTCGCCTACGCTGACTCCAAGCGAGGAACTGACGGGTTTGTAGAATATTCCGGCACAACTGAAAGTTATGCCGATGTTCACGCCCATCATCAGGCAGCAGCAGGCCACGATTATGAAGCCGTAGTGGCGTCCGGCTTTGATGGAGTTTGCCATTCAGGTGTCGTTTTTGCTTTGGGATGCAAAGTTAGTGAAAAAACGGTTGCCGACGAAAGTTATATCACGGCATTTTTGAAGAAAAGCATTTTTCGTCGGACAAATGCAGCCGGGATGGAACAATCCGTAATTCCATCCCGGCTGTGTCTATGAAGAGCCGTGTCTTGGGGCTCGGCTTCTGTTTGAGGTTCAGTTGCGGCCTGATGCGCATATGTGTTGGCGCATTGCGGAATTGAAAGCGTCGGCGGCAAGAAGCTCGTCGAGCGTCAGGTGCATCCGGTAACACCAGTAATGCGCCGGATTGCTCGGGTCGTTTATCTGTTCTTCACGAGGGTCGTTCCTGCGCATGCTTCCGTCGGCTGAAAGCCAGTCCTGAAGCGGATTGATGCAAAGCATCGAAGGGCTTTTGAGGAGAATGTCGAGAATCTTGCCGCATATCCATGGCTCGGCGAAGAAAGGTGCCGTGCCGCTCTCCTGCAGGATTTCGTTGAAATAGCGTTGCGAGCGTTGATGGTCGCTTTCCCACCATCCGCGTATCCCCGCCATATCGTGGGTGGATGATGTGCAGACTGAATGGTAGGGATAATGCCACGTGTCCCCAAACTCCGTTGCAGGTTCTTTCGGCATGCGAGGGATTTCGAGCGAAAGTATCTGAAGCCTGTGCATCACTTCCGGCACGCAGCCGGGAATCATGCCGAGGTCTTCGGCGCATGTGAGCATCCGCGTGGAGAAGATTATGGGCGGAAGTTTCCATAAAGCCTTTTCTGCCCAGAACTCGTTGTGGCGATGATAGAAGAAGTCGTTGTAGAGACGGTCGAAACGACTCTTCTCGTAGTCGGAGAGGATGCGGTATTGGTGAGTGGACTGTGCGGCTATCCGTGGATGGTAATGCCCTTTTTGTGCGGGGTCTTCGATGAACAGCACGTCGTCGAGCAGTCTGAGGAGCGCGTTCTCAAAAAGCGAATTCCTCTCGTCTCTTTCCTTATCGGCGAAAAAGCCGGCCACCTTCCGCTGCGTGTCGAATTCCGGACGCAGACGGTAGCATCCTTCTCCCGAAGCCGTAAGGAAAGAGAGTTTTGCCTCCTCGGCATGGTCGCCGAAAAAGTCGGGGAGCATGCATTCGAGTATTAGCGGACGCGCCTGTTCCTCCGGGTTGAGCCAGAAGTCATAGGTGTGTCGCAGCTCCTCGGGGGAATACGGTAGCGCAGGGCTGAAATGCCCCAGAAGGCCGTGGACGGCGTCGAGCGGAATCTGCCATATCCTGAAGAAGCCGAGGATGTGGTCGATGCGGTATGCGTCGAAATATTCCGACATCTTTCCGAAACGCTCTTTCCACCAGCTGAATCCGTCGGCCGACATTCCTTCCCAGTTGTAGGTTGGGAAGCCCCAGTTCTGACCCAGCACGGAAAAGTCGTCGGGCGGCGCGCCGGCCTGCGAGTCCATGTTGAACAGGCGGGGATTCTTCCATGTGTCAACGCTTTCGCGCCCTACGCCGATGGGAATGTCTCCTTTGAGCACGACTCCGTGCTGATGGGCGAAATTGCGCACTTCGCGCAACTGCCTGTCGAGGTGGAACTGCTCGAAAAAGAAGAACCCTGTCTCTTCTGCGTTGTCGGTGCAGAAACGCAGGATGGCCTCTTCGTCATAGACGGCATATTCTTCCCATTGTGAATGGTCTGGCGTGTCGAAGCGGTCGCGCAGCGCACGCCAGGCGGCATACGGACGCAGCCAGTTTTCGTTGGCCGACGCGAATGCCTTGAATTCCTCTGTCTTCATCTGGCGTTGGCCGGACTGGGCGTAAAGTTCGCGCATGTACTGCTCTTTCAGGGCCGTGGCGGCTTCGTAGTCCACTTGTGGCAGTGCATTTAGGCGTGCACACTCTTCGGCGAAATGCTTGCGGCGTGAAGCGTCTTTCAGTGTGCCTGCGGCCTGAGGGCGGACATACATCGGATGAAGGGCGAACGAAGAGTTTGCGCTGTATGGATATGAGTCGGCACGGGTCTTGGTCTTGGTGGTGTCGTTGACCGGAAGCGTCTGCAGGAAACGCTGGCCGGTCTTTTCGCACCATTCCACCATTTTCTTGAGGTCGAAGAAGTCGCCGCAGCCGAAATCGTCGTCGGAACGCAGCGAAAACACTGGGACGGCAGTCCCTGCGCCTCGCCAGTCGTTGCGCGGATTGGCAAACCTCAGCCCGTTGACGGCGATGTGTTCTTTCGGCGAAGCCGCCGGTGTGTTGAAGATGCGGTTGGCGCGATTCTCCCATACCACAGGCTCTGCCGTGTCTTTCTTAATTATCAGGAACTTGTACTCGCAGGGAAGCTCAAGGTCGGCGATGTTTATGTTGGCGTTCCAGAAAGGGAACTCCGCGTCGTTGAGCCTTACGGCCTGGGTCGGGTCCCACTTGCCTAAGGCCTTGCAGCTGCCTGCCACGGCAAGGATTTCATCGGGTTTTACCATCGGTGCGGCCACCCTCAGCCTCAGCGATTCCGGGCGGGCTTTGAGCGGCTGGTCTGGGCATTGCCTCATCATGATTCCGTCGGCGAATGCCGAGGAATAGAAAGGGAAATCGGCAGGCATGTCTTCCCAGGCATCGAAAATCCTGTAGGACTTTATTGCCTGCCCCGGCACGAAAGTGCGAGGCTCGCCCCATTCGAGCCTTATGGAGCCGTTGTCGCGCTTTACGAAGTAGTGATATCTGAAGCAGCCGGGACTTCTGTCAAGGTCAACGGTAAGCTCCCATGTCTCACCGCCGATCAGCCGCATGGCCACGGCCTTGTCGGGCTGTCCGGAACCGAGGGCGGGGATCGAGCCGCTTATGTAGAGCGTCTCGCCCCATTCGGTCCGGTAGTTTATGCTGAAGGAAATTTTCATGTAAGAATCTACGGAAAAACAGGGACTATCCGCATTTGGACGTGCCGCACGACGTGCATATCAGGCATCCTTCCTGATATATCAGGGTCTCGCATCCGCAATGCGGGCACTTCTGGCCCGAAGCTTCCGTGCCGTTTGGTATGTACTACACGTGTTGATGTTGGTGGAATCAAGCTCGAGGCCTCCGACGAGTTTAAGCACCTGGTCGATGGGCATTCCGTAGCGGAGCACGCCGGAAATCAGTTTGGCGTAGTTCCAGAATTCGGGGTTGAACTTCTCGCTGAGGCCTTCGATGGTGGTCTTGTAGCCCCGCTTGTTGATGAACTGGAAGTCGTATCGTTTGCGTCCGTTTGCGTCCGTGGCCTTTATTATCTTGCCGTGGTTGACGCTTTTCGGGCAGAAGATGCCGTCTTCGTCATCGGCCAGGCCGGTGAATATCTCGTATGGTTTCCCTTAGGCGAGACCGACGAAAGCGATCCATTTCTCTTTGTTGTTCTGGAAACGCACCACGTCGGCTTCAAGTTCCTGCGGCCGCTTGACGAGGTGTTCCGTGTTGGCTATCAGCTTGGGGGCTTCCTCCTTCTTGACGGCCTCGAGCACATTGTTGCGCGAACCGTCGCGGTAGACCGTGCATCCTTTGCAGCCCTGCTTCCAGGCTTCCATGTAGAGTTGTCCCACAAGCTCTTCGCTCACGTTGTTTGGCAGGTTGATGGTAACGCTTATGGAATGGTCCACCCATTTCTGCACCGCTCCCTGCATACGCACCTTTTCCATCCAGTCAACGTCGTTTGAAGTGGCTTTGTAATATGGCGATTTCTTCACAAGCTCGTCAAGCTCTTCCGCGCTCATGTTCTTTTTGGGTTCGATGCCGTTGACGCGCATCCATTCGAGGAATTTGTGGTGGTACACGATGTATTCCTCGAATGCGTCGCCCACCTCGTCGGTGAAGTCGATGGATACGTTTGCGTCGTTTGGGTTCACCTTCCTGCGGCGTTTGTAGACCGGAAGGAACACCGGCTCTATGCCCGATGTTGTCTGTGTCATGAGCGACGTGGTGCCGGTCGGGGCTATTGTGAGGCATGCTATGTTGCGCCGCCCATGCTTCTTCATGCGCTCGTAAAGTTCGGGATCGGCTTCACGCAGGCGGTTTATGAAAGGATTGTCTTTCTCGCGTTCATGGTCGTAGACTTCAAACGCGCCTCTCTCGGCGGCCATGTCGACCGATGCTGAATAATATGCGAGTGCGAGCTGTTTGTGCACTTCCGTGGAGAATCCGGTGGCTTCGGGCGTGCCGTAGCGCAGGCCGAGGGCTGCGAGCATGTCGCCCTCTCCGGTTATGCCGCATCCTGTGCGGCGTCCTTTGAGCGTCTTTTCGCGTATCTTGTTCCAGAGGTTCAGTTCCGTCTGTTTCACTTCCCCCGTTTCCGGATCGGCCTGTATTTTTTCTATGATGCGGTCGATTTTCTCCATTTCGAGGTCGATGATGTCGTCCATGATGCGCTGGGCCTTGCCGATGTGCACGCGGAATAGGTCGAAGTCGAACTCGGCCTGCGGCGTGAACGGATTCTTTACGTAGCTGTAGAGGTTGACGGCCACGAGGCGGCAGCTGTCGTATGGGCAGAGCGGAATTTCTCCGCATGGATTGGTGGAGATGGTCTGGAAACCGAGGTCGGCGTAGCAGTCAGGCACGGATTCGCGTATGACGGTGTCCCAGAAGAGCACGCCAGGCTCGGCGCTTTTCCACGCGTTGTGGACTATCTTTCCCCAAAGCCTGCGGGCGTCGGTCTCTTGGGTGTATTTAGGGTTTTCCGCATCTGTCGGATAGGTCTGGACATAGGCGGCTCCTGACTCTGCGGCCTGCATGAAGGCATCGTCGATGCGCACCGACACGTTTGCTCCCGTCACTTTCCCTTCGGTCATCTTGGCGTCGATGAAGCGTTCGGAGTCCGGATGCTTGATGCTCACCGAGAGCATCAGCGCGCCGCGCCGTCCGTCCTGTGCCACTTCGCGGGTAGAATTGCTGTAACGCTCCATGAAAGGCACGAGTCCTGTGGAGGTCAGGGCGGAATTCTTCACCGGGCTTCCCTTTGGGCGGATGTGGGACAGGTCGTGGCCCACGCCTCCCCGGCGTTTCATCAGCTGCACCTGTTCTTCGTCGATTTTGATGATGCCGCCGTAGGAGTCGGGCTTCCCGTCGATGCCTATGACGAAGCAGTTGGACAGCGAACCTACCTGGAAGTCGTTGCCTATTCCGGCCATCGGGCTTCCCTGGGGGACGATGTAGCGGAAATCCTTGAGCAGGGAGAACACTTCGTCGGCCGGCATCGGGTTGGGGTATTTCGATTCGATGCGGGCTATTTCCCTGGAGATGCGGCGATGCATGTCGTCGGGCGTGAGCTCATAAATGTTGCCGAAAGAATCCTTCAAGGCATACTTGCTTGCCCACACTCGAGCGGCGAGTTCATCGCCTTTGAAATATGTCAAAGAGGCTTCGTAGGCCTCGTCGTAAGTGAATTTTTCAGGTTGCATTTCTTTTGGGTGGAATGTTTGTGGCGAGATTAAGAGGCTGTTTAAAAATGCTTGTTAACGCAGAGCCGGAAGATTTGTGATGGATTTATCCCTTCAGCGAAGGAGCATAGCGGGCTATGAGACTGAGCCGAAGGGATAAAGACGCGCAAAGATTCCGG
>Ga0209064_1002553_pt1 | contig 19628 bp, 13 predicted proteins | sample Inofromicrocosms_FD_187498 | JGI IMG/M metagenome (GOLD analysis project Ga0209064, IMG submission 187498) | Mouse cecum microbial communities from Vienna, Austria - Inoculum for glucosamine and mucus D2O microcosms (SPAdes) (version 2) | ecosystem: Host-associated > Mammals > Digestive system >... | reverse complement strand
CCGATAAAATTGTTTCAGGACGATGTAAAGGATATTGTTAAGACTTCGACGATAATGTCTTATATCGGTACTGGCGCAAATCGGCTTTCTGAGATTGCCGCAAGATGCAATGAGCCTGCAACCAACTTGTCGCGGCCATTGAAGAAACTTATTGATCTCGGATTTTTGGAGAAAGATGTTCCGTTCGGGATTGATGAAAAGAATGCGAAAAAGAGTCTCTATAAGATAGCCGATCCATTTATGGCATTCTACTATCAGTTTGTCGTTCCTAATCGCTCGTTTATCGAGCTTGGCCGTCGTTTACCCATAGAACAGGCTTTGACTGCTCATTTCTCGGAGTATGTGAGTATGCAATGGGAAAAATTATGTAGGGATGCTGTGACAGGAAATCTTGTCAATGGAGTGGTTTATGGCAAGGCAAAACGTTGGTGGGGTTCTGTTCTCAATGAGGACAAGAAGCCGGAACAAGTCGAGTTCGATGTTATGGCTGAATCGCTTGATAAAAAGTATCTGCTGGTTGGCGAATGCAAATGGACTACTCAGGAGTGTGGTAAGCAACTGACAGCCGAACTTCTCCGCAAAGCTAATCTGCTACCGTTTGCCAAGAACTACACTATCGTTCCAGTACTGTTCCTTAAGTACGCTCCGAAAGATGATGTTGGGAATGCAATGTTGCCGGAGAATGTTGTTGAGTTGATGAAATAGAATTGATTAAATTATATAACATATGAGTGGTGGATATTTTAATCGGCATATGATTGCCTTCGGAGAGATAGCTAGTTCTATTGAATGTGACATTGCAAGAGCTTTACGACCTAAGCCTGAGAAAATTTGTGAAGATTATTGGACTATTTACGAGAAGGATAGCCTTAGCTCATACCATAGCTATAAGGACTACATGAGTTTTGCCACTTATGAAGATGCAGAATCTTTTCTTTTGTTAGATAAAACTATAGTCAAGGCAGAACAAAAATATGCTGATCGACGATTCTTTGATGATGGGGTAATTTTCCAATCGAAAAAGCGAAATATGTCCGACACTTCTGACGGTGAACAAATTCCAGTATTATACTCAATCCACCATTGTTATTATGACCGCTATCCCGATGAAGCGGATGTGTTGGAACTGTCCGATGAGACAATAAATGCTATGAAAGAGGCTTATCGGCAAATTTGTATTGCTGAGATATATGCAACTCGTGTAGATTGGGTGATGAGTGGCGATGACAGTGAAGAGAGTTTTCGTGAACGAATTAAGGAAGACTTGGAGGAGTTTGAAAAGGAATATTTGATTAAAGGTTGGACTTATCTTGATGATGAATAAAAGCAACACTCTATCATAAAATAAAGAAAAAGATGTGCTTTTATATATTACATGATATGTTGAGCGTGTTAGAGAATGTTGTCGTATCAACCAAGTGGTTGGTATGGTATAATGACTAATCGTTGCGCTTTGATAATATATGGAAGAAGGAACTATCCAAAAAATTGGGATAGTTCAGTCGGAAATTCAAAAAAACTAACATGGCTGATAATTAGTCTATGTACCCATTCTGTCCCCGAAACACACTCAGTCTCATTCCAAATCAAATATGATAGACTATTTGCTTGGTAATATCTACAAATTTGTTTATTTTTGCACATAAATGTAGATATAAATTCAATGGAAAAGAAAGAGTATAGGAATCGTATTCGGGTCATTTTAGCCGAGAAGATGATTACAAATACCTATTTGGCAGAACAGCTTGGTGTGTCAAAAATGACAATAAGTCGCTGGTGTACCAATACTACACAGCCAAGCGCCCCGCAATTAATTGAGATTTCACGGATATTGCAGTGTGATTTGAAGGAATTATATGAAACGATTGAGTAAGTAAAATGGCAAAAAAGGTATTACGAGTTTTTGAAGGATTTGCTGGTTATGGTGGGGCTTCTTTTGGACTACAAAAAGCAAGCATTCCACATAAAGTAATTGGCTACTCTGATATTGAGCAAGAAGCAATAGAGCTATACGAATATAATTTCCCTAACATCAAAAATTATGGGGATATTACTAAGATAGATGAGAAATCATTACCGGATTTTGATCTATTTACTGGAGGATTCCCTTGCCAACCTTTTTCCACCGTGGGGAAAATGCTTGGGGAATTGGATACGAGAGGAACCTTATTTAATGATATCATTAGAATTTGTGAATATAAAAAACCTAAATACATTCTGTTAGAAAACGTAAAAGGTTTGTTAGGTAAAAAGCATAGACTAACATTTGATAAAATTATATCCGAACTTAATAGGATTGGTTATAATAACGTTCGATATGCAATCTTAAATTCAAAAGACTATGGCATTCCACAAAATAGAGAACGATTATGGATATTTGGACAATTAGGAGGATTGCCAGATGGCTTTATGTTGGAGCCACCATGTGTTAAACTTATACATAGAATAAAAGATTTTTTAGACAAGAACCCGAGTGACGAATTATATAGGACTCAGGCACAAATAGATCGTATACATGAAATTAGGAATGCACCGGTATTTGATGTAGAAGAACCTCTATGTTATGATTATTACAATAAAAAGATAAGAACAGATGGTATATGCATGACAGTTACTCCTCCGGAACATAATATTATGCGAATAGTGGAACCAATGGTCAATGGAAAAGAGAGACTTAGAAAGCTTTCAGTTGATGAACATTTCAGATTAATGGGATTTATTTTGGATGATCAGATAAGGGAAATCAAATTCCCTCCGACTCTCAACTATACAAAATTGGGTAGAAGAGCAGGTAATGGATGGGATGTAAATTTAGTAAGTATATTATTTAAACACATATTTAGCCAATTATGAATATAGATATTACTTCATTCTTCTTTAATTCTACAATTGAAGGAGCTACTGCAACTTGCGCTTGGGGAACTTCTATCGGACAATCCAAAAGTAAAGAGTGTAGAATAGAAACAGGCTCATTTGGAGTAAATGATTTCTTGGCCGGTTTGGTTTATAAAAGTAAATCCGATATTGAAAACTTTGACCTATCCAAAGGTTCAAAGAATAGGGAGTATCTTATTCGGTCGATATTCGATAAAGTCTTTGTCAATGGGATACGGGTAAAAGACAAATCTTTTATTGTCCTTCTTGTGCGAGAAAATACAGCAAGTCATTCGGGTAGATTAATAATATCATATCCGCCATATGCATCATATAAAAATGATGATATGTATGTAAGTAATGAGGCTACTATCGCTGAAATGTTTAATGTTTTGGAATGCAAACAATCTGGATGTTGGTTCTCATATGACATAAGCGTAGTAAATCAGGATGAGCTGCATTTCTCTTGTGTTGTTGTCAATAAGGATAATAATATGGTGTATAGAGGAAAAAGTTCGGAACGCTCTGCAGAATGGGCGTCTCTAATTCCTGCTGAAGAGCATCGCAGTTTTACAGTTAAAATTTCTTCTTCATTTACCTCTCGCCAAATAATCTATTATGGTGCTCCTGGAACTGGTAAATCACATAAGATTAAGGAAATACTTGGGGAATACGAAAGGTGTCCGATGGATAAAAAAGTTCCGAAGTCAAACATCTTTAGAACGACCTTCCATCCAGATAGTGATTATTCGACTTTTGTAGGAGCATACAAGCCGTCAAAAGGGAAGAAACCGCTTTATGGTCTGAATGGCGGTCTTACCGTCAGGTTGAATGACGGTAAGGATTTGGAAGAAGATATAATCACATATAAATTCATTCCTCAGGCATTTCTTAATGCTTATATACAGGCATACAGAAAACCGGAAGAAAAAGTATATCTCATTATTGAGGAAATCAATCGAGGTAATTGCGCACAAGTATTCGGAGACTTGTTCCAACTCCTTGATAGGGATGCTAATGGCAAATCGGAATATAGCATTAAGGCTGATGCAGATTTGAGAGCTTTCTTGGAGGAGGAGCTTGGCGAAGACAATCTAGGCATAAAAGATGGGGAGCTTTGTTTGCCATCAAATCTGTATATCTATGCAACTATGAATACTTCAGACCAATCGTTGTTTCCGATTGATAGTGCATTCAAGAGGCGTTGGGATTGGGAGTATGAGCCGATTAAATATAAGAATATAGGCTGGAAGATTGTCATTGACGGAACTGACTATTCTTGGGTATCATTTCAAAGAATAGTCAACGAAAAAATTTTGAGGGCAAACAGCTCCGAAGATAAGATGTTAGGTGATTATTTCGTAAATCCATCAGATGGAGTAATTACTGATAAAGTTTTGTTGAATAAAATATTGTTCTATCTATGGAACGATGTCTGCAAAGATGGTGAAGGGGACATATTCAAAGTCGGTGAAGCTGAAGATATTTCATTCTCTGAATTGTATGGAGAAAATGGGACTAAAATGCTAAAGAAAATGATGTCTTATCTCGGAGTCACTGACCCTGATGGCAATAAGGTTACTACTGAAAATAACGAAGAGAATACAGAACTCTAATCTGAATAAATGTTATGCTGCTGTTCATTGAAGGATACCCATATAATTTGGACGAGATTGTCAAGGATGGCTTGACTGTCAGAGATGTACTCAAGGATGTTGTGTCAGTTCCTGTAAAGGAGGACAAATATTCCTTTGAGTATGTCGGGTATTGCTATAGCAAGGCAGCAAAAGACGTTGTCTTCTTCTTGCCCAAAGTTGTATTGACAGGTGAGATAAACGAGGAGAGTGGCGATGATACGATATTTGGTGCTTCACCGCAAGAAATAATAGACTTTGAATCCGAAGCTGTAAAATCTAAGTTTACGGAAGAAGGGTGCAAGGAATACAAGGAGTTTCTGTCCACTCTCTCGATTTGGATATACCGGACAATAAGTGTATACAAACAGACACACAACGACAACATACTTGAAAACAAGGAATATCAGTCTGAGAGTAGAGGCAAAAAGCAGAAGCATAACACTCTACTTGATGTGATAATAGCACTGAGGGACTTCAACAGAAACAATCAGGACTATTTTACATTTGTGGCCAAGAACGTGCATTCCGGTTATAACAAAATCAACTGGAACAAAACCATTACTTCATCGCAAGCAGTAATTCAAAACGGAAGCCCTGTTTACATCGAGCCTGTCAACAGGAAAAAAATGGTGAATTTTGACGAAGAGTTACTTGTTATATACTTCTCGATATTGAATTACATCCGTGAAATACATGGTTTTTCTTTTGAAATCAATATCCAATATCCGCTTATCAGTTGTGATAAGTTAAAGAAGTCTTATATTGATAGGAATCTTGGATGCAGAAGACTGAAACAAATCAAGTACAAGTATTTCTCGGACAAGGCTCTTCGGATATGGGATTTGTGCTATGCTTTCTTTGACAGGGAGTATAAGATTGCGATGAACAGGCAGGCGGAGGACTATTTGCTGGCGAAAGATTTTGAGCGCATCTTTGAAGTCATGATTGACACTTTGGTAAGTGGCAATGACAAGCAAAATTTGCCAAAAGAACTAACAGAGCAAAGAGATGGTAAACTGATTGACCACATGTTTGTCGGTCAAGGACTTATCGAACAGTCTGATTTGACATCTGAACTTACCTATTACATTGGGGATAGCAAATATTACAAGCGTTCCAAGAATGACAGGACACAGCTTGGCGACAAATCGATATACAAACAATATACATACGCCAGAAATGTCATTCAGTGGAACATGAATCTGTTTTTGGATGGTGACGGTAACGGGGAACATCCTCAGTTAAGGGATACATTGACTGAAGGATATAATCCCATCCCCAATTTTTTTATCAGTGCTCGAATTCCTAACAAAAAGGCTAGAGACAATAAATTCCTGTCCTTTGATGACAGAGAATTAAAGGCGCAGGATGGCGGAGTGCAACTTAACCGCCAATTTGAAAATCGCCTGTTTGACAGAGACACGCTGTTGTTGTGTCACTATGATGTTAACTTTTTGTACATCGTATCGTTGTATGGTCGCAACAATAAGAGCACGCAAGCGATATGGAGAGAATATGTCCGTAAAGAATTCAGAAATAAGATTCAAGGCACCCTCAATCGACTCTACACATTCAGAACTCTGCAGCCACGTGATGGCATGGATTGCTATCAGTTCATTCAGGACAATTTCCAACGGCTGAATGGCAAATTGTATCGTCCGAAGAGTGATAGTAATTATCTGATTCTTGCTTTGATGAAGGATGAAGATTTCGATATATGGAAGTCTCTTAAAATAAAATCTTCAACAATAAAAAAGGAAACGGCTCAAAGCAAAGAGCTTGTGAATGCTTTACAGACTCATTTCTATGTCAGCGATCCGTTTGAACTTGAAACTGAGTTCCATATTGATAGCATTGACAATGTCGGCACTTTGACTCAACAGCCGAAACAGGAGATTAGGAATATTCTGACTGGATTAGTACGAAGAACCGATGCTGATTATTCAGATTTTGACAGTCATACCGCAAAGACATATACTATGGAGAAGATACCGACATCTATCAATGTGATGGATATAAGATATTTCTTGCCTATGGTTGGTGGAGATATTGACGGTTATTATAAAGTGGAGAAAGTGTATTTTGGCACAAAGAACGGAAAGCTATGCTTGAAGTTGAATCTATCTTCCTTTATTTCATTGGGCAGCAGTCGAACTCCTATATATCGTGTTAAAATGCAGCCGGGAGAGTTGATAACATATGACCTCATGATAGAACTATATGAACAACGGATATGAAAGAAATTACGGTTCATACAGAAAAGCAACTTAAAATGGATTTTGATGCCTTTTTAAGGTCTTTTAAACAGAATAAGGACAATTCATTTGCGTTCTTGTTAGGAGCAGGTGCGTCTATTACATCGGGCGTTCAGTCTGCAGAAGATTGTATTTGGGATTGGAAGAAGCTGATATACATATCCAACAATCCCACATGTGAATCTTTTCTTGATATACATGCTGACTATTGCAGGAAAAGGATTCAGACTTGGATTGATGAGCAAGGAGGGTATCCCAAAGCAAAATCTGAAGAGGAATATGTGTTTTATGCGGAAAACACATTCCCATTTCCAGGAGACAGAACAAAGTATTTTAAAGATCTATGTTCAAATAAATCCCCTAACATTGGCTATAAACTTTTATGCCTACTTCATAAATATGGGGTATTGAAATCTGTTTGGACAACAAATTTTGATGGACTTGTTGAGAGGGCAGCTCACCAAGCTAATATAACACCAATCAATGTAAATCTAGACAATCCTGACCGTATCTACCGGTCAGAAAATACTCAAGACCTGTTATATATTGCCTTACATGGTGATTATAAGTATTCAGCACTAAAAAATACTGCTGAAGAATTGGATTCCCAACAAGATACGTTTTCTAACAGGCTCAAAGAGTATTTTGTTGACAGAAATTTGATTGTAATCGGGTATAGCGGAAGGGATAAGTCTTTGATGAAATCATTGACAGAAGCCTTCAGTCGACCTGGGGCAGGACGCCTATATTGGTGTGGATATGGAACTTTTATGAATGACGATGTAAAAGCCTTGCTCACAGTTGCTAGAAATGCCGGAAGAGATGCGGTATTCATTGAGACAGATGGTTTTGACAAGACAATTATATCTCTTGTTATTTCTGCTTTCAATGATGATTTAGAGAAATCCAAAGAGATTCATCAAATTTTAGAGGATATGAATGCTGATATACCTGTTACCCAGTTTGAACTGCCTAGTGCAAATTTGGGTGGGTGCATCAAAACAAATCTATATCCTATAGTTTTGCCCCATGACATATTTGCATTTGAGATTACGTTCCCCAATAATGAATCCCAATGGCATTTTCTTAAAAGTAGGATTAAAGGAAAGGATATTATTGCCGTACCATATAAAAGTAAAGTTTTCGCATATGGATATTCCGAACAAATTCATTTGGCGTTTTCAGATTGTCTAAAAGGAGATATATCAAGGCTTCCATTATCTATAAATGAATTGAAAGAAAATCCTACATTGAAAATGGTCGTAATAAAAGCTTTAATATGTGGAATTTCCTCTTGTTGTGGAAAAAACGCGGCTGTTTCCAAACGCTTAATTTGGGATCAGGCTTTTCAGTTTGAGAAATATAAAGATATATATGAGGCCATTAAAATTGATTTGATATTTTTGGATAATAAAGACTATGCCCTTATGTCTATTGTTCCTACTCTATATTTTGAAGATGAAAACATAACTTGCGAGCAACGAAAGAATCTAATGTCCGAGTATCTTGATAGTAAGCACAATACCCAATATGATGATATTATTTCAAGATGGGAACAAACTCTTTTCAATGGAAAAAATCGTGTTTTTGACTATCCTTTAAACAGCGGTTATAACTTTAAATACAAAATAAGTAAAAACAGAGGATTAGTTGCTGTTGACTATACAGAAAAAGGGGTTATTCCACAAACTCAGTTTACGGATGATAAAATAATCTATTCAGGGATCTATATACCTGAACCTGAACTTGATTTTTGGGGTAAGGTATCTAAGAGTGTAATTCGAGATCCCAACCCTATGAGGGGATTGCTTCAAAATAGGCCATATGACCATGAATTTCATTCAAATTTCAAGACCAATGTCAAACTTGGGATTATATGTCCTAATTCTTATACATTGCAATTTAAAGAGTTCCTCAATGGATTAAATGAGGGAATCTCTGTTTCAGGGACAGATTATGTACAGCCATATATAGGTTTTGAACAAATCTATTCCAGTTCACTTGATATACCTACGGTAAATTCCAATTTATGGGTCAAATGTAATGATATACAATATGATTCTATAAATTTGGCGCAAAACATATGCAAGTTTGCTCATAAGTTAGCCAATAACAATCCGGATATTACTGTTGTCATTTTTATTCCCCAAAAATGGGAGCACCATCGTTCTTTCAAGAAGGATGGTGAAACTTTTGACCTGCACAATTATATAAAAGCGTATGCGGCTCAAAATGGATTTACAACTCAATTTGTAGAGGAAAAGACAATTGTCAATACACGGATGAGAAATCAAATTTATTGGTGGCTTTCATTAGCTTTATTTGTTAAGTCAATGCGTATACCATGGGCTCTATCAGATTTGGACGCAGACACAGCTTACGCCGGTATTGGATATAGTGTTAAAAAGGAAATAAGTGGAAAAACGAATATTGTTGTAGGATGTAGCCATATATATAACTCCAAAGGCCAAGGATTAAGATACAAATTATCCAAAATAAATAATCCTATTTTGGATAGAAAAAACAATCCTTATCTTTCTTATGAGGAAGCATATAAATTAGGAATCAATATCCAAGAGTTATTTGTGAAATCTATAGACAAGATGCCTCAAAGGGTAGTTATTCATAAAAGAACACCGTTTAAGGAAGATGAAATTAAGGGTATAACCGATGCTTTGTCTCATGCAGGAATAAAAAGTATTGATTTGGTGACGATAACGATGGAGGATAGCATAAAATGTATTGACCAATATTTAAAATATGGACATCCAACCAATGCTCTTTTTCCAGTTATGAGAGGTGTTTGTTTTGCTGTTTCCAAATACGAATGTTTATTATGGACACATGGAACTATCGATTCGGTAAAGCCTAATAGAAATTACTTTCCCGGAGGACGTGGCATACCCTCACCACTGAGAATAATCAAATATCATGGTAATGGTTCAATGCAGACAATAGCTGGGGAAATTCTTGGTTTTACAAAAATGAATTGGAATTCATTTAATTTTTACACGAAATTTCCAGCTACAATTGATACATCCAATACATTAGCACAGGTTGGAAACTTATTGGGATATTACGATGGTAGGACATATGATTACAGATATTTCATCTAATGCAATTTACATTAATTGAAAAAGATCAAAATTGGAATTATTATGGAATTAGATATTAAGTCGCTAATCGGTGAAGCAACAGCCTACGACAAAAAGCAGATGCTTGAGGTCAAGCGTCCTAAAAGCTGGCTCAAGAGTGTATCAGCTTTTGCCAATGGCGAAGGCGGAGCTTTGATTTTTGGCATTAGTGATGATGATTGTATTGTCGGGCTGGCGAATGCAGAACGTGATGCGGAGAAAATCAGCGAGGAAATAAAGACCAAGCTTGATCCGGTGCCTGTAGTCAATCTTGAGCCGAAGGAGATTGACGGAAAGAAGTTGGTGTTGTTGCATGTATATCCGGGACAGGAAACGCCATATTATTATATCGGGGACAAACAGCGTCTTGCATTTGTCCGCGTGGGTAATGAATCAGTCACAGCAGACCGCATTCAATTGAAAAGTCTTGTTTTGAAAGGCTCCGGTCGCACCTATGACAGCTTGCTGTCCAACTATAGATTTGAAGATATGGCATTCTCCAAACTCAAGTCCGTGCATTACAAAAGATTGCAGCGTTCGTTTGAAGACAATGAATTTGTTTCGTGGGGAATCATTGACGAAAATGGCAAATTGACAAATGCCGGCGCATTGTTGGCTGATGAATCACCGGTACGACAGTCACGCATATTCTGTACTAGATGGAACGGTCGGGACATGACCAGCGGCTTGGGCGAAGCGATAGATGATGTTGAATTGGAGGGGTGTGTAATCGGGCAGTTGCAGGATGCAGTATCTTTTGTCAGGAACAATTCCCGGAAGAAATGGTGGAAAGAGAGTGATTATCGAGAAGAATTGCCGGATTATCCCGAACGTGCCGTAACAGAATCGATAACAAACGCGATTATCCACCGTGACTATATGCAAATGGGAAGCGAGATACATATTGATATGTACGATGATAGGTTGGAAATATACTCTCCGGGAGGTATGATGGATGGGAGGCTTATCCAGCAGCTCAATCCTCTTACCGTACCATCGAAAAGAAGGAATCCGTTATTGGCAGATTTCTTCAGTCGATTGGGGCTTATGGAAAGGCGAGGTAGTGGAATGAAGAAGATTATCAATACATATAAATCTTATGAACATCTTGCTAGCTACCATGCACCTGAATTTATTTCCAATGCTTCCGAGTTCCATGTAACCCTTTGGAATTTGAATTTTGAGGATGAAGTTACTAGGGGAATTACGCCCGGTGATAGTCATTTGATGCAAGAGTTCGTAAAAGGCAATGGAGAGGTAGACGTAAAAGAGTTCGTAAAAGAGCCGTCCAGGTTCGCAAAAGAGTTCGTAAAAGCAAGTCGCCAGATTTACAAACTGATTTCCCAAAATCCGCAAATCAGTGCAGGACAGATGGCCGAGAGCATAGGGTTGTCCACACGCCAGATTCAGAAGTATCTGAAACGGCTTCAGGAACTTGGCAAGATAACTCGTGTCGGAGGACGTAAAATGGGAGAATGGAAGATTATTGATGAAGAATATGAGGGATTCTTTGATAGAATATGATATGTTGTTCTCTATTCTGATATGGACAAACTGACCAAAGAGCAAAGACACCGCTGTATGTCAGCAATAAAAGGCAAAAATACAAAGCCGGAATTGCTGGTACGGAAGTTCTTGTTTGGCCGTGGATTTCGTTATAGGCTGAATCACCCACGGCTTCCCGGACATCCTGATTTGGTTTTGCGCAAATACAGAACTGTTATTTTCGTAAACGGCTGTTTTTGGCATGGTCACGAAGGATGCAAATATTATGTTCTTCCGAAAACAAATGTCGAATTTTGGCAGAATAAGATTGAACGCAATCGGTGCAGGGATATAGAGGAACGGCAGCAGCTAACTTCAATGGGATGGCATTGCCTTACCGTTTGGGAATGTCAGTTGAAACCGAAAGTTCGCCAACAGACTTTAGCAGCTTTGGAATACACGCTTTGCCATATTTATCTTGAGGATAGAAGAATCAAATCATACGAGACGATTGAAGAAGAATATGACATGGTGGCAGAGTCAGCGACTGAATACGGTAATAAATCAGAATGAATTTGAGCGGCTTGACTTATATTAAGACATTATATATCACAGACATTAGATAGAAATTATGAATAAAATAAATTTAAATTTGGATCATTGCTTTGGCATAACAAAGCTTTCACAAGAATTGACTTTCGATGGAGAGAATGCGGTTCTTATATATGCGCCCAATGGTTTAATGAAGACTTCTTTTGCTAAAACCCTACAATTATATGGGCAAGGCAAAACTGACAAAGTCAAAGATGTAGTAGCAGATATTGCTGGAAGTATTGATATAAAGGATGAACACGGCAATGTCATATTGCCGGCTTCAATATATGTCTCGAACTGCGAAGAGCCTGATTCTGAAACACCAAAGAATATCACCTCGTTCCTAGCTGACAGTGTGTTGAAGCAGCAATATGATGATATCCTAAAAAACTTGTCTGAAAAACAGAAAGCATTATTCAAGGACATTAGCGACCACGCAAGAAGCACTGATATTGTTTCAGAATTTGTTCGAACATTCTGTGAAAGCAAGCCGAGCCTTTTCTATGGCAAGTTTGAGGAAGTGATGGCTGAGGTTGCTGGGAGTGAGATATGCTATAATTTTAAATATAACAGCATCTTTGATAAAGATGGCAAAGTCAAAGCATTCATTGATGCTAATCATAAGGCTTTAAAAGATTATTCCGATAAATACCAAGCTATATTACGATCTTCGAAACTATTTAGGCGGAAAAATGGCAAAACTTTTGGCACTTACCAAGCCTCTGAGCTATCTAAATCTGTTGCAGATAATGCATTCTTCGAAGTCAGCCATAAAATTGTATTGGGTGATGATAAAACCACAATTGATTCTGCAGCCTCGCTTTCAAATTTAATAAATGACGAACTTTCTAGCATTCTTAACGATGCCGCAGTCAAAAAAGCATTTGAAAAGATTGATAAAAAAGCTAGCGCAAACGAATCTTTGCGGCAGTTCAAAGAGATAATTGAAAACCAACCAGATTTGGTAGACAAATTACTTGACTACGACAATTTTCACAAAGAAGTATGGAAGGGGTATTTTTCCAAATTTAAGGGTAAGGCCGTTGACTTATTAACGGCTTATCAAGAAGCCAAACCCACATTGGATTCTGTGCTTCAACAAGCGGCAGGGCAAAGATCTGCTTGGGAAAAAACAATAAGTATTTTCAATCGAAGATTTTCAGTTCCTTTTGAAGTAAAAATCAAGAATCAGACTGACCTTTTACTTAATGAGGAAGCGGCAGCATTATCTTTTGAATACAGCACTCAAGCTGGCCAAAAAGCAGTTGAGTCAAAAGTTTTGGAAGAAGTCGTTCTAAGTAAAGGGGAACTGAAGGCATTCTATACTCTACAACTGCTCTTTGCTATCGAAAAGATGAAACACGATGGAGGGCAAGAGCATATTCTTGTATTTGATGATGTTTCAGACTCGTTTGACTACAAGAATAAATACGCGATAGTTGAATACCTTTGCGATTTGAAAGATGACGCAAGATTCAAGATGATAATCCTTACCCACAATTTTGATTTTTATCGAACAATATCATCCCGTTTGAGAGTTAAAAGAAATAGCACATACATGGCCTATAAAGATACTAATGATGAAATTAAATTTCATCAGGCTGAATATTTGAGAGAACCATTCAAACTCATAAAGAGCAATGCGGATAAACCAGAATTCTTCATTGCCTTAATCCCTTTGGTGCGTAATCTTATTGAATATTCCAAAGACATCTCCACCGATCCTTCCAAATCGGAATATATTAAATTAACCTCATGTCTTCATGTTAAAACTGAAACGGCAAGTTTGACAGTAAACGACATTGCACAAATTGTGAGTAACAATATAGATGCGCATAAGTTGCCAATAGCTAATACTGATTGCAATATAAAAAATTATATTTACAACACGGCGGAAGCTCTTTGTGGCCAACCGATTCTTGATGAAATTTACATAGAGAACAAGATAGTTTTTGCTGCTGCCATAAGATTAAAAGCGGAAGATTATATGATATCCAAGCTGAAACAAGTAATGCTTATCGAGGATTTCAATATTTTCTATAATCGTATTACATCAAATCAGACTTCCGCTCTCACAAAGAAATTTGAAGAGCTATGTTCTCCTAATAACAACATACAGTTACTTATTAAAGAAGTCAACCTGATAACTCCCGAAAATATACACCTTAATAGTTTTATGTTTGAACCGCTCATCGACATGTCTGTATGGAGATTGAAAAAACTATATCAAGATGCCAAGACACAATTAGTGTAATAGGCTTGCAATCCCCAATTACACTGATGAGTTTATTGAAAAGTCTTCCTGACTATATGGTATTAATCAACAATAAAACCTGATATTTGAGCTGTGTATCAGATTGGCATGTAATAGCTGTCGGCTCAAATGTGATAATGATAGTTTAAGATATGACAAAGAATATAGAAATACGAAATAGTACAGCAGAATTTCTCATCTTCATGCTTGAGGGCAAGGAGGATGGGATTCAGGTTATGTATAAGGATGAAACCATTTGGGTAACACAAAAAGCTATGGCTCAGCTTTTTGATTGCTCAACTGACAATATTAGCCTGCACCTAAAAAATATATTTGCATCCGGAGAACTTATCAAAGATTCAGTTACCGAGAAAAACTCGGTAACTGCCGCAGACGGGAAAAATTATCAAACGATGTTCTATAATCTTGATGCCATTATCAGTGTCGGGTATCGCGTCAATTCTGTTCGTGCCACCCAGTTCCGACAGTGGTGTACGTTTGTGCTTCGTCAGTTTGCTATCCGTGGTTATGTGCTTGATCACAAGCGAATGGAGAACGGGGCTTTCTTAAGTGTGGATTACTTTGAACATTTGCTTGCCGAAATAAGGGAGATCAGGCTGAGTGAACGTCGTTTTTATCAGAAACTGACCGATATTTATGCTACGGCTATAGACTATAACAAGGATGCTCCGACAACACGTCTTTTCTTCAAGAAGGTACAGAACAAAATGCACTATGCTGTGCATGGGCATACCGCTGCTGAGTTGATTGTAGAACGAGCTAATGCGAATAAGGAACACATGGGTTTGACCACTTGGGAAAATGCTCCGAATGGAAAAATTGTCAAAACTGATGTGTCCGTAGCAAAGAACTATTTGCAAGAAAAAGAATTGGAAGAAATGGGCAGAATAGTCAATGCATCGCTTGATATGGCAGAAAGTATGGCTAACCGTCATATCCCTATGACAATGGAAGATTGGGCAAAGCGAATAGACAAATTCATTAATTTATTTGAGAGCCCGATATTACAGGATAGCGGAAAGGTTTCTGCCGAATATGCCAAAGAGTTTGCTGAATCCGAGTTTGAAAAATACAGGATCATTCAAGACCGTCTTTTCCAATCTGACTTTGATAGATTTGAGGATAATAGCCTTCCTTCATTGGATATGGAATGATTACGGTGCCATTCTGAGATTGGCAAAATCGACCTAAGGAATATGGCAGATTCGTTTCGGCTAATTGGCAAGCGTTCGGACAATAGTTCTGTGTTTATTATCGAGTATCTGCATTTATGGTGACCGACATTACTCCGGAATATCAACCTAAAAGCAGGAAAAGAGTTCACATAAGAGTTCATAAAAGCATTATTGAAATGTGCTTATCCCTGCCAGCTATTAAACAGAGGCTAGTCCAACCAAAACATGATTGCGTGGAGAGCTGATACATCCCATAATTGCAATAATTCCATATCCGGCTTGCATGGTATTGGCAACTTCTCACGAGCGATTCATCGCTTGGGGTATTGAGTTACCCTAACTCAATAAATGTTGTATAACGGGCAAGCCCGGACGCAAATTGGCGTGTTGATTTCGTTTTTGTCAAGAAAGACATATCGAAGCTGGCAAAAGATAAAACGTCCAAATAACGCCTTTTCTCACCAATCAGCTTGCTGAAATATCTGGCACTCTCAAACGACCGCTTGGTCGCTTGGGGTATTAGGCTCCCCATACAAGATAATGTCTGTACAACGGGCAAGCCCTTGGCTTAAAAAGATAGGTTTGGGAGATAAGACGGCAACGACCAGTTTCGAGAATTATCATGAAACCAGCCGTTGCACTTAACTTCGACTTACACAAGAATACACGCTTTGAGAATAAAGTCAAGTGGAGAGTCAATAGTGGTAATCCGGCATGAAGCGATAAATGCCACGGCTTTCCTGAACTACTATCCGTTTGTTCGTGAGAAACTTAATTGTTTCCACAATCTTGTTGTGATTCAATTTTGTTCCTGCCAGTTCGTAGGCAGTGGTCAGTTCTTCTTCCAAAGCCTTATATCCCGAAATAGTCTCTTTCCCCTCAAAAGCCAGTTCGAGAGCCTTGCGATGGGTGGATTCGTGAATGTTCTTACCTGGGGAGAATGGTTCTTGCTTGGGACGACCAGCACTTTTCTTGGTCGGCACATAGTCCGGCAGAAGTTCGGGAAGCGATTGGTCATTGATGTAGAAAGCGAATGGCAGAAAGTCCTTTGAGCGGGTATGCACACTTTCCACTTTGCTGATGTTGCTGTCGTCCTTGTCTTTCTCGATTTGGATGACCGTTTCCGCTTTGTTGTTGATTTCCGTGCCAATGTGTCCACGGGCATTTTCATCACTTTTGTTCTGATGAAGAATGGTGTGAAGATGAATCTGGTATTCGTCAGTCCACTGCATAAGTTTGGATATTACACATGTGGCTTCACTCGGTGAATTGATGTCATAAACCAAATCACGGATTCCGTCAATCACGACAAAGCCAAGCCCCTCAATCTGACTGATGGCATCGTCTATGATAGCCAAACGCTCCTTCGGATTGAACTTGCGTAGAGCGAGAAAATAGAAACGGTCGCAATCCTCATTAGTCGGCAACTCTGCCAGTTTCATGATACGTTGCATTACAATCATGCAATGGTTCTGACTCTGTTCGGTGTCAATGTAAAGGATGCGGTTCTTTCCATCGGGAAAATCTGTTGTGTAGTTAAGAACTTCCTTCCCGGACAATGCTGCTGCCACCATAGCCGACACATTAAAAGTCTTTTTGCTTTTTGCCTTGCCAATGGATGCACTGAAGTTTCCCAATGTCCCGATAGCCACTCCGCCTATACTCAGGACTTCCGGCTCTTGTTCGTACACCTTTTCCAGACTGAGCATGGTCTCTTGCCATCTCGTAGTGATTTGAGCAGGATCTTCAATGGGTGTTGCCGTTTCCATACTCACCAGTTTTTAGGATTAGGCTTGCGACGGTGTGAGGCATACATCGCTTCGTTTTCTTCCTCATAGGTGAGAGGTACTGAAGTTTTGCGTGATGCCTCCAGCCATTTGTCGAGCTCGTCACGATAGATATAAAGGTGCTTTCCTTGTTTGATTACCGGGATGCAGTCCTTCTTTATCTTGTAATAGAAGGTGGAGACTGGCATTTTCAGATAGGCACAGGCTTCCTGCACTGTCATTGGTACGTGCAAATTCTCTTTTGGTCCGCTTTGGCGGTTAAGAGTGTCCCTAAGTAAATTTTCCATTCTTGCGATTTTCTCGCACAGTTCGCCTACCACTTTGGGCAGGTCATTAAAAGTCAAATCTGTTGTGTTCATACCTTCAATAATTAGAATTAATATGCTGCAAACCAACAGAATGAAATTTTGCAGAAATCTGTCAGCCGGAACAATGATTACCGTCTGCACGATTTAATTTTCAAGTATTGTTGTGAAAGTGGAAATCTCCTTTGTCCGGCACGTCAATAGGAATGTCGCATGGGACATTAACACGCAAATTTGCTTCCAGATATTCTATATCGGCGTTGCGCAATTCGTATGGGAAAGAAGATTTAATGAATATCGCTCTGTCGCGACGGGAGACTCCAAGCCGTTCACCGATATTCCAAGCTAAGTGTCTTAAAGAGGGAGAACTGATTTTTGCTTCTTTAGTTGAATGGATTGGCTGACAATCATTAACCCGGTTTTCGGCAATACACTCTATATTCTGGAATAGTGTGCTGATATTCTCTTTTGAGAGATATTTCGAGGTCTTTTCCACTACATATTCGCGGATAGCTATCATGATGTCCCTTTTCCGTTTCACCTCCTTCAGTTGCTCTTCCACAAGAATGCTCTCATATCTCTCCAAACTATCAGGTATCTGTTCCTCTTCTACTGAATCTTGATTAGCATTTTGATGGCTGCTTTCTTGCGAACATTCGCTTTGTACTTGCTTATTTGTAGTACTACTTGAGATTGTCGTAAAAAGCCCTGCCATTACTTTGCGGAATATAGCAAAGGTCAAAATAAGCATTATCAAAGAGATAATAAAAATGGTGGCATCAAACAGGATGTTGTGATTGAACTTTTCACCGATATTGTATGCGGTGAGTGCCGAGAGTGAAACGATGACCACTCCAGCCAAACTGCTGATATCAGCTGCTTTCTGAACTTGTATATTATTCTCCATATAGTTGTGATTGTTTACTGTTTTATGGTGTAAAGTTCAGCACTAATTTCCATATAACCATAAATACTAATGGTTATTGGACTGATATTTACAAATAATTATGGTTAGAATATGAATCATACTCGAAAATCATACTCTAACCATATAAAAGAGGCAATAATGACCGTTAATCCTTACGGATCAAGGAAATTTTGTTGCTTGCTTTTCGCTTGTTGCTATCCACCACTTTCATGTATCGTTGGGTTGTGGTGATGCTCTTGTGTGCCATGATGCTTTGGATGGTTCGGATGTCTGTTCCGGCAGCAGCCTGTAAAGTGGCGAATGTCCTTCGATAGGAGTGGAAGGTGATGTTTTTGGTGATACCTGCGACTCGGATCCACTCTTTCATGGGGTATTGCGTCCAGCATCTTTTCAATCCTTTGAATACCAGCCCTGTCTTTTCGGGAGAATAATCAATCAATTGCAAGGCTTCATCACTAATGGGGATGATATCTTCTGTCTTTGTCTTTTGAGTGACGGTGTGGACGCATTTTCCTCCGGCTGAATAGTCTACAATATCTTCCCAACATAAGGCAAGAATATCACTGATACGTAAACTGGTCATACATGAAAACAACGATGCTATTTTCAGAATGGGCTTCTTGCACGGTGTTTCAGCTAGTTTATACAGTTCTTCTACAGACAGATACTCTTTGACCACATCTTCCGTTTCAATCTTATCCAGAAAATCATTGACATTGGTCTTTATCATTCCATTACGGTAGAGAATTTTCAGGAATCCCCTGAAAGTAGACCAATATCCCGATGCGGAATTTCGTGTGATAGGTCCGTTACGTCTTAGCTTCTTGGCACTCAACAAGTATTCCCGAAATTTGTTGCATAGGTCGATGTCAATTTCCTCAAAGGTACATTTGCCATGTACAAAGTTTCTGAAATGGAGATAGACGAACTCCCATTTCTGGTCATGCTTGCGGAGTTGTTTGCGATAATACTCCAAAAAATCGGCTTTGAGTTTGTACCTGTCGAAGAAATCATACCGTTCATTCACCACAGATTCAAACCTGCGGCAACGTATGGCTTCGGCTTTCTCGGTCATTACTTCGTTGAAGTTCTGTTCACGCTTGTTTCTCGGATTGGCATATACGTAAATACCAAGCGACTCATGGCGGATAACTTTCATTGTCTCTTTGTCTCGATACC
>Ga0209064_1002550_pt1 | contig 19649 bp, 15 predicted proteins | sample Inofromicrocosms_FD_187498 | JGI IMG/M metagenome (GOLD analysis project Ga0209064, IMG submission 187498) | Mouse cecum microbial communities from Vienna, Austria - Inoculum for glucosamine and mucus D2O microcosms (SPAdes) (version 2) | ecosystem: Host-associated > Mammals > Digestive system >... | reverse complement strand
CCCAAAGCATTCCGGGGGCGCTGTACGAGCATATGGTGAAAACAGCAGCGCCCTTCCCGATCCGGGGCGTCCTCTGGTATCAGGGCGAGTCCGACGACGGCGGCGGCCGGGGAGGTCACTACGGGGCCATGCTGACCGCCTTGGTGCGGGATTGGAGGGAAATCTGGCAGGAGGATCTGCCCTTCCTGATCGTGCAGCTTCCGGGATGGGAGTCCTGGTTCGGATTTGTAAACGAAGGGTTCCCTGTGATCCGCCAGTGCCAGCAGGCAGCGGCGGACGCCGATGCAAGCATTTACCTCTGCTCCATATCTGATGCCGGAGAACGTCTGGATATTCACCCCAAGGACAAGAAGGTAGTGGGTGAGCGGCTTGCGCTTCTGGCGCTGGGCCATATCTATGGCCGGGACATTCTGTGCGACCCGCCAAGACTTAAGAACGTTTCCCGGGACGGGGAGCGGATCGTCCTCACCTTTGCCGGCGCGGGGACCGGCCTGTGGATGAAGGGTGAGAAAATAGCGGCTCTGGAAATCCGCAATAGCCGCGGCCCTGTCGCTTACAGCGCGTGCATTAAGGGGAGTACCATCCTTGTGACCCTTCCTGAAAATACAGGAAAGGTAACGGTCGATTTCGCAAGGACGCCCTGGTATCTTGTCAACCTTTATAACAGCGCCGGACTGCCGGCTATTCCGTTTTCTGTGGAATGTTAATGCTATAGCCGGGTAAACAACGGAAACCAGCTTTGCCGTCTGACAGGTTGGTTTCCGCTGTTTTTTACAAATTGCAGGGGGAAATCAGGGGGAGAATTTGTCAAGATATAGAATTTGCCCGGTCCTTATGTGGAGTTTATCGGTTGTTTAACCGTTTTTCGACAAATATAATAGTAGCATATCAACGCTTCTCTGGAAGAGAGAGGCGGTCATAAAAGAGGAGGATCAATATGAAAAAGGCAACCTGGCAGCGAGTGGCCGCGGCTGTGCTGATGGCTGTCATGCTTCTTGGCGTGGCTGGCTGCAGCAAGGGCGGAGACGGAGACGTCATCCAATTCACAATGTTTGGGGCGATGCCACAGCCCGAAATCAATGACGACAACGAGATTATGAACCTCATCGCGGAGAAGGTCGGCGCGAAAGTGAAGGAGACCTGGCTGACCGGACAAACTGCCGCCGAGGCAATCGGCACCATCATCGCCGGCGGCGATTATCCCGATTTCATCGACGGCGGCGAGGCCATGATGGCCCTGTACGACGAGGGCGTGCTGGTACCCTGGGACGACTATCTGGAGAAGTATCCCAACCTCAAGGCGCTGTTCACCGATGAGGAGTGGGACGCCCTCCGTCAGGATGACGGCAAGATCTACTGGGCCAACCAGTTCCAGAACAACTACGGCGAGAACCGGGCCACCACCCATAACGACGAGGCGTTCTGGATCCAGGTGCGGGTCCTGGAGTGGGCCGGTTATCCCGAGATCAACACGCTGGATGAGTACTACGATGTGCTCACGCGCTATGCCGAAGCGAATCCCACCATGGCGGACGGAACCAAGGTCATTCCCTATACCATGCTCTGCGACGACTGGCGCTACTTCTGCATTGAGAACGCCCCCCAGTTCCTGGACGGGTATCCCAACGACGGCTCCGTCATTGTAGACAAGGAGAATCTCAAGATCGTGGACTACAACACTACGCCTACCGCCAAGAGATACTTCACCAAGCTCAACGAGGAGTACAAGAAGGGTACGATCGACATCGAGTTTGCTACCCAGACCTACGATGAGTACATCGCGAAGCTGTCCACCGGCGCGGTGCTGGGCATGTGCGACCAGTGGTGGGACTTCTACGGCACGGTCAACGACACGTTCAAGCAGCAGGGGCTCGACCTGCTGGGCTGCAACTATGTGCCCCTGGGCCTGACCATTGACGAGGGCATGGACAACCGCTGGCACACCTACGGCGATACCCTGAACGTTTCCAGCGGCATAGCCGTTACCACCAGCTGCAAGGACCCGGACGCGGCTTTCAAATTCATGAACGATATCCTGGACCAGGAGATCCATGACCTGCGCTTCTGGGGCATAAAGGACGTTGACTATCTGGTGGACGAGGACGGCATGTTCTACAAGACCCCGGAGATGCGTATGCAGTGGGCCGACAAATCGTATCAGGCGTCCCACCGGTGCCTGTACGCCTATTTCCCCCAGTGGCGGGGTACAAGCAGGGACGGCAAGAATGCCATGATGCCTGAGGAGCAGACGTCTGAGTTCTTCAGCGATCTGGCCGAGCCGCTTCGCAAGTGCTTCGAGGCCTACGGCGCCAACAACTACCCCGATATGATCGGCTCCGTTGTGGAGGAGAACGCCCCCTGGTTCCCCATGTACTCCTACTCCAACGCCATGACCACCGCGACGCCGGGCGGCGTTGCCTGGACCAAGATGGGCGAGGTCAAGCACGAGTGGCTGCCCAGGATCGTTATGGCCGACGATTTTGAGGCTGCCTGGGAGCAGTACATGGCCGCCTACAATGCCGTCAACCCGCAGGATTTCCTCAGCGAGATGCAGGAGGAGCTTGACCGCCGCGCCAGTTGAGCGCCCTGTCTCAGACGAGATATTATCGTGAGTACCCATTCTACATCCCGGCAGGGAGAACCGCGCGTATCGCGCGGTTCTCCCCGGAATCAATAAGCCGTGTGAAGGCGGTTTGAGGAGGTCAGAAATGAAAGCAAAGCGCATCTCATGGAAAGAGATAAAGCGCCAGAAATTCCTGATGATTTGTACTGCGTGCTTTGTCATTTACGGCATCATTTTCTATTATCTGCCCTTGGCGGGCTGGATTATGGCATTCCAGAACTATAAGCCGAAAGACGGCTTCCTGGGCTCAGAGTTCGTTGGTCTGGAAAAATTCAAATTTCTGTTTTCCGACGCAACCTTCCTGCAAGTCATCCGCAACACGCTGGCCATGGGTATATTGAACCTGGTGGCAACCTTTGTCATGGCAATCGTATTTGCCATCCTTCTCAACGAGGTCCGGCTGGTGATGGGCAAGAAGCTGGTGCAGACCATTTCTTATCTGCCCCACTTCCTGTCCTGGATCATCGTTACCGGCATTCTCCACGACGCCCTCTCCTCCACAGGTGTTGTCAATGAGCTGCTGACCAACTGGGGCATCCTGGACGGACCGATCAATTTCTTCGCCAACAAGTCGTATTTCTGGCCAATCGTCGCCTTTGCCAACGTCTGGAAGGAGACGGGCTGGAACGCGATCGTATACCTCGCAGCCATTACCTCCATCGATCCCGGCCTCTATGAGGCGGTTACCATCGACGGCGGAGGCCGTTGGGCAAAGATCAGGCACATTACGCTGCCCAGCATAAAGCCCACGATCATGATCCTTCTGATCATGAACATCGGCAACGTCCTCAATGCCGGCTTTGAAGTCCAGTACCTCCTGGGCAACGGCCTGGTCAAGAGCGTATCCGACACCATTGACATTTACACGCTGACCTGGGGAATCAGCCAGAACGACTACTCCCTCGGTACTGCCGCCGGTATCTTCAAGAGCGTGGTTGCCATTGTCCTTATCTTTGCGGCCAACAAGTTCGCCAAGAGAAACGGCGAGCAGGGAATGTTCTAAGGAGGTGTCAGGAATGAGTAAACAGTGGAAGCCCAAGTCCTCCCTTGGGGACAAGGTATTTGTCGTCTGCAACACCATTTTTCTGGTGGCCTTCGTGATCATCACCCTCTACCCGGTGCTGAACACCGTTGCGCTCTCCTTCAACAATGGTATTGATGCCGTCCGCGGCGGCATCCACCTGCTCCCCCGCGTGTTCACGCTCCAGAATTACAAGACCGTTCTGGGCCAGCAGAATATCGTCACAGGCGCGTACATATCCGTGGCAAGGACTGTCGTGGGTACGATCCTGGCCCTCGCTGCAAATGCGCTGCTGGCCTATGTTGTAAGCCGCAAGCGGTTCCTCTTCCGCTCACAGCTGTCCCTTTTCTGGGTCATCACCATGTATGTCAGCGGCGGTATGATTCCCACGCTGATTCTTTACCGCAACTTGGGCCTGACCGGTACTTTCTGGGTCTACGTAATCCCCGGTATGATCAGCGTATTCAATATGCTGGTTCTGCGCACCTACATGATGGGCCTGCCGGAGGGTCTGGAGGAGTCTGCGCAGATCGACGGCGCCAATGACTTCACAATCTTTGTGCGTATCATTTCCCCGCTGTGCAAGCCGGTGTACGCCACTGTGGCCCTTTTTGTGGCCGTGGGGCAGTGGAACTCCTGGTTTGACGTCATGCTCTACAACCGGATGAACACAAAATACACGACCCTCCAGTATGAGCTGATGAAGCTGCTCTCCTCCGTTATGCAGCAGGGCGGTTCGGCTACCTCCGCCGGACAGGGCGCCGCCGCCGCGGTGACGCCGGTGACGGTCAGAGCCGCCGCCACAGTTGTTACCATGCTTCCCATCATCTGCCTCTATCCCTTCCTCCAGCGCTACTTTGTCGCCGGTATGACGCTGGGAAGCGTAAAGGAATAAGATTCGCATCTCCATTTCTTATCATTGATGGCCGCCGTGAGCATATTGCGGCGGCCATCGAACTAAAAAATCGGGTAGATACTATGAAGAAATTACACTATCGAAATATCTTTGTTGAAGCCGGTTTCGCTCAAGCGGAAATTGAAGAGAGACTGCAATCCTGCTTTCATGAAATATTCTACGGCTTGGACCGCTTTTATCACGAGACCGGAACGGACATGGCCTATATAGAGGACACAGGCAATCATGATGTGCGCACCGAAGGCATGTCCTATGGCATGATGATGTGCGTCCAGATGGATAGAAAGACAGCGTTTGACAGGCTCTGGAAGTGGGCTAAAACATATATGTATATGACCAGGGGGATAAACAGCGGTTACTTCGCCTGGTCGGTATCTCCGGAAGGCGTACCAAACGCCGCAGGTCCGGCCCCGGATGGAGAAGAATATTTCGCTATGGCCCTCTTTTTCGCCGCTCACCGCTGGGGGAACGGCGAGGGGATCTTTGATTATGAAGCCGAGGCCCGGCAGTTGCTGCACACCTGCCTGCACAAGGGGGAGGAGGGCGGACGGCCCATGTGGGACCCGGATACGAAGCTCATACGCTTTGTGACAGAATTGGATTTCACCGACCCCAGCTACCATCTCCCCCATTTCTATGAGCTCTTCGCCCGCTGGGCGGACGAGGCGGACCGCCCCTTCTGGAAGGCCGCCGCCCACGCCAGCAGGGCATACTGGGTCAAGGCCTGCCACCCGGTGACGGGGCTGTGCGCCGAGTATGCGGACAGGGAGGGCCGTCCCCAGAAAACCGATTTGAACCAATTTGGAGGCCGTCACGACTGGTACTACAGCGACGCTTACCGCACCATCTTCAATATCGCCCTGGACGCGGTCTGGTTCGGACGCTCTCCCTGGGCCAGGGACGAGGCCAACCGGCTGCAAAAATTCTTCTGCGAGACGGTCCGGGACAATGACCGCGCAATCTATGAGGTGGACGGTACAGTCCTTCCCCTTCCCGCGCTGCACCCTGTTGCCATCACCGCCACCAATGCCGCCGCCAGCCTGGCAGCGGATGGCCCCTGGGCGGGGGAATGTGTGCGCCGGTTCTGGGAGACGCCTCTGCGCACAGGAGAGCGGCGGTACTATGACAACTGTCTGTACTTTTTTGCGTTCCTGGCCCTGAGCGGAAATTATCGTATTTATTGAGGAAACAGCTATGAAAAAACAAGGATTCAACCCCTATCTGCCCTCCTGGGAGTATATTCCCGATGGAGAGCCCCATGTATTTGACGGGCGCGTCTATGTCTTTGGCTCCCATGACCGGTTTGGCGGCCACACGTACTGCCCGAATGACTATGTCAGCTGGTCCGCTCCGGTGGACGATCTGTCCGACTGGCGGTATGAGGGCGTACTCTACGCCCGGACAGATGATCCGGCCAACAAGGACGGCGATATGCTGCTTTTTGCGCCTGACGTGACCCGGGGCGCAGATGGAAGATACTATCTCTACTATGTGCTGGACCGGCTGCCGGTGATCTCGGTGGCTGTCTGCGACACCCCGGCGGGCCGGTATCAATTCTATGGCTATGTCCACCATCCAGACGGCGCCCGGCTGGGTGAAAAAGCCGGAGACGCGCCCCAGTTTGACCCCGGCGTCCTCTTTGAGGACAACGCCGTATATCTGTACACCGGCTTCTGCCCGCCGGAGGACGCCAGCCGCCGGGGGTCTATGGTGACCGTGCTGGAGCCGGATATGCTGACAGTTCGGGCGGAGCCGGCTGCCATTGTTCCCAGCGCACCCTATGCCGGAGGGACTGGCTTCGCGGATTTCCCTTTCTTTGAGGCCTCCTCCATTCGGAAAGCAGGAGACAGCTATTATTTCATCTATTCTCCGATCACCAACCATGAGCTCTGCTATGCCCGCAGCAGCTCGCCTCTAGGACCTTTCACCTACGGCGGTGTCATCGTCAGCAACGCCGACGTCCATATCGACACCTACAAGCCGGCGGAACAGCCCATGTTCTACGGCGGAAACAACCACGGCTGTCTGGAGCGGATCAACGGCCAGTGGTACATCTTCTACCACCGCCACACCAACGGCACCAACTTCAGCCGCCAGGGCTGTCTGGAGCCGGTGACCATCCTCCCCGATGGGAGCATCCCACAGGTGGAGATGACCTCCTGCGGCGGCAACGGCGGCCCCCTTGCCGGTCGGGGGGAGTACCCTGCCCACATCGCCTGCAACCTGTTCTGCAAACACCCGGCGGTGACCACCGGCTGTCCCGGGGACTGGATGGACTGCCGCTTTCCCCGCATCACTCAGGACGCGCCGGACGGTCAGGAGGGCTTTGCCCACATCGCCAACCTGCGGGACGGCGCGGCTGCGGGCTTCAAGTACTTTGACTGCCAGGGTGTCCGCCGGATTTCGCTGAAGACCCGGGGCAATGAGGGGGTCTACCAGGTCAGGACCCGGTGGGACGGGGCGGTGATTGGGGAAATCCCGGTTGGGCATTCCAACGAGTGGAAAACCTTCCAGGCCGATGTCTCTGTCCCGGACGGCGTGCAGGCGCTGTATTTCACCTACCAGGGCGCCGGTATCTCCAGCCTTGCCTCCTTTACGCTGGAACGCCTATGAGAGATCAATATACCAATCCGGTCATCAACTCCGACTTCCCGGACCCGGACATCATCCGGGTGGGAGACACCTACTACATGGCCAGCACCACCATGTACCTCATGCCCGGCGGGGACATTCTCCGCTCCCGGGATCTGATCCACTGGGAGTTTGTATGCCATGTCTTCGACCGGCTGGAGGACAGCCCGGCCCACCGCCTGGAGGGCGGGCAGCAGATCTACGGGCAGGGCATGTGGGCGCCGTCCCTGCGTTTCCGCGACGGGGTCTTTTATCTGACGTTTGCCTGCAACGACACCCGCAAATCTTTGCTGTACAAGGCCAAAGACCCCGCCGGGCCATGGGAGAGGCTGGAGATGGGCGGATTCTTTTACGATTCCTCCCTGTTTTTTGATGACGATGGGCGGGTCTACATGGTTCATGGGAACACCCAATTGCGGATCACCGAGCTGGAGACGGAAATCTGGGGGGCCAAGCCCGGCGGATTGGATCGGGTCATTGTGACGGACTGCCCCGGCCAGACGCTGGGGTACGAGGGGTCCCATCTGTATAAGAAAGGCGGGCGGTACTACCTCTTTACCTGTCACATGCCCCAGGGGAGCAAATTTCTCAAAACAGAGGACTGCTTCCTGGCGGACAGCCTGTCCGGCCCCTGGCGGGGGAGGAATATTTTGGACGACAACATGGGCTACCGGGACTTCGGCGTGGCCCAGGGGGGCATGGTGGACACGCCGGAGGGGGACTGGTACGCCTTCATGTTCCAGGACCGGGGACCGCTGGGCCGCGCCCCGGTGGTCATGCCCATGACCTTTGACGGGGAGGGCTTCCCGGTCCTGGGAGACAACGGACGGGTCCCCCAACTGGTATCCCCAGTTCGGACAGGCGGCGTTCCCGCCTGCGCTCCGCTGAATGGGAGCGACGATTTCCGCTATGTCCCGGATGAAAAAGGCGCGATACACCTGGCCCACTTCTGGCAGTTCAGCCACAACCCGGACCCGGAGGGCTGGTCTGTGACAGCCCAGCCCGGCGCGTTCCGCTTGACATCCCGGCGCACAAGTCCAAATCTGATTCTGGCCCGAAATACCTTGACCCAACGGTGTGTTGGCCCTCAAAGCGCCGCCTGGGTCACGCTGGACGGCAGTGGGCTGGGGGAAGGCGATTATGCCGGGATCTGCGCCTATCAGGGGTGCTACGGGGCCATTGCCCTGACCCGGCGGAACGGCGCGTACTGGCTGGTCATGCTGGGCCGTCCGGCGGACGACAGCCGGATCGAGGGCGATTTTGATTTTGGCCGCTCACCGGTGGAATATGCCCAGGTCCCCGCCGCCAGGCCGGTGGTGACCCTCCGGGTAAACGCGGATTTCTCCTGTGAGCCGGACACCGCCGAGTTTTTTTATTTGGTACAGGAGGGCGTTTGGCGGTCCATCGGGATACGGCAGCAGCTCCATTTCAAGCTGGATCTGTTTACCGGCTGCCGGTTCGGTCTGTTCTGCTACTCCACCCTGGAGCCGGGCGGGACGGCGGATTTTTCGGAGTTTCATTTTCAGGGACCGGACGGGGAGGACGGACAAGGAAAATGCGGTGTTGACAACTGGCGGCTTTGATTATCTATCAGAATTTGGTGGAAAAGGAGAACAACCATGCAGATCGTACCTACGCTTAATTTTGGAGGGAATTGCCGGGAAGCGATTCAAATGTATGCGAGTCATTTTGAGATAGCGTTGTCGCTTGCCGGGTATGTGGCAGGACAGGTGGATTCACTATGAAAATAGAAACGTGTATGAAGGGAGAACAGTATGGATCGAACAAAAGCGGCGCAGCAGGCAAAGGAGCTTGTGGCGCAGATGACGCTGGAGGAGAAGGCGGGCCAGCTCCGCTATGACGCCCCGGCCATCCCCCGGCTAGGCGTCCCCGCCTACAACTGGTGGAACGAGGCCCTCCACGGCGTGGCCAGGGCCGGGACGGCCACCAGCTTCCCTCAGGCCATTGGCCTTGCGGCCATGTTTGACGATGAGCTGCTGGAAAAGCTGGGGGACGTGGCTGCTACGGAGGGGCGGGCAAAATACAACGCCTATTCCGCAGAGGAGGACCGGGACATCTTCAAGGGTCTGTCCTTCTGGTCCCCCAATATCAATATCTTCCGGGACCCCCGCTGGGGACGGGGGCATGAGACGTACGGCGAGGACCCCTATCTGACCGCCCGGCTGGGCACGGCCTACGTCCGGGGCCTCCAGGGGGACGGGCCTGTTATGAAGTCCGCCGCCTGCGCCAAGCATTTCGCCGTCCACAGCGGCCCGGAGAATCTCCGCCACCGCTTCAACGCCGAGGCCACCCCCAAGGATATGGCGGAGACCTACCTGCCCGCCTTTGAGGCCTGCGTGGTAAACGCGGGCGTGGAGGCGGTCATGGGGGCCTATAACCGCACCAACGGCGAACCCTGCTGCGGCAGCAGAACCCTCCTGACGGATCTCCTGCGGGGCAAATGGGGGTTCCGGGGCCACGTGGTATCGGACTGCTGGGCCATCCGGGATTTCCACGAGGGGCATATGGTCACCGACACCCCCACCCAGTCCGTGGCCCTGGCGCTGGAGAACGGCTGCGACCTCAACTGCGGGGACAGCTACCGGTGCATCCTCCGAGCGGTCCGGGAGGGGCTGATCACGGAGGAGCAGATCACCGCGGCGGCGGAGCGGCTGTTTACCACCCGGTATCTGCTGGGCATTCTGGGCGAGGGCAGCGCGTTTGACAAAATCCCCTATGAGGTTGTAGAATGTGAGGAGCATCTGGCGCTGGCCCAAGAGGCGGCCCGGAAATCCTGCGTCCTGCTCAAAAACACCGGGCTGCTTCCCCTGAATGTGGAAACTGTCGGAACTGTGGGCGTGATCGGCCCCAACGCCAACAGCCGCCTTTCCCTGATCGGCAATTACCACGGCACGGCGTCCCGCTATATCACGGTCCTGGAGGGTATTCAGGACGCGATGGCGGGCCATGGCCGGGTACTCTATTCCGAGGGCTGCGGACTGTTCAAGGATCGGGTGGAGGGTCTGGGCCAGCCCGGTGACCGTCTGGCGGAGGCTGCCACCGTGGCGAAGCACAGCGACACGGTGGTCCTGGTGCTGGGTCTGGATGAGACGCTGGAGGGCGAGGAGATGGATGCCGGGAACAACGCCGAGAGCTGCGGCGACAAGGTAGACCTCTTGCTCCCAGAGCCCCAGCGGGAGCTGCTGCACAGGGTTCTGGATGTGGGCAAGCCCACCATTGTCATTCTGATGGCCGGCAGCGCCATCGACCTGAGCGAGGCGGAGGAGAAGGCGGAGGCCGTTCTGCTGAGCTGGTACCCCGGCGCAGGCGGCGGGAAGGCTGTGGCGGATATTCTCTTTGGCAAGGTCTCTCCTTCCGGCAAGCTGCCAGTGACCTTCTATCGGAACAAGGCATTGCAGGAGATGCCGGAATTCACCGATTACTCTATGAAAAACCGGACCTACCGCTACTACACCGGCCAGCCGCTGTACCCCTTCGGCTATGGCCTGACCTATGGGGACGTAGTTGTGACCGGCGTGACTGCGGACCGGAATACCGCCGCTGTCACAGTGGAGAGCCGCGGCTCACGGGCCACAGAGGATGTGATTCAGCTCTACATCAAAGATCAAGAATCTTCCCACGCCCCCGTAAATCCCGTCCTGTGCGGATTCCAGCGGGTATCCCTGGAACCAGGCGAACAGAAAACCGTCGAAGTGGCGATCAACAGCAGCGCATTCACGGTGGTCAACGCCGACGGCGAGCATGTCCCCGGCAGCGGCAGCTGGACGCTCTACGCCCATACCGGCCAGCCCGACGCCCGCACGGCCCGGCTGACCGGGAAAACGGCGGTACAAGTTTCCATCCCAAGTGAAGTGGAATGAGGAGGAAAAACGCTATGCTGTACATCGGAATCGACCTGGGGACCTCGGCCTGCAAACTGCTGCTGGTGGACGAGGCCGGGCAGGTCAGAAACACCGTCACAAAGGAATATCCCCTCTCCTTCCCTCACCCCGGCTGGAGTGAGCAGGACCCCGCCCACTGGTGGAACGCCGCGCTGGAGGGCATCCCCGCGCTGCTGGAGGGCTTTGACGCCGGACAGGTGCGGGGCATCGGCTGCGGCGGGCAGATGCACGGGCTGGTGGCTCTGGACGGCCAGGACCAGGTCCTGCGCCCGGCCATCCTCTGGAATGACGGGCGGACGGCGAAGGAGGTGGACTATCTCAACGAGACCATTGGCCGGGACAAACTGAGCCAATACACGGCCAACATCGCCTTCGCCGGGTTCACCGCCCCGAAGCTGCTGTGGATGCGGGCCAATGAGCCGGAGCTGTTCGCGAAAATCGAAAAAATCATGTTGCCCAAGGACTACCTGGTCTACCGCCTCACCGGCGTCCATGCCACGGACTACTCCGACGCCTCCGGGATGCTGCTGCTGGACGTGGCGCACAAATGCTGGTCGAAAGAGATGTTCGGCATCTGCGGCGTGACGGAAAACCAGCTGGCGAAGCTCTATGAGAGCTGGGAGCCGGTGGGGACGCTGCTGCCGGACGTGTCCAAGGCCCTGGGACTGCCGGAGAGCGTTGTGGTCTGCGCGGGCGCGGGGGACAACGCCGCCGCCGCGGTCGGCACCGGCACCGTGGGGCAGGGCGGCTGCAACATCAGCCTGGGCACCTCCGGGACCATCTTCATCTCCTCCGGCAAATTCGGCGTGGACCCCACCAACGCCCTCCACGCCTTTGCCCACGCCGACGGCGGGTATCATCTGATGGGCTGTATGCTCTCCGCCGCCAGCTGCAACAAGTGGTGGGAGGACAATATCATCGGCACAGAGGACTACGCAGGCGAACAGGCAAAAATCCTCCCGGAGAAGCTGGGCCGGAACTATGTCTACTTCCTGCCCTACCTCATGGGGGAGCGGAGTCCCATCAACGACACCAACGCACGGGGCTGTTTCATCGGCATGACTATGGACACCAGCCGCGCCGATATGACCCAGGCGGTGCTGGAGGGCGTGGCCTTTGCCATCCGGGACAGCTTTGAGGTGGCCCGGAGTCTGGGCGTCCGGATTCCCCGCTCCAATATCTGCGGCGGCGGCAGCAAGTCTATGCTGTGGAAAAAGATGGTGGCGAACGTACTGGGCATTCCTCTGGATACGGTAGCCACCGAGCAGGGGCCGGGCTACGGCGGAGCCATCCTGGCTATGGTTGCTGCAGGTCAGTTCCCCTGCGTCCAGGCCGCCTGCGATGCCCTGGTCAGCGTGGCGGATACCGTGGAGCCGGACCCGGCCCTCACGGCCCTCTATGAGGCGCGTTACCGGCAGTTCCGGAAGATCTATCCCGCCTGCAAGTCCTTGTTCCCCCAAATTCAATAAAGGAGCCAGAGTATGAATATCGAATCCATTTATGATCCTTCCTTCAAGCCCTACGGTCAGGTGCTCACCGGCTACAGCACAGCTGCGCTGGTATCGGCCATGGAGGCCATCCCCCTGCCGGAGGAGGGCGTGGCCTATGAGCCGTCCATCGCCGCTCTGGAGGCCAGCGCCATCTTCGGTCAGCTCCAGAACAACGCCTACGGCGGGATGCCCGTCCAGATCGGCATGTGCTGGGGCAGGAACACCCGGCTCAACTGCCTGGAGTACCACCGGGACAGTGAAGTCAACATCGGGACCGGCGACTTTATCCTCCTGCTGGCAAAACAGGACGAGATCGTGAACGGAAAGCTGGACACCGCCAGAGTCAGGGCTTTCCGCGTTCCCGCCGGTGTGGCTGTGGAGGTCTGCGCTACCACCCTGCACTACGCCCCCTGCCATGTGGAAGAAGCCGATGGCTTCCGGGTGGCGGTAGTGCTGCCCAAGGGCACCAATGAGGCCAAGCCGGCCATTGTCCCGGTGAACGAGGAGGACAAATGGCTCATGGCCCGGAACAAGTGGCTGCTGGCTCACCCGGAGTCCAGCGAGGCCGGGCAGGGAGCCTATGTTGGGCTCACCGGCGAGAATATCGACATCGGCTGAGGGGGACAGCTGTCCGAATCCCGCCAAACAGTGATTCAGAAGGCGAAACAGCGTTTCGCCGTAAAAAAGTGCTTTTTCTATCCAGAAAAAATGCATTCCAAAAACAAGGAGGAAATTCATTATGCTGACAAACATTCCTGAGGTAAAATTGGGCATCATCGCCGTATCCCGCGACTGCTTCATCATTGACCTGTCCGAGCGCCGCCGGGCTGCCGTCACTGCCGCCTGCCAGGCCCAGGGCACGGAGATCTACGAGTGCAAGACCACCGTGGAAAACGAGAAGGATATGCTCAAGGCCGTCGAGGAGGTCAAAGCCGCCGGATGCAACGCCCTGGTGGTGTTCCTGGGTAATTTCGGCCCCGAGACGCCGGAGACTCTGATTGCCAAGAACTTTGCCGGCCCCTGCATGTACGCAGCCGCCGCAGAGGGAGACGGCGACCTCATCAACGGCCGCGGCGACGCTTACTGCGGCATGCTCAACTGCTCTTACAACCTGGGTATGCGCCATCTGAAAGCATTCATCCCCGAGTACCCCGTGGGTACTGCGGAAGAGGTTGCCAAGATGATTGGCGAATTTGTGCCCATTGCCCGCGCCCTCATCGGCCTGAGCCAGCTGAAGATCATTACCTTTGGCCCCCGGCCCCAGGACTTCTTCGCCTGCAACGCCCCGATCAAGGGCCTGTATGAGATCGGCGTGGAGATTGAGGAGAACTCCGAGCTGGATCTGCTGGTGGCCTACAAGGCTCATGCCAATGACCCCCGTATTCCCAGTGTCTGCGAGGACATGGCCAAGGAGATGGGCGAGGGCTGCTACTATCCCGAGATGAATGAGCGCATGGCCCAGCTGGAGCTGACGTTGCTGGACTGGGCCGAGGCCCACAAGGGCAGCCGCCAGTACGTGGCCTTTGCCGACAAGTGCTGGCCCGCGTTCCCGGAGGCTTTCGGCTTTGAGCCCTGCTATGTCAACTCCCGTTTGGTCAGCCGGGGCATCCCCGTCTCCTGCGAGGTGGACATCTATGGCGCGCTCAGCGAGTACATCGGCATGTGCGTGTCCGGCGACACGGTGACCCTGCTGGACATCAACAACTCCGTCCCCGCCTCCCTGTATGAGGAGGACATCAAGGGCAAGTTCGACTACCAGCTCACCGATACTTTCATGGGCTTCCACTGCGGCAACACGCCAGCCTGCAAGCTGTGTTCTGACCGGGCGGTGAAGTACCAGCTGATCCAGCACCGTCTGCTGGAGCCCAAGGACAGCGAGCCTGATTTTACCCGCGGCACCCTGGAGGGCGATATTGCTGCCAGCGACATCACCTTCTACCGTCTCCAATGCGACAGCGATGGCATCCTGCGGGCGTATATTGCCCAGGGCGAGGTCCTGCCGGTGAAGACCCGCTCCTTCGGCGGCATCGGCGTGTTCGCTATCCCGGAGATGGGTCGGTTCTACCGCCACGTGCTGATCCAGAAGCGCTATCCCCACCACGGCGCGGTGGCTTTCGGGCATTATGGAAAGGCGCTGTTTGAGGTGATGAAATTCCTCGGTGTGGAGGATATTGCCTACAACCAGCCCCAAAATCTCCCCTATCCAACGGAAAATCCCTTTAAGTGAGTCCTACGATAAAAGGGTATTGTGTGTAATAAAGGAAAGTACGAATCCGTCTGGATACTCTGTCCCTATTGTGGCAAAAAAACTCGGTCAAAACTTCTCATACAGTCCGTTCTTCAGTATTGTCCGGTTTACTGCCCGAAATGTAAGCAAGAGATTGTAATTCATGCAAAACAACTGAAAATTGAGGTATGCGACGAGGTGCGATAGAGCCGGGCGCATATTGCGGAGAGCCAGCACCCTTCTTACGAGAAGGGCGCTGGCTCTTTTACTATGCCTATTAGTGCAATTGTAATATTATGGATAATTGGAAAATTATTGTCAGATTTTCTTGCCAGAGAAACTGGAAAATGGAGAGGGCATGTATTAGCCGGCGCGGTCGCATGTTGGTTGCATATGCGAACGAGGAGATGACCGGCAGTGCAAACTGCTATTGCCCTCTTGGCTTTATCCCTCGGCTTCGCAAACTTTAACTACGTAGACCGTCTGAAAAAACACGCCCCTAAAAACCAGGAGGCTCCATTTGTGTATGCGGCTGACTTTGTGCGGAAGCACAAAAGCAGCCGCATTTTTTCTATAACTGAATATACACACGAGTCTCGGTGCCGATCCCCTCCACTTCTGAAATTTCGGGTCATGGTTTTACCAAATTTCAGAAGAAATATCAACACACTGGAGGCGGACAGCGAAATCCTGATTACCATGCTGGGCGCTTTCGCTCAGGCAGAGAGCGAGTCCATGTCCGCCAACATCATCTGGGGCAAGCGCCAGGCTATGCGGGACGGCAAGGTCACGCTCCAGTACCGGCGGCTCTACGGCTATCGGAAAGGCGCAGACGGGAATCCGGAGATCATCCCGGAACAGGCTGAGGTGGTCCGGCGGATATACGACCAGTATCTTGCCGGGGCCAGCTTCCGCCAGATCAAAACCAGCCTTGAGGCCGGCAATATTCCGCAGCCGGAGTATTCTGCGGAATGGACGCTGGACGTGATTAAAGGCATCCTGACCAGCGAAAAATACCGGGGCGATGCCCTGATGCAGAAAACATTCATCAAGGACTGCATCAGTAAAAAGGTCGTCCGCAACAACGGACAGCTTCCCATGTATCTGGTGCAGAACAACCATCCCGCCATCATAGACCGCCACATCCACGATGCGGTGCAGGCTGAAATGGCGCGGCGTAATGCCGGAAGAAGCCCCTCCAAGAAAAACGCCTCCACAGGCCGCACCTCCTACGCCAGCCGGTACGCCCTCTCAGAACGGCTGGTCTGCGGTGAATGCGGGACGCTATACCGCCGCTGCGTCTGGGTGAAACGGGGCAAGCGGCGCGTTGTGTGGCGCTGTGTGAGCCGGTTGGAACACTGAACTGGTGGAGGATTGCAGCAGCCTCGAAGTAAAAATGATTGCTGACATGGTGGTTTCGCTGAAGGAATCCATGCGCCGGCTTGAGGTTGAAAAAACAGACGAGAGAAAATAGATTCAGGGTATGGAAAAGCACGGCAGTGATGTGCCGTGTTTTTCTATGTCCTGACTGTATGATAGGCGCAGCGCGCCGGAAAGGAGGAGGACCCGTGGGTGTCAGAAAATCAACTGATTACAGCTCCATGTTTGCATTGTTGGATGCGATGCTGGACGCAGAGCTGCCGCTGATAAAACTGTACTATGAGATTGGCCGAATTGTCAGCAGCAGTCCGGAAAAAGGCGCCGCCATCGCTACTGCGGAGTATTTGCAAAATGCCTGTCCAGATGCCGCAGGGTTCTCCCCCCGCAACCTGCGCCGGATGCGGGCGTTTTACCAGGCGTATGCGAGTACACCTGAAATGATAGATGCTGCTATGGAGATCGGGTGGACGCAGAATGTAATCATTCTGGAGGCGAAGCTGACAACTACAGAAAAAGAATGGTACATTCGCGCTGTGGGGCAATTCGGCTGGTCAAAGTCTGAATTGCTGCGACAGATTGAAGCGGAAGCTCATCTGACTCTCGACTTGCCGGACAAGGTGTGTTATACTGAGGAAAATGCTGTAGCTGAGGAGGACTCCAGCTATGCCCAAGATCACCAATGCCATAGAGTTGGAAGCTCTGGTGCAGCAGATGGGATTTCTGCCCTTCTTTCTCTGCTCCGTCCCCAATTTCTCTATCGAGGAGTTCACCCCCAGCCGTTACTGGTTTGCAACGGGCGTGGACGGCCCGTGGGAGTGGCGTATGGAACTGGCCCGCCGGGGCGTGGTGGCCTATGGCAAGCTGTTTTCCAAGAAGGCTGGGCTGGTCAGCAGAGAATAAAAAATTTCAAACGAGATTTAAAACTTTCACCGGTTGGACCTCGTCTGATTTTTGATGCTATACATGTAATAATTCGTTGTATTCCACAAGATAGATTTGAATCCATTATTTCTGATAAAATGTTCAAGACAAAACGAGAGAAGAAAATTAAGCCTAAAATTGAGGCTTCGGTAGTTTGAGTGGGTACCAAATGAGAGATGGGCAATATTTGCCAGGGAAGGGCGCTAGCCCCTCTTGGCTACCCTAAAGCACTGTGGCGCAAGGCTGTCAAGGCCGCCATAGGCGAGGCGTAGCCGCTGCCTTGACAGGTTTGTGACACGGTGCTATTTCCTGCTTTCTTTTGTGTATCACTCAAAATACTGGAAACCTCTGGTATGGCTGATTTTCACGAGATATGCCACCCACTCAAACTACCGAAGAGCCCTAAAATTTTATAGTTTTTTCACTCACTCTTGAATTGTGTCGGTTGATGTGTATATAATTAATAATATTAGAAACAGACACGGGTTAGACAGGAAGGTGGAGCTTATGCAAATAGAGTCTTTGCGCATTCAGAATTTCCGGGTTTTCAATGATGTTTTTATTGAAAGCATACCACAAATGGCCGTTTTTGTGGGGCAAAATGGTGTCGGTAAAACTACATTTTTTGATGTGTTTGGTTTCTTGCACGATTGCCTTACAAGCAATGTTCGTTCAGCCTTGGCAGTTCGAGGTGGTTTCCGGGAAGTAATATCCAGGGATCAAAAGGGAGATATTTGTTTTACAGTTAAGTTCCGCCCTTCACCAGATGAACCGATGATTACCTACGAGCTGACAATCGGGTTGAATGAGTATTCTGCTCCGGTTGTGAAAAAAGAGATCATGCGCCTTCGCCGCGGTCAACATGGCGCACCGTGGAAAATTCTTGATTTTTCTTATGGTGAAGGGGTTGCTGCAAGCGGAACCTTGCAGTCGTATCAAGATGTTCAAATCGCTACCCGTTCCCGGCAGAGAGTTTCCGCCCCAGATATTTTAGCTGTCAAAGGTTTGGGGCAGTTTGAAGATTTCCCGGCGGTAGCATCTTTGCGTCGTTTGATTGAGGATTGGTATGTATCTGATTTTCATATTGAAAGCGCGCGAAGTCGGCAAGAAGCAAATTGCAGCGAATCCCTTTCCACCACCGGAGACAACCTTGCTCAAGTAGCTAAGTTTCTTTATGAGAATCACCGCAGTTGCTTTAATTCAATTTTGCAAACAATGCGGGAAAGAGTACCCGGTGTTACTAATGTCGAGGCAATCGTTACAGAAGATGGGTATGTAGCTCTACGCTTTCAAGATGGCCGATTCAAAAACCCATTTTCTGCTAAATTTGTATCTGATGGAACGATTAAAATGTTCACCTATTTAGTTCTTCTTAATGACCCTACCCCTCACGCACTACTTTGTGTAGAGGAGCCTGAAAATCAGCTCTATCCAGAATTGTTAACACAGTTATCTGAGGAGTTTAGACATTACTCTGACATTGGTGGACAGGTTTTCATTTCTACCCACTCTCCAGATTTTTTGAATGCTTGTCGTTTAGGAGAGTTGTACTGCCTAATCAAAGTGGATGGTTATACGAAAATTGTCCGGGCATCGAAATTGCCGCTGATCGCATCACTGTACCATGAAGGGGATCTCTTGGGAGAACTTTGGCAACAGGGAATACTATTGCAGGAAGCATCTAAAGCTGGGGGGGATTCACTTTGAAACTCGTCTTTCTTTTGGAGGAACCCTATACAAAATATTTGTTAGATGAGCTGTTGCCTAGAATTCTTCCTGAAGGAGTGCTTTTTCAGACGATCCCGCACAATGGAAAACATGCATTAGAAAAATCAATTCCCAGAAAGCTGCGTGGATGGAATGAACCTGGTGACGTTCGTTTTGTAATCCTGCAAGATCAGGATACGAAAAACTGCTACGAATTAAAGAAAGCCTTATTGACCTTATGCGAGGGGTCTGAACGGCGGGTTCTGGTTCGAATTGCTTGCCAGGAAATGGAGGCTTGGTACTTTGGCGATATGGAGGCACTTGCCCTTGCATATGATAATCCAAAACTTAGAAAAATATCTGCTCAGCGGAAATATCGCGTCCCAGATGAGATACAATCACCCAAAGAAGAATTGTATCGCCTTATACCAGAGCATCAGCAAATTGCAGGTGCCAAGCGGGTTGCGCCACACATGGATATTGATCGAAATACATCTGAGAGCTTTCGCCAATTTGTGAGTGGCATTCTCCGCTTTGTTAAAACAGATACATAGGGTCTGCTGAAAAAGCCAGATTTAGATGAATATATGCAGTTTAGTGGGGGAGAACGCATTGAAAGTTATGTGAATCCCTGCAAATTATGCTCTATCTGATATTTTCCGCTGAGATTATCTGAGGTTTATACAGCGTATACCAATGCGCAGAGACCCACAGAGACCCCCAAAATGGGCAGTTTCCCGGATAACCCCCCGATTTTGGGTCTTTTTCAATTTTTAAAAAGCCGAAATATTACAACTTATTTGCCGAATAACAGGCAGTTTGCTTCCTGCA
>Ga0209064_1002544_pt1 | contig 19716 bp, 20 predicted proteins | sample Inofromicrocosms_FD_187498 | JGI IMG/M metagenome (GOLD analysis project Ga0209064, IMG submission 187498) | Mouse cecum microbial communities from Vienna, Austria - Inoculum for glucosamine and mucus D2O microcosms (SPAdes) (version 2) | ecosystem: Host-associated > Mammals > Digestive system >... | reverse complement strand
AAAACAGAAGTACCTCTTTATAGAGGACCAGTAACAAAGCTTGTGATACCCGCCTTTCAGGCGAGCACGCAAACAGCCCTTATTAGGGCTGATAATAAACCACCACTTGAAGTGGTGGTTGCTAACTAGAAGCCTCAATTCCTTCATCAGACAGATTAAACCGAATCTGTATGAGGTACATGCGGAGCATTGTTTCAATGCCAATCGGTTTGCGCCCGCCTTGGTTATTGAAATAGTAGAGACGGATTATATTTACCCAGTATTTCCATGGGATGATTTCTTCCATGGCATCAAGGAATTCTTCACGCTTGGTTTTCTTACTGCGGTTGGGTTATTTCATGTCAGAAAAGGTTAATTGATTCATAGGTATTCAGTCTTTACAGTTGTTACCTATATAATATCAGAAATTGCATGAAATAGCTTGGATTAATCAGCGTTTTCCTAAGTTTGAGGTAAAAATATTAGATAATTACTAATGCTATAGACATAGTAAGTAATATATAACAATAATACGAGGGAAATATGAAACGTAAATTCTATGAGTATATAATGATTATTCTTGTATATAGAAATACAAAGGATTTAATAGAATGTCTTGTTAGCATTAACAAAAACATGATTAATAATCATGTGATTTTAGTTAATGCTTATTATGATGAGAAAACATGTAGCAAAGTAAGCGAAATTGCAAAAGAGTATGGATGCGATTTTATTAATGTTGAAAATAAGGGATATGGTTTTGGAAATAATTTGGGGATTACATATGCAGAAAGATGCTATGAATACAATTATATTGTTGTTTTGAATCCAGATACAATAATAAAGAAATTTAAAATGTGTAGAGAGAGTTTAAAGGGAGACATTATTGCCCCTAAGATTGTTACGATAAATGGAAAAAATCAGAATCCAATGCTCGTAAAAGAAAATTTTATTGCTGAAAAATTAATATATATTGGATTTGTAAAAGAACAACAGCTTTATATTAAAGTTGGCATTGCGATGAACAAAATTTTGCGATTACTGTTTTTGACTAAATGTGTATTTATAAAGAAAGCAGTATATCCAATATATGCGGCACATGGGAGTTTTGTTTTAATAAAAAAAGAGGCAATTGTTGCTATGCAAGGGAAACCATATGATGAAAATATTTTTCTGTTTGCAGAAGAGAATGTATTAGCTAGAAAGGCTAAACTCTTGAAATTGCAAACAATTTATACTCCGGATATAGAAATTTATCATAAGGAGGATGGAAGCATAAATGTGTCTGATATTACTGTTGAAAGAGAATTAATGAAATCTAATATATATTATTTTGAAAAATATCGTTTTAATTAAAGATTTTAATATATCTTTAATAATTTTATTACGGAGGAAATGGATTTGACAAGTGCAGTTGTTATTGCAACTTATAATGGCGAAAAATATATTTTAGAACAAATTGAAAGTATTATTAATCAAACGAGAAAACCTGATTATATAGTAATATCGGATGATAATTCAAAGGATAGAACAATAGAAATCTGTAAAAAATCATTATCGACTTGCGGAATACCTTATAATATTGTTAGTAATATGGGAAACAAGGGAGTAGCGAATAATTTTTTTAATGGGCTCAGTTTTTGCAAACAAGATATTATTTTTTTTAGTGACCAAGATGATATATGGCTAAATAAAAAAATAGAAAATACGATGGATATTTTTGAAAAATATTCTAAGTGTATTATGGTTATACATAATGCGTTTATATGGAAAAAGGAGAAAAAAGATTGTGAAACATTATTTGAGAAATATGAATTAAATATATTATTTGATTCAACGGGAAAATTTAATAAAGAATTATATTGGAATAGATTGATTCAAAAAAATTTTGCAGTTGGAATGTGTATGGCAATTAATAAAAGAATTGCTCACATACAGTATAAAGATTTGAATATTTATCATGATGTATGGTTTAATGTTCTATGTGCTGCGTTAGGAGATATTTATTGTTTAAAAGAGCCAATTGCATTTTATAGATTACATAAAGATAATGTTCAAGGAATAGCTAAGTCTTTAACACTAAATAGCGTAAAGGAGTGTGTTGGACGTAATTGGAATAGTTTGATAAAAGAGGAAGAAAAACTAAGCTTTATAAAACAATTACAAGAAAATATGTCCTTTTTAACTCATAACAACGTTACATTATTAAAAGTTAAATATGACTTTTTGAAAAAAAGGAAAAAATATATTAAAGAGCATAAAGTATGGGAACTTATAAAGGACGTATGCATGAGAGATGGAAGTGTGGACTATACTAGCTATTATTTTTTTGTTAGAGATATAATTTCGTGTTTGTTCTATAGGGAAAAATTATGATTGTTTTCGAAATATGTTTATTTATTTACATTTTGTATGCCTTTTTATTAACTATAGGAAAAATGAGTTCTATAATTCGCCATAGACTACTTTTTGTTGGGATAATATTTGTCCTTTTTGTTGTTACCTTTAGACCATTAGATGTTCCTGATACTCAATCCTATAAAGATATATTTAATATAGTTGATATAAATCGAAATTATGGTTTTGTAATTTTTGGAGCGAAGGAATATACGACAGGATGTGAATATGGATTTGTTATTTTTATTCAGTTTATAAAACGATTTATTTCTTCGGATTATAGAGTTTTTTTCTTAATTGTTGCAAGTATTGAGATATTGTTATGTGCAAGATTCATTAAAAAAATATGTGGAAATGATGTTAGAAAAGAAGCATATTTGATATATTTTACAATGCCTTACTTTGGTTATATATATCTTTGTGTAATTATTCGTGCAGGAATAGCATTAGCAATAGCATTAAATGCATTTATAATAAAAAAGAAAAGAAATGTATGGATAAAAATTTTATTATATATTATTGCCTTTAGTTTTCATAGATCTGTAATGATTGTATTATTTGTTGAGGCAATATATTCCTTAATTCCAATATTTTCTAAGCGTATTTACTGGATTCTTTGGGGAGTGAATGGCATATTGGTATTTGTGAATACTTCAAGGTTATATAGTTTAGTATTAAACGGTCTTAATTATGTAGGAAAAATTTTCTCTTTTTTGCGCTATCAACATTATTTTTCAAATGTTTCAATTGCGGGACGAGGATTAACCCTGAGAATTGTGTTTTTTTGGATAATGGGATTGTTGTTGCTGAATTCAAAAAATGAGACTTCTGAAGAGTATAATAAATATTATAATGTATATATAGTTGGATTATTTGTCATGAATGCATGTTCGTTTATTGAAGGGACTTCTAGAATATACAATTTTTTTATGATAGTATTACCAATACTTCTTACAGAGAGATATTTATCCAACACTGGGTTAATAAGTAATAAGTATATTCTTTGGGGAATTGAATTATTATATGGAGTAGCAGGTGTAGCAATAATTATTAGATTGACATAGGGAATATATGAATATAACCAAATAAGTTTTATTAATGCAAATTATTCTGCTCAGGTTAATATAAATTTTAAGGGTTAAAATAGTTTAGACTTAATTTAAATGTGTGGATTTGAATAACTTGAGGATTAAACATTGAGAAGAGTATTATGATAGATATAAAAATAATTTCTGGTAAGTTTAAGAGTATAATTAAAAATTTTTCTTATAATTTGAGTTATCAAATTCTGTCATTAGTGTTACCAATTATAACAGTACCATATATTACTCGTATATTTACACAAAGTACAGTCGGATTGAACGCAGTAATTCAAGCTAATTGTTCATATTTTGTATTAATTGGTATGCTTGGTATAAATTTTCTTGGGACTCGAGAAATAGCTAATTGCTTAGATGATAAAGAGCAAATTACAATAAAATTTTTTTCGATTTTTAATATTCAATTTTTATCTCATATAATTTCATTGTTGGTATACATATTTTATTGTGCTGTTAGTAATAATGGAAAACTTGCATATATATATGTGTTGTATATTTTTTCTTCTATGTTTGATATTTCTTGGTTCTATATGGGAATTGAAGATTTTAAATCAATTTCACATAAAAATATTTTTGTTAAGTTTTTGAGTTTTGTGTTGTTATTTGCATGTGTTAAAAGTGAGCAGGATATATATATGTATATATGTACATTATATCTTCCTCAAATTATAATGAATATTTATATGTGGAGAACTTTGCTTAAAAAGAATATTAAATTTATAAAAATTGGATTTATTAATCTTTATTATGTAAAAGAAGCTATTTCTTTACTTATACCACAAATCGCAAGTAGTATATATACAATACTTGATAAAACAATATTGGGGATTTTGGCTACATATTCAATAGTAGCAATATATGTGCAAGCTCAAACACTCTTGCGGCTTTTTTTAGGTATAATGCCTTCATTTAGCCGGGTAATGATTCCTAGAATTTCTAGTTGCTTAGCCCAAAATGATGATAAAGAAGCCTTTAGATATATGAAAATGAGTGCAGAAATCATAGGTTTCTTGTCATTTTTGGTGTTTTTTGGAGTGCTTGCATGTGCTCAGATGTTTGTTGATTGGTATCTTCCTAGTGAGTATACACAAACGGGAAGTGTAATGCGTATTTGTTCACCTATTATTTTACTGGTAGGGGGATCTAATTTAATTGCAATTCAATATTTAATACCAAAAGGCAAGCAGAGGCAATATACAGTTTCGATATTTGTTGCAACAATAGTAAATATTATATTAAATATATTTTTAATTCCCATATTAGGGATATATGGGGTGTGTATAGGAAGTGTTATTGCAGAATTAGTAGGATTACTGATGCAATTGTATTTTGTGAAATCATATTTAAGTTTACGCCAATTGTTTGAACATTATCCAATATATTTTTGTGTTGGAATTGGGATGTGCAGTTTGTTGTATCATTTATCTTCAAATTTAGAATCAACCATTATAAACATTTTGTTCTTGGCTATTATTGGAAGTGTAATATACTTTTTGGGGATTATAGTCGTATTTAAGCTGTTAAAAGCTAATAAATATCACAGTCATGAAAAACTTTAAAATATATTGTGAATTTGTATAATGAATGATTGTATTACCAGTCTGCGTTGGGAATTTGCACTGGTATTGTAGAGATGTTTTGAATTTTATTTAGAAGACTAAATAATGTTTGCTTAACAGCAATAAAACATGCCGAAAAGCTCTGTAAATACTGAATTAATCAGTTATATATGATATACTGGAAGTGTGGATATTCCGTTTGAATAGTGCATACTTTTCGGAAATTCAGAGCACCTAAATCCGTTTTTTCAGAAAATATTTTTCCGCTCCTGAGTGCAGTCCTCTATAATGAATCCATGCACGTGCAAATGTGTAAATACATTATGGAGGTCGATAATTATGGTTTATTATTGAGAAATTATTAGTCTTAAAAGCCTGAACTTTAGCAATCTTGCGATTGCGAACAGTCTTGGCTGCTCACGCAACACTGTTTCTGATGTTCTTTCGCTTGCGGAAACGCATTCCCTTGGATGGCCGATCCCGGATGCCTTGAGCAACAAGGATATTGAGCATCTTTTTTATCCGAGCCGTGGCAATAACGAGGGGCGTAAACTTCCTGACTATGAGTATATTTATAACGAACTCGCTAAGCCGAGAGTCACTTTGACACTGCTTTGGGCGGAGTACTGTGCCCAGTGTGAAGCAGAGTGCACAATACCTTACCAGCATACACATTTCAATGAGAAGTATCACGCTTATGCCGCCTCAAAGAAAGCAACGTTGCGGATTAAACGCAAACCGGGAGAAATCATGGAAGTTGACTGGGGTGGTAATACCATTCCGGTTTGTGATGCCGCCGCAGGCTGTGAAATTCCGGCGTATATCTTTGTTTCATGTCTTCCATGTATCCTGTACGGATATGCAGAAGTATTTCCGACAATGAAGTCTAAGCATTGAATCGAGGCCCACGTTCACGATTATTCCTTTTATGGCGGCTTGACACGTATTCTGTGCCCCGATAATCTAAAAACCGGCGTGATCAAGAACACACGTACCGAGCTGATATTAAACCATTCTTACCACGAAATGGCGGAACATTATGGCACATGAATATTCCGTTGCGGCGAAGCCGCCTGTCCGGTGTGGCGTGAGCCACTAATCCGGACAAACGTATGCCACCTTTGTTTTGTACCTTTACAACTACATACGGTCAGTATCAGATAAACCATAGACCTCCCGCATGGATAAATCCTTGGAAGGATCTACCGGAACGATGTCGATGGTATATCCATCATGAACAATACGATCCAGAATTGCATCTGCAAGAGGGGAGGCATTCCCACCGAGCTGTTCGTACCATCCATCGTTCCTGTATTGGGAGCAGAAAATGGTTGAGGATTTCTTTCTCCTCCGATGAAGGAGCTCGAAGATGTCCTTCTGTTCATCCTGCGTAGGCTTCATGAGAAGCCATTCATCAAGAATGAGCAGGACAGGATTGGCGTACTTTGCCATCATCTTCTTATAGGTTCCGTTATCCCTGGCTGTTTTTAGGTCAAGGAGCAGGTCGGGGAGGCGTACATACTTGGTGTTATAGTAGTGCTTGCAGGCCTCCATACCGAAAGCACACGCCATGTAGCTTTTGCCGCTGCCCGTCGCACCTATAATGAAGATGTTACGGTAGTCGGCGATGTAATCACAGTTAGCAAGGCGATTGATAAGATCCTTGTTGAGCTTCCTCCCGGATGTATAGTCTATGTCCGCCACGCTTGCAGAGGGCTGGTCGAATTCAGCATTCTTGATAAGACGCTTCAGCCGGTTATTCTTCCTGCCGGTGTATTCGATATCTACGAGAAGCCCGAAACGATCCTCAAAGGGAACTTCCCTCATGGATGGATCTGATACCTGGTTGCGGAATGCATCCGCCATGGTTGTGAGCCTCATTTCCAAGAGCTTGTCTATGGTAACCTGATTTGTCATGAGCGTGCCCTCCTATAATAACCGGCACCTCTTGTGATGCCTTTGCTGTTGTTGGGTGTGGTAGATTTTTCGTCCTCTGAAGAGCTGTCTGCTTTGTCCTTGGAAGCTGCAATGATGTTGCTCACGCTCTTGTAGCTCGGACTCTGCGTATACGACAGGGCTGTTTCACAGGCTTTTTCAAGCTCTGTTGGCGAATACTTATCCACCATCTTTAAAAGCCCCATACAGGCTCTGTAGGACTGCTGTTCCACACGCTTTGAACGCAGGATTGCATCTATAACTTTTGCTGTGTTTTCACCTATCCCTTCTGCCCATTTACGGAAGCGGTCTCCATTCCACTCAAGGTAGTGCTGATGTTCCTTTGGCATATGCTCCGTAATGGTGCTGTACTGGTTTTTACGTCCGTATAAGCGCCTATGGGATGCGATACGGTTCTGATTATAGAAGACCTCGATAATTGTGCCTGTTATCCGCACATCGACCTTCTTGCCGATGTACTCATATGGAATTGAGTATAGCATTCCATCCACGGATATGTGATAATTGAACTGAACGGTGGCTTGTTTCCATTCCGCCAGTTCATACCGGGTAGCAGGCAATGGTGTCAGTAATGGCAGTTCTTCGTCGTGGAAGAGTTCATACCGGCTACCCTCTTTCTTTTGAAAGGGTCTGTGGTTGAACTTCTCCAGCTTTTCCCTGATAGCAGCATTTAGCTCGGCAACCGTAAAGAACTGTTCATTGCGCAGTGCGGCAATAATCCATGTGGAGACATTACCTACGCTGCCCTCGGCATTTGGTTTATCTTTGGGCTTGCGTACACGGGCCGGGATGATTGCCGTCCCGTAATGCTCTGCCATTTCGTGGTAGATGGCGTTGATCCGCTGGTCTTTCCAACTGCCATTATGGATAACCGCTGTTTTGCAGTTGTCCGGCACAAGAATCCTTGCGGCACCGCCAAAGTATTCATACATGTGAACGTGCGCATCGATCCACGATTGCTGCTTTTCATCCGCAAAGGCTTCAACATATGCATACTGGCTATATGTCATGACACCGACGAAGATGTAGGCTTCCACAATCTCGCCAGTATAGGGATCGACGAGTTTGGCAGTGTCGCCAGCCCAGTCAACTTCTATCTGCTCTGCGGGTTTGCGGTTAATGTGCATGGTTGCACGGCGCTTTGCTTCATCCTGCTGGATGTAGTAGCAAAACTGGGAATACATCAGGGGTTCTTCGCCTGCCTGGCGGCAATCCTCCATGTATTCAGTCCACAGGAGCTTCTTGGTTACACCGTTTTTCAGAAGTTCCTTCCGGATGTAGGAATAGTCCGGCATCCGCTTTGTGGATACAGATGGTGCAGATGGCGATAGCATCTTTTCTAAATCTGAATCCGTTGTTTCATCAGAAAGTGGCCAGGAAACATCTTTTTCCTCAGCGCGCTTTAACACTTTTGAAACAGTGTTACGCGAGCATGGAACTGACAAAGCAATGTTCCGCTCGCTGAATCCCAGACTTTTTAGTCGTAGGATTTCTCGGTACTTGGTCATAATCTTGACCCTCCTTAAAATAAATTTACGCATTGCAGCGCATATCTTCATTTTAATCGGATCAAGTTAGTGGCTCAAATGGCTCCGGAATGGTGGCTCATCCCAAAACGGAACGGTGGCTCATCCCAAAACGGAACGGTGGCTCACTTCTGCCGGACAGGTGGCTCAATCAGCCCCAGATTATTCAGCACAGCCATTATCCCGGCAAGACCGCTCAGACCAAAGGATAAGCCAACTGGAAGCCCGCACTGCAGCAATGGTGCAGATAAATTCATGGAGCCCCTCTTTCAGGAATAGATGGAAAGAGGCATCAAGATGTATCTGCGTGGTAATATTGGTTTCTCTTTGCCAAAGCTTTATAAGGCATGTTAAATCAACGGTTGTTCTTATGCCGTAACTTATGGCGAATTCATGTATCCGGCCGGTTCCTGGGATTATCCAAGACAGATGGTTTTCAAAATCGAGAAACCATATGGTCAGTTGACATACATGCATACCTTTATTGTTACAAACATGGATATGGAACCATATCAGATCCTCTAGTTTTACTGTGGCTTGGCAAGATGGAGAACTTCATCAAGGAAGGAAAAAGCGGCTTCCACTTTGTTGCTGCCAGCAGTCATTCCAAGGTGGTAAATGCCAACCGAATGCGGCTTCACATGCTCGCTTACAACTTATTCAACTGGTTCAGACGGCTGGCATTTCCTACAGATATGAGAAAACAGCAGGTTGATACCATTTGTTTAAAATGATGAAAATTGTTGCAGGGGCAGTCCGTTCAGCAAGATCTATAACATTCAAACTGTGCAGCAGCTGTCCATAAAAAAGAAATTTTACCGGACACTGAAAAATATCCAGTGGTTAAATGTACAGTTGGAATAGCAGCTATTGATGTACCTTGACAGTTCAAAATGGCTCAATCGAATTTCAGGGGGATAGTTTGCCTATTTTTATAGAATACTCCGTCGTTTTCAGAAGAACCGGAACAAGGTTTTTGCAGTCATGAGCATTTTTATATAATCATGAATAATTCAGGTTATATTATAGTTCATGGTTTGGTTTAATGATATGGTGTGTGCTGATTTGGGGAATTGTGATTTTAGTGGTTAATGTGATCTTTAATTTGGAAACAGGTATGTGAATGTATTAAGTTTTGCTTTAGGTAATAGGGAAATAAGGGGGACTGGTTTATTATGTGTTTGCGCTTATAAGGAAATCTTAATATAAATATCTATGACATGTGAAAAAATTCTTTGGTCAGTTATTCTGTTGGCTGCTTGTCTTTGGGATTTTATATGTCTTAAAAGGATCTATAGAAAATCTGGGGGATAAAATGATTATGTAATGTGCTTTAAAGTTTTGGGCATATATAGTACTTTCGTATATGGTGGCACTATATTTTGTGTTACCATATATGGTATTATGCAAGAGTTACAAACAATATGTTGTAGATTTGGAGAGTTTTTTGTAGAGGATTGTGGTAAAATTTTGCTATAAAAAGTACTAAGCTTTTAGGGTACTGTTGGTAGTACACTAAAATTCGATTGTTAGCCACTATGTCGAGTGCAAGAAAAGAATTAATAAAAAATGAACCAGAATATTTGTAAGTAGCATTATTCTTTGTTGCATATAAAAACAATATATTTAAATAATTTTGTTAAAACGAGGGAATAAAAGATGGATTATCAGTTTTTAGCTTTAAATGATTTATCCCCCAATAATGATTTAAATCAAGGAGAAAGTAGAATAAGAATATATGGAAATATTTTGGGGACGATTCAAGATATAATTAGTTTCAGGGAATCAATAGAAAAAAATTATATTAATATAATAGCATATAACAGATTAATTGCGGAATTTCTGGGTTCTGACGAGACTGTGAAGTTCGGAATATCCTTATGTATCTGTGATAAAAAGACCATATGAATTTAATAATGAAATGTTATTTATGAGATACTGCGAAAATTATGATATAGCAGATATAATTTCTCCTGATGACTATTCAGTAATTACTAAAATTAATTTTAATTTACCAGGTTTTTTGGGAGGTTATAGGACAATGGAATCCTTTTGAACAATTAAGAAATTATATTCAAGAAAGACATTTAAGAATTAAAGATAAAGAATATGTATAGAATATGGAAAAGGAAAACCAGAAAATTGAATTAGAATCAAAGAAATTGAGTAATGATTTATTAAAATTGTATATAATGCAAAAAATGACGTCATAACTTAAAGAAATAGGATTATCAGATATTGAAATCAGACATGTGGGACGAAAAGTTTATAGCAATTTACATTTGATAAATTCACATATAGATGATGGAAGGATTATAGAAATAAAAAAGGTAGATGTTCGAGATGATAATATTTAATTTTTTTGTTATAGAATGCTGTTCGATATTGTGTAACATATAGGAAACATATTTTATAGGTAATTGTTAAATGCACTACTTTGAGATGGAACGGCACAGATGTCCATAGACAAGGAGAGCAAAAACAAGGTCATATTCCGGCAGTCAGGCCGGATTGACAGATAAAGCTGGATTTTGGGCATAGAAATGCCCGTCAGATGTACTTTGTACTATGATAACAGAATACTTTTCAGGCAATGAAAGGTTTCAGGCTCCGTATGTATTCCGGATGGTGCATCCGGTGCGCAACAATAACGGTAAGCTGGCTGGCGATCCCGGCAACGCACATGTTGATCTTAAAGTGGTTAATGGCCCTTTCGACAATCGTGCGTATCTTGTAGAGGCTGTTCCATTCTTCCGTATCCCGCTGGATACCGGGCTTTTTTGGCGGTGGAACAGGGTTTTTCGCAGTCGCATATCCACTGTCCGTTTACCATATGAACCTTGGGACAGCCCCATTTGATGCGGTCGGTGCGCCCTTTTTCTCTGGCAACGCCACAGTGTTTCATGGCGAGGGAGGGATCGTTTGGACAGGTGGGATATCCGTATTCATTGTAACCGACTTTCTTCAAGGAACTTTCATTGCGGGGGTTGTAAGGGATCAGAGCTCTGGAGAAATGGAAATCGTTCAACAGGGAACCATAAAGGGCAGCGGAGTCAAAGGAGAAATTACCGAGGAAAGTGTCTGGTTGGAAGCCGAGATGAAGGGAAAAGAAGTTGGAAAGGACAGGAACCAGAGAGGAAGCGTCGCCAACCGATTTGTCTTCATCGGCATAGCAGAAATGGCCGTTGATGTACATCTGTTTTGCATCAGGGCAGGAGGCGGCATGGGAAGGCATAAGGCCGTAAGCCATGGAGTATGGATCAACTTCGGGCTTGTCCTTGTAAAAGGTTTTGAGTTTTCTGATGAGGGAATTGAGGTTTTTGGGATTGTTTTCGCTGACGTAAAGCTCAATACCGGAGGTGTCAAAGGTAAGGATCCCGGCCAGTTGGGAATCGATCATCTGGCAGATGGGCTCCGTATAGTCCACCATCTGTTCAAACATGAGTGAGATATAAGGCTCAAAGTTCTGTTTGAAACGTGTCAGAAGAGGAGCATCAGGCACCTTGGAAAAGCCGCAGAACTCCCTGAGTTCCCTGCATAGTCTGAGGAAAAGAAGCAGAAGGGAATCAGAAGGGATGGAAAAGATTTTCTGAAGGATGAGGGCGGAGAGGAAAGCTTCAAGAGGGTAATCCCGTTTTCTGCCAGAGTGCTGGTAAAAAGCATTGCGGAAAACGGAAGGGATGAATTCCTGAATATCAAAATGTTCATCAAGGAGCTGGAAGAAAGAGGGGCATCATCAACAAAGATGTCCTGACAGTCTGAGAAAGAATCTTTCAGGGAAATCTGGCGGTATGAATATTTAACAGGCATAAATTTTCTCCTCCATTTGTGAGAATGTGATGGTGTGGATACCTCTATTTTACCACAAGTGGAGAGAAAATTTATCATAAAGAGGTAAGAAAACCCAGTAAAATCAAAGGGGTTGGCAATTTAACAATTGCATATATAATAAACAAATATAAGGAGAGATAGCATGGATTTTGAATTTATGAAGAAATTTAAACCAGAAACTCGGTGTATTAAGGAATTTAATTTTTGGATTGTGTGTATTCGTCCAAAGCAAGTTACAGTAGGTGATGCAGTTATTCTTCTTAAACGTCAGACGGAATCGTTAGGCGGTATCCTTCCGGAAGAGAATGCAGAGTTCCCAGATGTTATTAAATGGTATGAGACTGTTTGCGTTGAGAAATTTGGTGCGGTAAAATTTAATTATGTTGTTGCTATGATGCATGATTCTTTTGTTCATTATCATGCTTTCCCAAGATATGACAAGGGAATTGAATTATTTGATAGGGTTTGGAAAGATACTGAGTGGCCGGCGTTAGTTACTTTTAGGAATGAATCGGTTGATGAAGAAACTCTACAAAAATTAAAAGAGTATATGCAAAAATAAAAATTTTTAGGTCAGGGAGACTTATATATTTCCACTTATAGGGTATTGGGTAAATTAATGCAATTATGATTAGATAAAGGGAGATATATTATTTTTTATTTTTAACGAGAAGAAATGCTATGCCCCGCTATTAATCATAGAGGGGCATTTAAAATATAGTTTTTATTCTGTTGTTATCAATTGGGAGGGAGTTAGATGAATTCAGACATCATTAATCATTTTTCTGAAAGAGCAAATTATTACGATTTACCAGGAGGCTGGGTAAAAAATGATAATATTTTGTCATCTATAACAAATTATATGCATGGAGATAGCAATCGGATAAGTAATATATTAGATTTGGGTGCAGGAACAGGGGCTTTATCTATGTATATATTGAAAGAATGTTTTTTTAGAAAGGAAATATTTGCTGTTGATATTAGTAATGATATGTTAGCAAAAATTACAAGTCCGCAGATATCTGTCCATAGAGCATCCGCAGAGAATCTGCCTTTTGAAAATGATTTTTTCGATATTATTGTTTCTCGTCAATGCTTACATTATATTGAAAATTTAAATATGGTAATATCAGAGATTAAACGTACTCTTAAAAATGGAGGTGCATTTATATTAAGTCAAATTGTTCCTCTAGATACTGAAACAAAAGAAGAATGGATAAAGTTAATGAGGTTTAGGCAACCTTTACGCAAACATTTTTTTACAGAACGGGAGTGGAGTTTGATATTTGAAGAAGAGGGTTTTCAGATTGAGGGTATAAGTAGATTAACCCATAAAACCTCTGTGAAAAGATGGGCGGAAATATATAATATTAATGATCAGCAACAAATTGAAACATATAAAGATTTTTTGTTGAATCAAATGTCTGACAACTTTAAAGAAGAATATAAGTTAATACATATAGATGATGATATTCAATACATGGGATATTGGATAACGATTGAATTTAAGTTGGTTTGAAGCATATTGTTTTCTGCTCAGTGTGAATATAAGAATTTAGTAGAAAATGAGGTGTATGAATGTCGGTTATTACTAAAGGTAATGTAATACTTTTTAAAAATGTATGTGGATGCCTTATAAAACATGAAGGTGCTGAGATATGTGAATACCCAAGTAATTCAATCATATATTGTGAAAACTTGTCTAATGAACTTGCAATATCAGCGGTGCGTTCAAAAGTACAAGGGATAATTACAAGAAAGTCTTCGTTTTCGACTCATGGGGCTAATATTTTACGTAGTGGAGATAATGCAATAGCTTGGGTTACAAATGTCAATATTGATATATTAGATTCATATGATAATGAAATGATTTATATTAATATGCGTGGAGAAATATCAGATGCGTATATAGAAACGAAAGATGTTCAAATACAATATTCTTTTGAGAAAATACCACGTAATGATACTTCGATAATTGATTTGAATTTAATTAATGGAGATGAATGTATATGTTTTTGGAAGTATAACTATTTTACAAAGTTTATTTTTTCATCGTTGGGTGAAGGAATAAAAAGAGAATTTTTCTCTTTATTTCAATATCGTCCGTATGTTTTTCGTGATGTAAGAGGTAAAATTTGGATTAAAACAAAATTAAGGCATAGTAATATTTTGGAGTATTGTAGTGACTCATATAAATTAGAACAATATTTACATAGAATGCAATATATGTATAATAATATTTTGAAAAAAATAAATAGTAAATATATATCATTAGAAATTTTGCAGAATTGTTTAATTGATTATTATTCGTGCTTTACTATGATTCATCGAAGCTACGAAAATATATTATATAATTTTTATAATTTGCTGTTGAAAAATTTTGATGGTGAAAAAACTATTGAAATTATGAATTTGTTAATGACTTGTAAAATTGATATTTGGCTAGAAAAAGAAGGAGAAAGAATTAATTATTCAAAAAAGTTTTTAGTAAAGGAAAAGGTGGTAAGTATTCCTCCGTTTACTATAGATGAAGACATTCAATTGTCTATTTCAAGAATTCAGAGAAAATTTCGAGAAATTGAAGCAATCGATTGGTTTAACGAAAATGAGAAGTCAGTTTTAGTAGCAATTAAGCTATTTGTACTGAAGGAATGGAAATTTGTTATTTATAAATTATTAACAAGTAGGTGTTATTTTTGGTTTGTACATCGAAGCGAAATCCCTATTGATATAGTTGCAGATGAATATACATATAGTGAGGTCATAAATACATATGGAGACAAAAATTATATTAAGAACGAGTAATGAGGTAAATAATAGATGTGGAACAAAGGCTCAGGGATTAGCCTTTTTAGGTGCTAAAGTAAATGTTCCGCAATTTGTTGTGCTGGATGTAGATAATTTTATTCGATTAATATCCTTTTTGAACATCTGTACAGTAAATGAGTTTTTTAACAATGATTTTTCTGATTTGCATAGGTGTATTGAAAATAGTTACTCAAAAGTTCAATTAGATTATCCGATAGAACCAGAAATTTCCTATATTGTTAGATCATCAGCAGTTCCAAATATTCTTAGCGATAGTTTTTCTTCTGAAATATCTGGAGCATTTGAATCGTATACATGTGTTGGTGCAGATATTGTAAAGGCAATTTTAAAGGTTTACCAATCGTGTTTCACTTTAAAAGCATATAAGCAATTAAAGCTATTTTCTCAGCCTGTAAATTTTTTGGGTATGGGAATAATTATACAAAAATATATTAATGCTGTGTATTCGGGTGTAATTCATGTTACTGGCAAAAATAATATACATATTCAATGGATTAATGGGCATTTATCTAAAATTGTATCTGGAAAAGAGTTTGGTTTTTCAAACTTAATATATTTTAATACAAAAAAAGAACCGATCATTCGAGGAACCGAACTAGAAATTCTTATAATAAAAAAGAATGACCTTTATGATATATTAGGTACAGCTGCAAATATTGCTGTAAAAATATATAAATCAATTGAGAAACCATGTGAAATAGAGTGGATTTATGATGGCAATACTCATTGGATTGTTCAATGTCAAGAATTACTTAAATGAGAGAGGGTAAAATATGGTATCTATTTCTGAGCAAATTATGTTTGTGAATTTTAGGGAAAAACAACAGATAAGACATGATGAAATTATTATTATTCAAAATAACGATTTTGAAATTTTAAATAGTATTAGTATGGAGTATAAAACTATAGCATTAATAAATATAAATCTTTCATCTCATTTTATGAATATTGTAAGAAAAAAGTTAGGCATAGATAAATATAGATTTATTTTGGGAGGAGATAAGTTAAAAGAACTTATAAACAACACATTGTCAGATTTAATGGTTGATAAAGAACATAATATAATAAAGATTGAAAATATCGAATATATATTTAATAAATTTGATTCATATGCTAATGTTAGTTATGATATAGATTTTAATTTATTAACAAAAGAATATTGCATGAGACCGAAAAAAAAATATGGAAAGATATATTTACAAATAATGGCATCTGCTATGGAAGGATTTCATGGTAAAAAGTGTCATATTATTGAGAATCAGGTGTGGTTTAGTGGTGGTTTGCTTCCGTCAGAGTTGTATGAATGGTGTTTGCAAAATTTTGAATTATATTTGCAGGAATTACATAGTTCATTATCTGTTTTTCGCAATATATTTTTGATGGATGGAATGGATGATAAAATATCACGTGATTTTTTGTCTGCCTATTATCAGTATACAGATTATATAGGATCGATTATAGATGTAGTTAGCTATAAAATCTGGAATCTATCTACACCAGAGAAAATATTTATACTTCAAACATCATCTTCTTTGTTGTTTACATTAGATGATAATATAGATGTTGCTCTGAAAGTGATTGAATTACTTCAAATGAAATTATGTTGTGAAAATGAACTGATAACTTATTGCAATGAAAGAGTGGGGCAAAAATGTAATAGAGAAGAGTGCTTATATTTTTTGATGAATATTATGTCTGATATTAGAAGAAAATCAATGATTACTCTGCGAAATGTATCGGGATACATTGATTCAATTGCTCGGGGGATTTAATATATGGATAGTGGTTGGTTGGGTGTTTTAATTGCGATATTAGTTGGCGTACTTAATATGATTCTTACAGTTAATAAGGAGAATAAGGAAATAAAATATAAAATTATTGTAGGAATCATGTGGTTTTTGTTTGCTGTAGGTATTATTGTTTTAGTTGGAAAAGAAATAGAAGTACAATATCGATTAGTATATACTATAGTTATATTATCAATATTTAGTATTGTACTAATGGCTTTATGTATTATTATTATGCATAAAAATTATAAAATGCAGAAAGACAAAGTCACTAAAAGTGAAATATCATCTGGTATAACTGTTTTTACTTCCAATAAAGATTACAATGATAATATCAATCCGCTGGAATTAAACGCAGCAGAAATAATAACTCTAACAAAAAGAGTTAATATAGTTTTTAAGCCAGATATGCTTATTCACGAAATAGCAGAAAGTAGATTTGGGCACGAATCTTTTGAAATAGAGAAAAAGAATGATTATGATATATATGTAGAAGCACATAAAATTAGAAAAAGAGCCTTTTTTGACTATCTTGATGCATCGAAACCCTATTATGAATTATATTGTGCTACGGATTTGAAACGATATTTAAGTACTTTTTATCATAATGGTGTAGATAATCTTGATAAAAAATATCTGAAAGAAGAACTTATTGCTTGGACGGAGACAATTAAAAAATATGATAATTATCATGTTATAATTTGTGAACAAGATGGAGTGGTGCTTCCGATTAAATATAAAATATATGATAGAAAAGTTGTAGTTATTCATGATTCGGTAGGATCACATCCACAAAATCGTGTAAATTCGTATTTGATATCTGATGAAACAGCTGTTAAGAGTTTTATAAAGGATTTTGAAGTGTTGTGGCAGCTTGCAAATCCCCAAAAACAAACAAGTGAATATGTATGTAATTGGATTAAATATAATTTAATTGATAAAATATAGGAGAATAAAGATGCATGATAATATTGGATGTAGGAGAATATTACTTGAGGGTGCGGATAATGTAAGGGATCTAGGTGGATTCTGTACAATTTATGGAAATGTGACGAAGTTTTGTAGACTTGTAAGAAGCGAAGAACTTTCAGGATTGACAACTAAAGATTTTTCAACTTTATACGATTATGGAATTAGAAACTGTATAGATTTACGTTCTAATTTGCAGATTCAAAATTATCCGTCGAAATTAGTTAATGATACTCGTTTTGAATATTTTACAATTAATGTTGATACCAGTTTTTCAGAAAAAAATGGAACTATTATGTATAGTTCAGAATTTAAGGATTCTGATTGGATTGGTATTTTGTATGGTATATTAAACAATCAAAAAGAATGGATTGCTGAGGTAATGAAAACATTTTTAAAATGCTCGGGTGGTGTGATATTTAATTGTAATACTGGAAGGAATAGATCAAATATAGTAGCAATGCTTATTTTGCTTGTTAGCGGAGTTCCAAGTATAGACATTATTGCGGAATACGCTACTAATGAAGTGTATTTGAAGCAAAAGTATTGTAAATGGGATGGTGGTGGCAAAAAATATTCAAGCGGATATTATAAAACATCATCTTTTGTAATGGATGCTGTTATTGAAAAGCTTTTAATTAATTATGGCACAGTGGAAAAATATTTATGTAATTGTGGATTATCAATACAAGAAGTTCAAAAAATAGGAGCTATTCTTATCTAATAGTTTGCGTTTTTGTTATACAATAAATACTTTTAGGAAGAAGTGTAATTTAAAATATTAAAGACAAAATAAGAAAAATAATATATAAGCCTGAATTATTCACGGCTGTGCCGTGAAAGTGGCTGAAAGCCACGTGGTTACTGTGTTTAAGCTGTTTATTGCATTTCATCTGTTAAGTGAATAAAAAAGAGCATCCAGTTGTGGTAAAATTAAGGTGTTCAACGTCTTAATCATCGCACAAAGGAGCCCTTTATGGATATTTTAAACACCTTATCACTGAAAAGCAATAGACAGATTAAAATAAATTTTGATGGAGGCGATCTATCCTCCGATGCAGGTCTTCTTCTTATAAAAGAATTCGCTGCAAAGACCGGCTTTACCAGGCTGATCAAAAAGAATTTCAAAACCAATGATAAATCGGTCCGCTTCCACAAAGATGACGTAAATCTTATGCAGATGATCTATCAGATCATCTCTGCATATTTTAAGGATGACTGCGCTGATGAACTGACCCTTGATCCTGTTTTCAATGCCGTTCTTGAAAAGAACAGCCTGGCATCACAGCCTACATTATCAAGATTTTTCAACCGTATGGGCGAAGACTCTCTCATACAGTTTGATGACATTGACAAAAGCCTCAGGGATATCATCTATTCCATAAAGTGTCCGGAGCATATGCTTCTGGATCTGGACAGCACGCTGTTTGGAACTTACGGCAGTCAGGAAGGGGAAGGCTTCAACTTCCATTATCAGGCACATGGGTATCATCCGTTACTGTGCTATGACTGTCTGACCGGGGATCTGCTCAAAGCATAACTGCGTGATGGGACACTCCACTGCAGCAATGATGCAGATATATTTATGGAACCCCTTTTTCAGGAATATCTGGAAAGAGGGATCAAAACGTACCTCCGCGGCGACAGTGGTTTTTCGTCTCCCAGGCTTTACAAAGCATGCGAGATGAATGGCTGTTCCTATGCCATCCGCTTAAAACAGAATCCTTCACTCATTGCCCTTGCTTCGGATAAAGAAGAAGACCTGTACAAAGCTGCCAAAGAT
>Ga0209064_1002531_pt1 | contig 19825 bp, 17 predicted proteins | sample Inofromicrocosms_FD_187498 | JGI IMG/M metagenome (GOLD analysis project Ga0209064, IMG submission 187498) | Mouse cecum microbial communities from Vienna, Austria - Inoculum for glucosamine and mucus D2O microcosms (SPAdes) (version 2) | ecosystem: Host-associated > Mammals > Digestive system >... | reverse complement strand
TAACCCAATGGAAACAATGGGGAAGAACATTGAAATAATGCCGTGTACAATTCGTGAACAACGGAAAGCGAGGCATTACAATTTTCTGAATACTACTTAGTTACAACGATATTCCGCAGCTCCAGGCGGATTACCAATAAAATAAGTTTATAAAAAAACTTATGATAAACGAACCACCTAAAGTAACGGAAGCTGGGCTGTATAGTGTGAAAGAGGCCGCAAAGCTTCTAGGAGTTAGTTGTAGCAAATTATACAATGCAGTAAAACGCGGAGCAAGATGTGGTGGAATTGACGGCAGAGTGCGACGCGATAACGGACGGTTACAATTTACGGGCAAAGAAATTCTCCGATACTGGCGAGGATAGTGTTTTGTGTGTTGATTTTAACTCAGTGCTATCAACCAATTCACTGCAGTTTGGCTTATCTCTTTCCTCAAAATTGTCTGCAAATTCAAAATTTGTGTCAACATTTTGTCAACGAAGCTGCACCGTCAGCATCGTGGTGTATGGCGTCAGGAGTTATGATTTTTTACCGCCGAGACGCTTTCTTTCAGCTTCTAAGGCTTCAAGGAAATGGATTTCGACCGGAGATAGTTGATATTGGGTGCGCTCGCGGAATTTGTCGTATTCCTCGTTGGCTTTCAGTTTTGCTACTTCTGCCGATATCCTTCCGGCATGTGTGAGTAATTCTTTACCCGACAGCATCAAGAAATCATCGAGTTTCTGAATCCAGTCTTTCATATACATAGGCACGTGACTCTTAGCCTGTAGCTCGGCAAAGTCGAGATATAGGTTGACAATGCGGTTGAGCATATCAACTTCGTCCTCCGAAAGATAGTTCTTGGCAATCTCAGCCTCTTGTTTTGTCGGTAGTGCTCCGCGCCATGTAGTCAAACCCATAAAGTCGTTTTCGGCATTCGCCCTGTCGTAAATCACTTCTGCGGCAGTGTGTCCGTGAGCGGCAAAGTGCATCTTGTTCTGAACTGTCTTGAAGAACTGCTGGGTTGTTTCCGTCCGAGGGTCATAGTCTATACTGAGGGCATATATTTCAAGCACCTTACGGTAAAACACCTTTTCAGAGCTACGTATATCTCGGATTCTCGCGAGCAACTCATCAAAGTAATTTCCTTGTCCGGCATTTTTAAGCAGGTCATCATTTAGTGCAAATCCCTTAATCATGTATTCCTTCAACACCTGAGTAGCCCACTGACGGAATTGCACACCCCGATGCGAATTGACACGATACCCGACACTGATAATCATGTCGAGGTTATAGTAAGAAACGGTGTAAGTTTTCCCGTCGGATGCAGTTGTTGCATTTTCTGCAACAACTGAATTCCGCTGTAACTCACCACTTTCAAGTATATTCTTTATATGTCTTGAAATGGTCGACTTATTGCGTTGAAACAGTTCCGCCATCTGGTCGGCCGTAAGCCACACCGATTCATTGGCAAGCCGAACCTCAATCTTCGTCTCGCCTCCCTGCGTCTGAAATAGTATTATCTGTCCGTTATCCATATTTAAAAATCATCGTCCATCATGTCGTAGCCGTCCTGCTCGTCATGAAAATCGTCATACGATTGTGAATAGCCATAATCATAGTTGTCATAACGAGAGTAACTATTTTCATGGCGGCGACTAAAGCCTGTGTGCGTATCATTGTTACCAATAATATCCTTGTGGCCAAAGTTGCTGGGCGTATCCGATAGATTACGTTTTGATTCATTATGCTTGTGAAAGCCAAACAGCCAACGAAACAAGAAAAACTCTCCTATGTAATTCCAAAATGTCATATTTGTAGAAGATGATTAATTTATCATATCTCTATATTTAAGATATACATTCCCAGTCTGAGCGGCTTCTCTTCTTTTGCGAGAAAGTAAGTCTGATAACGTAATACGTTCATCAAGCACCGCAATTAAATCTTCTCCGTCCATTAGTAAAACCCGTTTATCAGGGGAAATTCTAAACTGGACAATACCTTCTTCAGAAAAGCCTGAAATCGAAATGAAAAGGCCTAATGTATTCTCAAATTTACGACCTATTTTGCTCGAAAATGAGTCCAAATCAGATAGTGGGGTCTGTTTGTTTCTCCATTTAGCCTCAAGTAGATATTCTTCATAATTAAAAGAGAAGGCACCGTCAATCTGCTCCCCAGTAACCTTAAATGAACCTTTGGGGTCTAAATCTGACAATTCAAATAGACGATATAATATTTTTTCTAATGCGAAACCGCTTCCTTGACGGTCTGATGAAATAGACCAAGAGTAAAAGTCGTTTTTTAATTCCGATAAAATCTGTTTTGTTCGGTTAAGCTGGTTTTGACGAGCTTGAGCCTTCTCCCTACGTTGTTTAGCTTCTTCAAGTTCTTTTTGAATATTTTGATGACCACAAACATGGGTTCTTAATGCTTTCACAGCTTCCTTAGCTGCTTTAGCCTTGTCTTTGCCTCCATCCAAAATGTCCAAATGTGAAAAATCAGAAAAATCAGAAACAGAGAAAATTAATTGCATTAAAATATCGTGAGTCCTATCTCCATTTTTAACGAGCATGTCTATCACGCGAGCAGCTATGTTTTTCTTTAAATCAGTCCAATCAATTACTGCTAAAATGCCGGTTTCATCACCAATTATTTGGTATAGAAATCTTTTAAGATCTCTTTTATACCAATATATCACAGTTAGAGCTTTTTCCAAAGCGACAATTGCTTGTGGCGATATTTTTTTGTTCTCTGACATAGTATCACATAGGTTTAATCATGGATTCGATGAAAGCGATTTCATCCTTGGAAAGATTGTATTTGGCGTAGAGCTGAATGTCGATTTCTTCGATGCTCTTGCTCCAGTCGATGTCGCTGTTAACCGTAAAGTCCTGGTCAGGAACCAAGGCAAATTTCTCTTTCGACAAGTGTTGAGTGGCAGCTAATTGAGAAATGAGGAAGCGGGTCAACCTTGAACGTAAGTAAGAGGTTAAATTTAATGCCTCTTGCTCTGTATCGTAAGAGCCAACAACCATATAAGTTTCGGTACAAATTTCATTCGGGCGAAGCAAATCTAAAGAAGATAAGATTTTTTTACGGCCCTCTTTGTCCGTTTGGCCAGCGTGTTCAGCAGTCAAGCATGAAATGATGACTTTCCATTGAGGTATCATAGACTTACCAATTTCAATCAAGCTTGACTGATAAGGGCCTTTACCTTTATTATACTTTAGGGTAATGTCACCGTCAGAAAGAGGCGTGACATAGGTCCTCAATCCAAAAGGCTTTTGGGTGCTGACAATCTGATCAAAGAATTTATGAGAACGAGATTTAACAGATTCTACAATATTGACAGCTTCTGAGTGACGAATAAACTCATCCATCTCACAAAGATTTCGTGTTGATATAGTGCGTTCCCCACGATGAAGTGTGGTAAACTCGCAAGAATCATTTGCGGTAGAATCCCAAAGGAAATAGCAAACGCCGCCAGCAATGTCAACATTGGAAAAACAATCTCGAGAATCTACGAAGTCAAAAATTTTAGACAATCGCTTGTCAGAGAACATATTTGCCCTGAAAGTACCAAGACCCTTACCGTCGGTAAACCATTTTGCAGGCATAATCATTGAAATATAGCCAGGATGAACTTCTTTAGCCATATCAACGAATAAATTATATACAGGCTTTGCACTTACACCGGCACCACCATCTATAACTTGATACGGCGGGTTTCCGACAACAGCTTTTATTTTCACGTTCTTTCCAACTAAGTCGCCCACTTTTTTGATGAAAAGTTCGGGCTGGTTCTTGATTTTGTTTATTAGGTCTTCTGGAGCCCACATATTGGTATTCCCTTTGCGGAAGCCGAGGAGTGTCCGCTCTGTGATGCGCTTTGCCATTGGGGTTTTGCAGATAACAAAGATGTTTTCTGCAACAGCAGCGTCCCAAATGGCTTGATGTTCTTCGAGGGATTCCGGCGAGAACATCTGATTACGCAGCCGCGAGCGGTAGATGTTATAAGCGAGGTACAGCGGATAAAGACCCGACTTTGAATTTATTTCAAGGAGGTGGCTATCCGGTGTAAATACCTCTGCGGTAACATCTCCACGGTCGACAAAGCGCGGTTCTTCGATGGTCTCTGAGAAGTCCTCGTTGAAGAACGTGTAGCCGCCGAGACAGTCGCTCATGTGCATATTCACCACGCGCCACGGAGTCAAGACCGTTTCTTTATCAGGATTGCGGAACGTGGCGAAGATGGCAGCAATGCGTTCGATGCGTTCCTCGATAGAGAGACGGTCGGCAGCGCGAGCCATAGCGCGTATGCGTTTGGCGGCGGCGGTGAAGATGTCGGGGTCGTAATACTTCTTGAAGGCGTTGAAGCGTTGTTTTGTAACGCCTTTCGGCATAAATTCTTCCCACGATTGCGGGTCGACAAGTTGAGTGAAGTTGTCGATTGTCAGTTCTTCGTCCTCGTTTTCAACCTTGGCTCCGTAAATCATTAGCGGCATACGGATGGAGATACCACGAAGAATTGAGATAGCGTCCTCTTTGACTTTCTTCTTTTTCTTCAATTCTTCGAGACGAGCCTTTTCTTCGGGAGTAAGCTCGCGTTTCTTTTTCTTTTCGAGCTTTTCCTTTTCCTCGTATTCCTCGTTGGTGAGGCCCTGGTCGTTTACGGTAATGTCGTTAGACTTACCCATCGCCTTAGTCTGACCGATAATGCCTTTCAGCTCGTTGAACTCTTTGATGTCAACATCGGTCAGGCGCATCAGCTTGTCATTGTAGAGGTAGCCGTCCTCAAAACCGTTCTGCACCACGCGCTCAACGTAAACACGTTTGAGCTGTTGAAGCATATGCTCGGTATCGAGCTGTTTCATTTGGCTACCCTCAATCGAGATGATCGGGCAGAAATTCAGGAACTCGCCGAGCTGCTGACGCTCGCCTGAAGATTGCTTTCCTGCCTTGGTGGAAATTTTCGCGGTTTCGGCCAGAACTTTGAGAGTGCGGTCGGGCGCGAAGTCAAACACATAGCAATCTTCCTTGACGCGGCCATTGATAGTGGCAGGTGTCTGCACACGGAAAATGGTCTGCATATAAGCAGAGGCGGCAGTGTTGAAGCTGCCCGACAGCATGAACACGCCCATCCACGGCTTGACGCTCACGCCGGTAGTCAGTCGACCGCAAGAGAGCGTAATGGTGCGCGTCTTGTCGGGGTCAGGGCCGATAGCGTCGGTAACCTTTTTGAGAGCTTCCTCGTTGGCTTCTTCCTCGTCGCCGTCACCGGCCACGTTGACGATTTCAAAAAGCCCGAAAACGGGGTGATTGCGCAGCATGGCGGCGAGAGCCTTTGCCGACTTAACGCCCGGCACCATCCAAAGGGTGTGACGGAAGATGTCGCGATAGCGTTTGTTGGCAAAAGGATACATACTTTCCTCGTCGGTCTTGGTGAGAAGGTCGAGGAAATTCTGAACGTGGCTGCGGTGAACAAATTCGCCGCTGTCGTTCACGCGGAAAAACTCGCGGAAGTTGAACGCTATATCCTCGTCGACATACTCGTTTATGAGTCTGCCGAGGTCGTAAGTATAGATGTTCAGCCGTGGCAGACCCGCGTAGGGATTATGGTCGCCCGGGTGCTCTTCGTCCCACCGGACCTTGGCACGTTGCTCCATGACATAATCCCAAGTGTAGATTTCTTCCTCCTTGAAATCGTCGAGCAGATTGAACGGAGTGCCGGAGAGACGAAGCACTTTCGTTTTCTCCTTGGTAAGCTCTTTCATCACAGCCTTGCCAAGTTCGGTCTGCGTACCCTCGTGGGCTTCATCTACAATGATGAGATCCCACGGGGTCGAGAAAATATCGTTGTTCTTGTCGAAGTTGCCGCCGACAAGCTCAGAGCCTCGGAGGTCTTGTATCGAGGCGAAGTAGATATAGCGACATTCCTCACGACGGGCGCGGCGTTCGAGAGAGACGAAAGTATCGCCGTTGGTCTTTGAACCATAGGCGTATTCGTCGTTATCGTAGAATATCTTTCCGAAGTCCTCGAACCAGCCCGCATCGACCACCGGGCGGTGAGTGAGGATAAGGACGCGGCGGAAGTCGCCACTTTCCTTAACGACTTGCAGAGCCGAGAGCGTTTTGCCAAAACGCATTTTGGCATTCCATAGCATCTGATTGCCTTTCTTGAACTGTTTGAGAGTTTTATCGATTGCTTCGCGCTGTTCCGGACGGAACTGTATGGGCGATTGTCCGACAGAGATTTCAGAGCCTTTCAAGGCTTTGCGGCCCTCCTTTACAGCGGCGATAGCTCGTTTGGCAGTTTCGAGGTCGCAGCAGAACCACTCGTTTGCACCGTTCACCTTATCAAATACTTTGCGTTTGATACCGCTGCGGAGAAGCACATCGTGAACCTCCTTGTCGTTGACGGCGGCAATTTTGCCGTCGCGCACGAAAATTGCGATTTCCGTGTGCAAGAGTTCATAAGTGATTCCGGCAGTCTTGGTGTACTGGTCAATACGAGCCTTGGCCGCTTTATTGAGCGCACTGCTGTTGGGCGGCAGCGTAATGTTGCCGTCCTCAAAAGTGGCTTCGCCAATTTTGAGGCAGTCGCTGTGTGCCGCATCGGGTATGCGGAACACATAGATTAGTTTGGCTTTAAGATTAGAGAAATATTCCATGGCCGATTATTTGATAAGGTCGATGAATCGGATTTTTTGTTTGGATTTTGATGCGCTCCAGTCTTTGATTAGAGCGTAAGTGCCGTTATGGGCGCGGATGTCGCCGGTCTTGCAACCTTGACATTGGGTAATGGTTTCCGTCTCACCGAAAAGGTCAACAACAACGGTGCGACGTTCGCCGCACGAGTTAGGAATAACCCCTTTGAGGCCGTCCATCTGCCAAATGTTCCAAGAGATAATGTAAGCGATATATTGCAAAGATTTCAGTTGCGGTTCTTTGCCGAACTTGGCACGGAAATAGTCGAGGAAAGTATAAAGAAGCGCTTCGCGAGCGAGCACGAGATTGTCGCCCTGCCACTCGAAGCCGTAAGTGCTCATAAAAGCGGATTGTGCCGCTTTGAGCCATTCGCCGGTTGTCGAAGTGTTTTCACTGACAACTCGGAGTTTGCGGTCAAGCATACCGATACGACGTTCAACTGGGATAGGCTCGCCTGTCACGGTGTCGTACCGGCTGACGAGATAAGGAGCCTCGCCGCAGGTGATTTCAAGGCGGTTCTCATTCACATAGTCGCGCCAGTTTTTGCCCTCAGGGAAAACGACGGGTTCGGCATTGACAATCCACGAGTGGGAACCGTCGGGATTGTCGACCTCGGTATTGAAAACGCCCTCGCGACCAAACCAGGCATTATCGACGAGGTTGTTCTGCTTGTTGCATATCCACGAAGGAGTGAACACCTCTGCCATCTCGCGGCTGCGCTGTTGCTGCTGCTCGCGAGACTTGACGGCTCGCGGCACGATTACGTTGCCGTTTGAGCCGGTGATAGCCTCAATGGTTATTTGGTCGCCGTACTGAAAACCGTCGCCTCGGTCGGCATAGTTATCCGTCGCCCAGAAAATATTGACTTGCTGCTCATCAGTGCTCAACGTGTGGTCCTTGAGCAGAGCATTAAGCAATTCGGGCGAAAGCTCGAATATTTCAGTTTCTTTTATGTCGACTTGAAAATCCAATTCTTAATAGTGCTTATTTAAATTAAAACTTTTTATCAGTAATGGCGCTACTCACTTTTGTAATTGAGTCTACGATTTCTCGGCCAATATTGGCTTTCTCAAAAGACATATAAGCATGATTGCTTGGATATAGCTGAAAAATGCCAAAATCTTTATCTTCAGATTTTAACGATACTCTAATAAAACCCTTTGGCAAGCTCTCAATATCTTTATAAGCAGTTATCAGAATGTCAAAATATATACTTTCAAGTGGAGGTATAACAAAAGATTGATTCGATAAGAATTCTTTAAGAATACCAAATCGGTATATGTCCTCATTCTCTAAACAATTCTCAATGTTGATAGAAACATCTTTGGCCACAACATTTGCAGAGTTAAGAATGCGTAATTTAAACCAACTATTAGAGGGGATTAGCTGGCAAGAAAGATAAGGTGAATGTTCTTCGCCCCATTGTCTCTTGAGCTCTTCTAATTGTAGTTTATTCTGTTCAAGTGTTTTTGCAGTGAAGAATATCATTACAAAAGAAGCAAGAGCACCAATTAGGGAACCAAAGAATGAAAGCCATACGGTATTGTCTCCTACAATAGGGGTAAATGCAGGAATTAAAAGAACTGCGTTTAAGATTATTGGAATGGCTATGAATGCAATAATAATCCACCACCAATATTTCTTTAGAATATCCATATTTTTATGCGACTTTGCCGGTTTCGATTTCGGATTTGAGGAATTGGAAGATATAGACGGCTCCCTGATAGTAGAGACCACATTCGGGGTCATTTAGCTTGGCGAAAGTGGTTGATGAATATAGTTCGTCGAGGGCGCGGTGTATGTCCCAGCCATATTCTGCCATGAGCATCTCGGCAAGTTCTGCCGCAAGGCATTCTATTTGAAACTGTATGTCTTGTGTCATAATTCGATGCGTTTTAAGAGTTGTATGGCTTTGGGTGTGCCGAAAAAGTATTGTACAGCATGGTCGCCCTTGAATCTCAGTTCTTCGACCAATGCCGATGCCGACAGATAGCCCATTATGAAACGGCGAATCTGAACGCCAACAGTATCGTCGGCAATAGGCCCGATAACAATGTCGTAGGGATGAGCAGGAATGTCGGAGTTGTTCTTGCGGTTCATCACCACAAATTCCGCCCATTCTTCTGAATAGTCAGGGAAAACCTTTATGTTTAGCCTGATCCTTTTCACTTCGTCCTCATCGAACTCAAAGCACGATAAAGTGGCGGCTCCTTCGCTGAGAAATCGAGTTGTCCGGACTGCCATTTCCATAGCTTGGTCGGGATTGGCATTGAGATAGAAGCCTTGCCCGAAGTCCTTGCCGCGCTTGCTGCGTGAGAGGTCAATATGCTCAATGGCTACGTTTGAACCGTGATAGAGGCGTATCATATCTTGCCTCCTTCCCGTTGGCAAATGACCTGAAGGTCGGAGACGGCATCCTCAATTGAAAGGGTATGTTCGGCGGCATAGCAATCAAGAAGGAAATCTATGCCGGTGAAACGGCGCAGATATGCGTAGGCCTGCATGTTGGAGAGGTTAAATCGCTGTGCGAAAGCTCCGACACAAGCCACTACATATTCTATTCTATTAAATACCTCTTTCTTGTTCATGACTATGCTTTATTGCTTACGATTAAGTCTTTAACATCAATATCAAGTAATTCTGAAATCCTTACAAGAGTATCAAGAGAGGGCTGCATTTTATTGGAACACCATCGGGAAACCGTAGCTTCATTTTTACCAACCTGTTCGGCGAGCCATTTGCCGGTTTTACCGTTCTCAACCAATGCAATCTTTATCCTGTTTATCTTCTGTGATTCCATTTTTGCTTGCTTAATAAATACAATTCTTTGATGTTATACGCAAAATTACGAATAAGTTCTGAGATTACAATCGAAATCAGTATAAAACTCAGTACGGACGTATCTTAAATACTTACAATGGCATAATTTTTAAAGCATAGATTGCTTGTTTTTTGTTTGCGGGAGATACGTTAATATTCTAAAAAATAATTCATCGTCGACTGTTAAAGCCCCGTTTTTGCTGAGACGGTTTCATCATACGGTGAGCCTGCATCATGCAGCGGTAGGCGAAGCAGCGGTCATCTTCATTGTCTTTGCGCCCCATGGGAGTGAATTGTCGTTGTCACCGCCTCCGCATGACCGGACGAATTGGGTTGCACCGTCGAGATAACCGAGGAAGAGATACATTGCGCACTTCAGAATCTCGTTGGGCTGTTCGGCGATGGCAGTCAGGAGTTCTCCGTCTAAATTAGCCTTTTGCATCGGGAGCATCGTTGCAAGTAGATCACGCACATCTACCACAAGTCTGCCGAATACGGCATCGGTCAGCCTCATACGCGCCTGCTCCTGATTCTTTTTCTGCCATATGATTTTTGCTGAGCCATTGGCGGAAATCTTTTCGATTGGTGATTAAAAGGATGTTTTTAGGTGTCATATCAGATTTGCTGCCTGTAAAGTTACGGAATTTATTCTGACCGGCTGTTTCTGATGTGATGATTTTCAGGCTGGTGTGTAGGGGTGCGGCTGCCGGAGGCGGGAAAATGGTTGTTAAAAATGTAATTCTGGTACATATCAAGCAGACAACAGTTTATAATTTTGCATCAGACAAATGACGGTGTTATAATAATGCGTTTTTTCAAAGTTGATTTAGCATGAGAAAGACTGTTGGTCTGGTTGGTCTGTTTTGTATGGTTATCTCTATGCAGGCAAAGACATTGGTGGCATATTACAGTTACACGAGCAATATACAGCGGATTGTTGAGGCGCTCGTTTCGCAGATTGAGGCGGATGTGGTGCGCATAGAGCCGGCTGAAAAGGGGGTGGATTATGCGGCTGACAACTATGCGGTTGGCAGTGCGCAGATTGCCGCGCTGCTGACACAGGCGGCTTTCTATGCCGGATGGCCTAATGCCTGGGCGGGGTTCCGGATTGCCAAGGAGGTGTGGGCCGACGCTGCCGATGCCGCTACGGAAAAGGAGCGTTTCCAGCAGCAGATGATATTCCCGGTCGGTGAGCCGAACTCAGCTTATGCCAGATATTTCACCGGCAATAGTTATCTTGCCCGTATTTCAGATTCGCAAATCCCGTTTTCAAATGTGACATTCGAGCCGGGATGCCGTAACAACTGGCATATACACCGCTCTTCAACAGGTGGTGGCCAGATGCTGGTTGGAGTTGCCGGCCGTGGATGGTATCAGGAGGAGGGGAAGCCGGCTGTTGAAATCCTGCCGGGAACTGTGGTGCATATCCCGGCCAACGTCAAACACTGGCACGGGGCTGCAGCAGACAGCTGGTTTGCCCATCTGGCCTTTGAGATTCCAGGCGAAAATGCCTCGAATGAATGGCTTGAACCGGTCAGTGATGAGGAATATGGCCGTGTCAGATAGTATTGGTCTAAAAATGTAACGGTGCTGTGTCGAATGCCGACACAGCACCGTCTGGTCATTTGTTATGGCGTTTATCCCATGCCGGATGGGCGGGATCTTCAGCCACAAGAGCCTCCTGGAGGTTGATGCCTAAAGCCTCGGCCAGCTTTGAACCGTATGTGGGGTCGGCATTGTGGCAGGCTCTCACATGCCGTTGTTTGATAAACAGTGGCACACCTTCCATCGCCCTTGCCGTATTTTCACAGGTGGCGGTCTGTTCCTCCGGCGGCATCAGGCGCCATAGCTTCCCAGGCTGGGTGTAGTAATCGTCGTCATATTGCCGCTCATCGTAATCATATGCGTCGCCTTCGAGAGGCAGGGGCGGTTCTTTGAGCTGCGGAGAGTCTTTCCATTCGCCGAAGCTGTTGGGCTCATAACCCGGAGCTGCGCCGTAATTGCTGTCGGTGCGCATCTGCCCGTCGCGGTGGTAGGCATGGAACGGGCATTTTGGCTTGTTGACGGGAATGAGATTGTTGTTGACCCCGAGCCTGTAGCGTTGTGCGTCGCCGTATGAGAACAACCGTCCCTGAAGCATTTTGTCGGGAGAAAATCCTATTCCTTCCACGATGTTCATAGGGTTGAATGCCGCCTGTTCAATCTCGGCAAAGAAATTCTCCGGATTGCGGTTCAGCTCCATGATTCCGACGTCGCGCAAGGGAAAATCTTTGTGATACCACACCTTTGTGAGGTCAAACGGGTTAATGCGGTATCTGCGGGCTTCCTCTTCTGTCATAATCTGCACCTGCATCAGCCAGCGTGGGTAGTCGCCTCGCTCAATGGCTTCAAAAAGGTCGCGCCTGTTTGAGTCGCGGTCTTTTGCAATCACTTTCTCCGCCTCTTGGTCGGTGAGGTTTTTGATTCCTTGCAAAGTTCTTAGGTGGAATTTCACCCACACCCGTTGGTTGTCTTTGTTATAGAAGCTGTATGTGTGGCTTCCGAACCCGTGCATATTGCGGAAGGACGCAGGTATTCCTCTTGGCGACATTGTGATGGTCACCTGATGGAGCGCTTCGGGCAGCAGTGTCCAGAAATCCCAGTTGCTCGTGGGGCTGCGCAGACCGGTTTTCGGATCGGTTTTTATGGCATGGTTAAGGTCGGGGAACTTGAGAGGGTCGCGCAAGAAAAACACCGGGGTGTTGTTTCCAACGAGGTCCCAGTTCCCTTCGTCGGTATAGAACTTCATGGCGAACCCGCGGATATCGCGCTCGGCATCTGCGGCGCCACGTTCTCCTGCCACGGTCGAAAATCTCACCAGGCATTCGGTTTTCTTTCCGATTTGGGAAAAGATTGATGCCCGGGTGAATTCGGTTATATCGTTTGTTACTGTGAAAGTGCCGAATGCCCCTGAGCCTTTTGCATGCATACGTCTTTCCGGAATGACCTCCCGGTCGAAATGGGCGAGCTTTTCTGTGTACCAGGGGTCTTGAAGCAACACCGGCCCACGCGGCCCGGCTGTTTGGATGTTCTGATTATCGGCAATTGGCCTGCCGTTTTCTGCAGTAAGTCTTTTGTCCATATAAAACAAATAAAATGATTTTGTCATTAAAAACCATGACCCGGTGTGATTTGTTCACTCCCCTCTGTCATACAGGGGTTTATATGGATGCGTTGACAAATTTTTGGTTAAAAACCGTTTGTATTACGGATTTAAGGTGTCATAAATAAAAAGAGGGTGTGTCATAATGGCTCATCTGGGTCGTCGCCCGAGGGCTTCGGGTTCGGTCATTGACCTTAGTCAACTCCCTTCACCCTCACCCTCAGGCTCCTACCATCTGAACCATTCTGACAGCACCCTCTCCATCCGGATGCAAAAAAGGCGTTGGTCGAATTTCGACACAGCGCCTTTTATGTAAAGTAGTCGAAGTGGGACTCGAACCCACACAGCCGCAATGGCCAAAGGATTTTAAGTCCTTCGTGTCTACCATTCCACCATTCGACCAACCTTGTATGCAGCGGCAAAGTTAGCAATTATTTGCGGTTTGCGCAACTATTAGCCGAATTAGACTTGTCTGCCTAAGAAGGAGGGTTGACCAAACCGGCCGGCCGGTGTGCTTATCGGGCAATAAGCAGGTAGTAGTTCTTTTTGCCTCTCTGCACCAGGATATATTTGCCGTTGAGGAGCATTTCTTGTGTGGCGGGTGCGTATGGGTCTGTGTTTTTTTCTTTGTTGACCGACAGACCTCCCTGCTGGGTGAGTTTGCGCATTTCTCCTTTGGAGGGGAAAACAGGCGCGTTGTCGGTCAACAGGTCTATTAGTTTGGTCTCGCCATTGATCAGCGAGGCTGGAATTTCAAATGTCGGCACACCCTCGAAAACGGCCAGCAGGGTTGCCTCGTCTATTTTATGGAGGGTCTCGGCGGCATGGTTGCTGAAAAGGATCTGAGAGGCTTCAATGGCAGCTTCAAGTTCTTTTTCGCCGTGCACCATACGGGTGATTTCCTCTGCCAGGCGTTTCTGCAGTGGGCGTCCCCCGGGATTTTCTGTCTGCTGGGCCACAAGAGCCTCAATTTCCTCTTTAGTGAGGATGGTGAAGATTTTGATATACTTTTCGGCGTCGGCGTCGGAAACGTTGAGCCAGAACTGGTAGAATTTGTAGGGTGATGTGCGGGCCGGGTCGAGCCAGACGTTGCCGCTTTCGGTTTTGCCGAATTTTCCGCCGTCGGCTTTTGTTATCAGCGGGCATGTGAGGGCGAAAGCGTCGGTTGCACCTTCCATGCGCCTGATGAGTTCGGTGCCGGTGGTGATGTTGCCCCATTGGTCTGAGCCACCTAACTGCAGCCGGCAGTTATTGGCGCGGTAGAGGTGGAGGAAGTCGTAGCCCTGAAGGAGCTGGTATGAAAATTCGGTGAACGACATCCCTTCTCCGGTTTCGCCGTTAAGACGTTTTTTTACAGAGTCTTTTGCCATCATGTAGTTGACTGTCAGATTTTTGCCGACGTCGCGTATGAAGTCGAGGAATCCGTAGTCTTTCATCCAGTCGTAGTTGTTGACCAGCAAGGCGGCATTTGGGGCGTCGCTGTCGAAGTCGAGGAAGCGGGCGAGCTGTCTCTTGATTGCCTCCTGGTTGTGGCGTAGGGTCTCCACGTCGAGGAGCTTGCGTTCCTGGCTTTTCATCGACGGGTCGCCAATCATGCCGGTCGCCCCTCCTATAAGTGCGATAGGTTTATGGCCGGAGCGTTGGAAGTGTTTCAGCATCATCACCCCTACAAGGTGGCCTATGTGGAGTGAGTCAGCCGTTGGGTCGATGCCGAGATATGCGGCGGTCATCCCTTTTTTCAGCTGCTCATCGGTGCCGGGCATCATCTGGTGGATCATGCCGCGCCATGTGAGTTCTTCTATGAAATCCATATTCTGATTCAAGTTGTTTTTTGTTGACATCATATGTTGGAGCCTTGGCGGGGCTTCAACTGAGGCGGGAGAGGGCTTGGGCTATGCGTTTGAATGCTTCGACGAGTGAGTCGTCGGAAGCTGCATAGCTCAGGCGTATATATCCGGGCAGGCAGAATGCGGATCCGGAAACGGTGGCCACATGGGCCTGTTCGAGCAGGTACATGCACAGGTCATTGTCGTCGGCGATTACTTTGTCGCCGAAGCGCTTGCCCAGGTATGCCGACACTTCGGGGAAGAGGTAGAAGGCGCCGTCGGGGCGGTTGACTTTCAGCCCGGGGATTTCACGGGCGAGACCCACCACCAGGTCGCGGCGGCGCTCGAAGGCCAGACGCATATCTTCCACACACTGCTGCGAACCCTCATATGCAGCGAGGGCTGCGCGCTGGGCTATGGTTGAGATTCCAGAGGTTGTCTGCCCCTGGAGTTTGGTGACGGCTTTGGCCACCTCTACAGGGCCTGCCATGAAGCCTACGCGCCATCCTGTCATGGCATATGCTTTCGACACGCCGTTGACCAGAATCACCCTGTCGGCAATTTCGGGGAACGAACCCATTGAGGTTACTCCGCCGATGTAGTTTATATGTTCGTAGATTTCATCGGAGAGCACCATCACATGCGGGTGTTTTGCCAGCACATCCACCAGCCCCTGCAGTTCCCGGCGCGAGTAGACGCTCCCTGACGGGTTGGAAGGTGAGCAGAGCATCACCAGGCGTGTGTGCGGTGTGATTGCATCGTCGAGCTGTTGGGGTGTGATTTTGAAATCCTGTTCGATTCCTGCCGGCACGAGCACGTTGACCCCTCCGGCGAGTTTCACCATTTCGACATAGCTGACCCATGCCGGAACCGGTATCACCACTTCGTCGCCCGGATTGATTACGGCCATTAGCACATTGCTCAGCGACTGCTTGGCGCCACCAGAAATCACCACCTGAGCCGCTTCGTAGCTGAGGCCGTTCTCACGGCTGAGCTTTGCGGCCACGGCCTGGCGGAGCTCCATGTAGCCCGGCACGGGGGGGTAGTGGGTATAGTTGTCGTCTATGGCCTTTTTGGCCGCCTCCTTGATATGGAGGGGGGTGTTGAAGTCGGGTTCACCCACCGAGAGGTTAATCACATCAACGCCGGAAGCCCGGAGTTCGCTGCTTTTCTGCGACATGGCCAGTGTCTGGGAGGCTGCCATGCGCTTGATGCGGTCGGAAATTTGTATTACGTCCATATCTCGAAATAATGATATGGCAAAGATACGAATAAGTAGGGTGCAAAAGCAAATAAAATGTGATTTTACCGGCATGGATTCTGTGGGAGGATTCAAATCCGTTCCCTGCCATGGTTTGGGTCATAGCAGGTTCTGCAGGTATTGTTTGGGTGGGATTCCCATTTTGCGTTTGAATGTCTCGCGGAAGGTCTTGGGGTCGCGGAAACCGCATAGCTCCCCTACGCGCATCACAGAGGTGTTGCCTTGGCGGAAAAGCAGCACGGCTTTGCAGATGCGGTATTCGTTGATGAAATCCACCAGTGACAGGCCGGTCATTGTCTTCACTTTCTTATACAGTGCCGAATGGCTCATGGCCAGCGATTTGGATAAGGTGTAGAGTGTGAAGTCGGGATTCTGTAGATTGTCGTCGATGATGCTTCGGCACCGAATCAGGAATTTCTGTTCTTCGAGGCTGAATGTTTTGTGGTCGAGTTCATCTGTGGAAATGGCATCAGGCGTGGGGTCACTGGCGGCATCGGCTGTGATGGCATGGTGTGTGATGGCAGCGATTCCGGCCCCAGGGGTGCTGACGAGCTTTCTGAGCTGCAGCGAGAGCACTTTGAGAGAAATAGGTTTGGTGAAATATGCATCTGCGCCTCTGTCAAGAGCTGTCAGCATGTCATCTTCGGTGTTGAGGGCTGTCAGCACCGCGATTTTGGCGGATTTCAATGCTGAGTCGGCGCGTATTGCCGAAATAAGTGCATGTCCGTCGAGGTCCGGTAGCATCAAGTCGGTCAGTATTATGTCTGGTATTTCCTGACGGGCGATTTCAAGGGCGGCCTGTCCGGAAGAGGCATGGAAAACTTTGAAGTCGGCGGCGAAAGCGTGTATTAGCAGTTCTGATATTTCGCGCTCGTCTTCAACGATAAGCAGTGAATGTGTGGCCATGGGGTTATTGGGGGCGCTGAGGGGCGCTGAGGGCACATGCGGTGTGTCGAGGCGCGATGATGCTGCTGTCTGGCCGGATTCCGTTGTTGCCGTAGCCGGCTGTTCGGATTCGGGGGCGTTGCGTGCCGGATCTCCTGGGGTGCGTTTGGGTAGCAGCACCGAGAATGTTGAGCCGTTGCCTTCCCGGCTGTCGAGGGTTATTCGTCCGTTGTGGAGTTCCACGAGTTCTTTGACGTATGCAAGTCCGATGCCGTCGCCGTCGCCCTCTTTGCGTCCGCGATCGGTGCGGAAATATTGCTCGAATACCTTTGTCTGCATTTTGTCGGAAATGCCGATGCCGTTGTCGGCGACTGAAATGATAACGTTCTCGGGGTCTTCTGTGAGCGACATGACCACGCGTCCGCCCGCACGGGTGTATTTGAACGAGTTCGAGACGAGGTTTGTTACTACCAGCTCGAGTTTGTCGGGGTCGAAGGCTGTGTAGACAGGCATCGGGCCGTGGCGGTATGCGAATGCTATGTCTTTGTGCAGGCATAGATTCTCATAATCGGGCACAAGCGACTGCAGGAAGGCGGTTATGTCGGCATAGCGGAGCATCAGGGAAGTCTGGCCGAGGTCGACCTTTCGCAGGTCGATTATGTTGTTGACAAGCCGGTTGAGTTTCTTTGCATTGCGGTATATACCGGCGATATAGCTTTGGCGCACTGTTACGACATCTTTCCCTTTTGCAAGAAGCTCTTCCATCTGGGCGGTGATTATGAATACGGGGGTTCGCAGCTCGTGGGTGATTTTGGTGAAGAAGTCGAGTTTGGCGTTGGTCAGCCTGTTTTCATAGTCACGCTCCATCATTGCCGTTTTCATTTTCTGGCGGTTGAGGAGATGTTCTTTCCAAAGAAGCAACACTGCGGCGGCTGCCGAAATCAGTATGACCAGGGCGATTATCCGGGCCCACCAGGTGCCCCACCATGGAGGGGTTATCCGCAACGACATTTCTATGGGTGAACTCCATGTGCCGTCGGGTAGGATATAACGCAGCTGGAACCGGTAATTTCCGGGAGGCACCGATGTGTATTCAGCCGTCAGCGACTCGGTTGGTGCGCTCCATTCCTCTTCAAGCCCTAACAGCCTGTAGGAGAATTGTGTCATGCCCGGATATACAAGGTCGGGCTTGGCATAGCTGATGGTGAAGAAGTTCCTGTCGAAAGGGAGGGTCACCTCAGGGTAATCTGTGCTGTATAGAGATATTTCTTCGCGGTTTTTCCCGAGTGTGGCCAGCTCGGTGAAACGCATCCGGGCGTTGGTGTCGGCGGGCGTCAGCAAAACCGACGGGGCAAATGAAACCAGCCCTTCGGTAGAGCCGAAATAGATTGTGTTGCCGCATAGGGCTGCGCTTTTGTTGGTGTATGTGGCCGGCAGCCTCGGGTCTTTCATGCGGAAGAAAGCCCCGTTTTCGGGGTTATAGCGGAACAGGCCGTTGTCAGTGCCCATCCACAGAAAGCCATGGTTGTCTTCGATGATGGCGTTGACGTGGGTGTTTGTGATTCCGTCTTGTGGCCCGTAGGCCCGGATTCCTCCGGGTGTGCGTGGGTTGATTGAAAACAACCCTTTCTGTGGCATTGAGAACCACAGTGTGCCCTTTGAGTCGGCATGGAGGAAATCAACGATGTGGCCCGGTAGGTTAAGCCCCGGCTGTGGGGTGTCTGATTCTGCGGATTTCTGCAATATCGTGCGCGAACCCCGGTCGAAGTTGAGCAGCCCTGACTGGCGGCTGGCAACCCACATGTTTTTGCCGCTGGGGCAGATCGATGTGACGGAGATGTCTTTCCCTCCGGCCACGGCGGTGAATGATTCTGTGGCCGTGTTGAATATGTTGAGATTCCATCCCCCAACCCATATGTCGTTGTTGTCTCCCGGAGTGATGGCCCACACCTTATTGTCGGGCTCGAGCGAATCGGGCAGCGGGAATGTTCGGAATTCTCCTGTTGATGGGTTGTAGGATACGAGCCCTTTGGTGTAGACGGCCATCCATATCAGATGGCCGTCGGTGCATAGGGCTACCACGTTGTTGCCCGGCATACCGGAGTTGCGTGTGGTGAAGCTGAGCGATGTGCCGTTTTCGTGATCGTAGATTGCAAAACCGCCTCCGTCGAGGCCGAGATAGATAGTGTTGCCCACGGGAAGCACTGCCGTCACTATGTCGTAGGGGATTTTGCCGTTTTGGGTGTTGGCGAATGCGAACTGGTTGAGACGTGGGGAGAAAAGAGCCATTCCCCTGCGGTATGTGCCGATCCACAGGTTTTCCGACGAGTCGGTGTGGAGCGAATAGAGGGCGTCGCCCGGCAGCGAAGAGTTCGACATCGTGAAGTTTTCAACCGTGCCGTCGGGACGTTCCACCCACAGGCCGTCGCCGTCGGTGGCAAAACATACGGAACCGTGTTGCATCGAGGTCTGCATAAGGTTGTCGGGGACGAACAGAGTCGGGTCTTCAACGAGCCTTCCTGAGGCGTCGGCCATGCGGAAAGCGCGACCGGGATGGCCTATCCCCCTCCCCGCATATGTGCGCCCTGTCAGAGTGTCGCAGAAGATGTTCATATTGGCGTCGAATTTGGTGCTGAAAGGCGTATGTGCCAGCTCCTTCTCGCCATTTTCCGAGAGTATGTAGATTCCCCGGTCGGAATAAGCCATTATCCTGCCCGATGTGAAAGGGGTGATATCGGCATATTTGCGCCCTTGCTCATTGTTGATTCTTAAGAACGGGGGCTTAGAGCCGGAGGGTTCAAAGCCGTTGCGCCTGATTCGCAGAAGGTCGCCGTGGATTGTCAAGGCGAATGTGTAGCGGTTGTTAGAGATTATGCGGCTTATCCGGGTGGTGATCCTGGAGATTGAGTCGGGCTTTTCTTGTGAATATGCCATGCCATGCTCGAATGCTCCGGTGGCGAAGTTCAGGAAGTCTATGCCGTTGTCGGTGGCCACCCATATGCCGTCAGGTTCCGTTTCGAGAGCGCGGGTCACTGTGTTGCTCAGCTGGTGGGGGGCTGTTGTGCCGGGGGTGAAATTTTTAGTGCGCACCCCGTCGAAGCGGGTGAGGCCGCTCCATGATGCAATCCATAGAAAACCGTGGCAGTCTTCGGCAATGTCGCTGATGGTGTTGCCCGATAGGCCGTTTCGTGTGTCGATTACTTT
>Ga0209064_1002527_pt1 | contig 19835 bp, 20 predicted proteins | sample Inofromicrocosms_FD_187498 | JGI IMG/M metagenome (GOLD analysis project Ga0209064, IMG submission 187498) | Mouse cecum microbial communities from Vienna, Austria - Inoculum for glucosamine and mucus D2O microcosms (SPAdes) (version 2) | ecosystem: Host-associated > Mammals > Digestive system >... | reverse complement strand
CATGCAATTGCCCTTACGTCTATCTTTTCTCCTCACTCCTCTCGGGGGAAAGCCTTAGCGGCAAGGGGGCAGACAGCCCCCGTTGAGCGCCCCGTCAGCTAATCTGATGCAAACATAGTGACTTTCCGAGTGCATTGTATATCTTTACAAGACTCTCAGGACTGATGTCAGAGGTGAAATATACTTTGGACTTTTCTGTCTCTGTTGCTGTCTGTGCGTTTGCTGCGGAGACGAATGCCATACAGACAGCAAATAAAGTGAGTAGTTTTTTTCTCATTGTGTTTAGAGAGTTTATGTTCAAGTCGCAAAGTTAGTGTGGAATATACGAAAAGTAAGAACCATTTTTTCCGTAAAAACTTCAAAAAACGGAGATTATTAGTGTTTCAGGTTTGTAGATATGGCTCATATTACCCTCCAAATTGGTGTGCTTTAAGAACTTGGCATAGGACTGGTTACATTCAGTCCTCTTGGCAAAGGGTATCTAACCGGTGGCATTACTAAGGATACAAAGTTCACCAAACACGATTTTCGTAATTCGGTGCCTCGTTTCACAAAAGAGAACATCGAGGCCAACATGGCTCTTGTTGACTTTATCAAAGGTCTTGCCATTGAGAAAAACTTCACCCCGTCGCAAGTTGCAATCGCATGGTTGCTCTATCAGAAACCGTGGATTGTTCCCATTCCCGGAAGCCGCAGTCTCCGTCATCTTGAAGACAACCTTGCTGCTGCAAATGTCTCTTTCACACAAGAAGAACTGAAACGAATAGATGAGGTCTTGGATTCTATCCATATTCAAGGAGACCGCTACAATGCCAACAATCAGGCAAATGTCGGAAACTGAAAATCAAATAATAATGCAAAAGAATACGGAGTCTGGTCGCATTTGACAAGGCTCCGTATTTAGTATGTAAGAGAATGATTATCTCCACCCATAAACATTTTATGAGCCGTATTCTTCGATCCATTTTTTGATTTGTTCGGGTTTTGCGGGAAGACGCAGCCCGGTCTTGATATTCAGGCCGGGATAACCTTTGCGAAGGGTTGCATCCGCCTCTGACATCGGGCTTTCATAAGAGGTGCAGAACGGATATATGACCTTGTTTTTCAGTTCTGCACGGTAGTCGTCAAGGAACGTGCGGATTACAGCCGGTTCTTCGTGCCACCATATCGGGAAACCGACGAAAACGGTGTCGACATCCGCGAAGTTAATGTCAACAGGCTTGATGGCAGGGCGAAGCGACTGGTTGAGATGTTCCTGAGTGCAGCGCGACTGCTCGTTTACCCAATCCACATCCTCTGAGGAATATGGCTGTTCGGGCCGAAGGCGTATCATTTTCGCCCCTGTCACGGCAGCGACTTCCTTAGCTGCCAGTTCCGTATTTCCGGAATGTGTGAAATAGACGATTACAGATTTCATTTCTTCGTTTGTAGGTGTTTGTGGCGTTGATGCCGGTTTGGAGGCGCAGGCACTGAGTGACATTGCCAGAACTGACACAACTGCCATTATTGATTTTACAAATTTCATATTGATTTGTTTTTGCCGATTAGAGATTCTTGCCGAAGAAGTCAGTCAGTTTGTCGGAAATCTGAGTCACATACTCAGGTACATAATAGGTCTGTATATGTGTAGCACCGGATACAAGGAACAGCTCCTTGCGGTCGGTTCCGGTTGCCTTGCTGAAGCACTGTTCCGACATGTATAGCGTATCGGCATTTTTACCGGCAATCATCAGCAGAGGCTTGTTGATGAGCTGCATCCCTTCCGAGGCATCCCAGTCCATCAGATCGATAAGGCTGCTTTTGGTATAGCGGAAAGTGGAATTGGGATGTGCGTAATTGACTATATAATAGTCATAACCCTCGCGGTAGAGGTCAAACGGCAGTTTTGCAGCCTGTTCCGGGGTTACTCCGCTCATGTCGCCGACATATTCTATTTCACCGCCTTCGGCTTCCTTCTGACGGGCTGCACAGGCATCTTCGAGCCGTTCCTGAATCTGGTTGATCTGCGAATCAAGGAAACCGTTTCGACGCACCAGTCCCGAATTGAACAGGCTGAGTGTGGCGATTGCCTTGAAGCGTTTGTTGGTCTGTGCAGCCTTTGCCGTGTAGCCGCCACCACCGCAGATACCAAGTATGCCAAGACGGTCGGCGTCAACGCCGGGATATGTAAGCAGGATATCTGCCGCGCGGTGAATGTCCTCCACACGGTTTGCAGGCTTGTCGGTGCTTCGGGGTTCGCCTCCGCTCGCACCCTGATAGGCTGCGTCAAAGGCAAGAGTGATGTAGCCCTTTCCAGCCATAATTTGCGCGTAGTTGCCGGCAACCTGCTCCTTTGTGCCTCCGTTGGGGTGTGCCACAACGAGGGCGGGATACTTTCGGGCGGAATCATATCCTGCGGGAGTATAGACGTTTGCACGGATTTTCAGACCGTTCAGGTCATATTCAATCGGGTGGATATTGACCTTTCCGGCTTCGTTCTTCATAATGGCGTTGTTGTAGACAAGGCCGTAGGGATTGCCCTTATAGGCAAGGACATCCTTTAAATCGACATTCTTGTAAATCGGTTTTGTATCCATAATTGTAGAATTTTGAGTGAATGCCGGGAGAGACATCAGTCCCAGTATTATCGATAATATATATTTCTTCATATCGGATGCGTTACATTGTTTCTTTCAGTATTTCAAACAGCTCATCGTGAGTAAATCTCTTGGCGCATCCCGGAGTCAGCACGGTCGAGTCTGCCGCTTTGCGAAGCTGGTTTTCATCAGTCACGCCAATCTCACACCATCGCGAAGGCATACCGATTTCTCTAATAAAAGATTCAAGCGCATCGACACCTTTTGCCGCCTTCTCTTTTTCAGAGCCTTCTGTTATGCCCCATACGTTTTCAGCCATTGTCGCCAGTTTTTCAGCTCCTTCGTCCAGCATGTGACGGTAAAGAGTCGGATGTATAATGGCAAGACCGGCACCGTGGTTGCAATCGGTATATGCTCCCACTGCGTATTCAAGCATGTGGCACTGGAAGTCAGTGATTTTGCCGAGTTTAAGGATTGAGTTCTCAGCCATCGCAGATGCCCACATCAGCTCTCCTCTTGCAAAGTCGTTGTCGGGGTCTGCAATCAGTGCGCGGATATTTTTGATTACATTGCTCATTATGGCTTCGTTTATCTCATCGGTAAGATTGGTGTGTGCGGGGCGTCCCATATAGGTTTCCATACAGTGGCTCAGCGTGTCAAACGCCCCGCTGATCACCTGCTTCATGGGTAAAGTCATCGTCAGGTCGCTGTCAAGCACTGCAAACGAATTGAACGCACCGAAAAGAGGCTGTTTCAGTTTCAGTTCCTCGTTGGTTATTACCGCGCCGTTATTCTGTTCCGCGCCGGTGCCTGATGCTGTTACAATCGCCCCCATAGGGATGCAGTCTGTCGCCATGCGACGCTCTTTGCCATACTGCATACTCCAGATATCGTCATCGGTCTTTGCCTGAATCGAGACAATCTTGCAGCAGTCTATAACAGAACCTCCGCCGACGGCAAGTATGAAGTCGACATTGTTTTCACGGGCAATTTTCGCACCTTCCTGAACTTTGGCGTATGTGGGATTGGGCATAATTCCGCTAAAATCCACAACCCTCTTGCCTGCTGCTTCAAGCATTTTCCGGATGCGGTCATAAAGCCCTGACCGTTTTAACGAGCCGCCACCGTAGGCAAGCATTACTTTGTTACCCATTTTGGGCATTTCTGTATTCAAGGCAGTCTCCAGACAGCCTTTGCCGAAATACTGTTTAACGGGATATTTGAATGTAAAACTATTCATCTCGTGCAAGAATTGTGTCATTTTCTTTTTCATGGGTCGAAAATTTATAAATGAATATTAGTTGCTTATATTTTGTGTTTATCTACTCGAAATTATCACTCGCCAGCTTCAACGCCTTCGGCAAGCACTCCTGCCAGAAAGCCCAGTCGTGCCTTCCGGGGCGGGTGGTATAGATATAGTCGAGTGTTGTTTGCTCCAATATGCTGTTCAGTGTATTATTCATCGGATAGGCTGCAAAGTCTTCCGTACCACATTCCATGACGAAAGCGGGAAAGTCGGCCAGTTCCGCCTCCGTTCTTTCCGTTACAAGCGGCGCAATGGGCGGTCTGTTCGACCCTGTAACGGTGAATGCCGCGCTCATCGCAAAACAACTACTGAACATTTCCGGGCGTTTGAACGCATGGAAAGCACAACCGTAACCTCCCATCGACAGTCCGGAAATGGATCGTCCACCTTTGGTTGCCTTTACTCTGTAAGTAGATTCTATTGCCGGAATAAACTCATTCACAAAATAGTCTTCGTAATTCATATTCTGAGAATAACCGTTGCAATAAAACGAGCCGTATGCTTCGGGAGAGACGATAATCATCTCTTCGCATATCTCATTAGCGATAGCATCGTCGGCAATGGCTTTCAGGTTGCCGTTGGTTTCCCACGATCTGTAATTCTGCCCAAGTCCATGCAGGAGATAGAGAATGGGGTATTCTTTGTTAGGGTGAGTCTGATAACTCGGCGGCAGGTAAATGGTATAGTTTTGCTGCCCGCCTAATATCTCGCTCGCTATGGTCTGCGACATATCTAAGGTTCCTTCGGTCGGAACGTCCAGTTCCGGTTCGGGAACAATCGCTAAAAAAACAGCCCGGAGCGTTAAATCCCTTTCCGGCATGGAGAAAGAATAGGCGGCAACGCCGGAGAGTCTATTCTCTTCTTCATACCATGCGCTGAAAGTGAAGTCTTCATTGGGTATTGCCGTTACGAGTACGGCTTCCCCTGCCGGATAAGCCGATTTTTCGGATTCGGCTGCTCCGCCGCCTTCGGTTATAAGTGTTAATGAATAGGTAGTTTGTTCCGGCTCCACAGTCGTATTATCCTCCGAACAGGCCACTGTTAAGAAGAGAAAACTGATTACCGCAAATAAATTCAATCTGGTACTCATTTTTAGTTGCTATTTTTTAGTAGATGACAAAGATTAAATTTAAGCTGTTAAACATTTAATTTTTGTCATCTACTAAACTTATTTTTATTAAATTCTCTGTTGATTTGCACGTACAATTTCGTTTATTGAAATTTCAGGGTGACGATAGCGTGCTTCGGGATTACGTTCGCCCGGAAATCCCTCCATCCGTGATTTAAGTGATAGAGCCTTCTGCGTGCAGTTGTGAACACAAGCCAGACAAAATTCGCATGATCCATCAGCAATTACACCTTCACTCGAAAGCTTTAGATTTCCATGAGGACATACTCGTGTACATATTCCACAACTAATACATTTATCATGATTTACATCAATGAGCTGTTGCGCAGTCATTGGAAAATGACTTGCACGAAGACGCTCAAGCCCCTCTTCACTGAACCTACCCAAATCACCCTTCTCTATATACTCTTCATGTGCAGCGACTTCTTGGATAATTGTAGCAAGATTTTCATCCGTATGCTTGTCGATTGTGATCTGTTCGTTCATATCGAAAACAGGCAGGTAGTTGTCCACCATCATCAACGACTTGATGTATTGCTGGTGTAATCCCTGTTCATTTGCAAACTTGTCCCACCATTCGCATACATTAGCGGCAAAGTTCCCATAAGTGATCACTGAAAATATATATGGTGCTCTAAATACTGCTTTGGAAATGAATTCTCTCACTATAAGAGGTGCTGACGCGGCATAATCCGGGAATACAAAGCCTATTTCATCTGCCTCATAAACCAAATCATTTTTCTTTAACTCTTGCGGTATGCTGAGTATCTCATCAGAAAGCATTTTTGCGACAAACAGAGAATTGCCAGTTGCAGTAAAGAAGAAGATGATACGGCGTGCTTTCTTATTTGAACACGATGTAAGGGCGGATACACCTGTCAATTCTAAGGATAGTAATGCAGCGAAAGCTCCCATACGTTTAAGTGCTTCGCGGCGTGTCATCGGGGTCTTCATATTTTCATTTATGTTGGGAAACATTTATTTATTTATTTATTTTCTTCCTGAATATCGAAACCTACAGATGAGGTTTTAGAAACATCGTATAGATCTTTAATCTCATTTTACAATCTATGGAACTTGTATCTAAGCCACATAATGCCGTGATTCCTTGTTTCTGAGGATAGAAGTTCCAATGCCTGACCATCGGCAGGTCGCTCATCATCAGCACCGAGATATTCAAAGATTGATGGAGATGTAGTCAGACCGTCAATCCCCGGATAAATCACCAAACTTAGCTCGTCAAGCAAACCTGCTGCAAGCATAGCACCGTCAATTATCCCACCCCCTTGCAAAGAAATGGAACGAACCCCGAACTGCTCTGCAAGTATTTCAATAGCTTTACAGAGTTCTTTCACATCTTCAAGCACAATATATCCAATGCCTTTCTCTCGGAGCATCTCGATATAGTCCGTTGTCGCATTTGTACCAAGAACCACAATAATGTTGTCTCCACGTAACTTATCAGACGTGTAGAAAATATCTGCATCAGGGTCAATGGTGATAAATAATCTTTGAGAAAGCGAAGAAGGAATAAATACCAGACCCGGTAAAACAGTCTGTTCACTTTTGGGCATAAACTTATATGGAAAAGACTCTCTTGTTGTGGCTTTGCCAAACATCCAAGCGTCCGTCTCCAGTAAACGACCAATCTCGGAATATTCCTTGAACAACTCACCGGCAGGTGTCCCGTCAAACGGAAGCGTCCACCGCCCCGGCAGAAGCCGGCCGTCAACCGAACTCATTATATGGCATATTACTTTGGGTCTCATTTTTCAGATTGCTTTTTGAGATTTTACAATTTTTGAGCCGCCGAACACTTCGCTCATTGGTATTGTGTCGAGGGTACGGTCAATCCGGGCGATTTCCTCTTGGCTCAGTTTCACATCAGGTGCGCCGGCATTCTCTTTCAGACGGCACAGATGCCGTGTGCCGGGGATAGGAACAATCCACGGTTTCTTGCACAGCATCCATGCCAGCGATATCTGCGAGGGTGTGGCATGATGTTCATCGGCAAGTTGTGTGATATAGTCCATCAGCTCACGGTTCTTTTCAAAGCTCTCCTTTTTGAACTGCGGCATTGCGGCCCGATAGTCGGAGTGCGGGTCAAAAGTTGAAGAGGCGTCATAGTTTGCTGTAAGCAGACCGTTGGCGAGCGGAGAAAACGCCACAAAGCCGATGCCAAGTTCTTCCAACACAGGAAACAGAGCCTCATGCCACCGCGCCATCATCGAATAGCGGTTCTGCACGGCAGTGACACGGCAGACGGCATGTGCCCGACGCAGATATTCCTCGTCAGCTTCCGAAATGCCCCAGTGGAGAATCTTGCCTTCCTTCATAAGGTCGAGCATCACACCTGCCACCGTTTCCGGCTCTACATCCGGGTCAATACGGTGCTGGTAATAGAGGTCGATGTGGTCGGTGCGAAGACGTCGCAACGAACCTTCAAGAGCCTTGCGTATCGCCGCCGGACTCGAATCCGGTATAAGCGGATGCGGACCGTCGCCGCCGGGATTCTCGAATTCAAGACCGAATTTTGTTGCAATAACAATTCTGTCACGATAAGGCTGCAAGGCTTCTCCGAGCAGCTCCTCGTTGGCATGCGGATCATCGACAGTGCCGTAAATCTCGGCAGTGTCAAAGAATGTATAACCCATATCGACCGCATCATCAATCAGTCGGATCATATCCCGTTTATTTGCCGGAGTGCCGTATCCGTGACTCATACCCATGCAGCCAAGTCCAACGGCAGATACTCTCAGACCACTCAATCCTAATGTCCTATATTCCATTTTATTCCTTGACTACATTTATATTTTTAAGCCATGTCGCGATATTGGAGCTGTTGACACTTCCGCTTGTAAGTCCAAGACCCGCGAGATGGGTAGATTCAGGGGTGAGGTCGACAATCTTACGGAGCGTTTCATCGCGATATGTAGAAGCGTATGTGCAGAAGGGTACTACAATCTTGCCTTTCAAATCATAGCTCTCTGTAAAGGTGCTTATAATCATAGGAGCAGTGTGCCACCATACAGGGCAACCGATAAACACTATGTCGTAGGATTCCATATCCTCTACCGTATTCTTTATAGCCGGTCGAGCGTCTGTATCACGTTCCTCCAAAGCTACTTCGGTACATGGTGTGTATTCGGTAGGATATGGCACAACAGGTTCTATTTCAAAGAGTGTTCCGCCGGTCTGTTCCGCAATCTGCTGTGCCATTCGGCGGGTAGTTCCACCCCAACTGAAGTATGCTACAAGAATTTTACTGTTTTCCGGCACCTCGGTATTGTCGCCACCGGGGATTTCCGGTTCCGGCTCATCGTTTCCGCAGGCAATCAGCGATATAGACACAATCGTAGAAATGAATAATGAATATATTTTCTTCATTGTAATTATGTTTAATTGTTCTGATGCAAAATTATGTCTAATCGCACTTCCGGCTGTTACCCTAAATTCGGTGCGTGATGCTAAAATCCCCGAAAATGACTGATGTCTTTATCTGATTTTTGAGATAGATACGTTGTGAGCCGTAATTTTGTATGTTGACACCGAAATAATTACAATGGGAATATGAGCAATTTTCAGTAATTTTGCGTATGGAAAAGTTGAATGATGTAATAATCTCCGACTCCATTGACGGTATCGGCAAGGACCGTTATAAGGATTATCTCTCCCATGCTTTATGCACTGGAGGCAAATCCACATTCAGCTTCAACGGTCAGACCTTCGAGTTCAATGAGGGAGATTTGATGATTGTAAGAAAAGGGAAATTACTCGATGATGTAAAGTTGTCGGATGATTTCACCGTTAAGAATCTATATGTGACGGCACCCTTTATTGAACTGTGTACCCCTCAGTCCAATTATGGGATGAAGGGGCAGTTGGCATTGTTTCTTAATCCGGTTATGCACCTTACCGATGAACAGCGGTTTGTATGCGAGCGAGATTTCCGTTGGATTGATTACCGTCTGAATCAGACATCACACAATTTTTATCGCGAGCTGCTTATCAACGCCGTGCAGTCTGCAATACTCGATTTCTTTGATTTTCATTCAACCCTCAGCGGAGAAGATTCCATATCCACACAGAACGCCTCAATCATGAGCCGTTTTCTGAATATGCTGGAAAACGGGGATTATCGTCACAACCGCGAGGTGACATATTATGCCGATGCCCTGTGTGTTACCCCGAAATATCTGTCGGAGGTATCAAAAAAGGTAAGCGGTTATCCGGCAAACTATTGGATAAACCGCTATACGTCGCTTGAAATAGCCCGGCTTCTGCGAGACAAGAGTCTGACTTTCGTCCAAATCTCGGATATGTTCCGATTTTCATCACCGGCGTATTTCAGCCGCTATGTGCAGCGTACTCTCGGTCTGAACCCTACTCAATACAGGGAATAGCGTTTTCAGTAAAAACGGTTGTTCCCTCCGAAAATATCATAACAACCCATTGTCATCGTGTCTGTAACTTTGCAAAAAATTACAGACACGATGAATCGTTTTATATTGACAGTTATCACATTGTTATTAGGCGCAGTCTCATTGACCGCACAAAACAATCCCAGTTTTTCTTCTGAAGAACAGGCGATAATAGATTTGTCAAATGACAAATGGCTATGGATGTCAGATAGGGATGTCGATAGACTCAAAGACCTTTTCCATGATTCCGCCCAGTTTGTACACATGGGTGGATATTGGGGCAAGGAAGCCGAGTTGAATACAATCAAGGATGGAGGCATCTGGTACAAGAAAGCCGAGATACATAAGCAGGAAGTTAGATTTGCCGGTCCGACGGCAACAGTTTACAGCACAATACATCTTAATTCTGTTGTAGGCGGCCATGAAGTCCGGTTCCCTTTTTACGTGACTGAAACGTATCTTATGGATAACGGGCAATGGAAGCTCATATCACTCGTATTTACCAAAACATTAGGCGAATAAACAAATCAATCAAGAATAATATGAGAAAACTGACATTTCTTGCAATAGCAATGATAGCATTAGCTATTGCCCCGCTCTCACTTGGAGCAGCCAACCCCAACAAAATCCTTATAGCTTATTTCAGCTGGGGAGGAAATACGGAAACCGTTGCGAACTACATCGCCAATCAGACACAAGGCGAACTGTTCAGAATAGAGCCGGTAGTTCCTTATCCTTCTGAGTACACACCTTGCACCGAAGTGGCACTCGAAGAACGGGATACCAACGCCCGTCCTGCCATAAAGGACGTGGTGGAGAACTGGGATGACTATGATGTGATATTCATCGGTTGCCCGGTGTGGTGGCATGAAGCACCGATGATTATCCACACATTTGCCGAAAGTTACGACTTCGCAGGAAAGACTGTGGTACCTTTCTGCACATACGCTTCAACATATCGCGACGAGACACTTGCCAAGATTGTTGAAATCACACCTGCCGCAGATCATCTTGAAGGATTCGGTGCAAGAAGCAGCAGCACATCAGGTGTGACCGAATGGCTGAACCGTATAGGAATGATTCCCGGTAACTCCGGCATTAATGATGTCGCCGTGGATGACAATGCCAATATAATGGTTTACAATACGACTGGCAATGTCGTATATGACGGCATTAAATCGGAGGTGTCCGTGCCGCAGAAAGGCATATATATTGTGCGCATTGAGAATAAGACAGAAAAGGTTGTCCTGTAAAATGAATCGCACATTATGATCAGAAGAACATTATTAACGCTCTGTGCATGCCTTGTCACAATTGGCACATTTGCTCAAAAGCATTCCGAGTTGCAGGACACAACCATAAACAACCAGCCTTATGTCATTCTGAACAACGGGCTCGCAATGCCCCGGTTTGGAATAGGCACGTTCAATGTCCCCGGTGACAGCATAATGGCTGACGCCATCTGCTTTGCGCTGAAAAACGGATACCGGCATATCGACACTGCCCACGCCTACGGCATAGAGCGAGGTGTCGGAAAGGGCATTAAGGAAAGTGGTGTGCCTCGTGAAGACATCTGGATTACGAGTAAAGTCTGGCCGACTGAATACGGCGAGGGGAAGACACTCGAAGGCATTTACAAGATGCTTGACCGGCTTGGTGTGGATTATATAGACCTTCTCTACGTCCACCAGCCCGTCGGAGACTGGCGCGGCGCATGGCGCGATATGGAAAAGGCCGTGGAATCCGGTAAAGTCCGTTCACTCGGTATCAGTAATTTCGATGCTGCCGACACTCTTTTTACCGCTGTTAACGAATGGGCAAGAATAAAACCTGTGGCTTTGCAGATTGAACTTCACCCATACGCGCAGCGGGAGAAATGGCAGGAAAAAGCCGCTGAGAAAAATATTCAGGTTGAATGCTGGTTTCCGCTCGGAGGTGCTATGAGCAACGGAGCATTGTTCCGTGATCCGGTGCTGATGAGTATTGCCGAAGCTCATGGCAAAACACCGGCGCAGGTAATATTGCGTTGGCACATACAGAAAGGTTTTTCTGTAATACCGGGTGCGACAGACCACGGCTATATTTCAGAAAATATCAATATATTCGATTTTGAACTCACTCCGGAAGAAATGGAACAGATCCATGAGTTGAACAAAGAAAAAAGGTTCTTCAATATGTCGCTCGAAGACAAACAAAGGATTCTAACACGTGCCGAACTTCCGGATTGATAGTACTTAACAACCATCCCCACAAAAAAAATTATCATAATGAATAAATCAATCATAACACAGTCTGCTGTCGCTTTTCTTTGCTTATGCGCGGTTTCGTGTGTAAAAACAGGAGAGGTGGCAGATGATAATTCTACAAGTGGAGTCGAGCAGAATCTGCCGGTATATAATATCGCGCAGTCGGATACTTCGACAATCAACAAGAGCCGTAAGAATGTGCTTGTGCTTTCGGCAAGCCCGCGTAAAGGCGGTAATACGGATTTACTTTGCGACGAGTTTGTGCGCGGGGCACAGGAAGCCGGCGGCAATGTGGAGAAAGTCTTTCTGGATGATTACAAAATCGACTTCTTCCATGAACAGCATGAACATTCAGCCGATTCTGTAGCCTCTGATGATCAGGCTCCACTTATTATCAATAAGATGGTAAACGCCGACATCATAGTGTTGTCAAGTCCTGTCTATTACATGAACATCGACGGACAGCTTAAAACCCTCATGGACCGTTGTTTCCGCAACAAGGGACTTGCCGGTAAAGAATTCTACTATATTACGGCATGTGCCGATGCCGAGGATTCCACTGCAGAGACCGCGATATTCGCATTCCGAGGCTTTGTTGTATGTCTGCCAAATCCTGTTGAAAGAGGAATGGTGAAAGCTATCGGTATGGGAAGGAAGGGAGCCGTGGAGCAATCACAATATATGCAGGAGGCATATAATCTCGGCAAGACAATTTAAGAAACTACATACTAATTGAAAAAACGGCATTATGGTCTGATCCCATAATGCCGCTGTAGTTTGCCCGACATGGGCATAATCTAACGGGTGCAAGTCCCGAGCGCGCCCCGATAGCGGGAAGCGCATAGTCCGAGGCAACGGTGTCTGCCGTGAGGAGAATCGGAAGGAAGCTAAGGACAAAAGTCTGGCTCCACGAACAGAAACTTGATACGAGGCTCGAAGTCAGGGGTAAGGTTGCTACACAAACCAAAGCCCGATAGCTATCCGGACTGACGCGAGTAAATCAAGGGAGTATAAGACGGAAAGATTAAGTTCTTAATCGGGGAGGTCTGTGGGGCGAGCCGCAAGGCAAGCAGTAACAACGAACCCGCAGAAGTCAGCAGATGCCATAGTAGTCGTTGCCTTAAAGCTCGTGGGCGGCGATGAAGGGCAAAACTTTATATTACCCGATGAAAGGAGAAAAGCCGAAAACATCAGAAAGCTGCCCTCGGAAGAATAGCGCGGAACGCGAAAGGTATGAGGGAGCGCCTGCTTTGATTGGGATAGTTGGAGACGAACCCGTAGAATTGCAACTATCGTCAGACAGGATGTTGGAGTATATCCTAACTCCCGACAACCTTAACAGAGCGTACAGACAAGTCAAGGCCAACAAGGGGAGCGGCGGAATCGACGGAATGGAAGTAGGACAACTGCTTCCGTATCTGCGTGAACACAAGGAAGAAATAACTGAAAGTCTGCTTGGCGGAAGATACCGCCCTAATCCCGTAAGTAGGGTAGAGATACCCAAAGAGGGAGGCAAGACGCGCCAACTCGGCATACCCACCGTTGTTGACCGCGTAATCCAGCAATCCATAGCGCAGGTGCTGAGCCTGGTGTACGAACCTGAATTTTCGGCTACGAGCTACGGCTTCCGCCCAGGACGGAGCGCACACCAAGCCCTGCAAAAGGCGCAGGAAACCATCAATGGCGGCTATAAATACTGCGTGGACTTAGACCTTGAAAAGTTCTTCGACACGGTCAACCACAGCAAGCTGATACAGCTGCTTGGCGAGACAATCAAGGACGGCAGGGTCATATCTCTGATACACAAATATCTCAATGCAGGCGTAATAGTCAGCCACAAGTACGAGGACGCAACGGAGGGCGTGCCGCAAGGCGGACCACTCAGTCCCATACTGAGCAACATAATGCTGACGGAACTTGACCGCGAGCTTGAAAGGCGCGGACTTCCGTTTGTGCGTTATGCCGATGACTGCGTCATCTTCTGTAAAAGTCCGAGAGCGGCCGAAAGGGTATGCGACAGCATCACGAAGTTCATAGAGGGGAAACTCTTCCTCAAAGTGAATCGCGAGAAAACTCACGTCGGCAGTGTCCACGGACAGAAGTTCCTCGGCTACTCGTTCAACATGTGAAGAGGAAAGGCTCGCTTGTGCGTTCATCCGAAAACCAAAGTAAAACTCCGGGCCAAACTCAAGGAGCTGACAAAACGGAGTAACGGCTGGGGGTACGGGAAGCGCAAGGAGAAACTGACCAATGCAATCCGAGGGTGGGTCAACTACTTTCGGCTTGCCGAGATGCGCACCTTTGTGAAAGAAACTGACGAATGGTTGCGTAGCCGCATACGCATGTGTATATGGAAATGCTGGAAACGAGTGCGGACACGCTTCAAGAACCTACAACGATGTGGCATTGCAAAGTGGCAGGCATGGCAATGGGCTAATACCCGAAAGGGGTATTGGCGCACGGTTCATAGCCCCATACTTACACGTGCTATATCCAATGAGAACTTGAAACGCGCCCACTATCCCACACTTATGGAATACTACGAGAAACTGCATCCGCGTTAAGAACCGCCGTATGCCGAACGGCACGTACGGTGGTGTGAGAGGTCGGTAAACACGAAAGTAGGAGATAAACACCTGCAATTAGTGTTTACCTCCTACTCGATTTCTTTGAGAAGAACCAGATTAATCCCGTGCAAAGAAATTTGTAAAGACACCTCTTTCTTGTTCAGGAATCCCGATGGCTTCTTTGGCTGACGTTATGGCTTTTATCAGGAAGGCCATATTATATCCGAGATTGCGCATGGTCTGGAGACCTTCTTTGTCCTTTTCAACATCTTCGGGGGTATAACCGTGTACTTCGTTCCAGTATGTGCTGGATACGACCGGCATTGACGATATGGTGAAGTATTTGTTGATTTCATCGAAAGCGGAAGTCGAACCGGCACGCCGAGATGAAACAACCGCAGCCCCGACTTTCATTGTCTTGTCAAAAGTTCCCATAGTCGAATAAAACAGACGGTCAAGAAAAGACAGCAACTGACCATTGGCTCCGGCAAAATAGGTAGGAGTGCCAATCAACAGACCATCGCACCCGGCAAAGAGCGGAGCTGTTTCGTTTACCCCATCGCTGAATACACATCTGCCTGTTGTTCGACATTTCCGACAACCGATACAGCCTCTGATATCCTTATTGCCGATATTTACACGATGAGTATCAATCCCGTTTTGATTCAGGATACGCTCAACTTCCAGTAATGCCCTGTCTGTGCAACCGTGGATTTCAGGGCTTCCGTTTATTACAAGGACATTTATAATCAGTCAGCAAGGTTATTCTGTTGTAGCCATTTGGCGACATGTGCGGCAATAACATCGTTGTTAAGCTCCTGCATGAGAAAATGGGAATTACCCCGGATGCCGATTTTCGGGAGTTCGACCAGTTTAGCATTGCCGCCGTGTCGATTGACTGCGTTTACAAACTCACGGGCCATCTTCAGACGGACTTCCCAGTTGCTCCCGCCCAATGTCGTGGCATTGGCTTCTGGAATATAGTCGCCAAAATATATGATAATCGGCTTTTTTGTGAGTTCCGTGAACTTGTCAGGAGCTACCGCCACTCCGGCAAGTCCTCCCGTTAGTCCCGGCAGTGGCTCAGGCACCTCGCCTTCAGGAAATACAAAGCCTCCAGGTTCAAGTGCCACCACTCCTTTTACCTGAGGATTGTTCATTGCCGCCATCCATCCGGGAAAGCCTCCAGCCGAGTGGGTCACAAGAATATTGTCGCCGATTTTCTGCGACACGGCGTCAAGAGCTGCCACATCGAGCTGATGGTTGCTCATGTCGGGCACCATCTGCCTGAAAAAGTTGGATACACTCAGTGAATCCTTAGGAAACTGGATTCCTTCGTTCCACTGGGGCCATAAGCCCATGCGCCAGATGTCGAACCAGAACTCTTCGTCAGCCACGGGTTTTACCGTGACTTCTGCACTTGTGCGAGAGGCATGACCTCTGCCCGGAAGGTCAAGGACGTATGTCGGGTATCCTTCGCGCAGCAGGAGAGTGGCAAAACCGTCACGCCCGTCAGGCGTGGTTTCCCAGCAGACTCCATCGCCACCAAAACCGTGAACGAATACAAGTGGCAGCTTTTTTGCATTCACAGGTATCTGATAGCGGGCGAAAGCATGGTCGCAACGATATGTCTGTCCGTCCTGAACCTGATTGGTCCAGCCGGTAAATGTGTCGGGGTCAAATGTGCCGGGACGCTCAATGGTGGTGCCTCCGACTGGAAACTGCCCCTGTCGCTCAATCATAAGCGGCTTTGTAGCAAAACTTGTCATACTCATAGCCGAAAAGATCAGTATTGGTAAAAATTTCATCTGTCAAATTGTATTTTTTATTCTCCAAAATAACGAAAATGTGTCGTCGATGGCTTTATACTTTTTTCGGCTATAATATCCAAATTCGGAGAAAATACAAACGTGGCGGTTAATACAAAATAGTAGTATTCAGTATGCTGATTGCTGTTTTACAGTTCATATCGGAAATTTAGGTAAAAGTCTCCGTATTATTCAAAACTACGGATTGTTATTAGTTATGTAATTTTGCTCTATCTCGAATAACAGCAAAATTCACAGTTATGAAATTCAAAAAAATATTATTGGCGACTATGGCAATAATTTCATCATTCACGATGGCTGCTCAAAAGTTTGAACAGCCATATCCAATCGGAAACGCCATGACCGGCAATCCGAATTTTATAGGCACAGCATACCTGTATCCTCTGTCGGAGGTCAAGGAGCTGAATGTGCCGATGTTCAATGTGACCTTTGAACCGGGCTGCCGCAATAACTGGCACCGCCACTCAGGCGGTCAGATTCTGATTGCGACCGCAGGCATCGGTTATTATCAGGAGAAAGGAAAACCGGCACGCCGCCTGTATCCGGGCGATATAGTGGAGATAGCTCCCGATGTCGAACACTGGCATGGGGCGGCTCCCGACAGCTGGTTCGCTCATATCGCGATTGAATGTAATCCGGAAAACAATGAAGTCACATGGCTTTCTCCGGTTTCTGATACGGAATATGCGACCGCGACAACCGATGCGGCAAATAAATATGCCGGGGCAAACCGGGTGCTGTCTTCCCGTCAGCAGGCTATAGTTGCAATAGGCGCGTATACAGGACGTGGCGACCTTCAGCACCTTGAGACGGCACTTGTGCAGGGGCTTGAAGCCGGAATGACTGTGAATGAAATCAAGGAAATACTTGTTCAGGCATACGCCTACGCCGGTTTTCCCCGCTCGTTGCGCGCGATTCAGACATTCATGTCGGTTCTTGACCGCCGCAAAGAAGCAGGCATAAACGACACCATCGGCAAAGAATCAACCCCTGTCCCCGGCATGACCGATGCCGAAAAATACGAACTTGGCAGAAAGAACCTCGCAGAACTGTCGGGTGTTCCTGCCGATGCTCCAAAAGCCGGCTATGCGGTGTTTGCCCCTGTAATCGAGAAATTCCTCAAGGAACATCTGTTTGCCGACATCTTCGCACGTAATCTTCTTTCGTGGCAGGACAGGGAACTCGCCACTGTATCCATAATCGCCGGAGTTGGCGGAGTTGAGCCAATGGCAGCGGCACACATGGGTATCTGTCTCCATCAGGGACTTACCCCCGACCAGCTTTCAGCTTTGCTCAATATAATTGAAACAGACCTCGGCCCGGAATATTCAAATCCCTTGCGACCTGTCGTAGATAAATTCAAGAGTAACGGTAAATAAACCGTAAACTCACTAAAATAACAAAGCCACTGACAGAAATGCACTCTGCCAGTGGCTTTGTCGTATTGGATATGTTATTTTGATATTTTCTCAGGAAAGCCCGGCTTTATCGGGATGCTATATTGATACAACTTGCATTTTTTACTGTCTTAGATACACTTTTCTCATTTACTGTGCTTTTCCCGAAAAAAGAACAATTATCTACGATTAAAGCAAAATATAGCGCACATATACTCTTTGTAATTTTGATTCAATTTTGGCTATCCGGCAATATAAGTCGATGACAAGTTATATCGGACAACCAAAATCTATAATAATTTCAAACTTAATTAAAAACAGAACAATGAATAAGGTACTCATTGTTGATGCCTCCGAATCCGATCGTCGGCTTATGGCGGGCTTGCTTGTCAAGTCCGGCTATGAGCCGATTACCGTCGAGACGATGGAGGCTGCAAAGGATGAGGTGGCAAAACTACCACCCGGTGCAGTCATTGTTGCGGACGCTTCACTCCGTGACAGCTCTGCAAAAGAGTTAATCAACTGGCAGAAGGCCGAAGGATTCACGTTCCCGGTCATCGCCATAGTGAACAACCTGAATGGGCCAGACCTGCTTGAAGTAATGAAAGGCGGCGGAGCGGTAGATGTGGTGCAACGGGCAGCTCTCAACAAACAACTCGCAGAGACTGTCGTCAAATATGTCAAGCCGAAGAATGTAATTATTAGACTTGACGACGTTCTCATACAACGCCCAAGTGATGAGTTTGCTAACATCCATAAGCAGATTGAACGTATCGCCCCATACAATGCCAATGTTCTCATTATCGGAGAGAGTGGTATGGGAAAAGAGCAGATAGCACGCGCTATCTATCAGCAAAGTTCTCGAACTGACAAACCGCTCCGAGTAATCGAGGCCGGAGGTGCGGCTCTTGTGAGCAAGCATGACCCGGCATCGGGGCGGAGTGAAGTGTACAACCGCATCCGCGGATATTTCAAAGATGCTACCGGTGGCACAATTCTCATAAAGAACATTCATCTACTGGATTTTGATAGGCAGTCTGTTCTGCTTCATATCCTTTCGGAAGACCATCCCGATGTCAGGGTACTTTGTACAGCCGAACCGGAGTTACGGGAGATGATAAGCGACAGATCCTTTCGTTCGACGCTGTACTATCTTCTATGCCAAGTCGATATTACTGTCTTGCCACTCAGAAACACAAGAGAGGATATTCAGTCAATAGCCGAGTATTTTCTTGCCATATGTGCAAAGGAAAAAGGTGAGTCGGTAAAACGCCTCGATTTATCAGCCCAGAAAGCATTAAATCTGCACAACTGGCCGGGCAATATCAGAGAACTAAAGAATGTTATTGAGGTTGCTGCCTGTTGTGTGGATGGGAATACAATTACAGCGGCCGACCTGCCTATACACCATTCTTCACCGGAAACAAAGGACAGTCTGCGCCTTCGTAATCCCAAGACTGAGAAGCAGAGAATCGTCGAAGCGATAGAACAGGCTAACGGCAATATCACTCAAGCAGCCAAATTGTTGGGTATCGGTCGGACGACCATAGATTATAAGATCCTCAAGTCTAAAGCAGAGCGCAACGAGATCAACAACTCTCTGACCACCTTTATCACAAAGGCACTGCACTTCGTCCATGAAACAATCATTAACCTGAAAAACGTCGTCATCGAACCTGTCACGGAGTAGGACATGATACAGGATGTGGGGCTTAAATGGAGCCACAAGAAAGTGGCACTCGTGGAAATCGGCTATGCTTTTCATTTGGCAAAGTGTTTCGGAGACCAGCTTAGTGTGAAGGATGTAATCATGAAACTCGCAAGAGCCTTCGATGTCGAAATCACCGAGAATTACATTTACAAGAAATACAACGAGATAAAAGTGCGTACCCTTGACAGCCGCACATATTTTCTCGATCTGCTGACAAAAATGCTCTCGCAACACATGGCGGAGCAGGACGCAAGATAGCGTCCACCGATGTCCGACCACTATCCATCCACGCATTTATCTAATTTCTTAATCATTGGAAAACCCAGGCTCGGATGACCCCTTAGACCAAGGTTGAATTGACCCCTGAAAATATTTTGAATTGACCCCTGAAAACGTTCTGGCCGACGGGGTCCATTTTATTCTGTCTTATCTGCTTTTTATAGCTTTAAGCTTACGGACGCTTTCGCCGGTAAGCGTGATTCGATGAGCAGTGTGGACAATGCGATCGAGTATTGCATCTGCCACCGTGGAGTCACCGATTGCTTCGTACCAGTCCAGTTCGGGGAGCTGTGATGTCACGATGATTGATTTGCGACCATGGCGGTCTTCGATGATTTCCGTAAGGTGTGCGCGTTCCTTGGCGTCGAGAGGCA
>Ga0209064_1002525_pt1 | contig 19853 bp, 20 predicted proteins | sample Inofromicrocosms_FD_187498 | JGI IMG/M metagenome (GOLD analysis project Ga0209064, IMG submission 187498) | Mouse cecum microbial communities from Vienna, Austria - Inoculum for glucosamine and mucus D2O microcosms (SPAdes) (version 2) | ecosystem: Host-associated > Mammals > Digestive system >... | reverse complement strand
GAAATTATGCTCCGCGCCGACCTCATCACCAAATTTTTCAGCCAAAAAGCATAAACCGTCTTCTCCCCCTCGGACAAAACCGAGGGGGTTTCGCATAAAAATTCCGCTTCCCCCCATACTCTTTTTATATGAAAACGATCAGCGGAAAACTGGAACAGGATATTGCGGAGCTCAAAAAAATGTTGCCCGCGGAGGATATTCTCACCTTTTCCTTTGTGAGCGGGGAAAAACTCCCCTTTACGGTGATTTTCGCCGACCCCGTTACCGATAAAGAGCTCTTGGGCGAACAGGTCATTCGTCCTCTTTTGCACTACGCGGGAAAGCCGTCGGCGAAAGAAGTCGGAAAAAATATCACCGCGCCCGAACTGCGGAGCGAAAAGACTTTCGACAAGCTCTCTGCGGAAATCTTGGCGGGAAATCCCGTTCTTTTATGGGAGGGCGCGGACGAGGGATTGATTGTCGGCACCAAAAAGGTGTTCGTGCGCGCGATCGCCGAACCCCCTACCGACGTCACCATCAAAGGTCCGCGCGAGGGGTTTATCGAGGACATTAAAATTAACTCCTCGCTCGTGAGAAGACGCCTTAAAAACCCGAACCTCAGGATTGAAATGATGCAGGTGGGAAAACAGTCTGAAACCTACGTCGCCGTCTGCTTTTTGGAGGGCATCACGCCGCAGGAAACGGTGGACGCCGTCAAGGAGAAATTACAGGCGATCCAAATCGACGTCGTTGCCGACTCCTCCTATCTCGTTCACTTTTTAAAGGATAGAAAATACTCGCTCATGAAGCAGGTGGGGAGCACGGAAAAGCCCGACATCTTCTGCGCGAAGATCGCAGAAGGACGGGTGGGTATTTTGGTGGACGGCTCACCCATCGCACTGACCGTGCCCTATCTTTTGGTGGAGGATTTCCAAGCCTGCGAGGACTACTACGTGCCCGCGGCGCGCGCCACCTTCACCCGTTTGCTCCGCATTTTCGCGCTGCTCGTCGCCATTTATCTTCCCGCTTTTTACATTGCGGCTCAGCTCTTTAAATTACAGCTCTTTCCCATCAAGCTGTTGCAGACGATTTCGGGAAGCATTCGCGAGATCCCCCTCTCGCCCTCGCTTGAAATGCTGCTCGTGCTCCTCGTTTTGGAAGTGCTCAACGAAGCGAGCATTCGTATGCCCAAATACGTGGGCATGGCGCTCTCCGTCGTGGGCGCGCTCGTTCTCGGCGAAACGGCGGTGAGCGCGGGCTTCGTTTCCACGCCCGCCATTATCATCATCGCGTTCAGCGGAATCGGACTGTACGCCGTTCCCAACCTCATCGAACAAACCTCCGTGGTGCGCCTTGCGATGCTTCTTGCGGCGGGGAGCGTGGGGACGTACGGGATACTTCTGCTCACTGCGTTTTTGCTCTTCAAGCTCGTGACGGCGGAAAGCTTCGGCGCGCCCCTGCTCTCCCCCTTCTCGCCCGTTATTCCGCACGATATGCGCGATTCGCTGGTGAAGTACAATATGGGCTCGCTGAAAACGCGTCCCAAAACGTTGAAGAGCAAAAACAAAAGGAGAATGAAAGATGCATAAAATTTCCACACGGCAAATTTATTTCTTTCTCGCGGCAATCGCGCCCGTGGGGAAAATCATGCTCATGCCCACCCAGCTCGCCTTTTTTTCCAAAAACGACTTACTGTTCCCCGCCGTCATGAACTATTTTTTACAGGCGGGCGCAGTCTTTCTCGCCCTGCTGTTCGCGAGCAAAAACCGCACCTTTTACGACGCCCTTGCGGATACGGTGGGAAAGGCGGCGGCAAAAATAATCGTCTGCCTCTTGGCGCTCTTCTTTTTGTACGCGTCTATCCTGCCCCTGCTCGAACAAAAGCTGTATGTGCAAAAGACGTTGTACGACACACTCCCCTCCCCCGTCACGTTCTTCCCTTTCTTCCTTTTGAGCGCATATCTCTGCGCAAAGCCGATCGCCTCGCTGGGAAGATTGTGGGATATCCTTCTGCCCGTATCCGTCGTGGGGTATGCGGGCATCATGGCGCTGTCGGTTTCCAACGCGGATTTCGGCGCGCTGATGCCCGTCGGCATTTCGGGGGCAGAAGGCATTTTCGGCGGTTTCGCCTATTCGCTGAGCTGGTTCTTCGACTCCGCCCTCATTCTCGCGCTTGCGGGCAAATTCGAATATCGCAAGGGCATGGCGTGGAAGGGAATGCTATTCTATCTTGCGGGCGGGGCGGCGATCGTCTTCTTTCTCGCCGTGTTCTACGGCGTGTACTCGGACATCGCCCTGCAACAAACGTTCGCATTTTCCGAGATTTCCAAATACTTTTCGGGCATTACCGTATTGGGGCGCATCGATTACTTTTTCTCCTTTGCGCTCGTGTTCGTCATTCTATTTTACGGTTCTCTGCCCCTGCACGCGGGCGTGGAGTGCGTCTGCAACGCGTTCGGCGACAAACGCTACCTTCGGATCGTTCTATCCGTCGTAGTCAACGTCGGATTGCTCGTCTGCGTGTATTTGCTCAACTTCAAGCTGTACGTCACTTTGCAAACGGTAACGAAAATGCTGTTCTGGATCTTCCCCGTTTTCTGCGTATTGCTCCCCGCACTCTGCCTGCTGCTCAAAAGGAGGAAGCATGAAACAGCCGCGTAAATTTTTAAAAAGTCTTCCCATGAAGCTGTATATCCTGCTTGCGGCGATTTTGACGATCGTGTTTTTTTCCAACGACTTCGGACTCGTCGATATTCAAAAGACGGCGGTCATTCTCGCTGCGGGCGTAGACCGGACGGAAAACGGCTTTCACCTCACCGCACAGATCGGAAAGCCGAAGGGCTCGGATCGGAGCTCCTGCGGCACGGCGAGCGTGGACGTGGAAGGCGACGGGGAAACCATTTCCGACTGCATCACCGAAATTTATTCCAAAACGGGGTGGGTGCCCAAGCTCATTTTCTGCGATTTGGTGCTCGTGGGCGAAGACACCGCAAAAGAGGAGGTGATGGGCGCGCTCGGATACTTCTTGCGCACCGAGTATATGCCGGACAGCTGTTCCGTAGCCGTGTGCAAAGGAACGGCGCGCGATATGCTCAAATCGGTGAGCGCGATCGAGGACACCACGAGCGCGGCGCTCGGCAAACTGTTTTCTGACGCCGCGAAAAAATCGGGAAAGGTAATGAAGCAATCTTTAAAAAAATTCGCGGTCGACTACTACGGCGCATCCGAAAGCAGTTACCTGCCCTATATCACTTCCGAACCGCAGGACTGCGGAGGAGAGTCGGGCGGAAGCGAAGGGCCGAGCTCCTCGAACGGCGGCGCGGCGGGAAGCACAGGCAGTGCGGGCGGCGCGGGCGGAGGCGAAGAGAGCAAGCCCGACAAGAAAATTTTCAAGGCGGAACAAACCGCGCTCTTCTCCAAAGGGAAAATGACGGCTCTGTTGGATTCCGACCAGACGTTTACGTTCAGCCTGCTGAAAGGCAACGTAGAAGCGGGAAGCTTTGCCGTAGAAGATCACGGCGAGCCCGTTACCGTGTCCGTGCTCAAAAATAAGGGCGGCGCGGATTTAAAGGTGGAAAACAAACCGCAGGTTACGCTCTCGGTTTCCGTGAAAGTATTATTGTTTGACCGCGGAGTCCCCTCGCCCGTCGAAGATCTTGCAAAAAAAGAGCTCTCCAAAGATGCAGTCGAAAAATCCAAACAGTTGCTCCAAGAGCAGATCACCAAACTATGGAACACCTGCGTGGAGGCGGATTGCGATTTGTTCCACCTGACGCGCAGTCTTTACCGCTCTTCCCCCAAAAAGTATGCGGAATGGAAGGAACTTCTTCTCTCCACCGCCGACTTGACCGTAAAAGCCACCGTGGAATCCATGCAATGAAAATGCGATAATGCATAAAACAGCCCGTCCGAGCAAATGCTCGGACGGGCTGTTGTGTTCTCTTGCACCTCTTTAATTCAAATAAACCGAATCGTAATACGTGACCGTCGTTCCCGATTCCGTTTCGTCGAACCGCAAATGAATGCTAACTTTTACGACGCCTTTGTACCAATTTTGCAACGAAAGCACGTTGTCCTCACGGCTCACGGTGTAATTTTCAATCACCTTATAAAAGTCGTAAAATTCATCGATTCCGTGCTCTGCGGGATAGGCGCGGTCAGTCCTGATATAAAAATATTCTCCGCCTTCGTCTTGGGAATAGAGTAGCTCGTCGTATGCGCTGTCCCCGAACAAATGAAACGGAATTTGCCAAACAGTGTGTTCCTTATCCGAATTTACAACGTTTTCCTCCATATGCATAAAATCGTAACGCCAACCGCCCGACGGCGTTTGCGCACGCCGCACCAAAATATAATGATAGATATGACCGTCTACCGTTTTATCGATCAGCAGAAACCGCTCGCCGTAAAGGGTCGTTTCTAAGGAATACCCCTTTTGCTTTTGCTCATCGATTTGCTCTTTCAATTCGGGAAGAGTGTTTTTAGAAAAAAAGTTCGTGCCTTCCCCCGTCGCATAAGCGGACTTGAATTTTACTTTTAGCTCCAAACCGTCTAAATGTTCAGAATTGTATTCGGTATAAATGCTGGCAGTCACATTACGCACCTGACTTGCGCAACCGATAAAAAGCACAAGAGAGAACGCCGTCGCAAACAACAATAACGCTACCTTTTTTATTGTTTTCAAAACTCCCCTCCTCCGTAATTTTTCCAAACCCATCTTCATTGTAACATAATATTTTAAATTGTCAATGGCTTTATTGAAATTTTTAACGGGACGCGGTGACAAAATTCCTATACGCAAACACCCCCTGCGGAGAATTCACGCAGGGGGAATTACAATGCCTATTCTGAAAACTTAATACAAAATTTGAGCGGTGTCGGGGAGGGTGAGGACGGCGGAATTTTCTCCGCGAACGGTGTATTTTTCTTCGTTCCAAGTGGCGTGAGGCACCATATACACCCGCTTATCCCGCCATGCTCCGTTAACGTCTTCGCGGAAATACCGCTCCGACAAAAACCGTTGCATGAGTCCGCGGTTGAGTTCGATGATCACGGCGTTGTAGCCGTCGGCAAAGCGGTTTAAAATTTCTCCGTGCAAACGCATGGCAAGATACTTATCGGAAAGCACGTAACCCTGCCGTTTACAGTGGTTGCAGGGTTTCAGCAAGAAGTTTGCGAAGTCCTTATTCGTCCGCTTACGGGTAAAAGTGGTGAGGCACAGCTCGCTCATGGGAAGCACGCGGCATTTCGACTTATCGGGAAGAAGCGCCGCCGTCAGCTCCGCCTCCACCGCCGCGCAGTGCTCCGCCTGCTCCATATCGATAAAGTCGACGACGACGATCCCGCCGATGTCGCGCAGACGCACCTGCCTTGCAATCTCCCGCGCCGCCTGCAAATTGGTTTCGAATACGGTGCTTTCGGGATCGGATTCCCCCAAATATTTGCCCGTGTTTACGTCCACGACCGTCATCGCCTCCGTGCGGTCGATGACGAGATACCCGCCGTTCGGCAAAGGCACTTCGGGATTCGAGAGCATAAAAATCTGTTCGGACAGCCCGAATTCGTGGAACATACTGCGCGCGCCCGTGTACCGGACGAGCTTTTTCGCGCTCAGCCCCGTATGTACGGAGATGAGCCCTTGCAGCTTTTTGTAGAGCGCTTCGTCGCCCACGTAAATTTTATCGACGGTTTCGTCCATATAGTCGCGCATGGCGCGCACGGGCAGATCGCATTCCTGATAGACCGCCGTCCCCACGGGCGCGACCTTCGCCGCCGCCAAGACGGACGCATACACTTTTTTCAGATATTCCGACTCCGATTTGAGCCGTTTGCGCGGGGCTTCCCCCGCCGCCGTTCTTACGATATAGCCCTGCCCCTCTTCGCGCAAGCCGTCCGCTTCCTTCAACAGCCGCTCGCGCGTCTTTTCGTCTACGATCTTGCGGGATATCCCCAAAAAATCGGTAACGGGCAGGAAAATAAGATTTTTCCCGACAAAGGAGAGCTCGCAGGTGACTTTCGCACCCTTGTTCCCGCGGGGGAGCTTCGTGACCTGCACCAAAATTTCGTCCCCCTCTTTGAGCGCGAGATCGTGGACGCTCACCGCGCCGTCGTAAGAAGAAAAGCGCGCCGCGCCTTCGTCGAGCGAAAGATAACAGTTTTTCTCCAAACCGCAAGAAACGAACGCGACCCGCATCCCCGCGATCACGTTCGCAACTCTGCCCTTATAGATATTCCCGAGGATACTCCCCCCCGCCTCGTTTTCCGCGCCGATCTCGACGATCGCGCCGTCCTCCGCGTATACGGCAACTTGCTCTCCGCAGAAGCGGTCGAAAAACCATTCTCTCTTCATGGTACACCAAATTGATTTATCGTTTGGATAATGCTTCAATCTTCCCTATTTATTCTACCATATTTTGACGGTTTAATCAAGCCCTTTTTCCGAATTCACAGCAAATAGGCGGACAGCGCCTCTCGCAGGGAGCGGGAATAATCCCCGCCGTCGAGCGCGGAGAGAAACTCCGCCTCGCTCACCTCGCCCAAATATTCGCCGTTCTCCGTGAGTACGAGTACGAGATACTTTTCCTCGCTCAAAAAGCGGAGCGCGGAGGACAGCGGTCGGGTGCAATCGAGCATTACCCGTTTCTCTTCGATCCCCCGCCGAAAGCTTTTTTCGCGCGAAAAGCAGATCCTGCCGTACGTCTCCCCGCTTGATACTGCCGAGCGCGCCCGCCGCCAGCATGATCCCCAGCGCGAGCGCCGTCCACTGGGGCGTGCTTTTGCAGGAAATGCCGAACAACGCCAAAATCCCCGCCGAGATGGAAAGGCTCACCGCAGTGAGCACGATGCGCACCGTCTTTTCTTTCAACGGCGACAGCGCGAGCTTTAAGATCCGCCCGCCGTCCAAAGGATAGGCGGGGAGCAAATTGACGGCAAACAGGGAAAAGGAAATATATGCCGCAGTGTCCGTATAGGGATAGGCGGCGGGGAAGAGCCACCACAGCGCGACGAACGCGAGCGCGGTAACGGCGTTCGCGAGCGGCCCCGCAAGAAGCACCGCCGCCGCCTGTCTTCGCCCGATACCCGAAATATCCCCCGATACGACGGCGCCGTAGGGCATGAGCGTGACCGTATCGAGGGAAAAGCCGTATCTTCGCGCCGCGAAAGCGTGCGCGCACTCATGTTCGAGAGCGGCGACGAGCGCGGTGAGAAACAGGAGCAGACTGCCCGTAAGCGCGGAGAGCACTCCCGTTACGAGAAAGAGCGGATGAACGCGAAGCTTTTTTAACTCCAAGCAATTTCGCCTTCGCCGAGCGTATAGCAGTTGAGAAGGGTGCCGCCGGAATAGAACATGACGCGAATGGAGCTCTCGCCGTCCGAATAGCCGAGCGGAACGTTGCTCTTTACACTGTCGCCTTCGCCGTAATACACGGCGTCAAGACCGCTGATAATGGTGGAAAAGGTATCGGAATGTTTGAGTTCCACCGTCATGCCCGTTTCCGTATCGCCGTTCACGGAAGCCAGCTTACCCTCGCAGGGAGCGTACACGGAGCACTTCGCCGTAAAGGAGAGCACGCCCGTGTCGGATACGGTGAGCTCCGCCTCGGTATAGTCGTTGATGACGGGAGAGAGCTTAAAATCGGTATAGGTGCGCTCGTCTGCCGCGGCAGCGGTTTCCCCTTGGAAGAGCCCGCGCACGAAAGTGTTGATCGCGCTGTTCGACATGAAGATATTGGTAAGAAAAATGGTAAGACAAAGGGCGCAAACGGCGACGAATTCGCCGATGATGAGGCGGCGCGCAAGCTTGCTCTTTTTCTCGACGGGCTTGCCCTCGCGCTCGATCTCGCGGCTTTCGGCATAAGCGGGGTCGTCCGCCTCCTCCATGCGGTCGTTCACCTGCTCCACGAGCTTGTTGCTCAGCTCCGCATCCTGCTGCTGGGCGGGGCGGCGCTTCCGCTCCTTGCGCTTTACCGTTACCGTTTCCACGGGAATTTCAAGCATTTCGGCATAATTGAGTTCTTCGTTCATAGCTTCACCTCATAATTGATAGTAGTATTTGCCGCGGGTTTTCCCGCCGACTACCATAATGTATGCGGTGATATTTCCGTTTAGAAGAAAAAAATCGCCCGAAGGCGAACATTTTTCTTGCAAAACTCATATAATATTGTCGAAAATGCAAACCCTCCGCATCGATCAATAGGGTCAAGACCCGCAAAGCTTTTCCGGACGAAAAGTTTGCAACCCTTTTTATTCCATGCTCAATTTACGGAGAAGCGTTTGATTTCCGATCGCGCGGCCGCCGCCGAGCACGACCGCCATGACGGGATCGCTCGGAGCGATGACGTCCATTTGCAGTTTCTGCGTTAAATAATCGGCAAAGCCCGGCAAATTGCACACGCCTCCCGACAGGAGAACACCGTTCTTGCACATGGCGGCGGATACCTCCGCAGGGAGCTTTTGGAGCAGCAATTCGCAGTACTCCACGATTTTATCGACGTAAATACCGATCGGGAACAATATATCCGCGCTTGCAACGGAAACGGAGCGCGGCCTGCCCGTAGAAACGTCCCGCCCGTTTACGATCATGCTTTGGTTGTCGTGAGGGATAAAACTGCCCACCGTGTTTTTGAGCTTTTCGCTGGTGAGCGCGCCGATTTTCAAATTAAACAGCTCCGCAATGTGGTCGATGATATGGATATCCATATTGTTCCCGCCCACGTTAATGGTGAAGCCCGCGATAATCCCGTCCAAGGAGAAACAGGCGGCGGACGCCTTGCCTGCGCCGATGTCGAGCGCGAACACGGGATTTGCTTCGGACAGGGGCATATCCTGCCCCAACGCCGCAAGATAGGGCGTTTCCACAAAGCCGATACGGGAAATGCCCGCCGATTTCGCCATGCGGTAATACTTTTCCCGCGAAGCGGCGGGATAGGCACAGGGCACGCAGAAAACCGCTTCCACGGAGGAGCGGCACATGATTTTGCGGAGCGCGTATTCGAGATACGCCGCCGCACAGCGTTCGTTTACGATCTCGCCTTCGAACACGGGAAAGACGACCTCCGTCATGTCGGCAGTCTTCCCGAGAAGCCGTTTCGCCTCGTTTCCGAACGCGCGGATTTCCCCCGTATCCTTTTGTACGGTCACGCAAGTGGGTTCGGAAAAGACGATCCCGCTCCCGATTTTATAAATTTTCGTGCCGGAAGTTCCGACGTCTATCGCAAGCTTTAACATTCGTATCTCCTTGCTTCTACACTGATCGCTCTACTGCGCCGAGCAATTCGCGCACCTCGTCTACGGGAAGCCCCACCACGTTGGTGTAGCTCCCGAAATAAGCCTTTACAAGCGGATAACCGTCCTGTATGCCGTACGCGCCCGCCTTATCCATGGGAAGTCCGCTTTCCACGTACCGCGCGACGAGCTCTTCGCCGAGCGGAAAAAACTCCACCTTCGTTTTCACCGTTTGCGTTTTGCAAAAGCCCCGCCCCGTAAGGCAGACGCCCGTGATCACTTCATGGGTGCGCCCGCCGAGCGAGCGAAGCATTTCCGCCGCGTGTTCGCGGCTCTCGGGCTTCCCCAAAACAGTTCCGTTCAGACTTACCACGGTGTCCGCGCCCAGCACGAGCGAATCGGGAAAACGGGAAAGCACCTCTTTCGCTTTTCCCTCCGCAAAATACGCCGCCGTTTGCTCTGCGGAAAGCCCCGCCGCTTTTTCCTCGAAACGGGAGGGCTCTACGTGAAATTCGGCGATCTTCGCAAGCAATTCCCGCCTGCGGGGGGACGCGCTCGCCAAAATAAGCTTCATTACAAAATTTCCAAATTTTTCTTGAACGCGCGCTTGAACTCCGCGCCCGCCGCAAGCGCCTGGCGGATTTCAAGGGAAGCTTCGCCCGCAAGCTCCGTTTTCATGATGACGGAATCGCCCAATACGTCGCAGTTGATCCCCTTCACCATGCCCTTTCCGCTCCTGTCAAGACTCTCGCCGATGCGCAAGAGAACGCCGAGCTTTTTCACGATATCGATGTCCTCGTCGGTCACGATGTCCTTATACCGCGCCCAATCGGCGGGAGAAAGATCCTCTTTCCTGTGACAACCCGCGACGAACGCCGCCAACACGATCTCGCGGTGGGTCGCCCCGAAAATCGCCGAATTGAGGATCATATAACGGGAATGCATTTGATTGTTGTAGTAGCGCACCCGAAGCCCGCAGTCGTGCAGACTCGCCGCGATTTTGAGAACCTTCAAATAGACGCGGGGGAATTTATGCAGTACCCTTAGCTGTTTGAAGAGCTGTATAGACAAGTGTACGACGTTTTCCATATGGGAAATATCGCACCCGTAGAAGCGGACGAGAGTTCCGAGCGAATAGCTGAGCACGTCGGAAATGGGACGTTCCAACGTCTGCGGAAGCGCCTGATTGAACATGATGCCCTCCCGCAGCCCGCATCCGCCAATGGTGAATTGCTCCACGTGCATATAGTCGGTAAACGCCTTGACGATGGCGAGCGCGGCGGGCATGATGTCCGCACGGTTGGGCGAAAGTCCGCGGATGCGCTTGCGTTTTTCCACGTCGAGCACGCGCACCATTTCGTAAATAGAGCGGAAATCTTCCGTCAAGAACGTGTAGTTATGCACGACGTTAAGGGGATATTTCCGAACGATCTTGTTCATTTTGTAGAGGTTGCGGAAAGACCCGCCCACGCCGATCATGGGGGTATCCTCGTCCACCTCCGAAAGCCATTCTATTTTTTTAAACTGTTCCGTAAAGAATTCTTCGATTTTTTGCGTCTGCTCCTTCGGGGAAACGCCTTCGTCGTTGAAAAGGTCGTTGAGCGTGACCGCGCCGAACGCGAGCGTGGCGTAGTGGAGAATGCTCCTGCGGTTATAATAGATGATTTTGGTACTGCCTCCGCCGATCTCCAATATGATGCCCTTGGGAAGATCCATGGAATTGATCACGCCCCGATAAACGAGGGTCGCCTCCTCTTCTTCGGAGAGCACGGCGACTTTAACGCCGCAGGTAGCCTGAATTTCATCGAGGAAGGAACGCTGGTTTTTGGCGCGGCGCACCGCCGCCGTCGCAACGGCAATGATGCGGTCCACGTCGCTTGCGTCGCAAAGACGCTTGAACATCTTCAACGTTTTAATGGTTTCCGTTACCCGCTGCGGCTTTAAAAAGCCGTCCCTGTCCATATCCTGCCCGAGCCGCACGCTCTCTTTGAGCTCGTCCACCACCATAAAATGCCCGTCTCCCAGCATCTCCACGATGACAAGACGGGCGGAATTGGAGCCCAAATCAATAATCCCTATTTTTTCCATACGCATACCTTCTTTTGATTATTATCCCAAATAATCCCTTTCACTTTTTATATAAGAATACCGCGCGCACCCGTCATTTTTGTTACCGGATCTCCGCGCGTTTTTCATGAAGAAAAACAAAAAACCGACATCCTCCCCTATTGTTACGATTATAACACGGGAAAGTCGGTTTGTCTATACCCTTTTTGAAAATAATTTGTGTTTTTACAAGGTTTTTTTTGCCTTTTTTCGGCGTATTTAACACTTTTTTTCAGAAAAAGTTAAAATAAAACATTCTTTGCGTCTATCAGCGATATTCCGCGCTTATTCTCTGCCCGCAAAATAATCCAACGGACAATGAAACAATCCCGCAAGTACGACAAAACTATCCACCGACGGAAACCGTTTCCCGTGATACCAGTCGTCCAAGCTTTGCTTGGCAAAACTCACCTTCTTTTCGCGGGCGTATTGTAAAAAACGGTAACGCGTTTGAAATTTCTCGGTCAGGAGCGCCCGAAACCGCTCGTCAAACGACACAGCCTTTTTAAAACGGACGGGCGGATTTTCCGCCGTGACCCCCAAAAGATAATCCAAGGAACAGCCGAAATAATCGGCGATCAGCAACAAATTCGGCAGCGTGGGCATCACCTCGCCCCGCAGATATTTGTAGACGACCGAACGGTCGATGCCCGTCGCTTCCGAAAAGCTTTTCGCCGTGTATTTTGCGTCTAAAAGCAAGTCTGACAAGTTTTCGCCAAATTTCGACAAATTTTCCATAAATTCGCACCTCGTCCCATCAATATTTTCCCTTAGGTTTGCCAATTTTGCTTGCAATAGGCAAAAGTTAGGCATATAATAGAGCTATGGATACGATACGCGTCCGAAAATATTTTCAAGAGGTACAAAATGGAAAAACAAATTAACGGTTGGACAAATGACAAAGCGACGGCTTACCAAGAAGCAACAAAAGAAAAACGCTTTTCCGCAAGCGAACTTTTGCAGGAACTCGCGCCGCTCATTTCCGATTATTTTTGGGGAAACGTTCAATTGACAAAAGACGGCATTAGCATCACCTTTCCCAACCGACAAAAATTCCGTTTGTGCGGAATCGAGCTTTAACGGAAAAAACAGCGAGCGGTTCAATCCGAACGCTGTTTTTTTAACTGCATTTTGCGGGCGGCGGCGAAGCGGGTAAAGGACAGGACGATCAAAAACACGCCGAAACCGCTGCGCAGGGCGCGCGCGGGCAAAAACGCCGCACAAAGAGAGCCGAGCACCGAAAAGACGAGCGCGGGAAGAACGATCCACCATATTTTATCCTTGACGAGCAAGCCGTTTTTCGCGTGGACGGTAAGGGCAAAGAGCGACATGGGCAAAAAGGAAAGCAGATTCAACCCCTGCGCCACGTTTTGCTGTACTCCGCAAAAAATAGTTAAAAGCGGAATGAGCGCAGTGCCGCCGCCCATACCCATTCCCCCCAGAATACCGCCCAAAAATCCGCATACGGCAAAGAGAATGAACGCCATCAGAAGAGCATCCTCACGCCCGCCGCCAGCATAAACAGGGCGAACAGATAAGTGACTCCCGCCGCGGACACGGCGGGCAGCAGCCGCGCGCCCAAAATCCCCCCTGCCGTCATACCCAGCGCGACCGGCAGGAGCTGCGAAACCGGAATGGGCACGAACCACAGATAGATCGCCCCGCTTACCAAACAAACGGGCAAAATGACGGCGATCGCCGTAGCGTGCGCAAAGAGCGCGCCCATACCGCTCTTTTCCAAGACGGGAACGGCGATCATACCGCCTCCCCCGCCGAACAATCCGTTTGCCGCGCCCGTCAGCGCGCCGCCGCCCAAAAGCTTTATATTCTTACGCATGATCCCTCCAAGCTCTTATTCAGTTTGTGCCTTTCACGTAATTTTTTTCGGATTTTTTGCGTTTTCACGCAGAATTGCTTGCATATCCGAGCGTTTTATATTAAAATAGAATGGAATCGCTATAAAAAATCGCAAACGGGGAAGCGTAAGCTTTTGCGCGCCTGTTTGAAAAAGGAAGTTATATGGCTAAATTTTTTGTAAACGGAAAATGGAAAAGACGGGCAATTACGGCGCTCTCCCTGACCCTTTGCCTTTCCCTTTCCATGGGGGTGCTCGCCGCGTGCGGAGGCAACGAGAACGACGACGGGGACGATACGGACGATCCCGTTGCGACCGAAACGGATACCCAGCTTCTCAAAAACGGGAATTTCGAATTCTATTCCGATAAGGAAACGGAACGGGAGGACAAGCGTACCTTCCTTTATTCGCCCACAAGCTGGTCGTTTACCTCCGGCTCTCCTTCCTCCGACACCCGTTCGGGCATTCTCAATTTGGACGAATTCAACGATTTGACCAAATCGGGCAGAGAGTTTACCGACGTGGCGGACGCGTTCGCGCATTGGACGGACGATGACGTGACCGTTTACGACCGTTTGAAATTTTTAGAAGATAAAAAGGACGATATCAAGAATCTCGCTTCCGGCTCCGAAGAGAAAAAGCTCTTCGACAAATACAATTACTCCATGGACTTCGAAGACGTGGAGGCGCTTTCCGAGTATTTCGCGAAGGAAGGCACGAAAAAGCTTGCTCCCGCGCACGCAACGGAGGGCGAGGGCGCGATCGAGGACGAGAATCACCTCCTCATGATCCACAACCACACCAAGACCAACAACGTTGTGGGTACGGGGCAGTATTATACCTCGGGCACGACCATTACGCTCGAAGCGGGCACTGCGGCGGAAGTTTCCGTTTGGGTGAGAACGGACGAGCTGTACCACTACGGCTACGACACCGACAAGACGGAGGGCGACGAAACGATTCCCGCCGAGCACCCCGACGGCATTGCCGTGGAAAACTATGCGGGCGCTTATATCGGCGTTACCAACACGGTGGGCGGAACGACGCTCGACCAAATGCAGATTAAAAACATCAACACCAAGGGCGAGTGGCAGAAGTACACCGTTTACGTACAGGCGAACACCTATGCGACGAGCACCTTTAAAATCGTGCTCGGGCTCGGGCAAAGCTCTTCCGACAACCGCTACGAGGCGGTGAACGGCTACGCCTTCTTCGACGACGTTTCCTGCAAGATCATCGACGCGAAAAGCTTCCCCGACGTGGAGCAGAACTGCGACCTCACGAGCGAAAAGGAAGAAAAGACCTTCGACGCGACGGGAACGAAATCGGACGAAGAAAGAACGTACTCCCTCGACCTCAAAGGGGACACGGCGTTCGAATATCTGCCGTCGGGCAACGTGACCGCTGACGAAACGACGGAGCTCTCAGGCAACGAGGAGCGCAAGGCCCCCGTAAGCAAAGGTCCGAACGATATATATGAGCAAACAACCTTTGAAACGCTAAAAGGCATGAGCAACGACTATCTGAAACATATCTTCGAGAAAGATTTCGAGGACCGTTTCTTTAAGGGCAACGGCGACAGAAGCGACGACGTTATCATGCTCCTCTCCGCGAGCGGAGCTCCCTTCACCGCCACGATGACGAACGACGAGTTTACCCTGCAAAAGGACGAGCGCATTCTCATCTCCTTCTTTGTAAAGACGAGCTCGATCCGCAGCGGCATGAGCGGCGCGGGCGTCACCCTTGTGGACGGCGTGAACGAAACGAGCATTTCCCCCTTCGACTCCACTACCGTAAACACGGTGGACGTGGACGAGGACAACAAAGACATTTACAAGGGCTGGGTGCAGTGCTTCTTCTTCGTGGAGAACGAAACGGATTCCCAAAAGACCTTCTCTTTGAAATTCACCTACGGCCCTACCGCGGTTGCGGGGACGACGAAGAGCAACTATTGCGACGGTTACGCGGCGTTTGCCAACTTCGAGTATATCAAGAACATCGACTCCAAGCTGTTCGGCTACGCTTCGACGGGCACGTACGCCAAAAAGGTTTCCCTCACGGGCGAAGTGACCCCCACCCAAAAATTTGACGACGCGTCTATCACCTCCGACATCGAGCAAGGCTTCGCAACTCCCGTAAGCTTTACGGGCGTGCAGAGCGGAAGCATCTCCATGGTGCCGAACGGAACGCCCAACCCCACGGTGGAAGAGCTCAAAGAAAAAGGCGTGTTCGCGGGTCTTTTGAATGCGAAATGGCAAAGAAATTACAAGAACGAGTCTTGGAGCGGAATTCTCCCGCAGGCGAACGGCGGAAGCGACTGGTGGCAGAACGTCTTCTACGACAAGGAAAACCCCGCGAAGGTCGCCAACCAACCCCTCGTCATTCTCAACAACGGCGACGAGGCGCAGCCCTCTTACGGGTATCTCAATAAGACGGAAACGCTTTCCGCCAACTCCTACCGCAAGATTTCCCTCAGGGTGAAGCTGAGCGCAGACGCGACGGCGTCCGTTTACCTCATCGACACGTCCGACGCGAAGAAGGGATATAACGACACGCTCAAACCCATCGTTCCGAAAGTCACCTATTGGTACGACGACGAGGGCAATATCTGCACGAAAGACCCTTCGAAGGACGATTTCAACAAGCGCACGGACATCGCTTTCTACAAGCAGGACAACGGGCTTTACACCCGCGTAGGAGAAACGGGCGGAGCGTATTACGCAAACCTGCAAAACTACGCCACCGACGACAACGGCAATAAGATCACTTCCGACGAAACGATCGCGTACTATGCGCACGGCGGCAAGTTCTGGGCGTATTACGACAAAACAAAAACGGGCGACGCGGCTTACACCCAAGAAGTGAAAGACTTGCAGGAAGCAAGCGGCTTCGACGGCAGTTGGATCCGCTACAACGCGCCTTCCGACGAAACGCTCGGGAAATTCGTTTCCTCCGTTACGGTAAAGGGAAGCGCGGACAACGTGCACGGCTGGACGGACGTTACCTTCTATCTGCGCACGGGTTCCGAGCAAAAGACCTTCCGCCTCGAAGTTTGGGCGGGCACGCGCAACGACAGCGAGGGCAACGGGCTTGCAAAGAAGAGCTACGTGATTTTCGACGATTATAAATCGGAAAGCATTTCCGACTACTCCGACGTTTTGAACGAAGCGGTTGCGGAACTCAAAGACAAGGCGGGGATCGGCGATAAGGACAACCTTACCGAGGGCGCGCTGTATTACACCTTCACCTATTACGACTCCCCCACCTATCTGCGCTACGACGCGACGAAGGACGAGGAAAAGCTGGGCGACCCGCACGGCTCGTACAAACAATCGGGCTATTCCGAACAGCTCATCGCACTGTTGTACAACGACAACACGCTGTTCCTCGATTACTCGGCTTACAACGTATCCGTTCCCGAAGACGACTTGGGCACGGGCGACGACGAAGAGGAGCCCACCGAGGAAGAGAGCGGTTCGGACGCGAACGTGTGGCTGTTGATCGCCTCCGGTTCGGTTGCGGCGGCGTTGGTGTTCGCGATCGTTGCGGTCATTGTACAGCGCGCGATCAAGGCGTCGCGTAAGAACGCGAAAGCAAAGCAACCTAAGAAAAAGACCAAGCTCAAAATCGTAAAAGACGACGGCGAGGACGAAGAATAACGAAGTTTAAAACGGGCACGGCGTAAAGCCGTGCCCGTTTTTTATTTGATTTCCGTTACTTGTGGTACACCAAAATATCGTCCAACCCCACTTTTGCGATTCGGCAGTAAAACAGGATATCCTCTATTCCGATCTGCGTTCTTCCCGTTTCCCAATTATTGACAACGTTGTCCGAAACGCCGAACACCTCGGCGAGTTCCGCGCGGCTGATATTTTTATCCATGTATCTGTCCCCGCAGGTTTCGCAATCGCCCGTGCCGCCGCATTTTTCCGTGCCTCTTTTGAGCATACTGCACACGTACCGCCTTAGAGATGCGTTGTCGCTCCGAAGCCGATATAATTTGTTTCCCGTAGCATACCAATCAATAAATTTTCTTTCGATTCTCATACGCGCCATTATATCAGATTCACAAGAAAAAAACAAGAGTTTCAATCAATCTCATCGACCTTTGCCGAACTGCGTTTCGGGGGATCCGCCTGCGGCGGCCGAGAATGGCGGAGAGGGCGCAAGAATAACATCAGTCAGCGTCGGATTCGGCAAGAGGAGCGCGGCGACAAAAATTTTTTCAAAAACACTTGCATTTTGGGAAATACTCTGCTATAATAGCCGTATCCATAGCGAAGGTATGCTACGGGATAATACAAGATATGTGCCACCGGGTACGAATGCATTGCATTCCGTCCGCTTCGATAGGTCTTAGCAGAAGCGGCAGGGGTGCTTCTTTTTTTAGGAGGTCGGTATGAACCGCATAAAAGCATTTTTCAAGAGCATAACCCCTTTCGAGTACGCGCTTTGGGGGTGTTCCGTTTTTGCCATTCTTCTTTCCTTTTTCTTGTGCGGAGCAAAAGCGCCCCTGAGCCTTGTAGGGTCTATTCTGGGCGTCACCTCCCTTATCTTCGTTGCAAAGGGAAACGTGATCGGACAGTTTTTACTCGTTGTTTTCGCCGTTTTTTACGGTATCGTTTCCTTTTTTAACGCATACTACGGCGAAATGATCACTTACCTCGGAATGTCCGCGCCCGCCGCGATCGTGGCGATCGTCACTTGGCTCCGCCACCCTTTTCAGGGGAAAAAGACGGAAGTGAAGATAAACCGTATTCCGGCTTGGGAATACGGCTTGAACGTGCTCTTGTCGGGTGCAGTGACGGTTGCATTCTTCTTTATTCTGCGCGCGCTCGATACCGCGAATTTAATTTGGAGCACCGTTTCCGTATTTACAAGCTTTTTCGCTTCCTATTTATCCATTCGCAGAAGCCCTTTCTACGCGCTCGCGTACGGCGTCAACGACGTCGTGCTCATTGTGCTTTGGTCGCTCGCTTCGGTAAACGACCTCTCCAACGTCTGCATGGTCGTTTGCTTTGCGGCGTTCCTCTTGAACGATCTCTACGGTTTTATCAGCTGGTCGCGCCGCAAAAAACGGCAGGAACAGGCATCTATTCCGGAACAGGAAGAAACGCCGTCGCCTTAAATCCGCCTTATCTCCCTTTTTCCCAAAAACGGGGAAACAAAGAGCAAATACCCCCCCCCGTCCCTTTCAGAAAGAGGCAGGAGGGGTATTTTTTACCGCCGTAAATATTTGGGGTAATGATTTTTAAGGACGCCGTTTACCGCCTTTGCCCACCCGAGCGGGAAACCGTCTGCGCACACCGCGTACCAACCGTTTTCCGCTTCCGTACAGAGCGCCTCCCCGCGGAGATATTTTTCTATCTCGACAGCGTGAGCGGAAAAAGAAAAATCGACCCTTTTCCGCAAGCCCCGTTCGGCGATCGCAAGCGCATGGGCGGGCTTGAATATTTTCCCGTCGAAACTGCCGACTTCCAACCCCGTGCGAAGCGTAGTTACTCCGAGCGCGGGAAGTTCTCGGGGCAATAAATATATCCGCCCGTCCTGCATCACGTTTAAAGTCCCGTGCGGCGTCCTTCCGTACACTTTTCCGAAAAACTCGTAGACCGCCTTTTCCGCCGCTCCGTTCCGCGCAACGGCGAATGGCTTGGGCGACCGCCGTTCCCCCTCCGTCTTTTCAAACACCGCGGCAAACTGCCCTTCCCCGCGCACCTCGTGAGGATAAAGACGGCGGATATCCAAAAGCGTTAACTCGGGATATCGCGCAAGAAGCGCGTCCGCCTGCGCCTCGTTCTCCTCCTCGGAAAAGGTGCAGGTGGAATAGACGAGCCGCCCGCCGCCCGCCAGCATTTTCACGGCGCTATCCAAAATGTTTCTTTGGCGCAGAGCGCAACCGCGTACGTTCGCCTCGCTCCAATGCAGGAGCGCGCCTTCCTCCTTTTTAAACATTCCCTCGCCCGAACAGGGCGCGTCCGCTAAAATTTTATCGAAAAAGGCGGGCAGACGGCAGGCGAGCCGTTCGGGATCGCAACTCGTGACGACGGCGTTTTTTATGCCCAAACGCTCGATATTCTCCGAGAGAATGCGGGCGCGGGAATAATCGAATTCGTTGGCGACGAGCAGTCCTTCTCCCTGCATTGCCGATGCAATTTGGGTCGCCTTGCCTCCGGGCGCGGCGCACAGGTCGAGCACGCGCTCCCCCGCCTTTGCCTGCAAAAGACTTGCGGGAAGGGTCGCCGAAGGCTCCTGACAGTAAAAAAGCCCCGCCGCGTGGTAAGGGTGCGCGCCCGCGCGCTCGCCTTCGTAATAGAAGGCGGTCGGCTCCCAAGGCACGGGTTCGAGCGGGAATGGAGAAATTTTCAGAAATTCGTCTACGGAAATTTTCAGCGTGTTGACGCGAAGCCCCTTTGCGGGGAGCTCCTCATAGCTTTTGAAAAAGGCGGGGAAGTCCTTTCCCAGCCTTTTTTTCATGCGGTCGATAAATTCTTGCGGTAACTGTATCATGCTTTAACCGTTGAGCGCGCCCGCAAATTTTTCGAGCGGAATAAAGTCCGCGCCCTGATTCAGCGCATTGTCGTAACGGCTTCCGCCACGCTCGCGCGCAATGTAAACGTCGCATTCGGAGGGGTGCGAGGTGTATTTCCCGCCCGAGGCGAAAATCGCCGAAACGAGCTTAACGGATACG
>Ga0209064_1002521_pt1 | contig 19892 bp, 12 predicted proteins | sample Inofromicrocosms_FD_187498 | JGI IMG/M metagenome (GOLD analysis project Ga0209064, IMG submission 187498) | Mouse cecum microbial communities from Vienna, Austria - Inoculum for glucosamine and mucus D2O microcosms (SPAdes) (version 2) | ecosystem: Host-associated > Mammals > Digestive system >... | reverse complement strand
ACCCTATCGAGCCAAAGGGAAATCCCTTTGGAAACCCTGTGCAAACGAGAGCAGAAGCCAAACTCGTTTGGATTATGCCGAGTGCTGCAATGGTTCATTTGCATAATAAACCCTGTGAGCCGATGCCGCAGGCAGAGAGAAGAAACATAACGATAACCGCAAAAACAGTAATGATATGGGATATTTTTCATTGGACATTAAGAAGGCAAAGGGTACATCGGACACCACGCAGTCCGACCATATAGAGAGAAAGATAATACCTAAAAACGCAGACCCGACAAGAACGCATCTGAACAGGGTGCTTGTCGAATACCCCGATGGCGTTCACGGCAGGGATGAAGCGATTGCCCACAGGCTGAACACGGCAGGCATCAGACGGAAAATCACACACGACCAAGTCCGTGTCGTTCGGGTGGTCTTGTCGGGTACGCACGAGGACATGATGAACATACAGGAAAAAGGAGAACTCGATGAATGGTGCAGCGACAGCATCCAATGGCTGCAAGCCACATTCGGCAAAGACAATGTGGTTGCCGCACATCTGCACATGGACGAGAAGACTCCGCACATACATGCAGCCGTTGTTCCCATCGTGACGGGTGAAAGGCGCAAAGCCAAGAAAGAGCAGACGGACGGTAAGCGCAAGTACCGCAAGAAAACAAATTCCGTCCGTTTGTGTGCCGATGACCTGTTCAACCGCCAGACCTTGGTCGCCTACCACGACAATTACGCAAGGGTAATGGCGAAATACGGATTGCAGCGTGGGGTACGGGGTTCGGAAGCACGGCACACCACCACCATGCAGTATTATAGGGACTTGAAAAAGAAGAATGAAGTCCTCGAAACCGAAACCAGACTGTTGCAGGAAAAGAAGACCGAAGCGCAGGAGGAATTGAGACAGGTAAAAGCAGAAATCCGTACTGACAAGCTCAAATGTGCAGCCACCGATACGGCAACCGCCCTTGCAAGCAGTGTGGGTTCTCTTTTCGGAAGTGGAAAGATGAAATCGTTGGAACGCAGGAACGAGGATTTGCAAGACCGCATCCTTGAACTTGAAAACGAAGCCCGACAACGGGAACGGCAACAAGCCAAACAGATACAGGAGATAAGAAACGCTTACGAGCAACAGCACCGCAAGCTGTCGGAGTTTGCGGATTTTGTCAGACGCTACTTTCCATATGTGGAGAAGCTGATGCCTATAATAAACTTCCTGCGTGACCGATTGAAGTTTAATGACGGAATAATCAGAAAACTGTGCGAGTTCAAGGAGGTCGGGATAAAAGGCGAACTCTATTCTTCCGAATTTAACCGAAGTTTTGATACCCGACACTCCGTCTGCTCCATCAAACAGGATGAAAGCGGTAAATTCGATTTCAAGATAGACGGGGTTTCACACGTGAGCTGGTTCAGAAAGAAAATGAATGAGTTTAGAGAAAAATTAGGTGTACCTACAAGGAAACAAAATCGGGGTATTAAGTTCTAATGAGTATAGCTGGGGTCATTAACTGTTATGGCTAATGACCCCAACTATACTCATTAATTGAATATTTCATCTTTATCATATCCTTTTATCGAATTCCGTTGAGCTATTACAAAGAATACGAAATGTATCAATAGTCCAATTCCCCAAAATAACGCAGTAAATCCAATAGCTTTAAGGCTTCCCGTATTCAATAATCCTACATAATAAGAAACAATCTTGACCCCATTATAAAGCAGATATGTTGTAAAATGCCATCTGAAGCCAATATCATTAATTTCATTCTCTATGACATCCTTCTTACCGAAATGCCAACCAATAAAAAACATCAAAGCACAATATGCTATTGCACACAATGGTATGATTATTCCATTTTCGACATCTGCACAAAGGCTTAAAACCAACCGAAATGCAACGGTCAAAACCAATCCGAAAAATGCGAATTGTCCTAATCTGAATGTTAATACTTTCATAACTCACTTATTTAGAAGGTTAATAATATAGCTATCATTAAATATTAATATGTTACGTTCAACAAAACGTCTGAATAGCAAGGACCCGTTTTCTGTGAGATGGTAATATTTTCTATCAGGACCTTTGCTTACTTTCCTATTTTCATAAGCTACAATAGCCAAATTCTGAAATTTGCGTAAGGTTCTGTATAAACTTTGTTCTTCGCACGACATTGACTGTTTAGATGCTTTCTCAACGAAAGCTTTTATGTCCTCAACGCATTTGTTGCTCTCTTTCAATGCAAGGAATATCCAAAAGGTAAGTTGCCCTTTTTTATAGGTTTCTTCCCAAGCATTAAGTAATTCATCTATTGCAAAAGTGTTATCTCTCATAAAACAAGTTTTAGTTTTAATGTATTAAACATCTTGTATAGTGCAAATATATGAATACTATTCCACTTGTGCAATAGGTTGGCTATATTTTTTTTGTTATCGGATTGTTTTTATTCTTCAAAGCTCCTTTTCATCCATTCCATTAAATCAAGACTGACGGATTTATCGCTATATTCAGTAAAATTAATCATGATAGTTCTTATTTCGAAAAAACATCTTACCTTTGCAGGGCGAAGAGTTACTTGAAAGCAATTCAAGGCAAAACGCAGTAAATGGCATAGTTGCCAAGTCATTACCTCAAAAATGGGTAATTCTCCCAAAGTCCTTTGTATAAGGCACTAACGAAAGTTTTCCAGAATTACAAAAATATTCTTGTTCTGCGCTCCATAACGGGCTTTATCTGTCTTGCGAAAAGGGTTTTCGGACGTTTTTTTTGATTTTCCGAAGGATGGGTGTGGAAAATGGTCCTAAAAAGCTCCATCCTCCTCCCTTTGCCGTGCGGAACGGGGGGGAGGAGGATGGAGCTGATGGAGGATGGAGGCGCGGTGTGCACGAGACGGTTATGGTAATTGTGTCCGGATGGCACTGACCATTTCGTGGGCATCCCGGCAGCGCAGGGCGAAGTTCACGCACAGGCGGTCGCTCTCCAGGGAGACGGACAAGGGGCTGAACAGCAGTGTGGAGCAGCACAGGATCCAGAGAATGGCAAGGAGCAGGCAGGAAACGGCGTTGAACCCGTCATAGCGGATTTGCAGGAACAGCCCTCCGAGGAGGACGGCCAGCAGGATGGCGGAAAGGAACAGGCTATAGGCGCTGAATGTGATTTTCTTTGTCATGATGGGGTAGAGGTTATGGTGTGGCGGGTACGTTCTCCTCGCGGAAGGTGCTGGCGGGCAGTCCGGCGGAGTTGACCAGATTGGCCCGTGTGAAGGCCTGCCAGCCGTAGCGCACGGCACAGGGTTCCTTGACATGGCGGCTTTTCAGGGTGATGCCGTCTTTCCCGATTTTTGCTTCGGCCTCGTGGTAGAGCCCGTCGGGGCCGGCCACTTCGAAGCCGCGGACTGTTTTGCCGTCGGCGGGACGAAGGCCTTTGCCGTAGTCGAAGCGGACGAGGAGGGTTTTGCCGTGGCGTTCGGCGGTGCGGTAGGCGGGGCCGGAGGGGACGGTAGCCTTGTGGCCGTAGCGGTGGCAGAGGGCCGAGAGGGCCAGACGCAGGCCCACTTCGCGCTTATGGCGCGGATGCACATCGAGCGAGTCGCCCAGATCGGACGAGACAACCATCTCCACCCCTTCCATCCGTTCGGCCAGACGGCGTTGGCTGTCGCGGAACGAGGGCCAGGACGGGCGGGTGCCGATGCTGGAGAGCTGGACGGTATAGAAGGGCAGGGCGGCATCGTTCCATGCCGTGCGCCAGGAGGAGACGAGCAGCGGAAAGAGGCGTTCGTGCAGTTCGATGTTGTGGGCGTTCGATTCGCCCTGATACCACAGTACTCCTGCGGCGGGATAGCCTTCGATGGGACGGACGGCGCTCTCGAAGAGATAGCACGGTTCGTAGGGATGGCGTTGCAGGGGATTGGTGGATTTCTTTACATTGAGGTCAGCGCGGCCGCGGGCCCATGGCTGGCCGTAGTCCGACTTTTGCCAGTTGTAGAGGATCTCGGGAAATTCGTTTTCAAGGGTGGTGCGGTCAATCCACGATTCGGTGGTGGAGCCGCCCACGGGGTTGGCGATCAGTCCGACATGGCAGCCCAGGCTGTCGGCCAGTGTGGCTCCGAAGCTGAAGGCGATGGCGGAAAAGCGGGCTGCCTTCTCGGCGTTGCAGACGGTCCAGGAGGCGGGCCGCTTGTAGAGCAGGCGGTTGACGCTGTCAAGCTGGGCGGGCGACCATTCCACGGCGTCGGTGGCGCACAGCGACCGCATGTCGAAAAGGTGCAGGCGGCTCAGGGTGTCGGCGCGTTGCAGGTCCTCGGCCGAGGTGACGGCACTGCACAGGGGGAACTCCATGTTCGACTGTCCGGAGCAGATCCATACCTCACCCATCCATACGTTGCGGAAGTGCAGCTGTCTGCTCGGGGCCGTGACGCGCAGTTCGTAGGGGCCGCCTGCCGGCGTGGCGGGGAAGGATACGCTCCAGCGTCCGTCGGGACCGGCCTGTGTGGTGAGCTTGCGCGAGAGGAACTCTACCGTGACGCGTTCGCCGGCATTGGCGCGGCCGGAGAGGGCGAAGGGGCGGTTGCGTTGCATCACCATTCCGTCGCTGTAGGCGGGAGGCAGGGCAAGACCGCCGAAGTTGCCCGTGAGATGGGCATAGACGGTGCGGGCCAGCACGTCGGCACCCTCGGGATTGGGGTGCAGGGCGTCGGGGAAGAGGTCGGGCCGGCTGTGCAGGGGGTCGTAGAGGTCGATGAGTTCCGTTCCCGCCGTGCGGGCTATCTGTCCGATGCGTTGCTGGATGGCGTAGTGCCAGTCGCGTGTGCCGCTCCGGAAACGCGGGTGGGTGTGGAAGATGGGGGTCATGCGGCAGATCCATATCCGCACCGCGGGATTGACGGTGCGGAAGGAGTCGATGAGAGCGCGGTAGTCGGCAATGAAGTCATCGCCGTGGTGGGGCCAGTTGCGCGGGTCGGTATCGTTCAGGCCTAAGTGGATGACAACGAGGTCGGCGTTGTAGCGGAGCGCTTCCTGGAACTCCGGCAGGCGGTCGTAGGGATTGTGGCCGCGCCGCAGGAGGGTGGCTCCGCTGTGTCCGAAGTTGCGTACTTCGTATCCGTCGCCCAGCAGTGCCTGAAGGCGGGCGGGATAGCAGTTCTGTTCGCGGTCCGGGAGCAGGTAACCGTAGGTGACGCTGTTACCCACGCAGGCCACCCGGATGCGGGAGCGGGCGGAGCCTGTCGCGAATACGGTCAGGAGGAGCAGACTGAGAAAGAAAATCTTTTTCATGTTGTTGTTATGTTTTTTTGTAAAAGGGAAATGTCAGGACCGGGTGGCCGTGCTGGTGTGCCACAGGCGTATGGCGTAGCAGGCTATATGTGCCAGACCGAAAGTCAGACTGAGGATGAACAGGGCTTTGTCTTCGTTCCAGCCCACCGTTTGCTGGTGCCAGAAGCCCGTGATGATGCAGAGCGCAGCCAGCGCCAGGGCCAGGAGGTTGAGCGCCGTGACTCCCTTGCGCCGCGTTTGCAGTCCCGGTTCCAGACGGCTGTGACGCATTCCGTAGGCCGAATAGAGGTCGAGGCCTACCAGCATCCAGAGCACCAGGCGTATCCATGTGTCGGCGGGAAGGAAGAGCATCAGACTGACGCACGTGAGGATGCCGAGTACGGGGATGAGCGGGACACAGGGAGTGCGGAACGTGCGCGGGACGTGGGGCATGGTTTTGCGCACTACCAGTACGCCGGCGCATACCAGGGTGAAGGCCAGCAGGGTGCCGATGCTGGTCATCTCGCCGGCTACCCGCGCTGGCACGAAGGCAGCCAGCAGACTGATGATGGCCATGAATATCAGGTTGTTCAGGGCCGGTGTGCCGAAACGGCGGTGAATGCGTGAGAAGACGGGCGGCAGCAGGCCGTCGTGGCTCATGGACATGAAGATGCGGCTTTGTGCCATTAGCAGGACGAGGATGACGGAGCAGTAGCCGAAGAGGATGGCCACGATGACGGCGCGGTTGAGCCACGGGAAGTCGGGGGTGATGACACCGTCCGCTCCCGCGGCGCCCATGTGGTTGATGGCAATGGCTACCGGGGCGATGCCCTGGCTGCCTGCGAAGCTGCGGTAGTCTGTCACGCCGGTCATGACGTGGGCGAAGGTGATGTAGAGGACGGTGCAGATGAGCAGTGAGAGCAGGATGCCTACCGGCATGTCGCGTTTGGGGTTGCGGGTCTCCTGTGCCGCCGTGCTCACGGCGTCGAAGCCCAGATAGGCGAAGAAGACGATGGCGGCGCCGCGCAACACACCCGAAAAGCCGAACTCGCCCAGCGTACCGGTGTTGGGCGGCAGGTAGGGAACGTAGTTCTCGGCGCGGATGTATTGCCAGCCCAGAAGGATGAACACCAGGATGATGCCCACCTTGAGCAGGACGATGATGTTGTTGAGCAGGGAACTTCCCTTCGTTCCCCTGATCAGGAACAGGCTCATGACCACAACGATGGCCGCGGCGGGGAGGTTCGCCGTGCCGCCGTCCCAGGGACAGGCTGTCAGCGCAGGCGGCAGCGTGATGCCGAGACCTTCGAGAAAGACGGTCAGATATTGCGCCCACGAGATGCTGACGGTGACGGCCGCCACGGTGTATTCCAGCACCAGGTCCCAGCCTATGATCCAGGCCACCAGCTCGCCCATCGTAGCGTAGGAATAGGTGTATGCGCTGCCGGAGATGGGAATCATCGAGGCGAACTCGGCGTAGCAAAGGCCGGCGAACGCACATCCGATGGCGGCGATGACAAACGACAGTGTGATGGCGGGACCGGCATATTCAGCAGCTACGGTGCCTGTGATGGAAAACAGGCCGGCGCCGATGATGACACCTACGCCGAAAGCTATGAGGCCGACAGGGCCGAGCACACGGCGCAGGACATTGCCTTCGGTGGCTTCGGACTGTAACAGCGTGAGAGGTTTTTTGATGAAGATACCCATATAAATATGATAAGATGTGTGTTTTCCTGCTGCAAATGTATTGTTTTTCCGTTTATTGGAAAAGAGAGACGGTGCAGACTTTCAAAATCTGCACCGTCTCCGGATGAAAAAGTTTATGATAGGAATGCTATGGTCATGCGTTCTCTGTGATTCTCTTCTTGCCGAGCGTGCGGTAGGCGATGGGTGCGGCAAGGAAGATGGAAGAGAGGGTTCCGAATACCACACCGAGGATCATCGCGAAGGCGAAGGAACGGATGCTGTCGCCACCGAGGAAGAAGATGCAGAGCAGCACGAGCAGTGTGGTGAATGAAGTCATTACCGTACGACACAGGGTGCTGTTGAGCGAATCGTCGAAGAGTCGCTTGGTGTTGCGTGTGGGATAGAGGCCCAGATTTTCGCGGATGCGGTCGAATACCACCACTTTGTCGTTGATGGAGTAACCGATGGCGGTCAGTACGGCACCGATGAAGGTCTGGTCCACTTCGAGCGAGAAGGGCATCCAGCCCCAGCAGATGGAGTACATGCCGATGATGAGCAGGGTGTCTATGCCCAGTGCGATGACGCTACCCACCGAGAAGGCAATGTTGCGGAAGCGCACGAGGATGTAGAGGAAGATGGCGATGAGGGAGAGGATCACGCTGATGACGGCTCCCTTGGCCATGTCGGCGGCTACGGACGGACCTACTTTCTGGGCGGAGATGATGGAACCGCCTTCGTGGTTGTCGCGGTCGATGAACGTGGCGTAGTCGGCCTTGATAAGTCCTTTCTCGTGCAGGGCGGAGAAGATGAACTGCTCCACTTCCTGGTCGATGTTCTCGCTGTCGTCGTCAATGCGGTAGTTCGTGGTGAGACGGACGGCGGGGTTGCTTGTCGTCACGATAGCGATGGCACTTACGTTGGCATTGGGGTCTTTGGCGTTCACTTTCTCTGCCACGGCGGCCCGTACCTGTTCGGGAGTAACGTCCTTCTGTTCGAACTCGATGACGTAGTTACGTCCGCCGGTGAAGTCGATGCCTTTGGAGAGGCCGCGCACGGCGAGTGAACCTACACATACGATGATGGCGGCTGCAAAGACGATGGACGAGGTCTTCGCTTTCTCCATGAAGCGGACGGAGGTGTTGGTAAGGAAGTTGCGGGAGAGGCCGGTGGTGAAGGTAAGGTTCAGCCACTTGTCCTTGTTGAGGAAGTGCTCGTACACCATACGGGTGATCCATACTGCGGTAAAGAAGGAGGCGCAGATACCGATGCCCAGCGTGAGGGCGAAGCCGCGGATGGGGCCGGTACCGAAGTTGTATAGGATGATGGCCGTGATGATGGAGGTAAGGTTGGAGTCGAAGATGGCGGAGAAGGCGTTGCCGTAACCGTCAGCCAAGGCGGTCTTGATGTTCTTGCCTGCGCGCAACTCTTCTTTTGTACGTTCATAGATGAGTACGTTGGCGTCGACAGCCATACCGAGCGAGAGCACCATACCGGCGATACCGCTCATGGTGAGGGCTGCCTGGAAGGAGATGAGCACACCGAAGGTGAAGAAGAAGTTGAGAATCAGTGCGCAGTTGGCCACCATTCCCGGGATAAAGCCGTAGAAGAGGCACATGAAGATCATCAGCAGCACGAATGCCACCACGCACGAGGTGAAGCCGGCGTTGATGGAGGCGGCTCCGAGAGACGGACCTACGGTTTCTTCCTGCACGATCTTGGCGGGGGCAGGCATCTTACCGCTTTTCAGCACGTTGGCAAGGTCGCGGGTGTCGTCCGTAGTGAAACGGCCGGAGATCTGCGAGATGCCTCCGTTGATTTCGCTCTGGATGACGGGGGCGCTGTAGACGAAGTCATCCAGAACGATGGCTACACAGCGTTTCAGGTTCTTGCGGGTGATCTGCGCCCAGTCGCGGCCGCCCTGGGTGGTCATCGTCATGGAGACGATGGGGCGGTGATACTGGTCGAAGTCGTCTTTGGCGTCGGCAATGACGTCGCCGGCCAGTGCGGGAGCGCCGCCTGTTGATTTGAGCACGTAGAGTTCATAGAAGTTGCCTTTCACCATGTCCGTGGGTTTTACTCCCCAGGCAAAGCGCAGGTCGGCGGGAAGAATCTCGCGGGCGGTGGCCGAGTTGATGAGCTTGTTTACGGTAGCCGTGTCGGCGGCGCGTACGATACCGGCCACGCAGTTGTCGGGACTGATGAACTGGCCTTGCAGCAGTACGCTGAGCAGCGGGTGGGCTGCGTCGGCGGCGGGAGCTGCGGCGCTGTCGGCGGCAGCTGTGTTCCGGGTGGCGGCGGTATCGGCGGCGAGGGTGTCGGCCATGGCCTTGTCACTTTTTCCTGCGTGGGCCAGACGGTTGTCAAGTGCCGTGAGCAGGTGCTGGATTTCCTTTACGTTGTACGTCTCCCAGAATTCCAGGTTGGCGCTGCCCTGAAGCAGTTTACGCACACGTTCGGGTTCCTTGATACCCGGCATTTCCACCATGATCTGTCCGGTCTGTCCTTTTCCGCGCAGGATCTGGATGTTGGGCTGGGCCACGCCGAAGCGGTCAATACGCGAGCGTACCACCTCGTTGGAGTTGGAAACGGCGGCTTCCACCTCTTCGTTGAGGGCTTTGGCCACCTGCTCGTCCGTGGAGTTATAGGTGATATTCTTTTCTTTCAGTTTTGTGGCGAAGATGCCGCCCAGCTGGTTTTTGCCGTTCTGTTCCTGATATTTGGAGACGAAGATCTCGATGAAATCCCCTTTGCCGGCTTTCGTGTCGGCCTGTGCTTCGGCGATGGCTTTTTGCAGCTTGGGATCGGAAGCGCTTTCTCCGGCCAGATTTTTCACGACATCGGGCACGGAGACTTCCAGAATGACGTTCATGCCGCCTTTCAGGTCAAGGCCCAGCCCGATTTGCAGTTCTTCACACTCTTTGAGCGTCTTCCAGTTGAGGTAGACTTTCTCGTTTTGCATCGAATCGAGGTAAGCCTTGCCTGCGGCTTCTCCGCTTTTTGCCGTAATCTTTTCAGCCTCGCCTGCGTAGTGACTGGTCACCACGGAGAAGGAGAGATAGAAAAGGCAAATCAAGGCAAGCAGTACAGCGATTACTCTGACAAATCCTTTGTTTTGCATTTTAGTTTTTTTGTTTTATATTTATTTATGTTTGATGCAGTTTTGAACGTGCAAATATACTGATTTTTTCTAAATGGCAAGGTATCATGGCCTTTATTTGTTGGAATGCCTGAAAATGAGAGGTTGCGGGGAACCTGCGGAAGGTGCTCCGTTTCCGTGCAGGTATCTTTTTTATTCTGCCGTTTCTTCTCCGCACTCATTCTATTTTTGTAGTTTTGCAGGCGTGATGCGGATTCCTGCGGGTGCCGTGTCCCGAAAAACAACGATCATGATACGCAAATTCGATTTTCTTGTAATCGGTTCCGGTGTGGCCGGAATGAGTTACGCCCTCCAGGTGGCCGCCTCGGGTAAAGGCAAGGTGGCCCTCGTCTGCAAAACTACGATTGACGAAGCCAATACCGCGAAAGCGCAGGGTGGTGTGGCCTCGGTGACCAATCTTGAGGTGGATGATTTCAGCAAGCATATCCGCGACACGATGATCGCGGGCGACTATATCAGCGACCCCCGTGCCGTGGAGCAGGTGGTGAAAGGCGCTCCCGCCGGCATTGCCCGCCTGCTGGCCTGGGGGGTGGAGTTCGACCGTCGTGGGGACGGTGACTTCGATCTTCACCGCGAGGGCGGACATTCCGAATTCCGCATCCTGCACCATGCCGACGATACGGGCTTCGAGATACAGCGCGGCCTGATCGAGGCCGTCCGCAACTGTCCCGCCATCACCGTGCTTGAGAACCATTTCGCCGTCGAGATCATCACGCAGCACCATCTGGGAGTGGAGGTGACGCGTCGCACTCCCGATATCGAATGCTACGGCGCCTATATTCTGGATCCCGACACCCGCAAGATCGATACTTTCCTCTCGCGGGTCACCGTGCTGGCTACAGGCGGCTGCGGGGCGGTCTATGCCTCTACCACCAATCCCGACATCGCCACGGGCGACGGCATCGCCATGGCCTACCGTGCCAAAGCCACCGTGCGCGACATGGAGTTCGTGCAGTTCCACCCCACGGCCCTGTTTCATCATGGCGAGACCCATCCCGCCTATCTCATCACCGAGGCCATGCGCGGTTACGGCGGCATTCTGCGCTTGCCGGGCGGGGCGGAGTTTATGCAGAAGTATGACCGCCGGCTCTCGCTGGCCCCGCGCGACATCGTGGCCCGCGCCATCGACAAGGAGATGAAGATTCACGGACTGGACCATGTCTGCCTGGACGTGACGCATAAGGACCCCGAGGAGACGCGTCGCCATTTTCCGAACATTTATGCCAAATGTCTCAGTATGGGCATTGACATCACACGCGAGTATATCCCTGTAGCGCCGTGTGCCCATTATCTTTGCGGCGGCATCAAGGTGGATGTCCACGCCTGTTCCAGCATCCGCCGGCTCTATGCCGTGGGCGAGTGTTCCTGTACGGGGCTGCACGGCGGCAACCGTCTGGCCAGCAACTCGCTCATCGAGGCCGTGGTCTATGCCGAGGCGGCGGCGCTACACAGTCTGGCCCACATGGACGAGTATGCCTTTAACGAACGTGTGCCCGAATGGAACGACGAGGGCACCCTTTCCAATGAGGAGAAAGTGCTCATCCAGCAGGACATCCGCGAGGTAGGGCAGATCATGTCCAGTTATGTCGGCATCGTGCGCAGCGATCTGCGCCTGAAGCGTGCCTGGACACGTCTGGATCTGCTCTACGAGGAGACCGAGGAGCTGTTCAGGCGTGTGAAGCCCACGCCCGACATCTGCGAACTGCGTAACATGATCAACGTGGGTTATCTTATCACCCGTCAGGCGCTGGAGCGGAAGGAGAGCCGCGGGCTGCATTACACTACGGATTATCCCCGCCATGCCTACGATCAGAACTGAAATCGTGCAAATTTCAATTGTTTAAATATTTTTTGCTATCTTTGCGGCCTTTGCGGCGAACGATCTTCCGTTCAAAGGGAGACGCTCTGTTCAGAAACATCTAATATTAACAATTTCAAGGAATATGAACAAACTGAAAATCTTATTGGCGGCCGTGCTTTTGACTGGTATCGCACAGACGGTTTCCGCACAGCAGGAACTGAAGGACTACGAGCCTTACCCCTACAATTTCATCAGTGTTCAAGGCGGCGGGCAGGCTACGTTCACGAGCTATGACGCCACCAAGTTGATTACTCCCATCGAGGCCGTTTCGCTGGGCCGTTTCTTCTCGCCTGCGGTAGGTGCCCGTCTTCATGTGAGCGGATTCCAGAACAAGGGAGGCCTGCGGGCACTGGACCAGACGTATGAGTACAAGTATGTGACGTCGGACCTCGACCTGATGTTGAACTTGAGCAACATGATCTGCCCCAAACGCACCCATGTCTTCAACGCCATCCTCGTCGGCGGTGTCGGTCTGAGCTATGCCTGGGACAGCGATGACTTTGCCAGGTTGCGCCGCAATGGCTATACGGCCGAGCCGATGGCCTGGGACGACGACCGCCTGGTGCATAATTTCCGCGTAGGCATGTTGTTCGAGGTGAATCTGGGCAAGCATGTCGGCGTCAATCTCGAATTGGCAGCCAACAACCTGCACGACCGCTTCAACCAAAAGCAGAACGGACACGGTGACTGGCAGGCTACGGCCATGGCCGGCCTCACCTTCAAGTTCGGCCACCGCAAGCGCCGCACCGTAGAGGTCAACTCGGTCACCGGCTTTGACGAGGCTGCCGGCAATGCCAATACGGAAGGAGCCGTGGCTACAGGCCCGGTCGTCAAGGAAGAGGTGGTTGTGGAGGAAAAGCCGGTAGTGAAACCCGCGCCCGCCACGATCCGCACCGAAGTGTTCTTTCCCATCAACGTGTCTGAAGTCCAGCAGAACCAGCTCGTGAAGGTGGCTCAGCTTGCCGAATGGCTCAAGGCTCATCCGAAGGCTACCGTCGTAGTGACCGGCTATGCCGACAAAGGTACCGGTAACGCCCAGATCAACTATCGCCTCTCGAAGGAGCGTATGGAGGCCGTTGTGAAGATCCTTGCCGACAAGTACGGTATCGACAAATCGCGTTTCAGCGGAAAGATCAAGGGTGACACCGAGCAGCCTTTCTCCGAGAACGACAAGAACCGCGTCGTCATCAGCGAAGGCACGGACAAGGAATAAACGGATCTGCCTCCGGCAGTCATGACGAATCAGGTCCGGTACCCGTTCAACGGGTGCCGGACCTGATTCGTTTTCAGGGGCAGTGGGCCTGTGTTCACCTTTCCGGTTTCCGGTTCCGCCGGTTTCCCGGAGCCTTGTTCCACAGGTTGCGCAGACGGTCGTTCAGGCCGGTCTCGCTTTTCAGCAGCTGCCACGAAAGGGTGGCGGAGAGGAGTGTGAAGCCGATGCCTCCGCCCCAGTGCCATCCGGCTTCCGGACGGGAAATGCAGGTGAGGCCTGCCGTCAGCAGCAGAAACTGGTGCAGGGTGCGCCGCACGGTGAGTCCTTGCAGCCGCACGGCGTAGCGGCGGGGATAGAAGGTGAGGATCAGCAGCAGATCCGACAGGTTGGCCAGCGAGAGGCCGATGCCGGCTCCTGCCAGACCGGCGGTGCGGAAGCCTGTGATGACGGCCGCGGCGAGCACCGCGTTGTAGGCCAGCTCCATGGCCAGATACAGACGGGAATCTCCACCCGAAAGGGCCAGATAGGACAGCGGGGAATAGACCGCCTTGAAGAACATGTAGGGGAGGGCGCAGAGCACCATCGGGATGACGGCCGTGAATTCTTCCGTGTAGAGAATGCGCACGGTCAGCGGCAGGCTCAGAGCGAGTAGCAGCAGGACGGGTGTCATGAGCAGCACGAGTGTGTCGATCTGGCGGTTGACGGCTACGGAGAGTTCTTTCTTGTCGTTCATGAGAGTGGAGAGGCGCGGAAAATAGTCGGCGTCCATCGCCACGAAGACGAAGCGGGCGTAGCTCACCGTCAGCGTGAGGCCGGCGGCATAGAGGCCGGCCTGGCTCTCGTTGCTTTTCATGAGTACCGTGCGGATGAGCATCTCGGCTCCCGAGCCGGCAATGCCTGCGGCGATGTAAGCCGTTCCGAGGCGCAGCAGGTGGCTGCCGCGGCGCAGGTAGCGCCACGGGTGCAGCTGCACCCGGTAGGGGAAGAGGCGGGTGGCCGCATGCAGATGGATCAGGAACACCGCTGTGCCTGTGGCGAGCAGGACGGGCAGGATGCCGTCCGCGCCGAGGCGGAAATAGATGGGGGCGGTGAGGAGCAGGGCCGCCAGCGCGCTCAGGGCCGAGGCGGCGGCCAGCGGTTTGAGGCGGTGCGTACCCTTGAGCACGGCAATCTCGCCGCCCAGCAGCGTGGCCAGCAGGATGGCGGGCGAGAGCAGGGCGAACTGGAAGGTGCGGTCAATGCCGCCGGTGGCGAAAAGGCTGAGCAGGGGCGAGAGCAGCAGTGTGACGCCCATGCCGAAGAGGCCTGTCAGCAAAACCCAACTGCGCACCAGCCGCACGTAGCGGCCCGTGCGGGTCGTGTCTCCTGTCTCGTACAGCACGGAGAGACGGCGGATGGCGCTGAATCCGATGCCGAAGTTCGTGGCACTGGCCATCAGTTCGATGGTGCGGGCGAAGAGGTCGCTCCATCCCATGCCGGCCGAACCGATGAACAGGGCCGTCACCTTGTTGCGGATCACGGAGATGAGGATGTGCAGGACTTGTACGCCGCCCAGCAGGCCGGTGTATTTCAGAATGTGGCTGTAGGAGTTCTCCTTTTTCATGGCGCGGCCGCGGGGGATCAGATGCTGGGCAGGGAGTGGCCGTTGATTTTCCGGTACAGGTCGAGTGCGTACACGTCGGTCATGCCCGATACATAGTCGAGCACGGCCATGAAGCGGTCCGCCAGCCGTGGCGCGTGCAACTGGTACTGTCCCGACACCTGCCCCAGCAGCAGGCGGCTGTATGCTTTCCCGGGCGACAGCACGGCCTCGGTCATGAGGTCGAGCAGTGTATAGATGATGTGGAAACCTGCCAGGTCGATGTCCGTCACCTCCTTGCAGGAATAAATGCGCCGGCGGGCCGTTTCCTCGCAGCGCCGGTAGGCCGTGCGCAGCGGTTCGGGCAGGTGGCTCACCAACGAACCGCTGAAACTGCCGTCAAGGAGGGCTGCCTCGTTGTCGGTGAAGATGCGCACACAGGCCTGTTCCAGCGCATTGATCACGCAAGAGCGGAAATAAGATACCTTGTCGCTCATGTCGGTGCCTTCGGGATAGGCCTGTTTCAGGTCGTGGCGGTTCTCTTCGTCAAAGAATCCGAGAAACAGCTCCATCGTCTCCTCGCCCGAGAGCAGGCGCAGTTTGAAGGCGTCCTCGATGTCCATGATCTCGTAGCAGATGTCATCGGCAGCTTCTACGAGATAGACCAGCGGATGGCGCCGGGCGCGGACGCGGCCGTTCTCCTCGGTGTAGGGGATGCCCAGTTCGCGGGCAATGCGCAGGAAGTCATCCTTCTCGCTCCGGAAAAAGCCGAATTTGGCTTTCTCGCCCGCCCAGGCGGAGGAGTAGGGATATTTCACGACGGCGGCCAGGGTGGAATAGGTCATGACAAAGCCGCCGCGTCGGCGGCCGTTGAACTGATGGGTGAGCAGGCGGAAGGTGTTGGCGTTTCCGTCAAAGCGGGTCAGGTCGGTCCATTCGTCATCGGTGAGTGTCTCCCCGTCATCGGCACGGTAGTCACGCAGCGCGGCGCCTTTGCCTTCGGCGAAAAAACTGCGGATGGCCCTTTCGCCGCTGTGTCCGAAAGGAGGGTTGCCCATGTCGTGGGCCAGACAGGCGGCGGAGACGATGGCGCCGATGGAGGGCAGTTCCGTCCCGGCCAGTTCGGGACGACGGCGGACCAGCTCGCGGGCCACGTCCGTGCCGAGCGACCGCCCTACGCTGGAAACCTCCAGACTGTGCGTCAGGCGGTTGTGTACGAAGATGCTGCCCGGAAGGGGAAATACCTGCGTCTTGTTCTGCATCCGGCGGAAGGGGGCGGAGAAGATAAGGCGGTCGTAGTCGCGCTGGAACTCCGTGCGCCGTTCGGAACTGAGTTTGTGGGTGTCTTCCTTGCCGAAGCGTTTGTCCGAGATGAGCTGTTTCCAATCCATATTATAAAAATTCTTCTTGAAATATATGTGGTTGCAAATTTAGACGAAAAAAGCAGAACTTCCTGTTTTTCGGCCAACAACTTTGTCCCGTGGCGGGCATATCGGTTTTTCCGCCTGCGGTTCGGAGTCAGAAATGGGCCACGAATTCCAGCACCGCCTTGCTCTGTTCCGAGACGGCCGGGGTGCGGCCTGCGGCATAGACGTATTGCTCGTAGTTCAGCCGGATGTCAGCCTGTAGGTTCTTTTTCCCGAGGCTGAGCGTCAGTCCGCCGGTCAGCCGGTGGCGTTCCGGGTCATCGGCCGTCAGCCGGCCCTCTTCGTCCTTTGTCCCCTTGCAGTGGTCGGACATGTAGTCGTACCGTCCCAGCAGCGAGAGGGCGGTCAGGCCTTTCCGCAGGGGGATGCGATAGGCGGCGAAGGCATTGAGAGCGTTGACCGGAGCGAAGGCGCCGCGGGTGTAATGTTTGCGGAGATATTCCCCCTCGATGTGCCATCGGGAGTTGTGCCAGTAGGCGCCGGCGTCGTACATCATCACGTCCGTCTCTCCGGCGGTGGCCTTCTGGCAGCTGAGCGCGAGGCCCCACCGCCGTGCTATCAGGGTCTGCGCCTTGAAGGAGAAATTGTAGTTGCCGGTCCAGAAATTCTTCTGGTTGGTCAGTCCCGAACCGTTGAACACCCCGCCTTCCAGCGTGACGGGTACCGGCCCGTCGAGGGTCCACGAGGCGGCGGCTCCCGCGTCCCTGACATCGCCTGTCTGCTTGGCGATGAAAGAGCGGTTGGCGAAATACTGGAGGTGTGGCGAGCGATGGGCGTCGATGGTGAAAGGCACGCGCATCTGGCCGAGTGTGAGTTTCAGGGCCTTTTGGGGCCGTACCAGCACGTAAGCGTCGAGCATCCGGATGTTTCCCTCATCGGAGAGGTCTATCTCCGCCTTGTATCCCACAGCCGGAACAATCCGGTCTTCAATGCCGAGGCGGGCGTTGCGCACCTCGAAGCGGCCTTTGTTCATTCCGGGCTGGTATTCGTACTTCGCCCTGACGGTTCCGTGGATTTCCGGCCCGTCCGTGGTCGGGGATTGGGCGGCGGCGTCTGTAACCGTCAGCGGGAGAAGAACCGCGGCCAAGTGAAAAGTCTTTTTCATGTCGTGACAGTAGTTTCATGTTTTACAGGTTCCGGCTTGTGGTTTTGTCTGGTGCGGATGTCGGAGTCGCGCAGTTTGGCAAAGGCGCGCAGGTATTTCCGGATGGCAGACACCAGCTCGCGCGTCTCCTGGAGCATGTGTACGTAGACGTAGAGCACGGAGACATCGGCGAGGTCGCCGTCGCGTAGCTGGTCGTGTACGTGGTGATAGGTTTCGGAAAGATCTGCCTTCAGTTTGTCGCAGTGCCGGCGCAGCATACCGGTGGTTTCAGGATCGCCGTTCTGTAGCAGCCTTGCGGTGTCGTTCAGGAGGGTGCCGATCTGCGTGCGTATGCGTTCGTACTTTTCGCCGTAGCGGGGCGGCAGCGGCAGGAAGTTGTTCTCCACGTGTTCCTTGCACACCTCGTTGATGCGCCGCAGGCTGTACAGGATGCCCATGCAGCAGTTGTTGCTCATATAGAACCACGGGCTTTTCTCTATCGCCGTCTCGCGGGTGAGGCAGCGCAGGCATACCGTCTCCTTGCGGCGGGCGTTTTTGAGCACCGTTTTGTGTTTTCTCAGGTCCGCCTCGGTCTTTCCCAACAGGCCGGCGTTTTCGGTGATGAACGCCGCCGTGATGTTCCGGTATTGCTCTTCGGCGTAGGCAATGAACTTCTGTTGCTGTTCGGTGATGTAGAGCATCAGCAGCGGCCAGGCCCGGTCCTTCTCCTGCGTGTCGAGGATGGTCCGGAAGAGCGCGTCGCCGTTTTCCTCCTTCTGCCTGTTTCTGAACCGGCGGTTGCTGTGCAGGATGATGTAGACGGTCAGCAGGGCGAACAGGAAGATCGCCCAGAGCCCGCCGTAGTACATGGCCGTGACAACGGCACCGGCCCCGATGAAGGCCGCTCCGGCGGTCAGAAACCAGCCGCCTATCACGGCAATCACTCCCGTGATGCGGAACACGGCGCTCTCGCGGCCCCATGCGCGGTCGGCCAGCGAGGTTCCCATCGCCACCATGAAGGTGACGAACGTTGTGGAGAGCGGCAGTTTCAGCGAGGTGCCCAGAGCTATCAGCGCGCTGGCAAGGACGAGATTGACCGATCCGCGGATCAGGTCGAAGGCCGCGCCCTGCTCCGTGACGCTCCCGTTGGTGTCAAACCTGCCTACCAGCCACCGGCGCATCCGTGGAGGAGCCACGCGGCGCGTCCATGCCGTCAGCGAGAGGCTCCAGCGCACCAGCTGCCGCGCTATCCGCGAGGTCCCGAACATTTCGTCGCCGCCTTGCTGGCTGCTCAGGCCAATCTCGGTCTTGGTGACGTTTCTGGCCTTTTTCGACGTGGCGAGCGAGAACACCATCACGGCCCCCGCGCCTATCAGGATGCAGACGGGGGTATCGGCCGGTCTGCCCAGCGAGTCCATCATGAAGTGGTGCGGATCGGTCCCGCCGCCGTTGGCGATGTAGTCCTGATAGGCTGCGAGGCCGCTCAGCGGAACGCCGATGAAGTTCACGAGGTCGTTGCCCGCAAAGGCCATGGCCAGGGCGAAGGTGCCCATGAGCACGATGACCTTCAGCACGTTCACCCCGCAGAAGTGAAGCCCCTGCATCAGCACCGTGAAGAAGGCCAGGCAGGAAAAGACAATCAGGCCCGTATGTCCCCCAATCCAGTCCTTCACTCCGGGCGTCATGAACGTGAGATCCCGGGCACCCTTGATCAGGAGAAAGTAGACGATGGCCGTTGCGCAGACTCCGCCGTAGATGCCGATCTTCCACTTCAGTCCGCTCCGGTAGTTGAAGGAGAAAATCATGCGCGAGAGGAACTGCACCACCGTGCCGAAGAAAAAGGCGATGGCCACCGAGAGGAAGATGCCGAGGATCACCGAAAGCGCCTTCTCCGTGTTCAGCAGTTCATTGAACCCGAGGTCGGCCCCGCCGTCCGTCATCTTGATCAGGGCCACCACGAAGGCCGCGCCCAGCAGCTCGAACACCATTGACACCGTGGTCGAGGTTGGCATGCCCAGCGAGTTGAAGATGTCCAGCAGGATGATGTCCGTGACCATCACGGCCATGAAGATGCAGGTCAGTTCGTAGAACGAGAAGTGTTCCGGCCGGAAAATGCCGTGGCGGGCAATGTCCATCATGCCGCCCGTCATGGCCGCGCCGATGAAGACGCCGGCCGAGGCAACGACAAGCACCTGCCTGAAGGAAGCCGCCCGCGAGCCGATGGCGGAGTTCATGAAGTTGACGGCATCGTTGCTGACGCCCACCGACAGGTCGAAGACGGCCAGTAGGAACAGAAATACCACTACGCAAAAAAACAGTGTTTCCATGTGGGGAAGTGAGATTTGTTTGTTGATTTTTTTGACGTTGCAAAATAATCCCTTTCCTGTTTCATAAATGTTGCAGAACGTTTAAGGTTTTGTGAATTGAGGAGGGAGTGAAAGTACGGAGCATGGATATTTTGTTCCTGTATTTTGATTCTCATTTTCCAAATTCAGAATGGGAAGTAGGGAGGTAACTATTCAGCGAATCGAACACAATCAGGTCGGTCAGCAACAATTTTAGAATAATTCTCTGAGTATCATCAAAATAATAGTGGTTTTGTTTGTGTATGTCAGATAAAATTGCTATCTTTGTATCT
>Ga0209064_1002514_pt1 | contig 19939 bp, 15 predicted proteins | sample Inofromicrocosms_FD_187498 | JGI IMG/M metagenome (GOLD analysis project Ga0209064, IMG submission 187498) | Mouse cecum microbial communities from Vienna, Austria - Inoculum for glucosamine and mucus D2O microcosms (SPAdes) (version 2) | ecosystem: Host-associated > Mammals > Digestive system >... | reverse complement strand
GGCCGCCCACAAGGAGAAGTTCAGCTTGGTGATGCCCAGCTCGGAATACACCGCATAATAGGTAGAGGGTTCCGCATCCTTAAACTGCATGATGTAGTCCTGAATGAAGTGGGGCTGTCCGTCCGCATCGTACTCAAAGCTGGTGCCCTCTACGCCGTAGTTGGAGATATCGGAGCCCTCCTGGGAGTACATCCAATCCATAAAGGCCATGACAGTGTCGGGGTCCTTGGTCTTGGCATTGACAGCGAAGAAGTCTCCGGGGAGAACGGTTTCATAGAGGATCGCCCGGCGCTGGCCGAAGCTGTTCTCCGGAATGGGGATGATCTGGAGCTTGCCGTCCGGCACAGTCTTTTTCAGCGTCTTAGTATAGTTCTGGCCAAAGCCGGAGTTATCGATGAACAGGAAGGACTGTCCGCTGGACATCTGGGCGCTGAGGGTGTCTCCAGTGGTGGTGGCAAAGTCGGGGTCCAGAACGCCGGCGGCATACGCCTGGTTCAGATATCCCAGAACCGCCTTGAATTCCTGGGTGGCGGGGCCGAAGACGTATTTTTTCAGGTCGTAATCATAGTAAAGGCCGTTACCGCCATAGCCGGAGCCAAGCATATAGGAGACGGTCTTCAGCATCTGGGAGGTGCCCTTTCTTCCTGTCCAGGGCTTGGAGTCGGGATAGATTTCCTTCAGCTGCTTCATGGCCTCCAGCAGCTCGTCAAAGGTCTTGGGGGTTGCGATATTGTGCTTTTCCAGCAGGTCGGCGCGGAGCACCGGACCAAAGCCGTTGGCGGCCTCGCTGCGGGCAATCATGGGGCAAGCCCAGAGAACGCCGTCAACCTCGCGCTTTTTCAGGTTTTCAATCTGGTCGTAGAAGCCCTTCAGGTTGGGCATTTTTCCCTGGTTCATGTAATCGGTGACGTTTGTAAAAATACCAGTGGGGCCGTATTCCCGCACGCCGCTCGCATCAATGCGGATGACATCCGGCAGGTTGTTGGTGGCCAGAAGGATGGATCGCTTGTCGCTGTTGCCAATCTCAAACTCAATCTTGATGTTGGTCTTCCTAAAGATTTCCTGCTGGGCAGGGGCAAAGTCCTTGATGGGCTGGTTGCCGCTTTCGGTGGTGAACACAGTCAGGGTGCGCTCCTTGTCGGCGCGGAAGCCGGACTGCTCCTCACCTTCGGCCTGGGACTGGGACTCCGATTGGCTGGCCGGGGCGGAGGGAGCCGCAGAGCTGCTTCCCGCGCCGGATGCGCTAGGCGTGCCGGAGCTGCTTGGACTTCCAGAGCATCCGCTGACCAAAATGGCCGCACCGATGATACCGGCGAGCGTTTTCAGTTTTGATTTCATCATAATATTTCCTCCTAAATTCACATTGAAAAATGTGTATATGACAGCCGTTTTCCCCGCCGGCGGAACATCGCGGCAGAGAGGGCGGCAACGTCACCTTATGGATAAAAGAGCCGGACTCAGCCCTTGATTGCGCCGATCATCACGCCCTTGGTAAAATGCTTTTGCAGGAAAGGATAGACAACCAGGATGGGCACCACGGTAATGACGATGACCGCATACTTGAAGTTAATGGCAATGATGTTGATGTTGGAGGTCAGGTCGGAGGACTCATCCGCCATATTTCCCGCCACAACAATTTCCCTTAACAGCACCTGTAACGGGAACTTGGATTTGGAGTTGAGGTAGATCATGGCGTTAAAGTAGCTGTTCCAATGGCCAACCGCGTAGAAAAGGGTCATAGTGGCGATAATGGGCATGGACAGGGGAAGCACAACCTTAAACAGAATCGTGATGTCATTGGCCCCATCCAGATAGGCCGATTCCTGGAGGGAAACGGGAAGGTTCTGGAAGAAGGTGCGCATGATAATCATGTTGTAGGTGCTGATGGCACCGGGGAGGACAATGGCCCACATGGTATTGATCAGCTTGAGCTGGTTGACCACCAGGTAGGAGGGAATCATGCCGCCGCTGATAAACATGGTCACGGCGACAAACAGGGTAAAAAAGCCCCGTCCGTAAAAATCCTTCCGGGAAAGGGGGTAGGCGCACATAGCCGAGCAGACCACATTGATGGCGGTACCCACCGTTGTGTACAGAATACTATTACCGAAAGAGCGCCAGATGGAATCGTTTTTGAACACCATCCGATAGGCGTCAAAGTTAATCCCTTTGGGAATAAAGCTGACAGCGCCCGCGTAAATATACTCGGCAGAACTGATGGAAACAATAAAGATGTTGTACATGGGGTACAGGGTGATAAACGCCAGACAGAGCATAAACAGAATATTGCAGAAGTCAAAAATCCGCGATCCGATTCCCCCGTTTTCCGAGGGCTTTCTATTCTTCAACAGCATAGGCTGCTACCTTCCTTTCCGGTCATAATCATGCCGATGGCGTCACCACAGGCTTGTTTCTCCAACCTTTTTGGAAATCTGGTTGGAGGCGGACACCAGTATGACCCCAACCACCGCCTGGAACAGATTGACGGCCGTCGCATAGCTGAAATCGTTTCCCAGCAGGCCCCGGCGGTATACATAGGTGGAGATGACGTCTGCGGTTTCATAGGTAGAGCCGTTGTACAGCAAAAGTATCTTCTCATGGCCCAGGTTCATCAGTCTGCCCAGGTTCAGAATCAGCATAATAGAAATAGTCGGCGCAATGCTGGGCAGGGTGATATACCGGATACGGTGCCATCGGTTGGCCCCATCAATAAGGGCAGCTTCAAACATCTCCGCGTCAATTCCAGTGAGGGCGGCCAGATAGATGATGGAATTCCAGCCCACGCTCTGCCAAATACCCGAAGCCACATAAATGGTCCGAAAATACTGGGGATACATCAGGAACTGAATGCTTTCGCCCCCAAAGAACTTGACAATTTGGTTTACCAGTCCGTCAGAGCTGAGGAAGTTGACCAGCATACCGCAAACGACCACCGTGGAAATAAAGTGGGGAAGGTAGCTGATATTCTGGATGACCTTTTTAAAGCGCTCGCTCCGCAGCTCGTTGAGTAGGATTGCCAGAATAATGGGGGCCGGAAAGCCCCAAAGCAGGTTGTAGATGTTGATCAGCAGTGTGTTGCGGACCAGCGTCCAGAAATAATCGTCAAACAAGAACTTTTCAAAGTGCTTAAAACCCACCCATGGGCTTCCGGAAATTCCCTTGACCACATTGTAATCCTGGAAGGAGATCAGGATGCCGTACATGGGCCAGTACTGAAATACAATATAATAGATAAAGGGAATCAGAAAGATAAGATACAGATATTTGCACCGAATGATTTCCCGTATGGGCCGGGGCAGAGACTTTGGCTGGCCCTGAGGGCGCTGCGTATTGGGCTTTACGGATGAGCGGCTGGACATTCGTCGGATGTCTCCTTTCAGAATGTTATAATTGTGTTACGAAATTCAATTTTTGTTCATGTTTCTATTGTATACAATTCAAGTTGCGTCGTAAACAAGCAATATGGAACATAATGATTCATATTTCCCACTTTTTCGCATGATACATATTTCCCACATGATTCATTTTTCCTGGTATTTCTGTTTTGGCACGCAAAGAGAAGCGCAAAAAAAGGATGGCCAACCGGACCCATTCCGCTTGACCATCCTTTTTTTGCAGAAAAATTTTTAAATCACCTGAAACAAAAGCATCATCAACCCATAAATCACCGGCTGATGGACCAGATAAACCAAAATGGTATGCCGCCCCACCGCCGCCAGGGCTGGAATATGGGTCCGGTATACAAACTCAGGCATCCTTCCGCCCCTCCAGCTTCTCCCCCAGAACACCCCTGTCAGGAACAGGAAAAACCAGGGCAGCAGCGGATAATAGTCCGAGGAAAAGAATTCCGCATTGTGGAACCCCAGCGGAAACAGCAGGTTGCCTTGGAACAGAACGCCGGGCAGCTCCAGCGTCAGGGCCCCTATCCCGATTCTCCCGGAATAAACCGGAAAGGTACATACAAATAGGAAGAGTGAGCCAATAACTCCCGGCCATAGGGGAATTTTCTCCAGAACCGGCATCAGCAGGGCCGCCAGCATCATGGAAACTCCCAGGAAGTGGAGAACGCCGAACAGAATCAACTGATCGGGCATCACCAGGGCGGTGACACCGGTCATGACCATGGCCAGCCCAAAGGTCACAACCCCCCGCTTCAGGTTGCTGCGGGAATAGGAACAGGCGATACCGGAAATAAGGATAAAGCTGTACCCGATGAACCTTTGCAGCAGGACATACGCCGGGGAGGAATACAGGGGAAGCGGTACGCCGAACATGGCGTACAGGTCATAGCAGGTGTGGTATACCAGCATACACACCAAGGCAAGGCCGCGCCATTCGTCCAGCAGGCCCGCACGGCGGCGTTTCGGCGGCCCCAGGGGAATTCCCTTGAAGCGCTTTTCCATTGGCTTGTCCCTCCTTACCGGTTCCCGTCAATAGCCTGTGGGAATAATGGGCTTGAGCAGCTCCATCGCATGCTCCTCATCGGACATCATCAGCAGGACCACATAGTTCCCCACCTCCACCACTTCGGCGGACTGGGCGATGGACAGCGCGTCGTAAACGTCGTACTGCTCAAACTCCTCTACCCGGCGCAGGCGCAGGTCCTCCAGCTCCCGCTTCAGCTCATAAAGGCGGTCCGAGGCCGGTTTTATCACATAGAGGTCCGCCAATCCAAAGGAGCCGCTGGAATACCGGATGTAGGCATCGTCTATATTGGAAGGGCTGAGCCTTAAAACTTCTTCTATCTCGGTTTCGGTGGGTGTGGTGATACTGTCCCGCAGCAGCTCCGGAGCATCCTTGTATATCTCCTCCAGCACCTTTTCCATGGCGGGCGGGTCAATGTAATACTCCCCGGAAAGGTCAGGCCCCTGGGAGGATGAGCTGCTCTGGACCTCCTCCTGGCCGCTCCGTCCGCTGCATCCGGGGAACAGGCAGAGCAGCAGCGCTGCCGCAGCCCAAAAGAACACTTTTTGGATTTTCCCTTTCATGTTATCACCCCATGTTCCTTGTTGTACATCTCTTCTGGCTGAAATACTCCTACCTTTAAAATTATAACGATAATTCCCAAACTGTCAAGAAATGTGGTCAAAATTTACAGAAGCGACGCGAAAAAGGGCCAGTATTCCAATTTATTCCACATATATGCTATATCCTTTTGATTCTTATATAGCGTATGTGTCAAAATTCTTGTATTATTTTCATTTTATCTATTTTATAACGGTATATTTTATGATACAATGGGAATAGCATCTTTCAATGGAGCTTTGCCGCTATCAAGCAAGGGGTACGGCTCCCCTTCCGGCAGGGCTCCCATATCTATAATAGTTTAGGAATGGTGTGAAACATGGATAACGACGCAATGACCTGGGTACTGTACGCTGCTATGCTGGCAGTACTTCTGACCCCCACAGTAATTCTGACCGTCCTCTATCTTACGCGTATACGCAAAAAGCGTCCCGCCTATTACGGCAAAAAGGTGAGCTCCATTCTGCGCAAGTACGGCGGCATCCGCCGCTTTAGGGTAATTGACCACCTCCAATTGGACAATGGAAAGGAGGTTGTGGTGATTCCCCATCTGCTGATTGGGTATTTTGGGCTGCTTCTGGTGTCCACCCTGGACCGCCGGGGCTCCTACTTCGGGGACGCCAAGTCCGCCAGATGGATTTTTGACGATTCCAAATACAAGGAGGATATCCCAAACCCCTATCAGGAAAACCAGCAGGCCATCCTGCAAATCCGCAGCCTGCTTTCCAAAAACAAGGTCTACAACGTGCCTATCCAGCAGCTGATCGTCTATGATTCCTACGCCAAAAAGAGCAGCTGCTTTGTCGGCAGCGATGTGCCGGTCCTGCGCCTGAACAAGCTCAAGGGATACCTGCAAAAGGCCATGTTCGACAAGGACAACGGCCTGGATGTGGAGAAGATATACAATCTTCTTCTGGAATCCGGCGCGCTGATAGACCCGCCTGTCCTGAAACCCCCTGCCAAGTCCAGAAAAAAGTGATCCTGCTTCCGTGGCCCCTTTGGCAGACGAGGGACATTTGAATCAAGAATCGCAAACCAACGACCTGCCATGTTTAGGAGGATGATAATCATGAGTATGAACCAGAACGGCCCCATTGATATGGATAAGAGAAAAAAACAGAAGGGTATCACCGGCATTGTTATCCTGATTGCGGTGCTGGCGCTGGCCGCGGTTCTCTCCCTGACCAGCTTTGTCACGGTATCGGAGGGATACATCGGCGTCAAATACCGGTTCGGCAAAATCGTGGCCGACAACCTACAGCCCGGCCTGAACTTTAAAATCCCCATCATCGAAACGGTGGTGCGGGTAGACGTGCGGGAGCAGATTTATGAAGCCGATACCAACGCTTACACTAAGGACACCCAGACGGTGGAGAACCTCCGCTTTAAGCTAAACTACTACTATGACCAGGCCAAGCTCTCTGAGCTTATCCGCAATGTGGGCATCAATAATGTGGAGAGCAAACTGATCATTCCCCAGGTCCTTTCCATCACCAAAAACGAGATTGGCCAGTTCAAGGCCGAGGAGCTGATCCAGAACCGCACCGTCGTGCAGGAGAACATCGAGGACAAGGTCTCCGACAGCCTGGCCCTCAACGGCATTGTGGTGGCCTCCTTTGCGCTGGAGGACGTGGACTTTGAGGACGGCTTTGAAGAGGCGGTCCGCGCCAAGGTGGTGGCGGAGCAGGACGCCCTGAAGATGCAGAACAAAACCAAGGAGGCGGAGGAAAAGGCCCGCCAGACGGTTATCTCCGCCCAGGCCCAGGCAGACAGCCAGCGCATTGAGGCAGAGGCCCAGGCATACAGCATCCAGGTGGTGCAGGAGCAGCTTGTCAACTCGCCTCAATACATTGAATACGAAAAGATACAAAAGTGGAACGGGCAATTCCCCCAGGCAATGGGTGAAAATATCAATCCTTTTATCGCCCTAGACGGAAGCGGCGCATCTTCCACTGGAAATCAAAGGTCGGCGGCAGCACCATCGACCACACCGGAGGAATAACCATTCCAAATTGACGCCTGTAACAAGCGATAAAAACGTGTCCCAAGACCACAAATGTGGGTTTTGGGGCACGTTTTTGTAATTTAGTCATCACTTTAACCGCCGCAGAGTATGATTAAAGTGACAATGAAAAAAATCTGATTGCAGGTCCTCACCGCTCCTGCTCAAAGAGGTCCGGCGGCCCCTCAATCGGCAGCATTCTGAGCAGATAGGTGCGCTCGTCAAAATCCTTTTCCCATGGAAGGGTTGCCCACAGTTCAGGGATTCCCTCCTTATAGGGCAGGAAAAACCAGGCCCTCGTCCCATTCCCTGCCCTGAAATCCACGCCCATTTCGCCATCCTCCAGCTTTATGAGGGCATATATACTGGGCAGTCCCATTCCGCCCGCCTGGTTCTCCGCCATCTCCGGGTCATAGGAAAAGAAGGGAATCAGTACCTTTTCCGCCTCCTCCTTCATACGCCCGATGCCGTCGTCTGTCACCGTCACCCAAATCTTGCTGTCCCGGTACTCCGCCTCCAGATGTACCCGGCTCCCCCTGGCATAGCGGAAGGCGTTTGCCGCCAGCTCCTCCACCGCCTCCTTTAGCAGATTCATATTGCATAAGACGCTTCGCTCCTCCGGAAGGGTGTAGGTGAAAGGCGTTTCTATTTTTTTACCGGTCTGTTCCAGCCTCTGACACAGCGTCCTCAGTTCCGCCGCAACGTTCTTTCTCATGGGTTTGCTGGAGTGGATGCCGTGCTCCGCGTCTACCATCCTACAAAAATCCTTTGTAACCCGTTCTATCCCCCAGGTCTCTTCGGAAATACACTTCAGCGACTCGCAGATGTCTGGGGGCAGATCCTTCATCTGGGACATTTTTTTCAGATTCACATAAATCTGGGTAATTCTTTCCATCATATAGCTTTGGAAGCCGCCGCCGTATTTAAGCTCCTCCGGTGAAACCGACTGCTTGGCAAGGGCATCCCGTATCACCAGCTGCATGCCGCAGAAGTCCCCTTCATCCATGTCCAGCAGGAAAAGACGTCCGCGCAGCTTACCGTTCCGTTTCTTGTCTATCCCGTCCTGCTCCAGCCTTAATGTCAGGCTAGCCTCCCGGCTCTTCTTCAGCGCCTCCATCTTCTTTTCTGAGAAATATCCCAGCCGCCGGAGCTCCTCCTTCAGCTCCCCGTCGTTGGGGAACAGCTTCCCGAAGGCGGCATTTTTCCACCGAACCGCCATGCTCCGGTCCAGAATGGCGACAGGGACCGGACTGTTTGCATATTTTCGGCTGACTGCCTCAATCCTTTCGTCCAGCTTCTGCCTCTCCTGTTCTTCCCTTGTCATCTTTTCGTTTTCTCCTTTCAAGGTTGAATTAAGCGCCCAGTCGCTTTCCGGCGCGGCTGTTCCCCTGTGAAAAAAACTTGTTGTATGTACGGAAAAGAATGTTCCCAGGCCTGGCGCTTGACGCCTTCCCTCTCCTTCCGTTTCTCACGCCGCTACCGGAAAATGTAACAGGCATACCGCCCGTATTTTTTCCTGTAGTGGATGTCCCTGTATCCAAAACGACAAAATTTGCGTAAATTCCCCTTTTTTCTGTAAAAAAGATAAATTTCCGGCAAAAAATCCGAAAAAAAATGGGAGAAACAGGCGAAAAAAGTCGATGAAAAGCATCCGCCATATGTTACCTTTTTTCGAGTAATTTGTGCAATAGGTATTTTATACAGATTTGCCAGTGTTTTCCTAATTTTTTTTTACATGAAATTGGAAGTTTTTTTAGTTAAAAGTTTGACAGGGTTCTTGTATGTTTGGGGGAAATGGTATAAAATAAAGGTACAGTTTATTTCTAAGGAGGTCATTCACATGAGCATTAAAGTTGGCATCAACGGTTTTGGGCGTATCGGCCGTATGGTTTTCCGCGCCGCGGTCAACCATCCTGAAATTGAGATCGTCGGCATCAACGATCTCTGCTCTGCCGATTACCTGGCCTATATGCTGAAGTACGACACAATGCACGGCCAGTTCAAGGGAGAGGTTTCCTCTACCGACAAGGCTATCATTGTCAATGGCAAATCCATCCCTATCTATGCCGAGCGCAATCCCGCCGACATCCCCTGGGGCAAGCTGGAGGCCGAGTATGTTGTTGAATCCACCGGTCTGTTCCTGACCAAGGAAAAGGCCCAGGGCCACATTGACGCGGGCGCGAAAAAGGTTGTTATGTCCGCCCCCTCCAAGGACGACACCCCCATGTTCGTCTGCGGCGTGAACCTGGATTCCTACACCCCCGACATGAAGTTTGTCTCCAACGCGTCCTGCACCACCAATTGCCTGGCCCCCATTGCCAAGGTCCTAAACGACAAGTTCGGCATTGTCAACGGACTGATGACCACTGTTCACTCCACCACCGCCACCCAGAAGACCGTTGACGGTCCTTCCATGAAGGATTGGCGGGGCGGACGCGCTGCAGCGGGCAACATCATCCCCTCCTCCACCGGCGCTGCCAAGGCTGTGGGCAAGGTCATCCCCTCCCTCAACGGGAAGCTGACCGGCATCTCCATGCGCGTTCCCACCCTGGATGTCTCCGTTGTAGACCTGACCGTCAATCTGGCCAAGCCTGCCACTAAGGAAGATATCTGCGCAGCCATGAAGGAAGCCAGCGAAGGCGAGCTGAAGGGCGTTCTAGGCTACACCGACGAAGCGGTCGTTTCCTCCGACTTCCTGGGCGATGCCCGCACCTCTATCTTTGACGCCACCGCCGGCGTGTACCTGACCGACACCTTTGTAAAGGTCGTCAGCTGGTATGACAACGAAATGGGTTACTCCAACAAGGTTTTGGAGCTCATTAAGCACATGTACGCCGTTGACCACAAGTAAGCCTCATTTTTGACCCTTACGGGCGCGTCTCACCATGGAGGTAGACGCGCCTTTTTTATAGAGTCCTGAGTCCTGAGTTCGGAGTCCTGCCCGCTCAGGCGGCGCGGTCCCCTTTTTATTCTCTCCACTTCTCCCCTGTGACAAAATTTTCGGGTCAGAAGTGTTATGATTATATATGGCTGAATATCATTTTGTGTTCTAATACGAAAGGGCACCCTTTGATATGAACAATATACACAATTCATTTCCTGTAAAATAAAGATAAATTAATTGATTTTACCAGTTTTCCCTTGCAATAATCGAAAAATGTGATAAAATGAAAGTATCTAAAAATTTGAAGCGCGCAAACCGGCTCCGCCGCGCGTGTTTCCAGGGCAGTTTCGCCTGGCGGGGTTTCCCGCGGACCGGGCATATGGCATCAGCTATGCCCTTCAGGAAGTGGAAAATAGGAGGTTAGCACCATGGCAGAAAAAAAGGAAACAAAAGGCAATCTTCCCCTTTACCTGTTCCACCAGGGAACGAATTACAGGGCATATGAGCTGATGGGCTGCCACCCGGCAAAGCGGGGACGGGGCAGCGGGTATATCTTCCGCGTTTGGGCGCCCCACGCCAAAAGCGTCTCGGTGGTAGGGGATTTCAACAACTGGTCCAGGGATGTCAACCCGATGAAGCGCATCTCGGACGACGGCCTTTGGGAATGCTTTGTTTCCAAACTTGAGGAAATGGAAATCTATAAATACAGCATTGAAACCCCGCAGGGAGATTTCCGCCTTAAGGCGGACCCCTATGCTTTCCATATGGAGACGCGTCCCGCCACCGCCTCAAAGACCTATGACATCAGCGGCTACGAGTGGCACGATCAGGAGTGGATTGCCCGGCGGGATTCCGCCAACCATCTCCGGGAGCCGATGAACATCTACGAGGTACATCTGGGCTCCTGGCGGACCTACCCTGACGGACAGCCCTTCGACTATGTCAAGATAGCAGAGGAGCTTTCCGAGTATGTTTCAGATATGGGCTACACCCATGTGGAGCTGCTGCCCGTTACAGAATACCCCTTTGACGGCTCCTGGGGCTATCAGTGCTGCGGATACTTTGCCCCCACCTCCCGGTACGGCAGGCCGGAGGATTTTATGAAGTTTATGGACATCATGCACCAAAAGGGCATTGGCGTGATTATGGACTGGGTTCCCGCCCACTTCCCCAAGGACGCTCACGGGCTGTATGAATTTGACGGGGACTTCTGCTATGAATATCAGGACGTCCAGAAGCGGGAGCATCCCAAGTGGGGAACCTGCGAGTTTGACTATGGCCGCAACGAGGTGCAGTGCTTCCTGGTATCCAGCGCCATGTTCTGGATTGACAAATACCATGTGGACGGCCTGCGGGTAGACGCGGTGGCCTCTATGCTCCGGCTGGACTACGAAAGGGAATCCTGGCAATGGAGCCCCAACCAGAACGGCGGCTTTGAAAACCTGGAGGCGGTTTCCTTTATTCAGAAGCTCAACTCCGCGGTGCTGACCCAGTTTAAGGGTGCGATGATGATTGCCGAGGAGTCCCACGCCTGGCCCAATGTCACCCGTCCGCCCCAAACCGGCGGCCTTGGCTTCAACTTCAAATGGAACATGGGCTGGATGAACGACACCCTCTCCTACCTGAAGCTGGACCCCATCTACCGCAGCTATCACCAGGATAAACTTACCTTCAGCCTATTTTATGCATTCAGTGAAAATTTTGTCCTTCCCATCTCCCACGACGAGGTCGTCCACGGAAAGTGCTCCCTCATCAACAAGATGCCCGGAGACTACTGGCAGAAATTCGCAGGCGTCCGGGGCTTCATGGGCTACATGATGGCCCATCCCGGTAAAAAGCTGATGTTCATGGGGCAGGAGTATGGACAGTTTATTGAATGGAAGTTTGACAAAGAGCTGGACTGGCTGCTGCTGGGATACGACAGCCACCGGCAGATGAAGGAATATGTCCGGCAGCTGAACCATCTGTACCTGGAGCACCCGGAGTTCTGGCAGGTTGACACCTCCTGGGAGGGCTTCCAGTGGATTTCCCACGACGACCACGCCAATTCGGTTGTGGCCTTCCGCCGCATCGACGAGAAGGGCGATGAAATTATCGCTGTCTGCAACTTTACCCCTCAAGTCATCGAAAGCTACCGCATCGGCGTTCCGGAGGCGGAGTCCTACCGGGAGGTCTTCAACTCCGACAGCACGGAGTTCGGCGGCAGCGGCGTGGTAAACGAAGGGGAGCTGAAAATACAAAAAGAGCCCATGCATGGGTTTGAGCAGTCCCTCTGTTTCCGTCTGCCTCCTCTGGGTGTAACCTTCTTTGTCCCCAAGGGAATGGTGAAGGCGAAAAAGCCCGCCGTGGAGGAGTCTGGGGAGATTGCCTCCTCCGCACTGCCGGAGGCATCCGTTTCCGAAAGCCCCAAGAAGGCGGAAAAGAAACCGAAAGACGCCAAGTCCGCTGGCAATGCCAAAAAGCCCGCTTCCAAGGCTGCCTCTGCCAAAACCGCCAAAAAGTCCGCGGCTAAGTCCCCCGTAAAGGCTGCGGAGGGAAAAAGGACAAAGGCGAAAAAGGCCGAGCCTGCCGATAAACCCAAGACCGCCCGCAAGCCCAGGACAAAGGCAGAGCAGCCAAAGGCTCCCAAGGAGCCGGGAGAGCCCGTTTAAGGCAATGCGGCGCAGCATCAAGGCAAACGCCTGTTTTTAAGGCGCTGACATAAATTTAGCATAGTGTTTGGCGGCTGCCGTGCCGAGGCACGCCGCGGGATGGAGGTTTGTATGATTCGCAAAAAGGAATGGATATCCATGCTCCTGGCCGGGGGCCAGGGCAGCAGGCTTTACGCGCTCACCAGGAAGCTGGCAAAGCCTGCGGTTCCCTTTGGGGGCAAGTACCGCATTATCGATTTCCCCCTGTCCAACTGCATCAACTCCGGGATTGATACCGTCGGCGTATTGACCCAGTACCAGCCCTTGGTTCTCAACGAGTACCTGGGCAACGGCCAACCGTGGGACCTGGACCGGAACAACGGCGGCGTCTTCGCCCTTCCGCCCTACCAGAAGAGCTCCGGCTCCGACTGGTACAGCGGAACCGCCAACGCCATTTATCAGAACATTAACTTTATCGAGCGGTATGACCCGGAATATGTGCTGATTCTCTCCGGCGACCATATCTATAAGATGGACTACTCCAAGATGCTGGCCTTCCACAAGGAGAAAAACGCCGACTGCACCATCGCGGTTCTGGAGGTTCCCATGGAGGAGGCCCCCCGCTTCGGCATCATGAACGCCGACGAGGAGCACAGGGTCTTTGAATTTGAGGAAAAGCCCAAGCACCCCAAGAGCAATCTGGCGTCCATGGGCATCTATATCTTCACCTGGAGCAAGCTGAAGAAATATCTGGAACAGGATGAGGCTGATCCCGATTCCTCCAACGACTTCGGCAAAAACATCATCCCCACCATGCTGGCGGACCAGCAGAGAATGTACGCCTATGCCTTTGAGGGCTACTGGAAGGATGTGGGAACCATCGACAGCCTGTGGGAGGCAAACATGGACCTGCTCAATCCCAGCGACCCGCTGAAGCTGTATGATCCCTCCTGGAAAATCTATTCCCGCAACGCGGACATGCCCCCCCACTACATTTCCGAGACCGCCCATGTGCAGAACTCCATGATCTGCGAGGGCTGCCATGTGGAGGGCGAGGTTGACTTTTCCGTTCTCTTCCCCGGCGTGGTCGTGGAAGAAGGAGCAGTGGTACATGACAGCATCCTGATGCCCGGAACGGTGGTCAGGAAAAACGCAATCATTGAATACGCCATTATCGCGGAAAACGTAGTGGTGGAAGAGGGCGCAAAGGTCGGGGAACGCCCCGAAAATCTGGAAGACCGGTCCCAGTGGGGTGTTGCGACGGTGGGCGAGAACGTACATATCTCACCCAAGGCGGTTGTCCCGCCCAAGGCCATGATCGAACAGGACGTATAGTAGGAGGAGCCGACAATGAGAGAGGATACTGTTCTGGGGATTATATTCTCCAATATGCACGACGAGACTTTAGGGGAGCTGACCAACGTCAGGACCATGGGTTCCGTTCCCTTTGGCGGGCGCTACCGCTTTATTGACTTTCCCCTTTCCAATATGGTCAATTCCGGGATTTCCAACGTGGGGGTTGTCACCAAGAGCAACTACCAGTCCCTGATCGACCACATCGGCAGCGGCCGGGAGTGGGACCTTTCCAGGAAGGTGGGCGGCCTGAATATCCTGCCTCCCTTCTCCAACAACCATTCCGGCATTTACCGCGGGCGGCTGGAGGCACTGTCCGGTATTGTTGACTATATCTCCAACAACCGGGCCAACTATGTGCTGATGGCGGACTGCGACGTTATCTCCAACATGGACTACCGGGAGATGATTCACAAACACATCTCCACCGGCGCGGATATCACCGTGCTTTATCAGAAGACCGACCTGGCCAAGGAGGACCTTCTCAGCGATACCACCGCTTTCGGCTTTGACGCCAACGGGCGCATCAACGACGTGATGATCGGGCCGTCCATGCCCGGACAGTATAACGTCTACCGCAACGTCACGGTCATCTCCCGTGACCTGCTGTCCCGCATCATCGCCGACAGCGCCCAGCACAACCAGATCAGCTTCAAGCGTGAGATTCTCCAGAAGTCCCATGACCGGTACAACATCCTGGGCTTCGAGTCCACCGGCATGTCCCTGACCATCCACAGCATCAAGTCCTACTTTGACGCCAACATGAAGCTGCTGGACCCCAAGGTGCGCAATGCCATCTTCAACGCCAAGAGCCCCATCTACACCAAGATTAAGGACGAGGTTCCGGCGAAGTACGGCACCTCCGCCAAGGTCTCCAATTCCCTGGTGGCCGACGGCTGCATCATCGACGGCGAGGTGGAGAACTCTGTAATTTTCCGCGGCGTTAAGATTGCCAAGGGCGTTACCGTCAAGAACTCCATCGTCATGCAGGGCGCAACCCTGAGCGACGGGGCCAGCCTCAACTATGTCATTGCGGACAAGGACGTCATCGTCCGGGAGCACCGGGCGCTGATGGGCTTCGCCACCTACCCGATTTATATCGCCAAGGGCAGCGTGGTGTAACTCAGGCATATTGGGGGGCCGCTGCCCAACCGGCAACAGAAAACCGGCCTGCACCCTGTAGGCCGGTTTTTACCCGATTCCGGATTCCGGGGCGCGGCTGAAATCCCGCAGTCAAAATCGATCACCCGTTGGATTTGGGGAAACGGACCGAAGGTGCCGACAGCCGTCCGGCGGAATCCTTTCAGGAAAGGAACGTGTCAACATGAAAATTCTCTATGCGGCCAGCGAGGCCCGTCCCTTTATCGCATCCGGCGGCCTGGCGGACGTGGCAGGCTCCCTGCCGAAAGCGATCCGCACCAAGCAGCACCAGTGCCGGGTTGTAATGCCCCTTTACGGCTCCGTGAAGCCGGAGGACCGGGCAAAGCTGACCTTTATCACCAGCTTCCAGCTTCAGCTCTCCTGGCGCAGCCAGTACTGCGGCATCTTCCAGGCGGTGGATCAGGGGGTTGTCTATTACTTTATCGACAACGAGTATTACTTTAAGCGGGACACCATCTACGGCCATGGGGACGACGCGGAGCGCTTCGCCTTCTTCTCCAAGGCGATTCTGGAGATGCTCAACTACATCGACTATGAACCGGACATCATCAACTGCAACGACTGGCAGACCGCCTTGGTTCCGGTGTTTCTCCGCTGCTTCTACATGGGCTCCGAGCGGCACCGCCGCCTGAAGACCGTGTTTACCATCCACAACATCCAGTATCAGGGACAGTTTGGAATGGATATTCTGGGCTATGTTCTGGGAATCCCCTCCTACCAGGCGGGAATCCTGGAGTACGGCGGTTGCGTCAACTACATGAAGGGCGCCATCGAAACCTGCGACATGGTGACCACCGTCAGCCCCACCTATGCCCAGGAGATACTGACCCCCTGGTTTGCCCACGGGCTGGACGGCCTTCTGCGGGACCGGCAGTACAAGCTGTGCGGCATCGTCAACGGCATTGACCTTATCGGCAACGATCCCGCCACCGATAAGGCCATGTTCCGCAATTTCTCCATCGACAACCTCTGGGAGCGCGGGGAAAACAAGCGGGCCCTTCAGGAGCGGTCCGGTCTGGAGCAGAGAGAGGACGCCATGCTCATCGGCATTGTGACCCGGCTGGTAGCCCACAAGGGCGTGGACCTTATCCAATACATCTTCCACGACCTGATGAAGCTGAATGTCCAGATTGTTCTGCTGGGCTCCGGCGACCAGAACTATGAGGACTTCTTCCGGGAGATGCAGGGAAGATATCCGGGGCGGGTCTCCTCCACCATCGGATTTATCCCTGACCTGGCCAAGAAGATATACGGTGGCGTGGATGCCTTCCTGATGCCCTCCAAGAGCGAGCCCTGCGGCCTGGCCCAGATGATCGCCCTGCGGTACGGCGCCATTCCCATCATCCGGGAGACCGGCGGCCTGAAGGACACCATCAAGGACCTGGGCGGCGAGGACGGAAACGGCTTCACCTTCCAGAGCTACAATGCCCACGACATGCTGGGGGCCATTGAGCGGTGCAAGACCTTGTTTGACAACAAGGAAAAATGGCAGGCGGCGGTCCGCCATGCCCTGGAATGCGATTTCAGCTGGGATAAATCGGCTGACCAATACATTGCCATGTACCATCGGGTTCTGGAAGCTTGAGCTTAAGCTTAAAAACAAAACTGCATTCTTTGGAGAAACGGCCCGCCTCCCGGCGGGCCATTTTGCGGCTGCGGCGGAGCGGAAAGGAAACGGAAAATGATTGTAAGCGCAAGCAGGCGTACGGATATCCCGGCGCTGTTTTCCCAATGGTTTTACAACCGGCTTGAAAAGGGCTTTGTTCTCCTGCGGAACCCCTATAACCCGATGCAGGCGGGTCGGGTGGACCTCACCCCCGATAGGGTGGACGGATTTGTCTTCTGGACCAAAAACGCCGCGCCGATGCTGGAAAACATCCACAAGCTGGACGCGTTCCAATACTACTTTCAGTATACCATTACCCCCTATGGCCGGGATGTTGAAAGAAATCTGCCTGATAAACACGAGGTCATCATACCGGCCTTCCAAAGGCTGGGGGCGGACAAAGCCGTTTGGCGGTATGACCCGGTGTTCATCAACGAGCGGTACACGGTGGATTACCACATCCGGGCATTCACCAAGCTGTGTGAAGAACTGGAGGGCTGCAACCCACAAGGCCGTCATAAGCTTTGTGGACTCCTACCGCGGCGTGGACCTGAGTCCCCTGCACATCCGACCGCTGACGCCGGAGCAGCAAAGGGAATTTGCCCAGCAGCTTGCCGGAATCGCGGCCTCCCACGGGATAGAGCTTTCAGCCTGTGCGGAGGACCTGGGCATCGCCCGGTCCTGCTGTGTGGATGGCAGAATGTTCGGCGTGACCAGGCCAAAGGACCGCAATCAACGCGGGCTGTGCGGCTGTATGGAGAGTGTTGATATCGGCGCGTACAGCACCTGCACCAACGGCTGTATCTACTGCTACGCCAATCAATACGGACGCCCACAGGTTCCGGTCCCGCCGGACAGTGATTTATTAGGGCCGCCCTTAACCGGCAGGGAAACTGTCAAACAGAGAAATTAACTGGTATTTTGAAATTTTTACCTGTTTATACGTTAGGTATATACATGTAACCCTTTACCTACCCTATACATAAAATGATATTAATTGAAAATAGGGAAAGGGGCTGGCAAAAGCATGGTGGTTGTGGTTGCGCTTCTCTCGGCAATGGCGGGAGCAACCCTGGGGGTGACGGTGATGGCACTCCTGCAGGTTTCCCACCAGCCGGACGATCCCGGCAAAGGATAAGGCGGAGGACTCTTCCCCCGCCTTATCCTTTGTCAGAAAATAAAACTTTTTGTAAATTTTCAGGATTTTATTACGAAAGCATGGAAGGATCGATCTCCCCTAAAAGGGGCATCTGAATCTCCTCTTCCTCCTCCTCATCGCCGCTCTCCGCCTGGCGGATGGCCGCCGCCGGGTCGGCCCCGGCAAATATGACGCTGGTCAGCCCGTTTCCATAATCCCGCATCATAAAATAAGTGACATCCACATACCGTTCAATCACCTTCACAGTGGGCAGGTCGTCCCCAAAGTACGCGTATGTCTTATAGGCAACCTCGCCGTCGGTCATGTCCAGCTCAAAATTGCCGTTGCGCAGGCCGTAGTTTGCCATATGCAGATATCTAGCGGTCCGGTTCATGATATCCGGCTCGTCAATATCCGCGTATACCGGCGAAAGGGCCCGCACCAGAATGGCGTCCTTATAAATGTGAATGTAAATTTTGCAGTTTTTCAGCTTGCAGTGGATGTTCATCCCCAATGTGAACAGTCCCTTTTCCTCATCCCAGCCGAAATGCCACTCCTGGGACTCCAGATATTCCCGGACTACGTTTGCGATACCGATATTGTACTCGTTGGCCATGGGTTTTCACTCCTCCTGTTATGTGTTTTCCGCTTCATCCATTATAACCTAAAACGGTGGGAAAATATAGGGCTTTCCAGCAAAAACTTATCTACGAATCAGGGAAGGGGGCGTGTTCCCTTCGGTCCGGGTCCTGGTAATCGTCCAAAAAGGAATACTTCCTTCCATACTTTTCATATCCGATTACCGTCTCCAGATTGACATTGTGGAGGCTTTGAAAAATATTGACGTCCACCTGGGGATTGACCGCCCGAAGCTGCCGCAGCAGCGCCTTCATCTCCGCCCGCTTGGAGTCCCCTCCCAGCTCAATATCGGGGTTCTGCTCCGTGAACCGGCAGGCGCACTGCAAAAAGCGCAGCCCATTGTACCTCGCCCAGGCGACAATATCCGCCTCCCGCACCTGGTACAGGGGACGAATCAGCTCCATTCCCGGAAAGTTGGTGCTGTGCAGCTTTGGCATCATGGTCTTGTATTCGGCGCTGTACAGCATACTCATCAGCACCGTTTCAATCACGTCGTCAAAGTGGTGGCCAAGGGCAATTTTATTGCACCCCAGCCTTTGGGCGTTGGAGTAGAGAAACCCCCTGCGCATCCTGGCGCAGAGATAACAGGGGGAGCGGTCGGTTTTGGAGACGATGTTGAAGATATCCGTCTCAAAAAACGTGAGATCCAGCCCCAGGGTCCGGGCGTTCTCCTCAATGAGGGCGCGGTTGGCGGGAGTATAGCCGGGGTCCATGGTCAGGTAAACCGCCTCAAAGGGGATTTCGCTGTACTGCCGGAGGTGCTGTATGGCCTTGCCCAGCAGCATGGAATCCTTCCCGCCGGAGATGCAGACGGCGATCCTGTCACCGGGCCGGATCAGCTGATAGTCCTTGATGCCCGCTATCATCCGGTTCCAGATAGAGCGCCGGAATTTTTTCAGGATGCTCCGTTCAATCTCCTGAGGCCGGGACATCTCCCGCCCTTTCTTTTCCTCCAACACGTCCCGCCGCCTTTCCGAACAAACATATATGTCTTTCAATGAAATACAAGCCGCTTATTAATTTGCCAATGATTTCAGTTGACCGGTTCTTTCCCTATAATAGTATACTAATCTCTCCGTACCCTGTCAATAACCCATTTTTTCCTATACTGACGCTTTTTTCTCCTTTTTTACAAATATGTAAACTTTCAATTATAGCTGTTAGTATTTACACTTCATTCACAAAATGTTCCGAAAGATATTGTATCCTGTAAAAGTCAGATTCAGCGCATTTTATCCGTCAATCCGCATAGTTTTTTCTACATATGTTGTAACTGTTGACAAAGTTGACAGATGTATGTGTACAGGGATACTTTAAGAAGGGAAGGATTACTACTTATGGCAACCGCGGAAAAAACCAGAAAAAAGAAGAAGCTCATGATAGGTGGAGTGGTCCTGCTGGTTGTGGCGGCGGTGGTGTTTGCCACCTTTGGCAAGGGAGGCTCTGCCGCGCTGACCGTCCGCGCCATTCCCCTGGAACGTCAGACCCTTTCCAACACCGT
>Ga0209064_1002505_pt1 | contig 20029 bp, 28 predicted proteins | sample Inofromicrocosms_FD_187498 | JGI IMG/M metagenome (GOLD analysis project Ga0209064, IMG submission 187498) | Mouse cecum microbial communities from Vienna, Austria - Inoculum for glucosamine and mucus D2O microcosms (SPAdes) (version 2) | ecosystem: Host-associated > Mammals > Digestive system >... | reverse complement strand
ACGGTCAATTTCCTGGCTGTCAGGCTGTTTCACATAGATGCGATTTGGCATCCCGTTCCCACAGCGCCGCCGTTCAATCAGCCCCGCCGCCTCCAACTCGGTCAGCGTCGTCTTGACGGTGGTGGGGCCTTTGTCCACCATATCAGCCAGCTTGCCCAGGGGAAAAACTACGAAAATATTTCCGTCCTCGTCCGTCCAGCCGTTGGCGCGGGAGAGGTTTGACCTGTCCAGCAGGACGGCGTACAGCACCTTGGCGGTCTGCGTCAGGTCGGCCCCCAGCAGGAAACGGGGGTAGGGCAGATATGGGAGCGGCTTGGTGTCCGTTGTCATGTAATCAGCAATCGTGTTCACCTCCCGTTTGTAACGGCTTAGAGGGCCGTTTGGGGGCCTCAGAATAATAACATACAGCCCCCCTATTGACTGCGCCCGGAAAACCTTGAAATATCAAGGGTGTTTTGGGCCTAAAGCGTTACATACCAGCCCTATGTCGGCGCACTCGCTCACAGGTCTTTCGCCGCCGTTCCAGTTCAGCACAATCAGGGCAGTGTTTGGCCCGGTTCGACTTGGGGATGTACCAGCCGCCGCATAGGACGCATTTCTTCATGTTCTCCCGATGGAGCAGGGCAGCGCACAGACTTTCATCCAGCGGCAGGACAGCGGCCCGGAACCAGCGGCAGATCAGCGAGTAGGAAATGCTCTGCGGGCAGACACATTCCTCCCCATCATCCAGCAGCAGACAGTTTCCCCGGTCATAGTTACAGCAGCTATGTATCAGCCGTTGGACGGTGCGATACTGCGGATAGGTCATGTGGGGTATCATCGCTCCTGTTCCTCCCTGCGCTGGGGCTGGCCCTCTCTGGCAAGGCGCTCGGCGGTCTTTTTCAATGTCTCCACCGCCTTGATGTCCTCCCGCATATCCCGCATTTTCAGATAATCAGCGTCCTTTTCTGCGATCAGCTTTGCGGTCTCCGCCCTCCATGCCTTGGGGGTGATGCTCTCGCCGGATGCTTTTAGCGTGTCCAGATAGCGAACAGCAGCATCGAACAGGGCAAGGTCGGCGCTGTGGCGCTGCGCGAATTGCTCCCGCTTGGCCGGGGCAACCTTGTCCAATTTCTGGCGGACAGACTTGTATTTTTGATACTGCGTCCACATTTCCAGTCGTTCATCCAGCACCGACAACCGGCGCTCAGCCTTGACAATTTTGCCTCGCAAATCATAATAGCCGCTGTTCATGGCCGAAACCTTTTCGTAAAGTTCCGGCATGGACGAAATACCGTTTGCCTGCAAAAAATTGAAAAGCGCAACATTCTCCTTGAGGGCCTTGACCCTGGCATATTGGGAAGTCGGGGCGGTGTCCTGTCTGGCCTGGAAAAGAAAATCTATGATGCTTTCCTGGTCCTGGGGCTGGGCAGATTGCTCCTTGCTCCAGTTATACAGCCGGGTAATGCGGGCTTTGATTTCTTTCAGCAGCTTGTTGTCGGCGGCAATTTCCCGGTTGATGTTGCCTTTCTGCGTCTGGATGCCGCGACGCTCCATCTGACTGGCGGCAGGCCCCATATGGACGCTGGGGATTTTATCAACGCCTTGGCGCTTATAGCTGCGGTGGTCGATGCGCTCCGGCCTGCCTGCGGCCTCCAGCGCCCGGTTGGTGTAAGCGGCCCACGCCGCTCTCCACTTCTCGGCGTTCCCTCTCTGGTTCCAGTCGGTAGTGTCCTCCCGGTGATTTTTCCAGCCGCCTTTGCTGTCCGGGATGCGCTGGCCTTGGCCGTCCAGATCGTACACCTTGCGGCACTTCGCCCCCCATTTCCCATTTTCTTTTATGGGCCGAATTGTCAGCATAATATGGGCATGAGGATTGCCGGTTCCCTTGTCGTGGATGGCAAAGTCGGCGCACATTCCAGCGTCAACAAAATTGTCTTTCACGAAAGAGCGGACAAGGGCAAGCTGCTCCGCCCTGGACAACTCAATCGGCAAGGCCACTTCAATTTCCCTGGCAAGCTGGGCGGTGCTGGATTTCTCGATTTGCTCCACGCTGTTCCAGAGGGTGGAGCGGTCTTGAAACTCCGGCGGGGCGTGAGAGGGCAACATGATTTCAACATGGATAACGCCGCCTTTGCGGGTGTAGTCGTGGGTCAAGCCGTCCCACTCGTTCACCAGCTTTTCGCCGCTCCGATAGGCGGCAGCGGCCACAGCGGACTTGCCTTTACTCCGCTGGATTATCTGGATGGGACAATGAAAGATTGCCGTAAAAACGCACCTCCTACCAGCAACGGATATTGGCCCCGCCGGGAAGTGACAGCCGGGTCGCGGGTGTCACTTTCCGGCGGGGGTGCGGGGGTTTGGGGGTGTCAATCCCTATCGCGTCCGAAGGACGCAACAGCCCCCGGCAGGGCGCACGACACCGGGACGGTGTATAAGTGCGCCATTCGGACTGGGGATTACTCCGCAACCTCGTTTTTGGGTGCTTTTTCCGCCAGCTCCGCCGCCCCTGGCAGGCGGGAGAGGGCAATCAGGAATGCCTTGACTTCCTCGCCCTCCATGCCGACAACGGCAGGGAAAACAGCCTCCAAAATGGCCCCTCGGCCAATCAGCCGGTGCGTTCTGGCCCGGTGTTCCTCAGTGCGCTTTTTGTTCAGCAAAATCTTTTGGCGGTTCTGATATTGGCTAATTTTCTTTTCGATTTCCTGTTCCTCTTGGGTTTTGTCCATAGTTGTCAATCCTCCTTTTCCAGCCAGCCATTTTTGGCGAAAATCTTCTGTAACTTTTTGAGCGCGCCGGTCACGCTGTCACAGGCACAGCTCCCGCTGATACCCTCGTCCGCCGCAATCTCCCGAAACTTTTTCTTCAAGGCATACCGGGCATAGAGCCGCCGCGCCTGGGTGGGGGACAGGTGGGTGACAGCCTCCGCCAAATGCTCCAACAGCAGTTCTTCAGCGGCCTCGTCAATCTCCCGAATAATCAAATCCTCCGGGGACTGCACAAGGAACATGGCATGGTTTTCAATGCCGGGGCTGCAATCCATGGAGTAAACGTGATAGTAACTTTTCCGGCCCTCCTGCCGGTTCTCATAAAGCCGACATTCCTCCATGACGGCGACAACCTCGTCCGGCACTTCAATGAAAGTGTCCTTGGTGTAGAGCGGGTAGTAGTGCTTTCGCAAATTGATGATCGCCATGCCGCCCTCACTTTCCCTGGGGGTGGTCTGCGTAGTAGCGGCGCAGATTGCACAGACCACGGCGGATGGACAGACACACGTTACTGTTGTGAACGTGCTCACGGTCTGCGATCTGCTGCTGGGTCAGCCCACCCAGGTAGTAGGCGCAGAGGCGGCGGGCCTGGGTGGGGGTAACGTAGGCCAGAGCCTCCCGCAAGGCAGCGGCTAGCCGGTCACGCTCGGCCCTTTCTTCCGCCAGCATGACAAGCTGCTCCGGGGACGGGCTGTGTTCCAGCACATAGTTCTCCGTCCAATTGTAAGCGTCCAACGAGTAGTAGGCCTGGTGATACCGCTTGCGGCGCTCGTAGTTCCGCATTTCCCTGACGGACTGGCACAGCACGTCAAAGACTTCCTCACTGACCTCCACCAGTTTGTCCTGCTGATAGTGGGGATAATAGAGCCGTAGGTTGATGACTTTCATTTTGACCTCCTAAATGACAGGAGGGACAAGCAGCCGAAACTGCTTGTCCCTCCCGGTGATGGAGCTAACGCCCCTCACCTGGTAGCCACTTAGGGGGCCTACCGACAAGGTATTTACCGAAAAATTTTCAAGAATTTTTTGCGGACGGCCTCAATGCTCAAACGAACGGCCTGCTTGGAGCATCCGCACATTTCCCCAATCTCGGCACAGTTGAAACCGTCCAGGGCATAGAGCAAGAACCGCTCCTGCTGGGTGGCGGTGCAGAGTGCCAGCACCGCCAGAATTTCATTCAGCGTTTCCCGCTGGCAAACCAATTCCTCCGGCGTGGCGCAGTAGGGCAAGCGGCCCTCGGTGCTGATTATGTATTCGTCAAATTCGCGGCCATCCCAATGCCGCCGCTGTTCATGGGCAAGGTTCTCCGTCTTGTGGTCGGCCTGGGTGAGATATTCGTAGACCTCCACCGAAACGGACACAGCTTGTCCATAGTAGTTGATGGTGATTTCCATCGTCCTTTCCTCCGTTCAGATTTTTGGGGTCTGAACGGAGAGGGCGGAGAGCGGCAACGGGGCCGGTGTCGCTGGCCTGGATATAGAAAAGCGCCCGGACAGTGCAAGACTGTTCGGGCGCGGGGTATAACAGCATGAGCCGTCAAAAAACGACTATTTTCGCATACTTGGGTAAAGGATATCGTTGCCAGGGACAGACTTTTTTTGATAGGTGCCTATCTACCTGTAATCGCATGGCGGCATTCCCCTAATATGTCGAGAAAGCAAATAGAAATGCGGCGGCTTTCATAAAACCGCCGCAGAAAATAAGCCTTAATGGATAAAGCTCCTACTATTCGCTGCAATCAGCCTTCATCGCCTAACGGAGCGGCGTAGTGATTCTGTACTGCTGCCGGAAGCTCGTCATACTGTACCTCGCTCCAATCCAGGACACCCCGGACTGGCATGACAGTCAGACGAATAAAGGCCCCTTCCCGCAGTTCTCTGGAAGTTCCAAAGGTGATCTCTTTCTCGCTCCCATTTTCGTCATAGGACAGCAGCGTGTAGGAATAGGGCAGGTTGCCTTTGAAGTTAATGACGCCTCCGTTAGAATCCACCTGTTCCACCTTGGTGTTGTCGATCTGGGCGTAATACTCGGCGCTGCCGGAGCCGGAGAGGAACCATGCGCAAAAGCTGGTCAGACCAATGAGCAGGACGGCAACGACGCCTATTGTGATTTTCAATTTTTTCTTCATGTTGTTTGACACTCCTTACCAACCTTTTTTAGTGATGACCCGTTTGGGCTTTTTTGCTGTCTTTGGGGCTGCGCCTTTTTTCGCTGTCGCCACAAAAGCGGCGGCAATCAGCAGAGCGGCCAGCAAACTGAGCATACAAAGCAACGGATTCCAATGGACGGCCGCATCATAGCTACGGTATCCGATCAGCCCCATGCTTGCGGTCACGGGATACAAATTCGCCAAGGTCATGCTCCCTGCCGCAAACATCCCGCCGTAGCCGTAGACAAAGGCTACCACCGCTCCAATCAAGTGCCCGTTTGGAATGCGGGCGGCAATGGCGATGATTGGCAGAACCGCGATATAGAGGAACAGGCAGTTGGCCGTGATCTGCAACCCAGCCTGCATAACTGCTGGCAAATCACCGCCGGGAAAGCCCAAAAGGAAGAATGCCGTCACTGTGAACACGGTGCTGACGATCCCCAGGAACAGGGAAAGCAGTCCGCAGACAGCCAGCTTGCCAGCCAGCAGAGCGGGAAAGGACAGGGGGACCGTCAGAATATTTTTCAGCGTATCGTCCGTTCCCTCCCGGCTGATGATATATCCGGTAATCAAGGCAATGCACATGGGGAAAATCGTTGTGATGTTGTTCTTCAAGACCTGCTCCACGAAAAAGGAGAAGGTCCATACACTTCCATCCTGGGCGGTGGTGGAGAAAACGGTCAGCAGGACGGACAGCAGCATCAGGAAAACCCCTGCCCAGACCATGTGATACCGTTTCAGCTTCCAAAACTCGGTTTTCATCAATACCAGCATTTCAATTCCCCCCTCTCTTTTTATACAGCCGGTCAATCAGCAGAATGGACAGGAAAGTCATTGCACTCAAAATCAAGACGGTCTGCATTGTTGAGGGAATCAGGTATTGCAGTTCCCCCAAGCCGCCCTTGACGCCATGCCGAATCATATCCCCCGCGCACCAGAGGTTTGTGAGGGGAATCGGCATCAGCCAGCACAAAAACTTCGGCAGGACGCCGAAACTGCTTTCGGCGGTCAGGCTTAACACGCTGTAAAAAATGCACAGCAGAACGGAGAAGATATAGGTCTTGCTGAAAAAGACCACCAGCACCACCAGCGGCAGGGTGCCAGCCGTGATGAAAATCCCCATCTCCACCGCCAGCCACAGCTTGTAGCCCAGCCCGCCGACCTCGGCAATCAGGCTTCCGCAGAAGATGGTGACGGCAGCGGAGGACAGGCAGAAGATCAGCCCGAAGAGGAACAGAACGATGATCTTGGCGAAGATCATCTGGGTGCTGGTCACCGGGATGGTCCGCAGGTTTTTGAAGGTGTCGTTGTCCCGTTCCATAAAGAACAGCATGGCGGCGATGACGCCGATGATACAGGGCAAAAGCAGTTCCACCCCATAGCCCAGGACAAACTGGTAAAAGTCGTCAAAGAGCTCGGCTTTCGTGTCATACCGCTCCATCATGCGGGGCGTCAGCATCATCAGTGCCAGCGGGGGCGGGAACAGGAATGCGGAGAGGACCACAAAAGGAATGAACTTCTTCCGTTTCAGCTTCTGAAGCTCACAGGAAATCAGCTTAAGCAATCCCCTCACCCCCAGTCACACGCTTGAAGTAATCCTCCAGGCTTTCCTCCACGGTCGCGGCCTCCGACACCTCCAGGCCCTGCTGCACAAAGGCAGAAACGATCTTTGCCACGGGGACCTTGGCAGAATCCATCCGCAGATGGTGGCCGTCCTGTACGGCAAACTGATTTTCGTGGAACAAACCGTTCAAGACCTCTGCCGCCCGCCCCGTGTCGGAGACTGTGAAGCGGATATACCGGTCGCTCTTGGCTTCCAGGTCCGCAAGGCTCTCCTCCTCCAGCAGCACACCGTGGTCGATGATGCCAATGTCGTCCGCCAGCAGAGCCACCTCGGAGAGAATGTGGCTGGAGATTAGAATTGTCTTGCCCCGCTCGTCGCACAGCGCCCGGATGAAGGAGCGCACCTCCGCGATGCCGATGGGGTCCAGGCCGTTGATGGGCTCGTCCAAAATCAGCAGCTCCGGGTCGTGCATCACCGCCAGGGCGATGGCCAGCCGCTGCTTCATGCCTAGGGAGTATTGGGAAAAGAGCTTTTTATCCCGGTAGGGCAGGCCAACCAGCTCCAGGGCGCTTTTGATTGCGTCTTGGTTTTTCAGTCCCCGCAGGGCAGCGAAAATGCGCAGGTTCTCCGTTCCCGTCAGGTTGGGATAAAAGCCGGGGGATTCAATCAGGCTGCCGATGCGGGGCAGCAGCTTCTTCTCATTGCCCAGCAGGGACTTCCCCCAGATCGTCACCTTCCCTGACGTGGGCTGGGTCAGGCCCAGCAGCATCTTCATGGTGGTGGTTTTTCCGGCTCCGTTTCGGCCCAGCAGACCGTAGATGCGGCCTCTTTGAACATGGATGTTCAGCTCCGACACGCTCTTTTGCGTTCCGTACTGTTTTGTCAGCTGTTTTGTTTTGATGACGATTTCGCTCATAGCGTTTACCTCCTTTGCGGGGTCAGTATACAGCACCTTCCTTGAGCGATCCTTGAGGGAACCTTGAGATAACCTTGAGATTGCGCTGATGGCATATACAATTTTTAGTTTCTGCGCTATAATGAGTGCGGACAGGAGGGGCTTATATGCTGAACAGAGAAATCCTCGTTGTAGACGATGAAAAAGATTTGCGGACAATGATCCGCTCCATTTTTGAGAGCGCCGGATATACACAGATTACAACAGCGGCCTCCGGGCAAGAGGCGCTGACGGTGATGGCGAAAAAAATACCCGGCATCATCATTCTGGATGTGATGATGCCGGATATGGACGGGTTTGAACTGCTCCAGGAAATTCGGGCCGTCAGCAAAGTTCCCGTTCTTATGCTCACCGCGAAGGGGGAAGCCGAGGACCGCTTTGCCGGGTTCGAGCTGGGGGCGGACGATTATCTGGTCAAGCCTTTTCTCCCGAAGGAATTGCTGCTGCGGGTTCAGGCAATTTTGAAACGGGCCTATCCTGAAAAAGAGCGGGTTGTTACGCTGAACGCTGCCTCGGTGGATTTAGACCGGGCAGAGGTTATCCGAGATGGACTGCGGACGCCCTTGACCGCCAAGGAGTATAGCGTTTTTGAAAAGCTGGCGGAAAATGCGGGCCGGATCGTCACCATCGGCGTTCTCTGTCAAACGCTGTGCGGAGAAATCTGGCAGGGCTATGAGACAACGCTGATGACCCACATCCGGCACCTGCGGGAGAAGATCGAGGAAAATCCGTCAAAGCCCGTGTCGCTCCTGACGGTGAAGGGCCTGGGATATAAGCTGGTGGTAAAGGAGCCGGAGAAATGAAACCTGTGGAACGCTTCTTTCGGAAATACTTTTTATCTATGGTGGGCATCATCGTGCTGTTCCTGCTACTCAATGTTGTCCTGTTTTTCTCTGTGCTGATCTGGGCCTGGCAGACCTCGGAGACACCGGACCTCTCCATGAGCGAAATCTGTGACAGGATTACTCTGGACGGAACAGGACATTTGACGGCGGCTGGGGAGCTGGCCGAAATGTTGGAAGAACATCACGCCTGGGCCATGGTTTTGGACGATATAGGAACGGTCATTTTTCAGAGCAGACTGCCGGAGGAATTGCCCCGGCGGTACACGGCAGCGGACGTGGCAAAATTCAGCCGGTGGTATTTGGGGGATTATCCGGTCTATGTGCAGGAGCATCCCCAGGGGCTATTGGTAGTGGGCGGCGAAAAGGGCAGTCAGGCGAAGTATTACTTTTCTGTCAGTGAGAGCTATGCGAGAAAACTGCTTGTCGGGCTGGCTGCCGTCTTTCTGACCAATATCATTGTGGTGGTCCTGCTGATTTGGAAGAACACCCGGCACGTTGAAAAGGCGGTCACGCCCATTTTGCGGGGGATCGAAACGGTTTCCTCCGGCCAGTCGGTTAGCCTCCCGGAGAGAGGCGAATTGGCGGAGATCAACCGGCAGCTCAACAGGGCGGGGGCTTTTATTGCCAAAAAGGACAGCGCCCGCGCCGACTGGATCAGCGGTATCTCCCATGACGTGCGGACACCCCTCTCGGTAATTTTGGGTTTTGCCGGGCAATTGGAGGCTGACCAAACCCTCCCGGCCTCCGCCCGTGAACAGGCGTCCCATATCCGCAGGCAGGGGGAGAAGCTGCGGAGCCTGATCTCCGATTTGAACCTCACGTCCAGGCTGGAGTATTCCATGCAGCCCCTTCGGATGGAGAAAGTCTATTTCGTGGAGCTGGCGCGGCAAGTCGTCTGTGAGTTTTTGGACGGCGGGTTAGAGGCGCGGTATCAAATTATGTTTGATTCCAGCCAGGAGAGCGAAACAGCGTCCATCATGGGAGACGAAGCTCTGCTGAAACGTGCGCTGTATAATTTGATTCAGAACAGCGTCATTCATAATCCAAAAGGGTGCGTGATGTCTGTTTCCGTAGTGTGGAACGGAAACAATACGGTCATAACGGTATCGGACAACGGCATCGGCGTGTCCGCTGAGAAGCTGGACAAATTAAGAGCGACAACAAATCATTTGGAAAGCACCGATGAAAGATTAAAGCTAAGACACGGTTTAGGTGTTCTGTTGGTCCGTCAAATTGTTGAGGCGCATCACGGAACCATGGAAATTCTTAGTGAGCCGCAAAATGGGTATCAGACAGTTTTAGTTTTTCCCGGCGGGGAGACATAAGGAAACGGAGAACGCTTGCATACGTTCTCCGTTGCTCTTTATTTGGTTCTAATATATCAGCTCCGCAACTTGATTTTCATTGTAATGCATTTTCTCCCAAAAATTGGATTGGAAACAGCTTGTCCCATCGCAAATTTTAACAGGTTGTCTTTACACCATCGCCGCCGGAAAAGGCTTGTCCTACTAACAATCCAGTGTTTTCAACGGTTTCCAGCCATGTTGTTCTTGTATGGTCGCCCCATCTGCCGCCAAATCCTCCGTCAAATCCGTTATCGCATCGCCTTTTGACTGGAAGACGCAGGCATTAAAAGGAATCCCGCCCGCCGCCTGAGGCCAGAGGGCCAGGGTATGGTCTACATAATATTTATCGAAGCCTGATTTTTCTATTTCTTCCATGGAAAGGTTTTTAGTCAACTGGTAAACGATGGCGGAAATCATTTCCATGTGAGCCAATTCTTCTGTGCCCAGAGAAGCAGCAGTAATGTTCCACTTGTTGTATTTGGGAACGGGCATGATATGGTGGGATTCCCGATACATTGCTGTTTCATTTCAAATAACGATCATGATAAAGACGTTCGTCTTTGGCGGTCATATATTGAAGATGGAAAAATAGTTGCGGTTGAAAATAATGAACTCTATCAAAGGATTAAAGGAAGAATTAAGGACGAATATGTAGATTCATTACCATCTAATTTTGACAGTGTATTTGAAAGATAAAATCTTTCATGAAACACAGTTGAAAGGGAACTGTATAGGAACTACAAATGCTATATTGAAGAACAAACAGGATTGGATGATTGAGTTTAAATATAAAAAGTGCTATAATACAAAAAGTTCTATTTCATATCGAAAAATGATGAAAGGGAATATGAGAAATAAGTTTATTTGATACTTTGATGTGAAGCTATCGTTTGGGGGATATTATGTGTAGGAATAAAAAAAGAAAAAATAAAGGTTTACTCCATGCAAAGCCAGTGTAATAAGCGACATTTGCATGGAGAAATATAAGTCGCTGATATAAAATATCTGGCTTTGCTGCTTGACATTAGAACCTAAAAATACACATTTCGAGTGATCTTTAGGAAAATCAAGGAGGAAGCCTGCGTATGAAATATGTGAATGCAAATGACATTCTCCCTGACATGCTGATTGAAGAATTACAAAAATATGTCCAAGCAGGATATATTTATATTCCAGTTAAGGGCAAACAGCATAAATCTTGGGGTGAATTGTCTGGTTATCGGAAAGAACTTGAAAGACGCAATAAAGCTATCATTGAAGAATACCGCAGAGGTGTTTCTATCGAGAAACTTGCGGACAAATATTATCTTTCGATATATGCTATAAGAAAAATAATATACCAAAAATAATTGGGAGGGCTGTCGTATCAATGGCAGCTCTCTTTTATACTGATTATTTCTGTATCATTCTATGTATTGAGGATGTATTAACGAAAGGGTAAAATTACGGTGTATTATGTATTGACAGGAGGATAACAAGATGGCAGATTTGCAAAAAATATTTCCGAGGACAGGGGATACACAGACCGTCTATTTAAAGAATGTAGTTACGAATCCCAATATTGAGATTGGCGATTATACGATGTATAACGATTTTGTAAGTGACCCTGCGAAATTTGAGAGGAATAATGTACTGTACCATTATCCAATCAATCACGATAAACTTAAGATTGGAAAATTCTGTTCGATTGCTTGTGGGGCAAAATTTCTTTTCAATAGCGCAAACCATACGATGGCTTCCTTATCCACTTATCCGTTTCCGCTGTTTTTTGAAGAATGGGGACTTGAGAAAAAGAGTGTCACGGAAGCTTGGGATAATAAAGGGGATATAAACATCGGGAATGATGTATGGATTGGATATGAAGCGGTTATTTTAGCAGGCGTGACGGTTGGAGACGGAGCAGTTATTGGAATCCGTGCGGTTGTTACGAAAGATGTGCCGCCTTATACTATTGTGGGCGGCGTTCCTGCAAAACCAATAAAAAGACGTTTTTCTGATGAAAAAATAGAGCAGTTGCTTAAAATGAGATGGTGGAACTGGTCGGAAGAAAAAATTGCAGGGAATATAAAGGCAATACAGTCGGGATGTATGGAACAACTGAAAGAGGTGTAAATATGTGTACAAGATTTGTATATAACGGAAATGATACCGTTGTTGGATTTAACTTTGACATAGACCTTTCCGTGTGGACGCATACAGTCATCACGGAAAAAGACAGATTTTTCATCGGGATAAAAATGCCAGACAATCAGTATCATTCTTTTCATGGAGTAAACAGGAACGGGAATGTCGGGACACTGCTTTATGTAAATGGAAACGAAAAGGGAAGATATTCTGCTAATGCAGGGTGTGTTGCAATTTCTGATTTGACGGAACAGTACGTCAAAGGAGAACTGTCATTTGATGATACCTGCCGCATTGTAAAGAACCAAGAAATTGTATATGCCAAAGACGCTACTATGCAGGCGATGTTTTCAGACAGGAAAGGGCGTGTGCTAATTATTGAGCCAGGGATTGGACACCGTTTTGAGCAGAAAAGATATTCTCTGATAACGAATTATTCCATACTCAATCCAGAAATAACCAGACCATATATTGTGTCTGGAGATGACAGGTTTGAAAGGGCAAAGGAACAACTGGAAAAGCAGAATGATAATTTTTCAGTCACGGATGCCTTCAAAATCTTAGAATCTGTTCGGCAGGAGGGAATATGGGCAACGAGGGTTTCCTTTGTATATTCTGTTAAAGCACATAAGGTTTTTTATGTGTTAGATAATAGGTTTGGGGAAGTAAAAGAATTTCAATTCGATATGCGGGCAAGTCAGATATTCCGTTAGTCGGGAAAGCGATTTTTGAACAGCAGCGTTTATTAGTTTGAGCGCATAGACGGCGACAAATATGAGGTCTGCAAGATTACGTTCGGCGCAGAGCCGAAAGATTATGAAGTGTATGATTTTCTGCTCAAAAACTGGCATAAGCTGAAATTCAGCCTGCCAGTTAAAACAGAAAAAACCGAAGAGCGAAAAATCAATCCCAAGCGTATGCAGAGGGAAATCAACAGCCAGTTGGAAAACAAGGGTATTGGCACAAAAGCCCAACAAGCCTTAAAACTCCAGCATGAACAGGGGAAACTGGAACGGAAAGCGAAGTCCAGAGAACAGAAGGAAGCAGAGAATGGGTGTGTTGCCTGATCACAATACATCGGTTCTGCGTTGTATTCCGCAATTTTTTACAATTCAAATAATAAGCCTATTGGTATGATGTAGGCAGGCAGAAGAATTGCCAAAAAAATTGAAAGGAAGTGTTGGAAATGGATTACAAAAATCTGTTTGAAAAATTCAACGAGGGAGGAAAACTGCTGTTACCAGATGCCACAATTACATTTGATGCTATCCCGTGGTCGAAGCATCCTACTTTTGAGGGTGTGGAACTGAAGCACATTATCACATCCGAAAGGACAGACGGAGAATTTAGTTACCATCTTGTGAGGATAGCCCCTAATAAAAAGATTGGCAATCATATCCACGAGAAACAACTGGAAACGCATGAAGTAATCTCTGGCACGGGCGTGTGCGTTAATGACGGCGTGGAATTGCCTTATGAAACGGGCGTAATATCCATATTTCCCATAGGTGTACCGCATGAAGTGATTGCAGGGGATGACGGGCTTTACCTGTTCGCAAAGTTTATGCCCGCCCTCTGCTAATAACTCTATCTGGTTATATCTCTTTCGTATCGCTGAATGGCACGAGTGCCCCAGAGGGTATAGAAGTTTTTCGGGGGATAATTCCAGAAGAATATTTATAAGTTAAAGGCGGCAAGCCTACATATTTTTCAAATTGCTTTATGAAGTGGCTTTGGTCGCAGAAACCCGTGGTCAAAGCTACTTCGGTTATTGTATCGGCTTCGTGGATTAGGCGTTGCGCCTTGCGGATACGGTTCTGGATTTGGAACTGGTGCGGCGTAAGCCCTACCTCTGCCTTGAAGCTTCTGATAAAGTGGTATTTGCTTAGAAAAACGTTTTGTGCCATTTCCTCGACAGTAAGTTTACATTCTGGGTATAATTCCAACTGTTTTTTTAAGTCGTGGATATAGGGGGTATGGTTTTTTAGCTGCCAGTTGGAAGAATCCGAGGTTTCATCCAGACAGTTTAATAACTGTAATATCTGATAGTGACTAATTTTTCCCATATTCAGAGCCTGCATCAGAAGAAGCCCGATATGTTTTTGTATGGTGATAATATCTGCGTTGTTTACAGCATTCTTATCAATGCATAGGGTAAGCAGAGAATAGCTGTCATGTGCCGAAATGCTATGCGGCTCATACGGAAATATTGCAAATGTTTCGTTTTGCTTATAAGTCCTTGCTCCTTTATTTGTTGTAAGGACTACGGAACCATCCAGTATGATACCGATTGTCAGTACAGAAACGTGATTATGCAGCGGGTAGGATATGGTTGAATTTTGGCAGAAAATCAGTTCAATACCTGTTTCTGCGTTATATAAATAGCGGATATTGTTTGTAGTCATAGGTTTTCCTCACAGTCTGTTATCCATCTCACAGATTTATGTTACATGTTAGCATTGCAGCTTTCAAGTAAACGGTTTGTTCCTGTTATTTCAGCATCTACAAGGTCAATCATTCTTTTTACATTTGCAGAATGGGCAGAAGAAATTTCATTTTCCCATAACGGATTGATTTGTTTTTCAATCCCTGCACGGTACTTTTGCAGAATATTAAGCCGCTCCTGTAAAAGTTCCTGCTGTACATCAGATGTAAATATACTTAGAAAAAAAGCGGCAATAGAGAAGATGTTTGTATCGTAGTTGAATTGCAGGATTGATGCTTTTAAAGTGTTTATAAATTCGCTTTTCCCCTTATCAGAAAGTTTGTAAACGGTGCGGTCTGGCATATTTCCGACTTTCTCGGTAGTGCCAGATATAAATTCCTTTTTCTCAAGGGTTTTTAATGTCGAATATACCGTTGAATCAGCGATATTAAACCACCATTTCACATTCATGTAGTTTAAGAGTTTTATTATCTCGTATGCGTTAAGTGGTTTTTCGTATATTAAACCTAAAAGCATTGTGGCAGGTTTGGACAGCATATTTTTTCCTCCTTGACATTGGGTTGTATTTGTATTACTTTATATATAAAGTAGTTTTTATAAATACTACTATTATAACATATCAATCTAGAAAAAGAAATACTGGAAAAGGAGGTTTTTATGCCGCAGCTCAATAAAGGGGGTAAATTTGTATTTGGTCTTTCCGTTATAAACCCCGATTTAACAATACACATCCCGCCGCAGGCATTGTTGGAATATGATGCACTGCGGGATGGAAAAGTGATAATTTTTACGGGAAGCAAAATAACAGGCGGCTTCTGCGTGACGACATATCCGTTGCTGTCAAATTCAAAACTCAGCCATATATTGAAAGAATGTCCTGCGTTAAGGGATTGTCAACTTTCCGAGGGTGAGTTTACCCAATATAAAGGGCGTAAATATGCGTGGATTAACATTGATAAAGACGGAACTGTTAAATTGCCGCAAAATACGTTGGATGTTTTAGAATTACAGTCTGGAATGGAACTGTTGTCAATCCGCAGCAGTGATATTGCCTTTACAATGGGAGCAAAAGGGCCGCTGCTGGAAAAAGCATACAATTTTCATGGAGAAATTGAGAGATATTAGGAGAGATTGGGAAATGGGATATATTATGACCAGTAAGCTATCTCATTCAATTTTACTCTTTACAGTCATTGGTGAGTTTTTTCTTCCGTGGATATTGTGTCGGTATTACGAGGGGTACAACAGTAAAACAATGGCAATGTTTCAAAACACCGTGTTGAAATATGAGGGATTGTGGGAACGGCGTGGCATGCTTAAATCCAACCAAAGGTTGGATTGGACATTTGGCGACTGCCGCGAGGGTCAAATACCCCGCTGCTTGCAGCGGGGTATTTGATTTGTTTTTGGTAAGTTCTTAGAAAATCCGTTCCATTGGCCGGGAATATGCTGTATAATAGAGTCTGTGATGGAAGACGATCCATCAGGGAGGCGGAAAAGTGATTCGTAAAATAAGAAAATGGGATTTGGCGGATGCGGCGGATTTGGCGGCGGCTCTTTCCAATAGAAAAGTACAGGATAATCTTAGAGATGGGCTGCCGTATCCTTATACGGAACAAGACGGGGTGGACTTTATTTCTGCTATGCTGTCTGCGGATGAAAATGAAACATTTGCTTTTGCCATAACTGCAGATGGACGGGTGGTGGGAAGTATCGGTGTTTTCCGCCAGGGGAATATCCACAGGCGGACGGCCGAACTGGGATATTATATTGCGGAAGGATACTGGGGAAAAGGAATCATGACAGAGGCTGTAAAACAGGTCTGTGGATATGTTTTTGAGAAAAGTGATATTCTCCGCATTTATGCAGAGCCATTTGCGTATAATACGGCATCCTGTCGTGTCCTGGAAAAAGCAGGTTTTCAGTATGAGGGAACGTTAAGAAATAATGCGGTAAAAAACGGGAAAGTGATTGATATGAAAATGTATTCTCTGTTGAAAGAGGAAATATAAATTCTGGTCTTCCGGCCTGGAAGCGGTAAAGGAGATGATGTGTATGAAAAAATGTGTGAAGAAGCTGAAAAAATAATGACAGAGCGTTTTATGTTATTACCTATGCACTTTCAAATAAAATAAAACATTTAGAAAACAATCCTGTGATTGCAATAGCTGGTGAGTGGTTTACCGCACATGGCAAGGGGATAAATTTAGGTTATTTTATGTGTGGAATTGACAGATGGGCTTTTGCTTTCACATGGGAAAAGGTACGAGTTTTAGGCTTTCAATTTCCGGAGGGATTTTATTATGAAATTTCAAAGAACAGATGGCAAAAATAAAGATTTTATAGAAAACTGCAGGCTTCTTGATATGGATCTGGACAGACGTGTCGGGAAAAAGATAGAAAGAGACAAATACAAAAAATATAACCAGTTGGATGAAATTAAGGAAGCAATCGTTGTGTATGAAGGGAGGCGGGTAATTGGCGGCGGAGCCATCAGAAGATATAATGATGAAACGATAGAATTGAAGCGTGTGTTTGTACATACGGAATATCAGGGACGGGGCATAGGGAGCAGGCTTGTCGCCCTTTTGATGGAATGGGCCATAGAACTGGGATATAAGAAAATGGTTCTTGAAACCGGGGAGTTATTGGCTGAATCCTGTGCCGTATATAAAAAGCTGGGTTTTCAGGTGATCCCGAATTATGGTCCGTATGAGGATATGCCGGAATCATTGTGTATGGCAAAGGATTTGAAAAACGGGAGGCGGGCAGATGCGGGATAAAGACTTTCAGGAGGGAACAGATGGATCGGGCGGGTTTCCTTTGTCTATGGAAACGGTCAGGGGCATGGTAGTTGACCGTTGTGAACTGCCGGAAGGTTATGATGTGGGCAGCTATGAGATTTTCCAGGGGAGGCCGTCCGTGGTCCTGCGCGGTGGGGAAGAGTTTGCATATTATCCATCTACAGATCCAGAAGCTTATCTTTCCTCACTGGAAAAGATGGCGCTGCTTCCTGTGGAAAGGGTGTTTCCGGCGCACCATTCCCTGGATATCCAGCCGGAGATTACCGGCCGTATGAGAGATGCTTTCCAGGGATTGAAGGAAAGCGGGAAACTGCGTCATGGGAGCGGAACTTTTGATTACGGAGACTGGGCGGTCTGGCTGTGATGGGGGTGTTTATGAGGGATGAAGGAAGGATGGAGACAGAAGATATTATTCTTGGAAAGGCAAAATATGAGGATTGGAGATCGATATACCGGAATGTCTGGTCAAGGCCGGAAACCGCAGAATATATGGTATGGAAAGTGACGACTGATGAGGGTGAGGCCAGGGAGAGGATACAGAGGACGATTGCATGGCAGGAAACCCATGATGCGTGGCTGGTCTATGAGAGGGGCAGCGGGCAGGCCATTGGTTTTGCCGGAGTGCAGGAAACAGAGCCGCGTATTTATCATGAGACTGGTATTGCCCTGGGGCCGGAGTATGTGGGAAGGGGATATGGGAAACAGATACTGCGTTTATTGCTGGAATACTGTATTTCTTTAGACGGGCAGGAATTTTATTATTCTACACGGGCAGGGAATCTTGCTTCAAGGGCACTGGCCTTATCCTGTGGATTGACTTATCAGCATTCGGAGTGGAGGACAGACCAGCGCAGTGGGAAAACTTATGAATTGGAGATTTATAAAAAGAATCTGGAAAGTGTAGGGGTGGGATATGAAGCCGGATGAGATATTGAAGTATTGCCTGGAGAATCTGGAGGGTAGCGTCCTTGTGGAGAGCTGGGGAGAAAAGGGGATTTTTTATAATCCCGGACGTGTGCTGAAAAGGGGCGTGTACATATTGACGGTCAAGGAGAAGGACGGGGATAACGATAAAGGCTCTAAGCTGGACAGGCCGGGAGTTTACCGGGTGAACCTGGGTGTCCGTAAGGATACGTTTGTGAAGCTGTTCGGGGCTGTGCCAAAACGTCCGGGGCAGGCGGGGTTGTGGAAATGGATCATGATTTTTCTGCGGCTGACTGTTTTTTACCCCATCCGGTCTATGCGTGGATGGGGTGGATGTGTGTGCTGAATCCGTCGGAAGAGACTTTTGAGGCTTTGAGGCCGTATATCTGGGAAGCATATGAATACGCAAAAGAAAAATTTGCCAAAAGAAAGTGAAATGAGTGAAAACGAAAAGGGGGAATCTGAAAATAAATACTTATCGGGTGATAGACGAAAAAAACTGGGAAAAGGGCTGAAAATGCTGTGGAGGCATTTTTCGGTTCTTTTTTCATGGGATTTTTCATGAAGATGCTGCTCCTGGCGGCATTCTCACGCTTTTTTGTCATGGGGGTCACGCTGGTGGGGCTGCCCTTTCTTGTGCGGGCCGTGCTTGGCCTGGACGCAAGATTTTATGGCGGGGCGGAGAGCGCGATGGCGGTTGCCACTATCCTGGGAAGTATTGCCGCGGGGCTTCTTACGGGAAAGTTAAAATCGGGCAGATTATCGTATGTACTTGCGGCAATCGGCATCTGTATCATTCCGGCAGGGATTATATTTCTTTTTCCATTCGGTATAATAATCAGATATGTTGTGATTGTTGCTGCCTTTTGTGGTATGCAGGCTGCAATCAGCGTTTTTTCTATTTTTGCGGTATCCATGATCCAGCAGAGTACACCGGATGAGCTGATTGGGAAGATCATGGCTTATACATCCGCTGTTACGTTGTGCGCCCAGCCGGTTGGACAGATGGTATATGGATTTTTGTTTGACAAGTTCCAGGAGGCCGTGTATCTTGTATTGATCCCTTCGGGGATTGTGGTATGCGTGATTGGGCTGCTTGCCACAGGTTTTTTCAGGAAAACCGAGTGGATTTGATTTTGCGGTCGCTTGTGCAGTCCTTAACCCGAAAATGGAATACGCTTTTTTTCCGAAAAATATAGGTCAGATATACGCAGGTTGAAACGACTTGTGAGACTGCGGTCGCTATCGCCGCTCCCGCCACGCCTAAAGCAAACACATAGATAAACAGCGGGTCTAGGGCGATATTGAGTACCGCACCCGTCAGTAAAGCACACATGGTTGTTTTAGCTGCCCCCTCGCTTGTCACAATGTTATTCATGGTGACATTGAATACATTGAAGATGCAGGAAACAATGTAAATGCTCGCGTATGTGGCGGCAAAGGGAAGGATGCTGTCAGTTGCCCCCAAGAGCTTCAGTATGGGATGCAGGAACGCCATAGAAATAATAATGATAACTGCCCCAACGGATACGCTGCTGTATAAAGCAGTACTTGCCGCTTTATCTGCATTTTCCTTATCCCCACGACCTAACAATCGGAAAATGTAAGAAGCCGCACCGTTTCCGAAGAGCAGACCAAGACCGACAACGACCTGTCCGAGCGGATAGACCACGGAGATTGCCCCCATCTGGCTCTTCCCTAACCCGCCGACAAAATAAGCGTCAACAAGGTTGTAGAAAGCATTTACTAACATGCCAATCATTGTTGGGATGCCCATTGCTAAAAGTGCTTTTGGTATGGATGTGCTGCCGAGCAGTTCCATCTTTTTGCTTTGACTGTTCATTTTGAACTCCTTTCTCTTGATAAATGGTGTTGTTTATACTACTATAAAATATAGCAATTGCGTTGCGGGGATTATAATACTATAATTTATAGTAGATGTCAATAGAAAAAGGAGGGGTTTTAAATGGCGACCATTGACTTGATTGTATTGGGAATGTTGAAACGGGAATCCCTGAGTGCATACGATATTCAGAAACTGGTGGAATACCGCAACATTTCAAAGTGGGTAAAAATCAGCACACCATCCATCTATAAAAAGGTTATCCAGTTGGAAGAAAAGGGG
>Ga0209064_1002497_pt1 | contig 20081 bp, 16 predicted proteins | sample Inofromicrocosms_FD_187498 | JGI IMG/M metagenome (GOLD analysis project Ga0209064, IMG submission 187498) | Mouse cecum microbial communities from Vienna, Austria - Inoculum for glucosamine and mucus D2O microcosms (SPAdes) (version 2) | ecosystem: Host-associated > Mammals > Digestive system >... | reverse complement strand
AAGCGCACCATCTCAAATAGCTCGTCCATGCCCTCGGGCAGGCACATCCATATTGCATCTGCGGTTTTCATGCCACAAATTTAACACTTTTCTCAAAATCCATGCACCGCCATTTCGGATTGACCCGTTTTTTCTTAATTTTGCATACGAGAGGGGCATTGGGCCATGTGCAAGTAAACTCGCATTGTGTTCATCCGCTCTATCTTTGCCGTAAAAGTTCAAATTGAAATAATACAGATGCTATGAATTACCGTAAGATTGTATGGCCGTTCTGGCTTTTTCTTGTCATGCAGGCCCTGAATCCTTTGTGGGCACAGCGCGAAGTCCGGAGTTTTGATGCCGACTGGCGTTTTGCCCGTTTCGGATTGCAGGCCGACGGCTCGTATCGGGAAGAACCCTGCCTGCGTCCCTCTTCGCCCATGTATTGCGATTCGGCCTGGCGCAGGCTGGATGTGCCCCACGACTGGGGTGTGGAGGCACCTTTCCGGAACGATCTGGACGGTTATACCGGAAAATTGCCCTGGCGCGCCATCGGCTGGTATCGCAAGCACTTCAGGCTGCCGGCCGGCAGCGGGAATCGCAGATTCTATCTTGATTTCGACGGGGCTATGGCCAATGCCGAGATCTGGCTGAATGGTGAAAAGGTGGGTAGCCGTCCTTACGGTTATAGCTCTTTCCGTGTGGACCTCACGCCCCATCTCCGCTATGGTGGTGACAATGTGCTGTCCGTGCGGCTCAATACGGAGAATCTCGGTTCCCGCTGGTATCCCGGTGCCGGTATTTACCGCCATGTGCGGCTGGTCAGCACACAGCCTTTGCATGTGGCGCAGTGGGGTGTGTTCGTCACTACGCCCGAGGTTTCCTCCACGCAGGCCCAAGCCTGTGTCCGCGTGACCCTTGAAAACCATACCCCGGCCGAGGCCGCCGCTACCTATACCGTCAGCCTGCACCGCATGAAGGCCAATGGAACGGCGGGTCGCAGGGTGGCTGTATCTTCTCCGCGTTCTGTCCGCATTTCGTCCGGCGCGTCGGCTACGGACAGCACGACTCTGCGGGTAAAGTCGCCCCGCCTATGGAGTCTGGAAGAGACGAACCGTTATATGGCGCGGGTACAGGTGTGCGATGCTGCCGGCAAAATCGTCGATACGTATGATGCGCCCTTTGGGTTCCGCACCATCGCCTTTACGCCCGATGACGGTTTCCACCTGAACGGCCGGCGCGTGAACATCAACGGTGTCTGCATGCACCACGATCTCGGTGCCCTCGGAACGGCCATGAACGAAGCGGCCCTGCGTCGCCAGCTCACCCTGCTCAAAGGCATGGGATGCAATGCCATCCGTACCTCACACAATCCGCCCGCTCCCGAACTGCTCGATCTTGCAGACGAGATGGGCTTCCTCATCATGGACGAACTGTTTGACTGCTGGCGGCGGGGAAAGAATAAGGATGACTATAGCGTACATTTCGATCGCTGGCACGAGGAGGACGTGCGTTCGCTCGTGTGCCGCGACCGCAACCATCCCAGCGTCATCCTCTGGAGCACGGGCAATGAAGTTCCCGAGCAGTATCGCCCCGAAACGGGGCTGGCACGTCATCTGCGTGAGGTGATCCGGCGCTATGACACGACGCGTCCCGTTACGCTCGGCATCTCGGCTCCCAAAGTGGCGGCCATGAACGGTACCGAATTGCAGCTGGACGTGGCCGGCATGAACTACCCCGCAGGGGTACAGGGCGGAGAGGATTTCTACGGGAAATTCTTCCGGAAAGAGGGCCACGGAAGCATTCCAGTCTTTACCAGTGAGTCCGCTTCCACGCTCAGTTCGCGCGGCGAATATTTTCCGCGCCGCTATCAGGTCACTTCCTACGACACCGTCGAACCGGGCTGGGCCAGTCTGCCTGACCGTGAGTTTGAGGAACTTGACAAATATCCTGCCGTGGCGGGCGAGTTCGTCTGGACGGGCTTCGACTATCTGGGCGAACCTACTCCTTTCAACAGTGACCGTTCCGTCCTGCTGAACCATACCTCGACGATGACAGAGGAGGAACTTGCCGCCGAACGGGCAAAGCTGGAGGAGATGGAGAAGAACCGTCCCACTGCGCGCAGCAGTTATTTCGGCATTATTGATATGGCGGGCTTCCCGAAGGACCGTTATTATATGTACCGTTCGCGCTGGCTGCCCGATGTGCCTACGGTCCATGTGCTGCCCCACTGGAATTTTCCGGACCGGAAGGGACAGGTGACGCCTGTCAGTGTCTATACTTCCGGCGATGAGGCTGAACTCTTCCTGAACGGACGGTCGCAGGGCCGCCGAAAAAAGGGAAAGTATGAGTATCGCCTGACGTGGGACAGTGTCCGGTATGAGCCGGGCTGCATTGAGGTGGTGGCTTATCGCAACGGACGCAAGTGGGGCGAGGCTTGTCGCGAGACCACCGGGCCGGCCGTGCGGCTGGCCGTTGCGGCGGATCGTGACCGGATTCTATCCGACGGCCGCGACCTTGCCTTCGTCACCGTCTCAGTGACCGATGCCCAGGGTCGTGTTGTGCCCGATGCCTGTCCGCTGGTGCGTTGCCGCGTGGAGGGCGATGGCGAAATTGTCGCTACAGACAACGGAGACGCTACCTGCCATGTGGCTTTTCCCTGTCCGGAACGTCCCGCCTTCAACGGGCTTCTGCTGGCCATCGTCAAGGCACGTCCCGGAGCGAAGGGGGCTCTGCGGCTGGTGGTGGAGGCCGAAGGATTGCAGCCGGCCGTCCTGAAACTGGACGTACGGGAAAGAAAATAGTGTGCGGGAAAAGCAATGTGGCCTTGCCCGAAAAAAACAGGAAAGCGCTTTCGGCGGGCGGAAACAATTGCATAACTTTGCCGGCGCAATTACATATACAATAAAAAATACAGAGGAACAGAAATATGATGAACGAATGGTTTGAGTGCAAGATCAAATATGAGAAAACGATGGAGAACGGTCTTGTCAAGAAAGTAACCGAGCCTTATCTGGTGGATGCCATCAACTTCACCGAGGCCGAAAAGAGGATTATCGAGGAAATCACGCCTTTCATGACTGGCGAGTTTCAGGTCTCCGACATCAAGCGTGCCCGCTTTGCCGAGTTATTCGAGACCCCCGAAGAGTCTGCCGATCGTTGGTTCAAGGCCAAACTCACGTTCATAACCCTGGACGAGAAGAGCGGTGTGGAGAAAAAGACCTCGCAGAACGTTCTGGTGCAGGCGGCCGACCTGCGGGCGGCCGTGAAACGTCTGGACGAAGGCATGAAAGGATCCATGATGGATTATGTCATCTCGTCGATGGCCGAGACACCCATCATGGATATTTTCCCCTATAAGGCCGATGGCGCTCCCGAATTCCAAACTTCGGAAAGCGGCGATGAAAACTGAGATTCAGGAAAATCTTGAACGGATACGCCGGACGCTTCCGTCCCATGTCACTCTGGTGGCCGTGTCCAAATTCCATCCTGTCGGGGTGCTGCGCGAGGCATACGATGCCGGCCAGCGCGTCTTCGGCGAGAGCCGGGTGCAGGAGTTGCAGGAAAAGGTGAGGTCGCTGCCCGCCGACATTGAGTGGCACTTCATAGGCCATCTGCAAGTGAACAAGGTGAAATACATCGCGCCCTACGTTTCCTTGATTCATGCCGTGGACAGCATCCGGCTGCTCAGGGAGATAGACCGCCAGGGCGGCAGGGTGGAGCGTGTGATACCCTGTCTGTTGCAACTGCATGTGGCGCGTGAGGAGACGAAATTCGGCTTTTCCATGGAGGAGTGCCGCCGTTTTTTGCAAGATGGCGAGTGGCGTGCCTTACGTCACGTCCGCATAGAGGGGTTGATGTGTATGGCCTCCAATACGTCCGATACCGGACGGGTGAGGGCGGATTTCCGGGCGGCCCATGACTTTTTTGAAGAACTGCGTTCCACGGTATTCTCAGGCGAGACAACGTTTTCCAAGTGTTCCTGGGGCATGAGTGGCGATTACGGAATGGCTATCGGGGAAGGTTCCACAATGGTACGCATCGGTTCCGCCATTTTTGGTGAGCGTGTGTGAAAGCCCGGAGCGGGAATGATTTCCCTGAAACAATATTCCTGAAATTATCTGTCGCGAAAAGAAATAGAGGTAAAAAATAATAAGAATAAAAGTTTTATCGTATATTTACCGACTGAAATATGCCTGATTTTTAACTGTTTGCATTTTAGTGGACAGTAATAAAAATCATTGATTATTTTAAACTTATAACAGCCATGAAAACGACAAATCTTTTAATCGGACTATCAGCATTAACGTTGGCAGTCCAAGCACAAGCGAAGAAAAACAATCCCCCCAATATCATATACATCATCATGGATGACCTTGGCTATGGTGAGATAGGATGTTATGGACAGGAAAAAATTGAAACACCCAATATTGATCAGCTATATAATAATGGAATGCACTTTACCCAGCATTACAGCGGTTCGCCGGTCTCTGCTCCCGCACGCTGTGTCTTGATGACTGGTATGCACTCCGGACATGCGCAGATCCGGGCTAATGACGAAATGGATTTCAGGGGGGCTGTCAACAACAGTGCTGCCGTATATGTACATCCTTATCTGGAAGGACAGTTCCCTTTGGAGTACAATACTATGACCTTGGGACGCATGATGCAACAGGCCGGTTATAGAACCGGATGTTTCGGCAAATGGGGATTGGGATATCCCGGCTCGGACGGAACGCCCAACAAGCAAGGGTTTGACAGTTTCTATGGCTATAACTGCCAGCGTCAGGCCCACAATTATTATCCGGCCTATCTCTATAAGAATGAAAACCGGGTATATCTGAATAATCAGGTGATAGATCCTCATGCCAATAGACTGACTTCTAAATCAGACCCCCTAAATGAAGACAGTTACTCGCGGTTTACACAAAAAGAATACGCCAATGACTTGATTTTCGACGAATTAATTGATTTCGTTGAAGAAAACAAGAAAACACCGTTCTTTCTAATGTGGACTACCCCTCTACCTCATGTATCGCTACAGGCCCCGAAACGCTGGGTAGAATATTATGTAAAGAAGTTTGGCGATGAAAAACCGTACACGGGAACAGCCGGTTACCTGCCGTGCAGATACCCACATGCTACCTATGCGGCGATGATTAGCTATTTCGATGAGCAAATAGGAAAGTTGATCGAAAAGTTGAAAGCGGATGGAATATATGACAATACCTTTATCATGTTCACTTCCGATAACGGGCCCACGTTCAACGGCGGATCGGATTCACCGTGGTTCAACAGTGGCGGCCCATTCAAATCTGAATACGGGTGGGGAAAATGCTTTGTACGCGAAGGCGGAATACGCGTACCCGCAATTGCCTGTTGGCCGGGAAAAATCAAGCCTGGAACTGCTACGGACCACATATCAGCCTTTCAAGATATGATGCCGACATTGGCGGATATGGCAAAAATACCCTGCCCGCCGACTGATGGAATAAGTTTCTTGCCCACCCTTTTGGGAAAGCCCCAGAAACAAAAGCAACATGAATATCTCTATTGGGAGTATCCGGATCCGAGAATCGGTTTGAAAGCGATTCGCATGGGAAGATGGAAAGGAATCATTGACAATATCCGGAAAGGAAATGACAAAATGAAACTTTATGATCTGGAAACAGATCTTAGAGAAGAGAACGACATTGCGCAAAAACATCCTGATATAGTCCTAAAACTAAAGCAATTAATGGAGCAGTCTCATACGGAGCCCAAGAACCCTAACTTCAAGTTCTAACCCAATGTATTCTCCGAAGGGGTATAATTCACTTTCGGAGAATACTTTATTTCCACAGAGCTAACAATACATAAAATACTATGAGAATCAACTCTCTCTTGAAACTTTTGGTAGCCACAGGATTTTTTCTTGTGGGCCATTTTATTTCAGCTAAAAGCCTAAACAGCAAATTCCAGATATTGCCACTTCCTCAAAATATAGAAATCATATCCGAAAACGGGCTGAAAGGAAGTGACCTCTCTTTTATCATTACAGAAGGAGAGTTTGCCATGCCAATTCTTGGGCCATTAACCGGAAGTTTGCCTCGGTGTAAAAATTCCGGGAAAGGCATTGTCTTGCGTCTGACAACCAGCAGTACGCCCGAATCCGAAGAGGGCTATCTGTTGGAAATAGGTAAAAAAGGAGTCACAATTTCATCCAAGACAAAAGCAGGACTTTTCTATGGATGCCAGACATTAGAGCAACTGATGGAAGACAGCCGCGACTTCAACCTGGTGATCCCACAAATGAGAATAACGGATTATCCGCAGATCGGTTATCGTGCGGTCCACTTCGACAACAAACACCATCTTGACAGAACCGAATACTATTATCGTACGATAGACAAATTGGCACGATATAAGATAAATGCCATAATATGGGAGATAGATGACAAACTACGATTCAGCCGACATGCGGAAATCGGGGCACCCAATGCCTTAAGTAAACAGGAGGTAAGAGCAATCAGCAGATATGCGAAAGAAAGAAATATAGAAATAACCCCCTTGGTACAAGGATTAGGACATGCAGGACATATCCTGAAACATCATTGGGAATTGCGTGAAAATCCTGCAAGCGACTGGGAGTTCTGTCCGTCAGATCCCCGAACTTACGACTTGCAATTTGATCTGTACAAAGATGCGTTAGAAGCCATGCCTGACGGTAAATATTTGCACATCGGAGGAGATGAAATTACAGCTATTGGTATTGACGAGCGTTGTAAGGCCACGGGAAAAACGGCATTTGAATTACAAATGGAATGGCTCAAAAAAGTCTGCGACTTTGCCACAGCACACGGAAGGGTACCTATTTTTTGGGATGATATGCCTATTAAATATGCAGGGCTTTGGAGATTGGTAAACAACTCCAATATTACAGACGAAGAGGTAGGGAAACAATGGAATACGGAAAAACTGGATAAGGCTGTAGAGATGTTTCCCAAAGATTGTATTTATATGCGGTGGCAATATGAAGACCCTACAGGAACAGCACATCGGCTGCTGTTAGACTGGTATCAAAAGAAAGGGCTGAAGGTTATGGCTGCAACAGCCGCAGCTACAGGCGGTTCATGTTTTATGCCCAGAAACAATTCGAGAGCTCAATTTATAAAAGATTTCAGCATATTAGTGGAAAAAAATCAGCTTTGTGGTATATTGGCAACTGCCTGGGATGACGGTTCACCACACATGGAAACAGTCATGAGAGGATTCATCGCGCAAGCAGAATACGGCTGGAATACCCAAGGCAGAGATATCGAAGAATTTATCACGGCACATGGACAAAGAGAATTTGCCTTGTCGCATGAACAAATGGGATTCTTAAAAGAATTGGAAAAATCAGCTTTCTTTTTTGATAAGGCTTTGATTACATCCGGTTCCAGAAACCCAGCCTGGGGAGTACAGAAAACATTCAAATTATTAGATTTGCCGGACCATAAAAAAACTGGAGAATGGTCTGAAAAATATGCGGATAAAATACGTGAAGCCATAGATGAAACAAACAGATATCGTAGAATTGAGGCTGGAATCCAGGAAGCATTAGCCAATGCACGGAGAAACAGGTATACTTTGGAAGTATATCAGCAGACCAATAATCTTTTCCATTATCCTGCACAAATGATTTTGGCTTTAGAGGCATACGATAAAGCAAAAACAGATGTAGAGAAAAAACAAGCCCGTCAGGAACTTGAGAATATATGCCGGAAATTCGAATGGATGCGTTCAAATCTGGAAAGTGTATATTCGCAGACAAGATTCATGCAAACCCCTGATGGATATCTTGCCGATCAAAACCATCACAATCACTTGGCGGCATTAACGAACAACAGTGATTGGTGGTTTCTCTATGAATTGCCTATGACACAGAAGGTAAAAAAATGGCTTGCCTCTTTAAAGCCGTAGCAAAAGAAATTATTAGTTAAAACAACACCACTATGAATGATATGATTTATAGTGGTGTTGTTTTAGTATATCAAGCAAGTAAACCCGCCATTCTGAAAATAGGCGGTCCGGCAGTGATTTTGATGGCTTCACAAATAACCGGGAGTTTGGCTAAAACCCTTGTTACTCAATTCTATTACTATATCTTTTCTGCATTTCACTTTTTTGTAGTAACTTTGCATCTCTTATCACAAACATGCAAACAGACAGGTAGCTATAGTACTCTTCTCCATGAACGAACACGAATCCGCTTCCCGCACAGATATAAGAAACCATGTTGTTGCCGTTGCCATAAAGGCCTTTCGCGAAGAAGGTATCAAAAGTGTGACAATGGACGAGATAGCCCGTCGCCTCAGCATTTCCAAACGAACACTCTACCAGCTTTTCGAGGACAAGGAAAAACTGTTGCTCACCTGTGTCTCCACCGTCACACGGGAGGAAATGGAACGGATGGAGCGGCTGGCCGCCAGCACAGACAATGTCCTGGAGTTGCTTTTGCGTGATTTCGAGGTAAAGCTGAATGATTTCAAGCACATATCCCACCTGTTCTACGACGAGATGACGAAATATCCGCGCGTCTCGGCATTCATTGAGCAGCAACGGACTGCCCATGTGCAGAAAGCCGTCGACTTCCTGCAACGAGGCGTGGACCAGGGGCTGTTTTTGCCGGGCATCAATTTTGAAATCGTCTACAACATCGTGTCGCGTCAGTTGGAATATGCTGCCGGCCATGATTTCCTCCGTAAATATTCCCCCCTTGAACTCTTTCTTAACTATGTTTTCCTTTATCTCCGAGGCTGTACCACCCTGAAAGGGGCGGCCATGATGGACGCGTTTCTCAAGAAGTATCGCGAAGAAGCCGGACGGGCTTAACGGAGAAATGTATAAATATACATTCTATTTGTGCATATTTCAGGTATAAATATTGCATAAATAAAAACATTTGTATATTTTTGCATCCAAAACAAAGAAGAACTTCATGAACGACCGCCTCAACCGCCTCGAATCGTTGCGGCTTATTCTCAGCAACAAGGAGACGAGCAGTCAGGAAGACATCCTGCGCGAATTGTCCCGTCAGGGATATCGGGTGACACAGGCCACTCTTTCGCGCGATCTCCGCACGCTCAAAGCTTCGAAAGTGCCCAGCGGTTCGGGCTTCAGATACATGTTGCCGGAACATCCGCAGTACGTCCGCAGGGTCCGTCCTTCGGCCGTGCCCGAGTATCTGCGCAATTCGGGATTCCTGTCCCTCTCTTTCTCGGGCAATCTCGCCGTGCTGCACACACGCCCGGGCTATGCCGGCGGTCTGGCCTCTGACATCGACGCACACCGGCTCGGGAGCGTGGCCGGAACCATTGCCGGCGACGACACGATCCTCATCATCATGAACGAGGAAGCGGACCGCCGCCGTCTCACGGACGAACTGGCAGGAATCATTCCCGCCATCAAGAGTGTCATGTTGTAATCTCCACACTGTATAAAGACATAATTCATGAACATGGAAGAATATAACGACGGAATCAACGTCATCGTAGCCGACGCGTCTCACGAAAAATACGTCGACACCATCTTGCAGACCATCACCGACGCCGCCAAAGTGCGTGGCTCGGGCATCGCATCGAGAACTCACGAATACCTGGCCACCAAGATGAAGGAGCGCAAGGCCATCATAGCTCTCAGCGGTGAAGAGTTTGCGGGTTTCTGCTACATCGAGAGCTGGGAGAACAAGCACTATGTGGCCAACTCGGGGCTTATCGTTGTCCCCAAGTTCCGCGGACACCATCTGGCCACCCGCATCAAGCGGCTGGCCTTCTCCTTGAGCCGCCTGCGCTGGCCCCATGCCAAGATTTTCGGACTCACCAGTTCCGGAGCCGTGATGCGCATCAATACGGCCCTGGGTTATGTTCCCGTGCCCTTTGCCGAACTGACGCAGGACGATGAATACTGGAAAGGCTGCGGCACCCCCGAAAGGCCCTGCTGCATCAACTGTGACGTGCTGGCCCGCACGGGACGCAAATACTGCGTCTGCACCGGCATGCTCTACGATCCGGCCAAGCACCCCGGCGATCCGCTGCCCGTGGAGCTGCCGCAGGATGTGGTCGACTTCGTGAGAAGGACCGAAGGCAACTGAGCCTCTCCATCCGGAAACATACAAGACAAGATAAAATAAAGAGATCCCGTTATGGCAAAGAAAAAAGTAGTGGTCGCTTACAGCGGCGGTCTGGATACCTCCTATACCGTGATGTATCTGGCAAAAGAGAAAGGATTTGAGGTGTATGCCGCCTGCGCCGACACCGGAGGGTTCAGCCCCGAACAGCTCAAGGAAAACGAGGAGAATGCCTACAAGCTCGGCGCAACAAAATACGTTACGCTCGACGTGACGCGCGAATACTACGAGAAAAGCCTGAAATACATGATTTACGGCAACGTGTTGCGCAATAACGTCTATCCCGTTTCCGTATCTTCCGAGCGCATCTTCCAGGGTATGGCCATTGCGCGCTATGCCAAAGAGATCGGGGCCGATGCCATTGCTCACGGCTCCACCGGCGCCGGCAACGATCAGGTACGTTTCGACATGACATTTCTGGTGATGTGTCCCGATATGGAGATCATCACCCTGACCCGCGACAGTGCCCTGACCCGTCAGGAAGAAGTGGATTACCTCAACGGCCACGGCTTCAAGGCCGACTTCGCGAAACTGAAATATTCCTACAACGTAGGCATCTGGGGCACCAGTATCTGCGGCGGAGAGATCCTGGATTCCACACAGGGATTGCCCGAAAGCGCCTATCTGAAACAGGTGACCCGCACCGGCACGGAACAGCTCCGCCTTACATTCGGACATGGCCGGCTCCTTGCCGTCAACGGCGAGGCCTTCGACGATCCCATCGCTGCCATCCGCAAGGTGGAGGAGATAGGTTCGGCTTATGGCATCGGCCGCGATATGCACGTGGGCGATACCATCATCGGCATCAAGGGCCGCGTGGGATTCGAGGCCGCCGCCCCCGTCCTTATCATCGGCGCCCACCGCTTTCTGGAAAAATACACACTCTCGAAATGGCAGCAGTACTGGAAAGATCAGGTGGCCAACTGGTACGGCATGTTCCTGCACGAGAGCCAGTATCTCGAACCCGTCATGCGCGACATCGAGGCCATGCTCGAAAGCAGCCAACGTCACGTCAACGGCGAGGTGATTCTGGAACTCCGGCCGTTGGGCTTCTCCACGGTCGGCGTTGACAGTCCGGACGATCTGGTGAAGACAAAGTTCGGCGAATACGGGGAGATGCAAAAGGGATGGACTGCCGATGACGCCAAAGGTTTCATCAAGGTGCTGTCCACGCCGTTACGCGTTTTCCATGCCAACCACAAACAGGAAGAAATCTGATGACTGCCAGGAGCCGGGAGCCCCGAAAGCTCACACGCTCGCCTCAGGGAGTCGTTGCAGGAGTGTGCGGCGGACTGGCCGAATATTTCGGAATCGACCCCTCGCTGGTGAGGGTGGGATATGCCGCCCTGATGATATTTTCGGCAGGATTCCCCGGAATGTTGTTATATATAATAATGTGGGCCATTGTCCCCAAACGCAGATTTTATGAATGAAACTATCAGAGTAGGCATCATCGGAGGTGCCGGATATACGGCTGGCGAACTGTGCCGCCTGCTGCTCAACCACCCTGCCGTGGAAATCGTTTTCGTCAACAGCGAGAGCAATGCCGGCAATTTGCTGACCGAAGTTCACGAAGGGCTGTACGGCGAGACGGAAATGCGCTTCACGGACCAGCTGCCTTTTGAACAGGTGGACGTCGTGTTCTTCTGTTTCGGACACGGCAAGAGCACACGCTTCCTGTCCGAGCACTACATCCCTGCCGATGTGCGCATCGTGGATCTGGCACAGGACTTCCGCCTGGCGGCCGAGGACAACGACTACGTTTACGGACTCCCCGAACTGAACGGCATGCAGCTGCGCGGCGCGCAGCATGTGGCCAATCCTGGCTGCTTCGCCACCTGCATCCAGTTGGGCCTGCTCCCGCTGGCCGCCGCCGGACTGCTGGAAGACGACATCTCGGTCAACGCCATCACTGGGGCCACGGGGGCCGGTGTGAAACCGGGAAGCACCACCCACTTCTCCTGGCGCACGGGCAACATGAGCATCTACAAAGCATTCTGCCACCAGCATGTGCCCGAAATCATGCAGAGCCTGCGCAAGCTGCAACCCTCCTTCGACGGTGCGGTGGATTTCATTCCCTACCGCGGCGATTTCCCACGCGGTATCTTCGCCACCGAAGTGGTGCGTTGCGACAGGCCTGAAGAGGAGATTGCACAGCTCTACAGGGACTTTTATTCCGAAGCGCCCTTCACCCACTATGTGGACCGTCCGCTCGACATGAAACAGGTGGTCAACACCAACAAATGCCTCCTCCACACGGAGCGCCATGGCGACAAACTGCTTATCACTTCCTGCATCGACAACCTGCTGAAGGGAGCCTCGGGACAGGCCGTGCAGAACATGAACCTCATGTTCGGACTGGAGGAGACCGCCGGACTGCTGCTCAAGTCGGTCGCTTTCTGAGCGGAGGTTTCCATATTTTCCTATACACCCCTCCGGCGGAAGGAGCCTTCCGCCGGAAAAAACAGACACAGACAATGAATCTTTACGACGTTTATCCCCTGTTTGACATTGAAATATCGAAAGGTCGCGGCTGCAAGGTATGGGACACGGCCGGACAGGAATATCTGGATTTTTACGGCGGCCATGCCGTTATCAGTATCGGACACTGCCACCCGCACTATGTGGAGAGCCTGAGCAAGCAGGCCTCCCGGCTGGGTTTCTACTCTAATTCGGTGGTCAACTCCCTGCAAAGGCAGCTGGCCCGGCGGTTGGGACAGGTCTGCGGCTATGAGGACTTCCGGCTGTTTCTCGTCAACTCGGGTGCGGAAGCCAACGAGAACGCTCTGAAACTGGCCTCCTTCCATACGGGCCGCCGGCGCATTCTGGCTGCACGGAAAGCTTTCCATGGTCGCACCTCGCTGGCCGTGGAGAGCACGGACAACCCGCGCATCGTGGCTCCCGTAAATGCTGGCGGCCACGTCACCTTCCTGCCGCTGAACGATCTGGAGGCTTTCAGGGCGGAGCTGCAAAAAGGAGATGTAGCAGCCGTCATCGTGGAGTGCATTCAGGGAGTGGGAGGCATCCGTATGGCCACGCCCGGGTTCATGCAGGGACTCCGGCAGGCCTGCGATGAAACGGGAGCCGTATTGATCTGCGATGAGATACAATGCGGATACGGCCGCAGCGGAAAATTCTTTGCCCACCAGCATCTGGGCATCCGTCCCGACCTCATCACCGTGGCCAAAGGCATTGGCAACGGATTCCCCCTTGCGGCCGTGCTTATCGGTACGCAGTTCGAGGCGTCCTACGGCCAGCTTGGCACCACCTTTGGCGGCAACCATCTGGCCTGTGCCGCCGCCCTTGCGGTGCTCGACGTGATGGAACAGGAGAATCTGGTGGCGAATGCGGCCGAGACGGGCCGATACCTCATGGAAAGGCTGCAAGAGCTGAATCTGCCCGGAGTGACCGACGTGCGGGGCCGGGGCCTGATGATCGGCATCGAGTTCGCGCATCCCGTCAAGGAGATACGCTCGCGTCTGGTACACGAACAGCACGTCTTCACCGGAGCTGCCTCCACCGACATCCTGCGCCTGTTGCCTCCGCTGTGCCTGTCGCGGGACGAGGCCGACGATTTCTTGGAACGACTGACAAAGGCCGTCTGAAGCGATACGACATTTCCCAAACAACAGTTCCTGCCGGTATTTTGCCGGCAGGAACTGCCGTCTTTGTAGTATATTTATGTGAGACACACGGGAGGCCGTTGGGCGACGTGGAAAAACCGATGTTTTTTTCAGTGACACCCACACGCTTTGTGAATATTTTTACACCCTTTGTAAAAGTTTTTACATGCCTTGTAAAAACTTTTACAAAGGGTGTAAAAAACGGGCGGATATTGTCAGGAATCTAAAAGCAGGCGGCAAATATCTCCCGTCTCGGATCTAAACCGTACCTTTGCACAGATGGAAAAGACGCGATATGCAGATGTCCTCCTGCCGCTGGCGGCGGGAGAGTGTTTCACCTATCGGATTCCGTCCGGACTGGAAGGACGGATCCGGGAGGGTAGCCGGGTGGTGGTGCCTTTTGGCAAACGCAAATTCTATACTGGTATCGTGGTACGCACCGGTGCCGCCGCCCCGCCGCCGGAGATCACGGTAAAGGACGTGGCCGAAGCGGCGGACGGAGCCCCGATACTGCTGCCCCCGCAACTCGACTTCTGGCACTGGATGGCTTCTTATTATATGTGTACGCCCGGCGAGGTGATGAAGGCGGCTCTGCCGTCGGGTCTGAAGCTGGAAAGCGAGACAATGGTGGTGCTCGATGCCGAGACCGACCCGGAAAGTGTCCCGCTCACGCCGCGTGAACAGGACGTGGCAGCCCTGCTATCGGCCGACAAGGCCCGTGACATCGCCTCGCTGCAAAAGGCGGCAGGCGGAGGTCCCGTGCTGACGGCGGTGCGCGGATTGGTGGAGAAAGGCGTGGCAAGGGTGCATGAGGCGCTGAACCGCACGTTCCGGCCCCGTTACGAAATCCGCGTCAGGCTCACATCGGCCTACGCCGATGCGGCACGCATAGAGGCTCTCTTCGGTGAATTCCGTAAAGCTCAGAAACAGGAAGCCCTGCTGCTGGCTTATCTGGACCTGTCACGCGCCTCCACGGCGCTGACGCTGGCCAACCCGTCGTTGCTGGAAGAGGTGACGCGGCGCGACCTGATGGCCCGGCTGCCCGGCGGCGAGGCGGCGCTGGCGAGCCTGTGCCGTAAGGGCATTCTGGAGACCTATCGCTGCGAGGTGGGTCGGCTGAAACCGGCGGGAATGCCGGATGGCCGTCTGCTGCGTCCGCTCAGCGGGGCACAGCAAACGGCCTTTGACGGGATAGGAGAAGCCTTCCGGAAGAAGGAGGTGTGTCTGTTGCACGGTGTCACTTCGAGCGGAAAGACCGAGGTCTACATACACCTGATACAGCAGGAGCTGGAGGCCGGCAGGCAGGTGCTCTATCTGCTGCCCGAGATAGCATTGACCACCCAGATTACCACCCGGCTGGGCCGTGTCTTCGGCGACCGCATGGGCGTGTATCATTCCAAGTTTCCCGATGCCGAACGGGTGGAACTGTGGCAAAGACAGCTCACGGAGAAAGCCTTCCCGCTCATCCTGGGGGTGAGGTCCTCGCTGTTCCTGCCTTTCCGCCGTTTGGGACTGATCATCGTGGACGAGGAGCACGAGATGTCCTACAAGCAGCAGGATCCTGCTCCGCGCTACAACGCCCGCGACGCCGCCATTGTGCTGGCGCGCCTCGCGGGGGCCAAAGTCCTGCTGGGCACGGCCACTCCTTCGCTGGAGACCTACTCCAACGCCTTGTCGGGAAAATACGGCAAGGTGGAGCTGACCACCCGCTACGGTAACGTGCAGCTGCCCGAGGTCTGCGTGGAAGACATCAAGGAACTGCGGCGCAAGAAGCTGATGAAAACTCCCTTCTCGCCCCGTCTGATACAGGAGATAAAGGCCGCGCTGGACGACGGAGGGCAAGTCATCCTTTTTCAGAACCGGCGCGGATATTCTCCCGTTGTGGAATGTCGTTCCTGCGGCTGGACACCGCGCTGTAAATGCTGCGATGTGAGCCTGACACTGCACCGCCGGATGAACAAGATGGTGTGTCACTACTGCGGAGCCGCCTACGACATTCCGAACCTCTGTCCCGCCTGCGGCGACACGGAACTGAGGGACATGGGGTATGGCACGGAAAAGATCGAAGAGGCCGTACAGACCTGTTTCCCCACGGCAAGAACGGCAAGGATGGACCTCGACACCACTCGCTCACGTTCTTCCTACGAGCGCATACTGAGCGATTTCCAGCACGGCGCGACAGACATTCTCATCGGAACCCAGATGGTGACGAAAGGACTGGACTTCGACCGTGTGCGCGTGGTGGGAATCCTCTGCGCCGACCAGATGCTGGGTATTCCCGACTTCCGGGCCTATGAAAGGGCCTACCAGATGATGGCACAGGTGGCCGGCCGTGCGGGACGCCGCGGACGCCGCGGACTGGTGGTGGTGCAGACACGCCAGCCCGATCTGCCCCTCATCCGGCAAGTGACGGAGAACAACTACGCAGCCATGTACGGCGCACAAATGGTGGAACGGGAAATGTTCGGCTATCCGCCGCACGTGCGGATCATCGGCATCTACCTGAAGCACCGTGACGAGCGCGCCGTGGAGACAGCCGCACGGTCGCTCGAAAACATGCTGCGCCCCCATTTCGGAACCCTCCTGCTGGGGCCGGACCGTCCGCCCGTGGGCCGCATTCAATTGCAATACATCAGGAAAATGATGTTGAAAATACCGCCTTCGCTCCCTGCTGCCGGAGTGAGACGTACGCTCAATGCCGCCCGCAGCCTGCTGCTGGCTCGGCCGGAAGGCAAGGGTGTCACGCTGTTTTTTGACGTGGATCCGATGTAATATCCGACGGCACAAAAGAAATATTGGCAAATAGTGTATCATAATTAAAACGCGTATAGAATAAGATACGCGTTTTAATTATTTTCTGCCGTTAATACTCCTATATTTGCAATAGCAATTTTTTAAAACAATATAAATTTATGAAAAAGATTGTATTGATAAGTCTGCTTGCTACGGTGTTTGGCAATATGGCTTTTGCACAGAAAACAACGTATAAAATGCAAGAAGTACAGGCCCGTCTGCTTGATGTACAGTCCAACGCTTACGTGAAACCGCTGACCGTTGAGCTGAAAGTTGATGAGACAAAAGGCCGCATTCGTGACAAATGGATGCTGACAAAGGAACAGGCCGAAACGGAAATGAAAGGCGAAATCGTGAACATCCGCAGCTACGGTGTATATATGTCCTCGAAAAAACACGACGCCGATGTAATCGTAGCCGCAACGTTCAATCTCCGCACCACCGATGACGGCTCAGGATATGAACTGGAAGTGGTAGGCTTCCCCGCCCGTTTCTTCAACTGGAAAACAGCCACTCCGGCAGATTACGACTGGATCCGGATGGAGAAGACCATCACGACAGCCGACCGCGACAAGATTTCCGCCATCGTAAAATGACAACACACATATTTATTCACCTTTAAATAATTAAGATTATGAAGAAATTTATGTCTCTCGTTGCAGCTCTCATGCTGTGCGTAGGTGCTCAGGCACAGATCGTATCTTCCAGCAGCCGTAGCCTCAAAGTCGAGAATGCTCCCTCAACGTCTCTGAAATATGTACGTCTGGGTGTTGGCTTCATGACATTCACCGGAGAAGACGGCGAAAATTGGAATACCAAGAGCAAAGTAGGTTATGATTTATCTTTTGGTTTCCAGAAACCTTTGGCCAATGTTAATGGTCTTTATTGGGGTATGGAATTGGGACTTGGCTCCCGCGGTTTTGCTTTAGATGTTAAAGAGGGATCTGACAAATATATGCTCCATAACATCCGCTTTTCTCCCTTTACTTTTGGTTATAAATACGCTCTCACCGATGATATTCAACTCGATGGCCACCTGGGCGCATTTGTCAGCTTCGACTACGCCGGAAAGAACAAATGGGAAAATGAAGATGGAGAAGGAGATGATATTAAGTTAGGTGATTGGGAAGATAAATTAGGTTGGGATTGGAACCGTTTCGACGCAGGCATGGAAATCGGTGTCGGTGTCTGGTACAAAAGATTCAACCTTGATTTCACTTATCGCCGTGGCTTCATTAAACCCATCGAATATACAGGCGAGTGGGTTGATGATTATGCAGGAATAGACAGCAAACCTGGAGTATACAACAGCAACTTCATGCTTCGTCTTGGCATCGCTTTCTAAATTCCTTAGTATATAACAACTAATCCATGTCACACAACGTTTGCACCCTGTCGGGTGCGGGCGTTGTGTTTTCTGGTAAAACACAAACTATTCTTGCTCAATGAAACAACTGCTGACCCTCTCATTGTTATTCATGCTCACCCTGACCGCATCGGCTCAGGTGAAAACCTATCACGTGGAAACCACTTCCGACGGGAACCGGGCCGTCAGTGCCTTCATCCCGTTCGAGGCAAAAAACAGCGAAGCCATTTTCGCAAACACCCTGCTCTGGACCGTAGAGCACATCTGCCCGCAACTTCGCGAAGGAATCAAAGAAGTGGATGTGCCGAACAAGAGTATCAAATGCGACTGGACATTGGCATCAGATCCCAACTCGGGTTCAAAAAACAAATATTATTGCAAAGCCACCTTCCGTGTACTTGACAATAAGTTCATTTTCTATATCTCAGACATACAGATAGAATCCTCCATATTGCTGAGTAAGAAGATCACCCCGATCAAAAGACTGGATCCGGATAAGAAGAAGGCACACCAGGAAATGATGGAAGATTTCGAACAGACTATCTCTTCCGCTTTGAATGAACTCATCAATTACATAGGCAAGCACGAGATGTCTCCCGTAAAACACTGGACCGCAATAGGCCAGGGTGAACCCGTCAACGGAATGACGAAAGAGGAAGTTCTTATGGCCTGCGGCCGTCCCCTGCTTTCTTCCGAAAGTGGGGAAGAGACACAATGGAAATACAACGGTTCTCTCTACGTCTTCTTCAAAAATGGAATAGTAAACAATGTTCTGAAATAAAAACGGCCCAAAATTTTGTCAATCCAAAAACTCTTCCTATTTTTGCACCTGAATTAAAAAAGGTGCCATAGCTCAGTTGGTAGAGCAAAGGACTGAAAATCCTTGTGTCCCCGGTTCGATTCCTGGTGGCACCACTTCTAAGAAAGTTAAATCGCTAATTCTTACAGAGTTGGCGATTTTTCTTTTAGTCACTACAGGGCGTAGTCACTATAATAGTCACTATCTAAATCGCTATAAACCACGATAAATCGGCTTGATTAAACTGTATTAAAAAGTAGCGTTTAATTCTAAACCCAATTAAATTCTCTGCAAAATAATAGTGACTATCGGCGTGGTGCGCTGAGATAGTCACTACTTCATTCTTACATTGTAAGTCGGGTGCCGGACTGACGGTCGTCGATGTCGTCGTAGCGGGTGCGGTTGCCGACTTCGTACTCGCGCTTGTAAGCGGATGAGCCAGAACTGACATTGAGTGAAGATAGTGCGTTGGCAAGATTGAATGTGAACACTTGCGAGATTTCCGGGGAGTAGTCCTGCGGACGGGAAGGGAGGATACGGACTCCGGCTTTGGATTGGGTATTCTGCTTTATCCTGTCTTTAACCGCCTCGGCATCCCTTCGAGTAAGATGCAGCATGGCTATTGACATCAGGAAGTCTTGTCTTGCTTGTTCATCGGCATGTAGAGAGCGGAACTTGGCTTCCTCCTCCGAAGTTAATTCGATCAAAGGTATATAGCCGTCAGTCAAGGCAGCGCGGAGGCAATAGTTGCCGTTTCTATGTTTGACAACTGCCATGCCCTTTATCCTCTCTTGATGGTTGTGTATCGGATAGCGCATGAGATATTCGGTCAGTATCTCCTCGGAGAACATCGTGGCCGCTATTGTCAGGCCTACATCTTCGCGCTCGTCGTCTTTCACGCCGTTATACCATGCGTACTGCCTCGGTGAGATTGGTTTGCGGTACGTCGAGCCGTCTTTGACATTGATGAGCATATAGTTCCCTCTGCTGTCTTTGCCCACCTCGACAGTGAACAGGTCGCGGTACACGTCAAGCGGCGATGGTTTCCTTTGTGGTTTGATGGCGAAATCAATAAGCTCCGACAGTTTCATCACCTTGCTGCCGTCGAAGGCAATCTTTTCGGCATGGTCGATTATACTGTAGCCTCTCACCCTGCCGTCCTTGTCCTTCTGAAAACTGATGTCTATACCAAACTTTGTCTTGAGAACATCGATAAGAGTCTGTATGCGCTGGCAGTTCTCCTTGCTCAACGGTTTGCCGTGGTTGTCAAGTATTTTGCGGATGTCGGTATTCAGTTTTGCTTTTACTGGCTTTCGCTTCTTACCTTTTGACACTTTGACATTATCGACATTTTGACATTTTCCCTCGGCT